>Ga0210384_10008224_pt1 | contig 10903 bp, 9 predicted proteins | sample IncBWH2MmetaG_FD_160574 | JGI IMG/M metagenome (GOLD analysis project Ga0210384, IMG submission 160574) | Forest soil microbial communities from Barre Woods Harvard Forest LTER site, Petersham, Massachusetts, United States - Inc-BW-H-2-M | ecosystem: Environmental > Terrestrial > Soil >...
CGAAAGCTGCTGCACGCTCTGTTTGCCATGTTCCGCACCAATCAACCATACGACGGATCGAAGCTGTGTTGCACAGTCGACATGGCTGGCAATGCCATTGTTGCTTGCGTTTGACTAACCCAAAAAAAAGAGAGAGGTTCTCCTGTTACCTCTCCAGAGAGAAAACAAATTGAATTTCAAGAGAGAATCTATAATCATCATCTGCGAAGGCTCCTTTCTTCCCAGCGTCTTTGTCCTCAAACCAAGACTACCGGCTTCAATCGAGCCTTCGCTCTTATCCAATCAACTCTTCGTCTTTGTTTTGGTCTGCACCTTTTCGCTGAGGGTGCCCCACTCTTGCGTTCTTTGCGAGGGCGGGAGGCAATGTTGCAGACAGCGGATGCGGAGAGTATCTGTCGGACTCGGTTGTGGAAACCAACTCCTTTGGCGAACGGAGGTGTTGAGCGTCTGCCTCCCACCCTTCGCAAAAAGCGCGAAGGATGGGGCGCCCCCGGTCGGGTAATGGCAGCGAAATCAAAACCAAAGGCTGGGCCGCCCGCCAATTGTTACCACAAAATGAAAATCTGGAGCCTTCGCGACTTTTGCTCACGCACTGTGTTTGTGGCGTGTTAGAAGGTAACAGGCAATGCGTTTCGCAAGGAGAATCGTCGTGAAATCCACCTGCAGGGTCTTATTACTTCTTGTCGCCGGACTGATTGGGGTTTCAGCACAGGCCCAGTACGGCATCACTCCAATCAAGCACGTGATAGTGATCTTTCAGGAGAATCGCACGCCCGACAATCTGTTCCAGGGATTGTGCACTGCGAACGGCGGAGTGCCGGGATGTACGCCGACGGGCACAGCGGGGACCTACGATATCGTATCGACCTATGTGGATGCCGCCGGCCAGACCGTGCCCTTAACCCCTGTCGGGCTCGCCACCAACTTCGATCTGGATCACAGCCACGGCGGACCAAAGCTGAACGGAACTATCAGTGGGTGGAATTTCCAGTTCAACAACCAGGGAATCAGCGGCAAACCTGGGGTCAACGTTCCGGCGGGCTGCGGTGCAAATATCGTTGGCTGCGTGGTTCCGGCCAACAATTATTCGCAGTTCATGTATGTCTATAACTCGCCGGTAACGAACAGCAACGGGAGCAAAGGTGGCCTTCTCGACCCCTATATCACGATGGCGACTACCTATGGATGGGCCAACCGGATGTTTCAGACCAACCAGGGCCCGAGTTATCCGGCGCATCAGTATATTTTTGGCGCCACTTCTGCGCCCACAGCGGGCGACGACGCGGCAGGGGTGTTTGTCTCAGAGAATGCCCCGAACACAAATTACGGCTGTGGATCTGGGAACTCGGCGCAACTGATCCGGCCGAACGGGAGTGCCAGACCGCCTTTTGGCACAGAAACCCCCGGCGACGAAACCGTGCAATGCTTTACCCGCAATGCCATGGATTATCTGTTTGATAAGACCAGTCCTAAAATCACCTGGACTTACTATGCCGAGGGCCAGAGCAGTCTCTGGGTGGCGCCGAACTCGCTCTCGAATATTTGCATCCCTTTTTCGGGCATTTGCACCGGGCCCGCCTGGGTTAAAGGCGAGTCGAACGGTTACGTCGACACTATCCCTCCCGATGTCTTGAACGACATCGGCAACTGCATTCTCTCGCAGGTAAGCTGGGTCACGCCTGCCGGGCAATATTCGGACCATCCCATCAACAGCGGCCAGGGGCCGTCGTGGGTGGCGGCTATTGTCAATGCCGTCGGAAATAACACGAATTGCGACGGCGGCACCGGGTACTGGAAGGACACCGCGATTTTCATCACCTGGGACGATTGGGGAGGCTGGTATGACCACCTGCGGCCGGTGTTCCAGAGCGGCGCGAACCAGAACGACTATCAACTCGGCTTCCGCGTACCGCTGTTGGTGGTTTCGGCCTACTCGACCAAGGCTGGCTACATCAGCAACCGGGAATACGATTTTGGCAGCATCGTGAAGGCGATTGAGGGCATCTTTGGCCTCGGCAATCTCGGCTTTGCCGACGCGCGAGCGGCCAACGATCTTCACGAGTTCTTCGATTTTCATCGAGCCCCAACTGCGTACAAAACGATTCCAGCTCCGCTGACCGGAAGCTTCTTCACCAAGACAGCCACGACTGAGGTAGATCCACCGGACACCGATTAGTGCAAGGTTGTTCCGAGTCGTTTGGGAGGTTGGCAGGCCACTTCGACCAGGCAGGGTAAGTTAGCGGGCGGGGGGCCCACCTTTCTCACTGAGCGTGCCCCCTTTCTTTACAAGGGTGGAAGGCAAGGCTGCGGACAGCGAATCGGGGAAACTATTCGGAACTCGGTTGTGGAAACCAACCCTTTGGCCGATGGCGGTGTTGAGTGTGTGCCTCCCACCCTTCGCAAAAAACGCGAAGGATGGGGCACCCCTTGTCTTCCCGGTGGCAGCGAAGTCAAAACCTTTAAAAGTGCGCCACCGCCTGTCCTCAGGTGGTATAGCGGATGGCTGGCCGCTGCGTTCACTCCCATTCAATCGTTCCAGGGGGCTTCGAGGTTACATCGTAGACCACGCGGTTGACGCCTTTCACTTCGTTCACGATCCGGCTGGAGATCGTCTTCAGCACTTCGTGCGGCAGCGGCACCCAGTCGGCGGTCATCCCATCTTCGGAGTGCACGGCGCGAATCGCGCAGGTGTAGGCGTAGGTTCGCTGGTCACCCATGACGCCCACCGACATTACCGGCAACAGAACGGCGAACGACTGCCAGATTTTGGTGTAAAGACCGGCATGCTTGATTTCGGCTACGACGATGTCGTCACACTCGCGCAGAATGGCCAGCCGTTCTGGCGTGACTTCGCCCACGATGCGCACGGCCAAACCCGGTCCGGGAAAGGGCTGGCGTTGCAGGATTTCCTCCGGCATGCCCAGATCGCGGCCGATTTTGCGGACTTCGTCTTTGAACAGCTCTTTGAGCGGCTCGATTAACTTGAGCTTCATTTTTTCGGGAAGCCCGCCGACATTGTGGTGTGATTTGATGACCTGCGAAGGCCCACGCACGGAACGAGATTCGATCACGTCAGGATAGAGCGTGCCCTGGACCAGCCAGACTTTTTCTAAAACCGCCGACGGGTCTGTTCCCTGCCCAGCTCCCGGGAGGCCTGCTGACTCCAGGATGCGGCGCGCTTCTTCTTCGAATATCGCGATGAACTCGTTGCCAATGATTTTGCGCTTGGTCTCGGGATCGGTAACACCCTTCAGCTTGGCGAGAAAGCGATCGGTTGCATCTACAGCGATCACGCGGAGACCGAGCTTGTCGCGGAGATTCTGCTGAACTTTTTCAAATTCGTTTTTGCGAAGCACTCCGTTATTCACGAACACGGAGGTCAGCCGGGAGTTGCCTTTTTCGTCGCGCAGAGCGCGGTCCACCAGCGTGGCTGCAACGGCCGAGTCGACGCCTCCGGAGAGGGCGCAGAGGGCGCGACCATTGCCGACGGTCAGGCATACGTTGGCGATGGTGGCGTCAATGAAGTGCTGAGGAGTCCAGGTGGGTCTGGCGCCGCAGATGACCAAGGCAAAGTTGCGCAGAATCGCCGTGCCGGATTGGGTGTGATGCACTTCGGGATGGAACTGCACTGCCCACATCTTTTGTTCCGGGGCTTCAATGGCGGCCACTGCATTCGGCGAACTCGCCACCAAGTGGAATCCGGGAGGAAGCTCGACGGCTTCATCGCCGTGGGACATCCAAACTGAAAGCTTCTGCGGCAAGCCGCTAAATAAACACGAACTGCGCCGGACCTCAACCTCGGCATGGCCATATTCGCGCTTGTCGGCGGCGCGAACCTTGCCTCCGAGCGCGTGCACCATGTATTGCAACCCATAGCAGATGCCGAGCACGGGCAGGCCGAGGCTGAAGACCCGCTGATCAGCGACGGGAGCATCGTGGTCGTAAACTGAAGAAGGACCACCGGACAAAATGATGCCTACAGGAAAGTAACTGCGGATTTCTTCCAAGCTGGCGTTGCAGGGCAACACCACTGCGAAGACGTTCTGTTCGCGGATGCGACGCGCGATGAGCTGCGAATACTGCGCGCCAAAGTCGAGGACGACGATGGATTGGGTTTCCACGGATGAGTTTCGCAGATTGATGGGATAGTGTAAAGGGGAGATGGAGCGGGGTGGTAATTCGATTCCTAACAGGGGTAGCGGCGCCCGCCAGATCCCCTTCGACTTCGCTCAGGGCAGGCTCTCGCTCCGCCTGAAAGACGGCTGCGCTCGGGATGACGGCTGTACGTCAAAGGGAACCCAGCGGGCCACTTCGCCGATAGCACGATAGTGCCCTTTCTAGGGTGCAAGCCCTTCCGGTAAACTCATAGTACGGGCGGGGCATGGGCGCGTGAGCCTACTACTGCCGCCATCCTCAACTTGGACCCCGAGTTTCGGAGTAACCGGGCGATCCACAAGATAGCGCCAGATCAGGAGCCAATTGCGGCACCTGTCATTTGTCACAAATAAGACTCCAGGCAAGAGATAATCAGAAATGCAGCAGCGCAGGGTGAAGTGGTTTGACGCTGACGAACTGCGGAGTTCGGAAGCAAAAGTGCGGGCCAAGTCCGAACCCGAGCTCAAGCTGCTGCTGGAAGTAGAACCAGCCCACCGCGTCTTCCTGGACAACCTAGTCGAGACCTTCTTGCGGCCGTCGCCGCCCCCGGCAGTTCCTGCGGCCAAATTAGGGCGTTTCTGGGGAGACGTATTTGTTCCCTCTCGAGTGCCCTGGTCGTCGTTCCTGGAGTCAATGCTGTGGCACAGTCTGGTGATTGCGGCGATATGCCTGGCCCCAAGCTGGATGCCGAAAGAACAGGTCCGGCAGCGGAGCGCATTCCGGAATTCGTCGCCAATCTACTACACGCCATCGAAGTCCTTTTCGGCGGCAAGGAGCGCTCCGCCGCGCACTCATACGCGAGCAAAGACGCAAAGTCCGTCAGCAGGCCAGAAGGCAATGGTGGTGCCGAGGGAGCACCATGGCATCGTAACGCCACCCGACCTCAAGCAGGTTTTGGCAGCGGCGCGACCGAATCTGGCAGCGTCGAATCTGGGAGCGCCGAATCTGACCCTGCCTGCGGTGCCCCTGTCTGCCACTGAACGCTCGCGACTCACGGTACCAGCGGAACCGACTGCGGTGGTCGCGCCTGCGCCGGGCGTCAATCAAGTGATGGCAGGTCGGGCTGGGCTGCCGCAAGCTGCTGCGGTTGGGCCGCCACCAAGCGTCAATCAAATGATGTCCGGGAGGCAAGGGACGGCAGGAAGGAGTGGGCTACCACAGGCTTCGGTGGTTCGCCCGCCACCTGACGTTGCGGCGGTTTCCGGGCGACGTGGAATGGCGGGGCTTGGGACGGGTGCGACCGCGGGCGCGGGCGTTATCGCACCGCCTCCTAACGTGCCAACCGGAATGCGCCGAGGCGGAGACGTCAACATCGGCCACTCTACGGTGGTCGGGCCCGCGGCTCGGTTGCCCATGCATGAGCAGTCGGCCGGTTCGGGACTGACATATACGATGCTAGGCAACAACAACGGTGGTGGTTCGCAAGTAGTGCCCCCACCACCATCAATTGACGGAACTGGGATTCCTGATGGACATGGACGTGGCAACTCACTGTCGCGTGCTGGCGCGAAGGTTGTTCCGCCCGCACCGTCCGTTGAGGGTGGGATCTCAGGGGGGCGTGGGAGCTCGTTGGCCGGCACTGGTTTGAAAGTTGTCCCGCCGGCACCGACGGTTGAGAGTGCGGGGATCTCTAACGGACGCGGACGTGGAAGCTCACTGTCTGGCGGCGGTTCGCAAGTGGTGCCACCGCCTCCTTCGGTTGACGGTGCAGGCGGCTCCGGCGGAACGGGACGTGGGAATTCGTTGTATGGCGGCGGGTCACGGGTAGTGCCGCCTCCGCCCATAGTTGATGGCGTAGGAAACGGGACGGGAGGCGGACGCGCAGGCTTGATGGCTAGTGCAGGATCCCAAGCGGCGCTGCCTCCGCAACTCTTGCCCGGTGAGGAGGCAGGTTACGGTTACGCTGGGTCAGCAGACCATCCCGCGGCGCCGAGCCCTGATCCGCGGGCCGGAATGTCACCATCGGCTGTCACCGACCAGGCTGTGGCCCAGGAAATGCCGTTGCGATTGATCGGGTTAGCGCTGGCCTTGCCGAGGTCGTCGTATTTCTCCAACTATGAAGTTTTCCTCGCGGAAATACGGCAGGGCAAGGAAGCAACCCAACTGGTAAAGCTGGTTTACACTTTCCTTCCTTATCAGCGCAGGCTGTCGGAGTATGTGCAAAGCAATGCGCGAGTGTATAAGCTTCGCGTCAGGCGGGATGCGACCTGCGACGAAAGCATACAGCAGATGAGCCAGCCCGAACCCGATCCACCGGGTGACGAGCCGTCGTCATCTGATCCGCCAACTGTTCCCCCAGCCGCTCCCGCAGCCCTGCCTCCGGAACTGAGTTCCTTCGACCAAAAAACCGTGCTGCCCTGCTATCGCACCACCGCGGATGACTACAGGAACGCACTGCAGCGACCCCACTGAAGGGCTCATATCTGTAGTATGCTGCGCTGACGGCGTGGCCATGAAGGTCCGATGGGAATCGCAGGCTTCCAAATCCGCAACCCTGGTTCCGGAGGGGTTCTTTATGGGAAGAACGAAGCTCCGCCTGGCAGCACTGCTTTGCACTTGTGCGGCATACGCTGCTGCCGCAGGTAGCCCGGCTCAGCCGATGTCCCTTACCGTGTCCCCCATTTCGTTCGATCATAAGATTGCGCTGAGCCAAGCATTAGCTCAGATGGGGATACGCGTGCGGGATGGCTACGTCCTGTTCGGAATTGACATTCGCACGACTCCTGAGCCCCAGGTGGATTTGAAGATAACGGATCCAACGCCTCTTGGAGTTGCGCTAGCTCAGGTTGTTGGACAGGTGAGGGGGTATGGATACCAGCCGATTTCGGAACACTTAATCGATGTGTACTCAACGCAAGAATCGATGGATCCGACGGACATCTTGAATCTACGCGTCAACGACTTCATGGCAAAAAACGAGCCAGCGGCGAACATTTTTTCCCGTCCGAAGAAATTCATTCCCGAGCTCAACACATATCTGCTTAAGGGCAAGACGGTGCAGGCTTGCGGGAGTATCGGACCAGGCCTCAGTTCGACAGGGCCCGGGGTTACCCTGAATCTGCACGGTGCTACCGTGCGCGAGATTCTTGATTCGGTTGCGGAAGCCGACGCGACTCTTGTTGACCACGCCATAAGCCACGATCTGCCAGTCGGTTGGTTTCACAAGGTAGAAACGAACGCGGAGGGACAGACGGTACACACTTGGTCTTTTCTCTCGACCGTTCCTCGCGACTGGGGAAAATATGTCCCACTTAAACCGAATCTGTGACGGGCGAGAGGAGGAACCAGTGAGCTGTGACCGAGGGCGTCACGAATTCCTTGGGGGCATGGATTGCCGTCAACACCAACGTGAACAGTTTCTTTTTGGGAGCTTAGGCGGTCAACTGGTCGCACTCGACACGTCGCTCAGAATCATCTCCTCGGGATCAACGCCGGCTCCGGGCTGGATCAGCGCGGAATATTGACTGCGATCAGGCGGAGAGGGCGCAATGGGTGGTAATGGCATCGGCACGTCAGGTTGCTGAACAATCGTCAGGTATGCGGCCAATCGTCCCATGTAAAGAAAATCAACCGCCGCGAAGTACAACAGTGCAACCAGCAGGACACCGCCAAACACCGCACTCCCAGGAAGCACTTCCGCGAAGCCCAAGGGAAATGCAACTGCCGAAGTGGCCATGAAGAAAACGACCAGGTGAGCCAGGGCGAACCACCAGCTTGCCGCTATGACGGGTCCGAAGCGAGTCTGGCAGAGACGCACCGCAGACGCGACGGCGTTGAAGCTATCCTGCCCATCTGCCACCGCAAAGACGGCGGCCAGGGAGAGAAACCAGTTCAGCACCAGCCAAGCCAGTCCGACAAAAGTAACCAGGGCGAATACGATCAGCACGACATCTCCAGGCGATGATGCGCTATTCCGGGACGCAACTCGGGCGAGAAGAATCGCTCCGAGACCGCCGAGGGCGGCTGCGATGGTGGCGGACAATCGAAAAAAGTGCAGTCCGATTAGCGCACCGGGGCGCCATGTTCGATCCGATCCCACTCCACTGCGGACGCCGGTTGCGCCGTCTCCCCGGAAGTATTCCAGAAGAGCGTTGAGGGTGGCGGCACGTCCGAGCGAAGCAATCGCCATCCACGCGAGTGCCAAGGCGAGTGCGAGAAGAAGAGTCGCCAACACTGCGCGCAGCGCGCTGCCGCGGAGAATTTGGTCGACTGCCCGCGCGATCAGAACTGGCTGCCGGGTCCGCAACAATAAGAGCTCGCCCGAAGTTACGGGCAAGGTGTCCAAGTATTCAACCGCGGAAAACGCAAATAGCAGAGCCGCGGCCCCGGCAAAGCTCCAGCGCCACGCTATTTCCGCCAGTCCGAGCGAGGGCTGGCGGAAGATGGTTCGGAAACCTTCGAGGGTGGCTGAGCGAAGCCTCACGTACTGCTAAGGATAACGCAGACGGAGGTTACCAGGATCCGAACGGGACGATTTTGGGGCCCACCGGAACACAAGAGAACGGAAAGCTATGCTTATGCCCGGCGTGGTACCAGACCACGACATCCGCGCCGTCCACATTTTCTCCATTCAGAAACTTGTCGATATGAATGGCGTCACCGCCTGGGCCCGAAGTTGCTCCGCCGTCATCCTCCTCGTTGGCATGGTAGTTCAGCACCCAGCGATCCCTGTCACCAAAGGTGTCAGCGACACCGTCAGCAGGGTTGTCCACGATGACGTATCCGCGCCCGGTTGACTTGTTGCGTACGCGCCAGAGGCCGGTGTTCGAGAACGGACTAGAACGTTTGTCAGAGGTCTCGGTCGTGAGCGGGGTCCAGCAGCATGGGTCGGTAATGAGGTGTGGCCCTCGGTCAACTACATCGTCAGTGAAGGTATCGATGTCGAAATCCAACCGCCAATAAACGTTATGAGTGTGAAGGTGGTAAATGCACGCACTGTTGAACGCCGTAAATGCGAAGCGTGGCGAAAAGCTTCCGTCAGGGTAAAAGATCCACTTCTGGATGTAGCGGTACCATCCGGCGGCCATTTGAGTGGTTAAAGTAAGGCTGTCTTTGCCCTTCTGAATTGCAACTCCGCTGAAGGAACCTCCGTCAGTACCGGGATGGTTGCAGGTCGTTACGGGTGCGGTTGTCGGTTCGGCGACCCCGGGCGAAATAACGTTGTTCGCTTGAAATGGCCAAAGCTCCGAGGCCCAGTCGCGATAGGAAAAGTAGGGTCCACCACAACCACCTTGGTCATAAAGTACATTTAAGACTGGAATGTTGGCCTTGTGGAGCACTTCCTGACCCTTGTACTGAACATCGTGAAGCTCAAGTCCAGAGCCGTCCGGGCCGGAACTCAAATCGGGGGGGACCCAGCACATGCTCCAGACGGGATTGACGTCCGGCCAGGATAGGGGGTTGCAGGTTTGTGCCATGACCGATCCGCTGAATGAAAACACAATCAGCAGCAGAACCAGCAAAGCGAAGTGGGATCCTCGCATCTCTTCTCCTTTATTCTTTTCCTCTATTCTTTCGGCACGGAAGACACAATCTTCCTGGCGGTAAGATCCACCGTGACGACGCGCACAAAGTTTTGGCGGTCGGGGGAAAGCATCAACACTTGCACAAAGCGGTCGCGCTCAGAAATTCCGGAAGGACCGTCGACCGCAAACCCTCCTTCCAGCACGTCTCCGCCGGCGAGTAACTTGGCATGCGCCGCATCGGCGCGTATCAGGCTGTAGACCTCTTTTCTTTCCTCCATCGACGGCTGCGGACGCCCGGACAGCAATTCACGGCTTACCACACGCTTCGCGGTTGGCTCATACACAACGCGGTAGGCTCGACCCTCACCATAACTGAATACGATGATCGTTACGGCATTCACCCCAGCAATGGGCTCTCCTTTTTTAGGGAAAGCATAGGACGCAACGGAGATCGTGCGCAGCGGTCCTTGCGCCGCCAACGCCTTGAAGTCCGGATTCTCGAGGGCTTCGCGCGCGATACGATCCCGCTCCTGCTGCTGCAATGGAGGATGGGACGGGGCCGCCGTCTGAGCGAAGGTGCCGACTGCGAGAAGCGACAGACCCGCGATGACTAGAAACCGCTGCGACCGAAGCAGGGGAGTGGACGGTGACAGTCCAGGAACTTGCATTGCACACACCTCCGTAATTCAAAGCGGCAGACGCGAGATAAAGGGATCGCTAGGTCGGCAATCTTATCAGCGGCCGCAATCGTGCGTAAGTATTAGTCCAGTTACGGAGTGCATTCGATCAATCTGGTGTCCAGTCCCCTATCTCTATTTTCGGCAGCGCGCGCCAAGTGGCCCCTTGAGTTGACCGGCCGCCATTCGATTCTTGCCTGTTTTCGAGAGACTGAAAGGTAACCAAAGTAAGTCGGGGCATCTTTATACCTCAAGGCTAGGCCAGGCCAGCCGATCAGACCTGCAAGAGGGCTGAGTGGCTCGCTTAGCACCAGGCCGAGGTTCGCATCTTGAAAAAAAACACGGTGCTTCTGGTTGAGGACAGCAAAGTCCAGAAACTGGCGAACGAAAGAATTTTGCACAAGGGCGGGTACCTTGTGATTAACGCCGGCGACGGTGAGGAAGCGGTGCGGGTCGCACGGGAAAAGGTCCCTGATCTCATTCTGCTGGATATGTTGCTGCCCAAGTTGAGTGGTCCGGAGGTGCTTCAAGCATTGAAACAAGATCCCGCCACGGCACGGATTCCGGTCATCGTGCTAAGCAGTCTTCCCCAGTGCAATGAAGCCA
>Ga0210384_10008225_pt1 | contig 10903 bp, 6 predicted proteins | sample IncBWH2MmetaG_FD_160574 | JGI IMG/M metagenome (GOLD analysis project Ga0210384, IMG submission 160574) | Forest soil microbial communities from Barre Woods Harvard Forest LTER site, Petersham, Massachusetts, United States - Inc-BW-H-2-M | ecosystem: Environmental > Terrestrial > Soil >...
CGGCGCCTGCGCAAGCGCGGCCGCATGATCGATCCCCAGCAGCGGGTGTTCATCAACGAGCGGGTGTGCGAGGGCTGCGGCGACTGCGGCAAGAAATCGAACTGTCTCTCGGTCCAGCCCGTCGACACCGAGTTCGGACGGAAGACCGCCATCCACCAGTCGTCCTGCAACAAGGACTACTCGTGCCTGCTCGGCGACTGCCCGTCGTTCCTCACCGTGGAGCCCATCGGGCCCGCGCCCCGCAAGGAGCGGCGTCTGACCCCGCTCGACGCCGACCTGCCGGAGCCGGCCCTCAAGGTGCCGAGCGACGGCTTCGCGCTCCACATGATGGGCATCGGCGGCACCGGGGTGGTGACCATGAACCAGATCCTCGGCACCGCCGCGCTGCTGGACGGCCGCCACGTCCGCGGCCTCGACCAGACCGGGCTCAGCCAGAAGGGGGGGCCGGTCGTCTCCGATCTCAAGATCGCCTCCGCCCCGATCGAGCGCGCCAACAAGATCTCGACCGGCGCCGCCGATCTCTACCTGGGCTTCGACCTGCTCGTCGCCACCGATCCCGGCAACCTCGACAAGGCGGAGTCGGGACGGACCATCGCGGTGGTCTCCACGAGCCAGATCCCGACCGGACAGATGGTGGTGGACACCGCGGTGCATTTCCCGGAGCTCAGCAACATGCTGATGAGCATCGACCGGGTGACCCGGAAGGATCCCAACGTCTACCTGGACGCGCAGGCGATGGCGGAGGGGCTCTTCGACGACCACATGGCCACCAACCCGATCATGCTGGGCGCGGCCTACCAGGCGGGGGCGCTGCCGATCGCGGCCGCCGCGATCGAGCGCGCGATCCGGATCAACGGGGTGCAGGTGGAGATGAACCTGCTCGCCTTCCGCTGGGGCCGCATGGCGGTCGTGGACCGGGCCCGGGTGGAGGCGGCGGTCAAGCAGGCCACCGGCCGCGCGGCCGAGCAGCCCCGCGCGCTGAGCGCGGAGGCGCGCGCGCTGGTGGACACGGTGGGTGCTTCCGGTGAGCTGCAGCGGCTCCTCGAGATCCGCGTGCCCGAGTTGATCGCCTACCAGAGCGCGGCCTACGCGCGGGAGTACGTGGATTTCGTCCGCCGGGTGGCGGAGGTAGAGGCGGAGCGGGCTCCCGGCCGCAGCGGGCTCGGGCAGGCGGTGGCGATCCACCTCTACAAGCTGATGGCCTACAAGGACGAGTACGAGGTCGCACGCCTGCACCTGGACGCGGCGCTGCAGGCGCAGCTGCGGTCGAAGTTCGGTCCGAAGATCCGCACCTACTGGCACCTGCACCCACCCCTGCTGCGCGCGCTCGGCCTCAAGAAGAAGCTGCGGCTCGGTGCGTGGTTCGCGCCCGCCTTCCGGATGCTGCGGGCCATGAAGGGGCTACGGGGCACCGCCTTCGACGTCTTCGGCTACGCGGAGGTGCGTCGCCTCGAGCGGACCCTCATCGGCGAGTACCGCCAGCTGATCGAGACGGTGCTGGTGCGGCTCAGCCCGGTGACCCACGACGCGGCGGTGACCATCGCGGAGCTGCCGGACGAAGTACGAGGCTACGAGCAGATCAAGATCGACAACGTCGCGCGGTTCCGGGAGAAGGCCGAGCAGCTCATCGCGCAGCTCAACTGAACGGAGGCGCTCAACGGTGAGACCACTTCTGCTGGTTGGCGTGGCCGCAATGCTGGCGGGATGCGCGAGCGTGCCGTCCGACAAGGGGCCGCTATCCGCCGAGGCGACTCTCAAGGACAAGAGCGGCACGCAGGTGGGGGTGGCGACCCTGATCGACACGCCGGAGGGCGTGCGGGTCGCGGTGACCGGCTACCGGCTGCCGCCCGGCACCCACGGGTTGCACATCCACGCGGTCGGCCTGTGCGAGCCGCCCGACTTCACGACCGCGGGCGCTCACTTCAATCCGACCAACAAGCAGCACGGGCGGCTGAATCCGAGCGGTCCGCACTCCGGGGACCTCCCGAACCTCGTGGTCGCGGCCTCCGGCGAGGGCGGCATCGACATCACCACCAAGGTGTTCACGCTCGGACCCGGGCCGAACACGGTGCTCACCGATAAGGGCACCGCGATCGTGCTGCACGCCAACGCCGACGACGAGAAGACCGATCCCACCGGCAACAGCGGTGGTCGCATCGCCTGCGGGGTCATCACGAGATAGCGGCGGGGGGCCGGGTCCCTCGGGCCCGGCCCGCTCCCGATGGGACGGGCCACGTATCTCACCCAGTAAGGACATCGCGTTGTTGACAAGGAGCGGACGGGCCGCCTAGTATCGCGCGGTTCTCCACATGACGAAGCGGCTCCTGGTCACCAGCGCCGGAAGCGGTCCCGGCAACAACCTGATTCGGAGCCTTCGAGCCGGGGATCCCGCGTGCGTCATCGTCGGCAGCCACGACGACCAGTTCGTCATCCGGAACTCCTCCGCCGACCGTCGCTACCTGGTCCCGTCCCCCGGGACCCCGGCCTGGACGCGCGCCCTGCGACGGATCGTGAGCGCCGAGCGGATCGACCTCGTCATTCCCGCCACCGACGACGACACGCTCGCCCTGTCGCGCGCGCGTGGGAGCTTCGCCGGCCGCGTCTTTCTGCCGCGGGCCTCTCTGGTCGAGCTGTGCTCCGACAAGTACCGGCTCACCCAGCGGCTGCGCGCGAAGGGGCTGCCCGCCCCCGCCACCTGCCGGGTCGGCCGCCTCGGCGACCTCGGCCGGATCTTCAGGCGGCTGCGCCGGGGCCGCGCGCCGCTCTGGTGCCGCATCCGCCGCGGCGCCGGCTCGCGCGGCGCGGTCCCGGTCGCTTCGCCGGCGCAGGCTCGGAGCTGGATCAGCTACTGGCGCGACATGCGCGGCGTCCCGGTGAGCGCGTTCACGCTCTCCGAGTACCTGCCCGGCCGCGATCTCGGCTGCCAGTCGGTGTGGAAGGACGGGCGGCCGATCCTGGCCAAGACCTACGAGCGACTCTCGTACCTGACCAGCGGCAGCCAGCCGTCCGAGATCACGTCGGTGCCCGCGCTGACCAAGACGGTGCGCGAGCCAGAGATCGCCGCGCTGTGCGCGCGGGTCATCCGAACGCTCGACCCCCGCGCGTCCGGCGTGTTCGGGGTGGACCTGCGGCAGGACGCCGACGGGGTCGCGCGCGTCACCGAGATCAACGCGGGGCGGTTCTCCTCCACGACCAACCTGCTCGACCTGACCGGCAAGCACAACATGACCGCGGTCTACCTGGCGCTCGCCCTGGGGCAGCCGGTCGAGCTGCGCGACGAGTACGAGGTGGCCGAGTTTCACTACCTGCTGCGGGACATCGACGCGGTCCCGCAGATTCTGCGAGAAGAAGAGTTCTTCGACGGAGTGTACGACGCCCGACACGCCACACGGCAGAAGGAGCCAACATGCTGATCCACGTCGCGCAGACCCAGAAGCAGGGCCGCACGTTCATCTGGTTCGCGGCCACCCCGAAGAGCCCGGAGACCCGCGCGCTGCTCGCGCAGTTCAAGAAAGGAGTCAGGTCGATTGAGAAAAGGTGGAAAGCGGCCGCGGCCAAGGCCGCGCGGCGTCAGAAGCGCGCCGGCAAGCGGTCTCGCCGCCGGTGATTTGCCCGACCGCGTCACGCTCGACGGAGGCATCGGACTTCACACGATAGAGGCGCTGCAGCTCGAGCTGCGCCGGCTCGCTCGGGCCTGCCGGCTCGAGATCCGGCAGTTCCGGGTCGAGACGGTCGGGCGGAAGCGGTCAGGCGGGGGTCGGTAGCCCGCGCAGGTCGGCTTCCGCCCGCCCGACCCAGTACGGCATGTCGAGCGCTCGGAACGCCGCGACCGCGGCGGACAGGGCGGCCGCGGCCTCGTCGGTACGGCCGCTCCGGACGAGCACGCGCGCCAGATGCCAGCGGCAGTGCGCCCCCAACGGGCGCATGCCGAGCTCCTCGGCCAGCACCAAGGCCTGCCGGTAGAGCGATTCCGCTTCCTGGTCGCCGCCCGCGTGGCCCTGCGCGGCGAGGTCGGCGAGCGACCGGAGCGCGTACGCCTCGTGTCCGCGTTCCTTGTGGGTGCGCGCCAGCTCCAGCGCGTGCCGTCCGATCACGCCCGCGTCGGTCGGCCGGCCCGCGAGGCGATAGGCGTCGCCGAGCCGCACGAGCAGCAGCGCGTGGCCTCCCGCGCGCTTCATCGACCGCGCGTGCTCGATGGCCTCCTCGAGGAGGAGGATGGCTTCCGCGGAGTGCCCCTGGAGCGTGTAGGCTTGCCCGAGCGACGTGGCGAGGAGCGGGAGCGCGATCGCGAGATTCAGCGTGCGCGCGAGCGTGAGGCCCTCCTCGAGCACGGCGGTCGCCTGCTCGATCTCCCCCTTGACCAGCAGCCGGGTACCCGCGGCTCCACACGCGAAGACCACGCTGTACGATTGGCCGGCGGCCTTCGCGCTCCGCCCGGCCTCCTCGGCGTGGATCCGCGCCTCTTCGAACTCGCCCATCTCGGCCAGGCAGTAGACGAGGTAGCTGCGGGTGAAGACGGGCGGCAGGCCGTTCATGCTCCAGTTCTGGTGCATGGGCTGGTCCGGGAGCGACCGGATGGTGCGGGTCAGGATCTCCGCCGCCTTCCGGTAGTTGCCCACCGTGGAATGGGCCGCGCCGAGGTAGAGATTGGCCACGAGCCACAGGAGCGAGTTCGGCTGCCAGCGCGCGATGTCGAGCGCCTTTTCGCCCGACTCGATGGCCTGGTCGGGTTGACCGGTCATGCGGTAGGTCTGGGTCATCAGCGCGAAGATCTGACCGAGTCGGCGGCTGTCGTCGAGCGAGGCGGCCAGGGTCTCCGCCTCGCGCAGGTACTCGAGGATGCGCTCCAGCTCTCCCAGGGCCTGGAGCGAATTGCGAAGATCGAGCCGCAGGTCGATGGCCCGCTGCACCGTCTCGCGGCGCCGCGGCAGGCGCCGCAGGATCTCCAGGGCCTGCTCGAAGCTGACCGCCGCCTGCCGGTGCGAGAATCGCTCCGCCGCCTTGATCCCGGCCAGGTGCAGGTACGCGACCGCCTTGTCCCACTGCTCGCCCTTGGTCGAGTGCAGGGCCAACCGCTCGACGTGCTCGGTCAGCCGCTCCGCGTGAATGGACTCGATGGCCGCCACGATGCGGGCGTGCAGGTCGCGGCGCTCGGGTGCCGCGATGCTGCCGTAGGCGACCTCGTGGGTGAGGGCGTGCTTGAAGCTGTACTGGCCCTCCAGGTCGAGCTCGTAGAGGAAATCGGCCGCGCGCAGCCGATCGAGGACGGCCCGGAGCTCCGACTCGCGGAGGTCGGCGAGGACGCTGAGGACGTCCACCATCACCGTCTTGCCGATCACCGCCGCGGATTGCAGGAGGCGCCGCTCGTGGGCGGAGAGGCGGTTGATGCGGGCTCGCAGGACCTCCTCCACCGTGTCGGGCACCGTGATCGCGTCGGCGGGCCCGCTCTGCTCGCGGACGGTGCGGGCCAGCTCTTCCAGGAAGAAGGGATTGCCCTCGGCGCGGCTCACGATCAGCTGGCGCACCGGGTCCGAGAGCCCGCCGTCGGGCAGGAAGCCGCCGAGCAGGGTGAGGCTGTGCTCCGGCGACAGGGGCTGGAGCGCGATCTGCGTGATGTGCGAGCGCTCGAGCCAGAGCGGCCAGTAGCCGGGCCGGTAGGTCACGATCAGGAGCACCGGCATGCCTTCGAGGCTGCCGACCAGCGCGGCGAGGGCTTCGGAGGCGGCGTCGAGCCAGTGGGCGTCCTCCAGCGCGATGATCAGAGGGCGCCGGCGGCTCGCGCTGATGCACATCTGGCGCAAGATCTGGGTGGTGCGCGCCTGGATCGCGTCGGGCGTCGAGGCCTCGAGGGTGTCGGTGCCTTCCCGCACGTCGAGAAAGCGCAGGAGATAGGGCAGCGCGCTCTCCGGATCGATCTCGAGCCGCTGCAGGCTCTTGCGGAGCTTGGCGGTGACCTCGACCGGTCCGTCCGCCTCCCGGATCAGGCACGCGCCCCGGAGGATCTGTTGCACCGGGAAGTGCGGGATCGTGGTGCCGTAGGAGAGACAGTGGCCCTCGAGATAGGTCACGGACTCGCCGCGCAGCGCCTGGCGGAACTCGTAGAGCAGGCGGGACTTGCCGATGCCGGCCTCGCCCACGATGCCCACCACCTGACCACGTCCCGCGCGCGCGGAGTGCAGGCGGCTGTTGAGCAGGGCGAGCTCCTGCCGGCGCCCGACGAACCCCACCATGTCCTTCTCGGGCGCGAGCCCGCGCCGCTCGCGTCCCCGCAGGTAGTACACCGGCGAGGGCCCGCTCTCGTCGCGGTCCAGGTCGAAGCGCCGGGCGAGGAAGTCCTTCGCGGCCTCGCTCACCACGATGCGGTGGGCGGACGCGCGCTCCACCAGCGGGTCGAGCGTTTGCCACTCGGCGCGCTTGGCCGGGGCGTCGATCTGGAGATCGCCGCTGAAGTACCCGACCAGCACCTCGCCCACGTGGATGCCGATCTTCACGCCGAAGGGCTCGCCGTCCGGGCCCCGCCCGCGCGCGGCCGCGTTCTGGATGGCCATGGCCGCGTGGGTGGCACGTCGCTGCGCATCCTCGACGGGCTCCAGGCCGAAGAGCGCCCCGACCGTCGTCGGGCTCAGCTCGTCGATGCGGGCACCGAAGGACTGGAGCTTGTCGAGCAGCACGTCGAGCGCGCGGCCCTTGTCCGGCGATTCGCCGTCGGCGGCGACCAGGGCCGCTCGCAGCAGGGTGACGCGCCGGGATTCCCAGCGGATGGCGTTGGGGCCCTGCGGTGGGGTCGCGGGCAGGGCCAGCGCCGGAGCGGCCGGGCGTGGCTCGCTCGCTTCCGGCGGCGCTGGCGCCACCGCGCGGTACCGCCGCCCGGCCGGGCGCGGCGCGGGCGTGAGACCGAGCTTCTCGATCCAGGCGCGCACGGTGTTGCGCGTGATGCGGAGCTGCTCCGCGGTTCTCGAGATGTTCCACCCGGTCTGGACGAGGGTGCGCTCCAGGTGTTCCCGCAGGGCGTCGTCGGCCGAGGTGGGGGCCCGGGCCGGCCCCACGCTCGGTGGCGCGGGCTCCTCGCGGGTGGGCCCCGGTAGCTCGAGCACGTCGGCGGTCACCACCGGCCCGTCCGTGAGCAGGGCCACGCGCTCGAGGACGTTGTTCAGCTCGCGCACGTTGCCGGGCCACGAGTGGGCGAGCAGCAGATCCTCCGCCTCGCGCGAGAGCCCCTTGGGCGGCAGGCCGTAGTCCGCGCACACGCGCCCGAGCAGGTGCTGGGCGAGGAGGATCACGTCTCGGCCCCGCTCGCGGAGCGGAGGGAGCCGCAGGGTCACGACGGCGAGCCGATGGTAGAGATCCTCCCGGAACCGCCGCTCGCGGATGGCGGTCAGGAGATCGGAGTTGGTGGCGCTGATGATCCACGCGTCCGCCGGCTCGGGGTGGGTCCCGCCCAGTCGGCGCACCGCGCGCTCCTCGATCACGGTCAGGAGCTTGGCCTGCAAGGCTTCCGGGAGCAGCCCGACCTCGTCGAGGAAGAGCGTGCCCTGGTGCGCCGTCTGGAAAAGCCCGGCCCTGGCCCGGCGGGCGTCCGTGAAGGCCCCGCGCTCGTGCCCGAACAGCTCGGACTCGAGCAGGGTGTCCGGGATCGCCGCGCAGTTGACGCTCACGAAGGCTTTGGCCGACCGCGGTCCGACCTGGTGGATGAGCTTGGCGACGAGCCCTTTGCCGGTCCCGGTCTCGCCTTCGAGGAGCACCGCCGGCGGCCTGCGGATTCCATGCTGGCGGGCCAGGAGACGACGGATCGTCTCTCGCGCACTCTCGATGGCGGGACTTTCGCCGAGCAACTCGATCAGCGGATCCATCGTCGATTGCCGACGAACATGACCCAGAAGCGCTTACTGGTCAAGTTGCTGGTCAAGGCTTCACCACTGCGTAATCCGTGGAATTGATACGGGATTTCCTAAGTACCTATAACTACGTACATTTACTGATGGCACTCGCCTTGCGATGTGTAGGGACACATGGAGGAGATCAATATGCCCTTCACGCCGAGTCAGCCTTCGTCCGTGGCAGGCGATGTGCCGCTCTTCACCGTCCACGGCGCTCAGGCCGGCCGTCCGCGCCGGGCCCCGACGCTCCGCGCGCTGCACTCACGTCAGCCCCTGGCCTTTCTGCGCGCGGACCCGCGCCAGGCGGTGCAGCACGACTCGATCCGCTGCCTGGTCTGCGGTGGCACCTTCCGCCAGCTCACAAACACCCATCTCCGCGGCCACCGCATGACGGCCGACGAGTACAAGCGCCGCTTCGGCTACAACCGTGGCCGTCCCCTCATGTGCCGCGCGCTACGCAGCCTGTACGCGGACCGGGCCGTGAAGAGTGGGCTCGCGGCGCGCATCCGCCAGCGGCCGATCCTGGTCCGGCCGGAGTTGCGCAAGCAAGGCGGCACGCGCCAGATCGCGCTCGAGGAATTGCTCACACGCCGCGAGGTGCGGCGGCGCGGTGGCCGGGAGGCGCACGCCGCCTTCTAGAGAACGCCCCTCGTCATCCCGCCGCTCGGCACCACCGCGCTCGTCCGCGGCAACCGCGGGGAGCACGAGGTGGCCCCTAGCCGCCGCCCGACCTGACGCGCCGCGTGAGTAGGCAGGCGGATCGGTTGTCGGACCACGACGCTTGACGTATAGTTTCACCACCTTGTGAACCTGTTCGAGGCGATTCGCGCTTCTCTCTCCCCACCAGAGGTTTCGAGATCCTGACTGGCCGCCAGGTCGGATCGAGCGGAGGAACACAATGACGCGTTCCCGCATCATGGTCCTCGCGGTGATCATCGGCGTCTCGGCGTTCGTGGCGATCGGCGCCCCCGGCGCCCTCGCCCAGACGCCGAAGTACGGTGGGCACCTCAACCTGATGCAGCGGGAGGATCTGTCGCAGGGCTTCGCGATCCACGAGACCTCGACGATCGCGACGTCGTTTCCCTCGATGCCCTGCTTCAACAACCTGGTGGTGTTCGACCAGACCAAGCGGGCCGAGAGCGTCGACAACCTGGTGGGCGAGCTCGCCGAGAAGTGGTCGTGGCAGGACAACTATCGCAACCTGGTCTTCCTCCTCCGCAAGGACGTCAAGTGGCACGACGGCCAGCCGTTCACCTCGAAGGACGTGAAGTTCACCTTCGACATGGTGCGCGAGGCGCCGGACGCAGCCGGCAAGCTCCGGATCAATCCTCGCAAGGACTGGTACTCCAACGTGGAGGCGATCGAGACCCCCGATCCGCACACGGTGGTCTTCCGGCTCAAGCGGCCCCAGCCGGGCCTGCTCGTGATGCTGGCCTCGGGCTACAGTCCGATCTACGCGGCCCACGTCAACCCGGCCACCTACCGCACCGGCTGCGTCGGGACCGGTCCGTTCAAGCTGAAGGAATGGCGCAAGGGCGAGTTCGTCGACTACGTGAAGAACCCGGACTACTTCGTCAAGGGCCGGCCCTACCTCGACAGCCTCCGCTACGTCGTGATCAAGGAGCGCGGAACGCGGACCGCGGCGCTGCAGGCGGGTCAGCTCGACGTGTCGTTCCCGGGTGAGACGACGAAGACGGCGGCCGAGCAGCTCAAGAAGGCGGTGCCCGGACTCGTGATCACCCCGGTGGCCCAGGCGGTGAGCGACAACGTCATCATGAACACCAAGAAGCCGCCCTTCGACAATCCGAAGATCCGGCTGGCGGTGGCCTACGCGATCGACCGAAAGGCCTTGATCGCCGCGGTGCATCAGGGCGGCGCCGTCCCCGGCGCCTCGCAGCAGCCCAGACCCTACGGAGTCTGGGGCCTGCTCGATCGGGATCTCGCCACGCTGCCGGGCTACGGCAAGCCGGAGGACATGAAGGCGCGGGCGCGCAAGCTCCTCGCCGAGGCCGGCGTCACGCCGCAGAATCCGTTGAAGGTCGAGATGGCCACGCGGGCCATCGCGATGTACGTGGACCTGGCCTCCTTCGTCATCAACGAGCTGAAGCAGGTGGGCATCGAGGCGACGCTGAAGCAGGTGGAGACCGCCCAGTGGCACCCGATGGCCACGCGCGGGGAATACCAGATCGGGGCCAACCTCACCGGCCTCGGGGTCGACGAGCCCGACGCCAACTACTACGAGAACTACGCGTGCGGCTCGCCGCGCAACTACAGTCAGTACTGCGACGAGCAGGTGCAGAAGATGATCGAGGCCCAGTCGCAGGAGCTGAACCCGCAGAAGCGCCTCGCGATGGTGAGCGCGCTGCAGAAGAAAGTCGAGGAGGACGCGGCCCGGCCCGTGCTCGACTGGCGGCTCGACTACTTCACGGTGTGGCCGTACGTGAAGAACCTGGTGCCGCACGACAACATCTACAACTTCGGCCGCATGGCCGACGTGTGGCGCGACAAGTAATGTGAAGGCCTACATCGCGCAGCGGCTGGGCATCGGCCTCCTGACGCTGCTTGGCATGTCGGTCGTGATCTTCGTCCTGCTGCGCCTGGCTCCGGGCGACATCGTGGACATCCTGTTCTCGACCGGGGGATACGTGAACCCGGTCGAGCGGCAGGCGATCGAGCGCGAGCTGGGGCTCGACCGTCCGGTGTGGGTGCAGTACGTCGAGTGGCTGCGCCAGATCGTCACCGGCGATCTCGGCAAGTCGTACCGCTACGATCTCCCCGCGTGGGAGATCATCCGCCCGCTGATCCCGGTCACCCTCGAGCTGGCGGCGCTCTCCCTCGTCGTGGCGGTGGCGCTCGGGGTGCCGCTCGGAGTGATCAGCGCGGTGCGCCAGGACACCGCGCTCGACTACGCGCTGCGGGTGTTCAGCCTGGCCGGCCTCAGCATGCCCTCGTTCTGGCTCGGCATGGTGATCATCCTGACCCTGGTCGCTTGGTTCGGCTGGATTCCGCCGGTGACCTACGTATCG
>Ga0210384_10008227_pt1 | contig 10902 bp, 8 predicted proteins | sample IncBWH2MmetaG_FD_160574 | JGI IMG/M metagenome (GOLD analysis project Ga0210384, IMG submission 160574) | Forest soil microbial communities from Barre Woods Harvard Forest LTER site, Petersham, Massachusetts, United States - Inc-BW-H-2-M | ecosystem: Environmental > Terrestrial > Soil >...
CTGGCATTTCCGCTGCCGCTTGTCACCGCGCAGTTCTGCGCCGGGCTTGTGGGCTGCGTAAAAACCGTGACGGCATATGCGGCCCCACTGGCGACAGCGGTGGTGAACGTGAAGCTCCCGTTCGCTGTGACCGACAGGTTGTTGCCACCATTGTCCTGCAAGACAAGCCCCGTGCCCGAAAGGCCCGAGACCATGCCGCCGATGGTGTAGGTAATTGGAGGCGGTGATGATTTATACGAGGTCTTGCAGCTGACGAGAAGGAACGGAAACAACAGCAGAATTGCGGGCCGAAGAAAAAACGATCTGAAGGAAGGTTTCATGTAGGATTCACGCCCCCAATCGCGTGTCGCTCGATCTTCTGCGAACGGGCTGATTATACATTCTGGAAGAGTTGAGTCAAGGATGATGGCCTGAATTAGGGAGCGCCGAATTGCCTCATTTTGCTGTGAAAGATAACGATGGAGTTTTCGTTCTCCGGCCGGTAACTTACCGATCGACTTTGGCCGCTGGCACATGAAGGAAGAAGGGGACTCCGATATGACCACCGAGTAAGGATACTGGGCCTCCGGGCGAATCTCCTCCTGTACTTCGCGCGTTTCTCTGCGTTCGCTTGACAACGTGAGGAACACGTTTACACTGAGCGGGTTCCAAAACATTCACGTTCGCGTTTTGAATGCGTGCGGGCGGTCGCCGCGGCGACGAGCGCGCGAGGAATTTGTGACTGGCGGGGATGCGACAAAGTAAACCATCCACAATACTCTTTGATCTTGGCGTCCGGGTGTGCCTTTCATGATCGACGTGCGCGAGGAAATCGCCAACGCTCCGATCGGCCGATACCATCGCTTTCTCGCTCTGCTCATCGGCATGGTGGTGTTCTTTGACGGCTACGATACCTTCAATCCAGCCTACGTCATTCATTACGTGATGAAGCCGTGGCATCTGGCCGCGGGCCAGGCCGGGTGGCTCGTCTCCAGCGGGCTGATCGGTTTCATGATCGGTTCTCTTCTGCAAGGAAAATTCTCCGATCGATTTGGGCGTCGCACGACGCTCCTCGTGGCGCTGTGGATCGTGACGATTTTCAGCTTTGCGACCGCGGCTCTGGGGCGCTCATTCGTCACTTTCTGCGGCTTGCGATTGCTTACTGGACTCGGCATGGGCGCGCTCTTGCCCCTCGGCGTGACTTACGTCAACGAATATGCGCCGCGCCGCCTGGCCAACACTTTTTCCATGTGGGGATGGGCGCTGGGCTGGGCCGCCGGCGGCATCGTTGCCGCAGCCATTGGAATTTATCTCACCCCGATGTTCGGCTGGCAGGCGCTGTATTATGCCGCGTCGCTGTCGATTGTGCTGGTCCTGGTTTGCCACTGGGCCCTTCCGGAGTCGCTGCAATTTTCCGCGATGCGCGGCAATTGGCGGGGCATCGCGCAGGTTCTTTGCCGCCTAAATCCCTCGCATGCTGCACGCTATACCGCCGCCGGTGAGAAGTTCATGTTCCCGGAGCCGAGCGATCGTCCTGCCTCCGTGTCGCTGCTATTGTCGCCTCGCTATCGCAGAACAACTCTGTCCGTCTGGGTTTCGGCCTTCTTTATCTTATTTGGCATTTGGGGACTCTCCGGTTGGGTCCCCACGGCCATGATGCAGCGTGGCGAGGGGTTCGCGACGAGCTTTAGTTTCGGAGCCTTGATTCAGGCCATGGCCTTTGTCGGCTCGCTCCTGTGCGGCTACATCGCGGACCGAGGTGGCAGGGACCGCGAAGCGATGGCAGTATGGTGGCTGGGCGGCGCCGTTTCGGTCGGCATACTCGCTCTGGTCAACGTGCACGTGCTCAACATCATCTGCGTGGGCGCCGCCGGCTTCTGCATTCTGGGCGGGCAAAACGTTTTGAACAATTTCACCGCAGCGTCCTATGATACGGAAGTGCGCGGCACAGCCGTTGGCATGATGCTGGGTGTTGGACGCGCCGGAGGAATTCTCGGCCCGTTCATCACCGGCTTGCTTCAGCAACATACGCCGGGAACGGCCGGCCTGTTTGTGGCCATCGGCGCGGCGTCGCTCATTGGAGGAGGCGCAATCGTGTTTGCGAGTCCTCGTCCTTTGCGCGAGCTTGAGGCAACAGCTGAGGCTGTTCGCGCGTAATAGGCCACATATGAACTCGTTCACAACTTGGCTTGAGCGTGGAGTTTTTCGGAAAGGTTTCCTCGAGCACGGGAGTAAAACCCCGAGTCTGAAGACCCGGGCTACAGCACTCCCGCAAACCACGGAGAATCGTTGTAGCCCGCCTCTTCAGAGGCGGGGCTTTCCGTGAGATTGGGCCAGAGATTCAATTATGGTTGCAATCTTCCGAGCCGGTTTGACAAGGAGACGATAATGGCGCAAGCCAGGCCAGTCGCATTGATCACAGGCGCAGCCACCGGCATTGGCCGCGCGGCCGCTGTAGCTTTGGCCGCGGCTGGCTTTGACGCCGTCATCAACTACAGCCGCAGCGAGCAGGCAGCGCGCGAAACGGTGGCTCAGGCGCAGGCCAAAGGCGCAAAGACCCTCCTGTTCCAATGCGATGTCAGCGACGACCCGTCGGTGCGTACAATGCTCGCGGCCGTCGAGCAGGAATTCGGACGCCTCGACGCGCTCGTGAACAACGCGGGCACCACATCGAACGTCAAGCCCAGTGATTTTGAAGCCATGACGGCCGAGGAATGGGACCGCGTCTTCGCGGTGAACGTGCGAGGGATGTTTCAAGTGACGCGCGCTGCCGCGCCTCTTCTCAAGGCCGCCCGCGGCAGTGTCGTCAACACAGCCAGCATCGTGGGCCTGCGCCCCGGACCGCAACCCCTGCCCTATGCGGCGAGCAAAGCCGCGGTGGTAAGCCTCACCAAATTGCTGGCGCTCAATCTCGCCCCCGACGTCCGCGTCAACGCAGTTGCTCCCGGATGGATGGAGGGCGATTGGATGAAACGCATGCTGGAAACAAGGTACGATGACCTGATGGCGCGCCGCGCGAAGAGCACGCCCTTGCGCCGCTGCGCGACCGCCGAGGACGTGGCCGAAGTCATCGTCAATCTGATTACAAGCAATCGCTTCGTCAACGGCGAGATCATCGTGATCGACGGAGGCTTTTCCGCAACCACCTAGGGGGTACTCGTGCTGGAAGGGGTCGTTCCATTTCCGCCAGAATTTGCCAAACGCTACCGCGACAAGGGCTATTGGATAGATAAATCTCTGGCGCAGGAATACAGAATTGCTTTTGATAAATATGAAACGCGAGTCGCGCTGCTCGACCGGGACCGGTCCATCACCTACGGTGAGCTTGACCATCTGTCGGACAACCTGGCGTTGAACCTGCTGGATACCGGCCTCCATCCGCTGGACCGCGTCGTCGTGCAATTACCGAACGTCGCCGAATTTGTTGTTCTGTACTTGGCGCTTCAAAAGATTGGTTGCATCCCTGTTGCGGCGCTCATGCCGCACCGCTTTGCGGAAATCACCCAGTTCGTCGAGCTTTCGGGCGCCGCAGCTTGCGTCGTCCCGGACCTACAGGGCGATTTTGACTACTGCGCCATGGTCGAGCGCATTCGCCAAAAAGTTCCCAAGCTGCGTCATGGCTTTGTTCTCGGACCTCCGCGCCCAGGTTTTCTCTCGCTCACAGATATGATCGCGAAGCCGGCCAATCTGCCCGCGTCGGCGCTCTCTGAGATCCATATCGATCCCGTTGATCCGGCCATCTTTCAACTTTCCGGGGGAACGACCGGGATTCCGAAGATGATTCCTCGCACCCACAACGACTACGCGTACAACTCCAAGGTAGCTTCCCGCGTTTGCGCAGTCGGCGAGGATTCCGTCTTGCTCGTTATTCTGCCCATCGCGCACAACCTCCCTCTCGCGTGCCCCGGCATTCAAGGCTTTCTTTTCCACGGCGGCCGCGTAGTGCTGAGCGCCAGCGCCCGCCCCGAGGACGTTTGCGCTTTAATCGAGAAACACCGCGTCACCCATATCAAAGTCGTTCCCGCGCTGCTGATCCGGCTCTTGCACGATCCGGCCGTGAGCCGTCACGATCTTTCTTCCCTGAAGATCATTCAAAGCGGCGGCCAGTCCATGCTGCCCGAAGTGCGTTTGCTCTCCAAAAGACTCATTCCCAGCGCTTTCGTGCAAGAGAATTTCGGAATGTCCGAGGGCCTGCTGATGTTCGTGCGGCTGGACGACCCGCTGGACGTCACTCAAGAAACAGTTGGGCGTCCCGTATGTCCGGATGACGAAGTGCGGCTGCTCGACGACGACGACCGCGAAATCTTCGACGGTGAAGTCGGCGAGCTATGCTGCCGGGGCCCGTACACGTTGCGAGGTTACTTCGGCGTGCCGGAATACAATGCCCGCACGTTTACGTCGGATGGATTTTACCGTTCCGGCGACCTGATGCGGCGGCACCGATCCGGCAACTACATCGTGGAAGGACGGAAGAAGGACCTCATCAACCGGGGCGGCGAAAAGATCAGCGCCGAGGAAATCGAAAACCTGATCCTCTCGCATCCCTCGGTGAAGAACGTTTCCTGCGTTCCCGTGCCGGATCCTGTGTTGGGTGAACGAATGTGCGCGTGCGTCCTGCTGCGCGAAAACGCCCGGCTGACCTTCGACGATCTGAAATATTTTCTGCTCGGCAAGGAAATCGCCAAGTACAAACTCCCCGAGCGGTTGGAAATCATGCCGGAATTCCCGCTGACTCCATTCGGCAAGGTTTCCAAGAAGACCCTGACAGAGATGATCTCCCAGAAAATGGTTGCGGAACAAAAAGGCAAGGAAGGCGCATCGGCATAAGAAGAGAAAAGCCCGGGTATAAAGATCCGGGCTACAGCAGTTGCACAAGCGACGGAGATTCGTTGTAGCCCGCCTCTTCAGAGGCGGGGTCTTTCGCGAGGCTATGCAAAACAATCCATTTGGAAGATTGCATGAGAATCATTGACGTTCATTGCTACCCCAACACACGCGAGTGGATCGCCTGCCAGCAGCCCTATGTCGACGCGCTCGCCGCCTACTGGAACCGGCCATGGGTCCCGAAACAAGAAGAAGAAGTCGTCCAGGAATTCACGGCCGCGGGTGTCGAAGCGATACTCGTGGCCCTGGACCTGGAGACGATCATCGGCACGCCTCCCTGTTCGAACGATTTTGTCTCGGCGATGCAAAAACGCCATCCCAAGCGAATCATCCAATCCTGGGCGGCTGTTGATCCTTTCAAAGGGGATGCGGCCCTCCGAGAGGTGCGGCACGCGATTCATGACCTCGGAATGTTGGGATTCCACTTTCACCCGATCATGGGCCATTTTGCGGTGAACGATCGCCGCCTTTATCCGTTGTTCGAACTCATTAACGAATTGAAAGTGCCGGTGATGATTGATGTGGGCACCACCGGCATGGGCGCGGGAATGCCCGGCGGCATGGGCGCAAAAATCCGCAACGCGCACCCCGCGGCGATTGATGAGCTGGCCGCGGACTTTCCTGCACTGACGATCCTGGCGGCGCATCCAGGCTGGCCCTGGGTGGACGAAATGACCGCCGTGGCCCTGCACAAAGGCAATGTTTTCTGGGAGCTGTCCGGCTGGGCGCCTCAATATTTTCCACCGCAGCTGAAAAAAGATATTCGTGGCCGCCTGAGGGACAAAATTATGTTTGGCAGCGATTATCCAAGCCTCCCGTACGAACGGGTATTGCGCGAATGGCGCGAGCTCGGGTACACCGATGAAATCAAGGAGCGCGTCTTCCACGGCAACGCGGAACGCGTCCTCGGGCTTTAGAGCAAATGTGAGAACGCGGTTTTGGTTTCTGTAGCGCTCGTCCGCCGCGGCGGACGAGCATGTGCTTGAGCTCAGAGTGCCCGCCTGAAGGCGGGCGCTACATATTCCAAATCCGAGCCATCGAGGGGGTGACCTTGGCTTTTCCCATTCGTCGTGTCGTTACCGGGAAAGATGCAACCGGCAAGGCAATCGCGATGATCGATGCCGTGGCCACTACTGTCCACCGGAGAGAAGAGTTGGGAGTTACGAACACGCTGCTTTGGGTGACGGATTCCAATCCAGCCGACCTTTCCAACCCGGAAGACACGACGAATCGGAAGGTCGGCGTCTTGCCGCCTCCCGGAGGCACAATCTTCCGAGTGATCGAGTTTGCCCCGGAAAGGGAAGTGAAGGCCGACTACTTGACCAGGCTCCGAATTTTTCAAGGGCTCGGCCTCGCACCACAAGGGGAATCCCGCGAGAAACCGCGCGAACCTGGGATGCACCGGACGAAGACCATCGACTATGGGGTAGTCTTGTCGGGCGAGATCGACATGCTCCTGGACGATTCGGAAATTCACTTGAAGGCGGGCGACGTCGTCATTCAACGAGGCACTAACCATGCCTGGGTGAATCGCGGCAATCAGCCGTGCCAGATGGCCTTCATTTTGGTCGACGCGAAAGATTGAATTGAGGAAATCCGCTTTTGTGCGCTAGCAATGCATCGCCGGCCGATCCTTCTGCAAGCGTGACGTCAAATCCGCGTCGCATCGACGTGCATCACCACATGCTGCCGCCCGAGTACGCGAGTCTCGCCCGAGACCGGATCCTGGAAATTACCTCGGGTGACACCACGGTTCTCAAGTGGACTCCCGGCATCACTCTTGAGCAGATGGAACAATTCGGAGTCGCCTCGTCCATTTTGTCGCTGCCGGTGCCGGGCGCGTGGCACGGGGGCAAGGAAAATTCCCGCAAGCTCGCACGCATCTCGAATGAATATGGAGCGCGGCTTTCCAAGGATTATCCGAGGCGTTTTGGCATGTTTGCCGCGCTCCCCTTGCCGGATGTGGACGGCAGTCTTGCAGAGATCGAACACGCCTTTGACGCCCTTGGAGCCGACGGCGTCTACCTGCAGACGAGTTACGACGACCAATGGCCCGGCGACCCGGCCTTCGCTCCAGTATTCGACGAGCTGAATCGCCGCAAAGCCATCGTTTTCGTTCATCCGACCGAACCCAGTTGCTGCGCAAATCTGATCCCCGGCATTCCGTCCAACGTGATCGAGTTTGTATTCGACACGACTCGGGCGATCACGAGCTTCCTCGTGAACGGCACATTTGCCCGCTGCCCCGACATCCGGTTTATCTTCTGCCATTCCGGCGGGACCATGCCCGTGCTGGCCGCACGCATCCACGGTTTTTTTCAAGCGCGCAGCGCCCTCGCGTCGCGCGTCCCGAACGGCGTTCTCTATGAACTGAAGAAATTGAATTACGACATCGCCAACGCAACGAACCCTTCGTCGCTCGCGGCGCTGATGAATCTCGTGCCGACCACTCAAATATTGTGGGGCAGCGATTTTCCTTATCGTGCTGTCGGACCGACGGCCAGCGGCTGGGACAACTACCAGGTTTCGCCGGAGATCAAATGCGCCGTCAATCGCGACAATGCGCTGAAGCTGTTTCCTCGTTTCAAGTAGGACGGGCTTCAGCCTGTCGCACTTTTAGTAGAATCGCAGATTCAAACCCGACAGGCTGAAGCCCGTCCTACCAGACCCCTCATTGCACATGAGCGTCAAATACACCGGTTTCGACGCGGCCCGCGCGCTTGATCTGCACGAAGATGCGATAGTCACCGGGCTGTGGGAAGCCGAAAGGGAAGCGCACTTCCGGCGGAAGTGGGCCGGACTCGGGCATCGGCGTAGACATTGGCATCGACATAGGCGTTTGTACGGAGTCCGCACTGCCCGGAAGCCCCGCTTGCGCCAGTTCCAGGGCGGCCATGGACACTGATCCCGCAGGATGCACATGGGCAAAAACACTCAAATCGGAACGCACAAATTCGGCGTGCCCGGCTATGCCCATGTAGGGCTCCATGTCATTTGCGGGGTGACCGTTTTTATCTTGCACGGCGAATGAAAATTCCAAGGGAACGCTCGCTTTCAAGGGACCTGCCGGGCGTTGCCAAACGATGTGGCCGCCGTCTGGGATTGGCGAGACGGTTGCATCGGAGGCCGGCGTAGCAAGCGGCGCGCCGGACCACATTGAATCGTCGCCTGCTAGAGGCTTACCGGAAATTTGCGAAAAGTTGATGGCGCCGACAAGCGTCCAAGGGTAGCCGCGCGGGTCGACCACGTCGGCGAAAACTTGATAGCGGCCGGCGGGCATGTCGGGCAAGTCCACTGCAAACGCGCCACCTTCAACGGGGTCCGGATGAAGGTGCCACATGGCGTCCAATTGCGGGACGCGAAGGAGAAACAAGTGCATCAGGTGGCCGTGATCCGGGATGACGTCACCTAAGCGGATGTAGGCGGGCGAGCGGATGTCCGTGCGTTCCACGCGAATCTCCAGGCGGTGGGCGTCAACGAGCTTCAGCGCGGCGGCTGGAGGCTTGAAAAAGTCCACCCGGCGTTGAAAGTCAGCCGCGTTTAATCCCCACCAGGCCTTGCCCAGAAAAAGCAGGACGACGACCAGAACTGCCGTGCCCAGCATGGCGCGGCGTGCGCGGCGATTGCGAGCATCGCTCGGGGCTTCGTCTCCCTCCAGATTGCCTTCGCGCACGATGGCGCCGACGATAAACACCACGCCGACGGCTAAAAGCAGCATGAGCGCAAGCAAAAGGCCGGTGAGAGATTTCTGCATAGGAAGCGTGCGCTGCGCGAAGGACGGCACGGGAACGGAGACTTCTCCTTGCCCCTGGACGCCGTCCACAAGTACGCGTACTTGCAACGCGCCGGACTCCATCAACCAAACACTGGCGGTAAAAAATTGGGCGTCATCTTTTGATTGCGCGGCGAGATCGGGCGTGGGAGGCAGGTTGGATCCTGGACCGGCCAGCCGCATGGGAACGACGCGGATCGCACGCACTTCCCCCGATTCGCTGCGAATCTGAATATCGGCTACGCCCGGAATCACTTGGGGCACGCGAACGGTGACAAATAAGCGATAGGGGCCGGCGTTGCCTTCATAGAAAACGTCCGGGCTCCCGACATGCGCGCCTATGGGCAACGCCGTGAACAGGAGAAATATTGAGAGGCCGAGGAGTTGTATTTGCGATCGCATAAGGCTTCGAGATGGGATTGCTAGTGAGTGCGCGCGATCCCCGGCCTCTCTGCGTGCTCGGTTTTCTCTGCGTTCACTGTGTTAAATGTTTTCACGCGTCACCAAAAAAAACCTAACACAGAGAACACAGAGAAAAGCGGAGACGGCTGGACGCTTCGGTTCACCTGCGAATCTGCCGCATCCAATCGCCCCAGCGCATTCCAATATCGGTCATGAGGACCGCCGCGACCAGCGCGATGCCCATGCGGATCCAGAATGCGGCGACGGTTGGTTCCGTCGAGACAAAAAAGTTGAGCGCCCAGGGAGACCTGGGCCGGACGAAATAAGGAATATCACCGGTCGCAAAAACCCAATTGCGTGAAGCCGGGGACATCAGAAAATCCGCGAATGGCCATTGCACCGCAAGAAAGCTGGCGAGAAACGCCGTGCCCAGCACGGCAGATTGGGCCCAGCGGTTCCACACTCCAGCCCGGCGGCGCACCAAATCGAAAACAATCGCCGGCACGATCAAAAGCATCGGAAAATCCGGCGGAATGAGATGGGTGATTTTTTGATAGACCGGACCGAGCTTGGGTTCCGCGGGCACGAGAGGCAAGATCCAGGTGAAGGCCAGATGCGTGGCCATGTACAGCGCGGTCGAGATGGTTGCGGCCCAGGGATGCTCTGTAGCCGCCGCGATGGCAGCCATTAAGATCGGCGCGATCAGCGCAGCGACCAGATAAAACGTCGCCCCGTGCATGAAGAAACGGAAGGTATACTCCTGAGCGATTCCGATCGTCATGCCAAACAGGAAGATAAACGCGAAAAACAGCATGCGTTCCAGCCTGGCGCGGTGCTGGCCCTGAGCGCGGTTCATTTCGGAAAGGATCAAAACCACGGTGCCGAACCGGATGCCGGTCATTCCCAGCGCCAGCAAAACGTGCGGCGGGCTCAGGATTTTTACGTCCAGACCGTAGGCCGCATGCCACCAATTATCGAACGGCGCCGAGGTAATCATGGCCACGCCGCCCCAGGCGCACAGGAAGGCGCCCATGGGACCACGGAAGCCCCACATCGAAATGGAGTGTGCGCGCAAGGGCGAATTTTTCTGGAAGGTGGTCGCGAGAATCAGATAGCCGCAGGAAATGCCGGAAATCACACCGCACAACTGAATGAGAATGTGCGGCGTGGTCCAAAACGTGTCGCGGCCTATGCTCTCATGCCAGGAGATGTCCCACGCGCCGCCGATGACGCTGGAGAGAACCGCAATGAGACACGACCAGATATACCAGGGGATGGAGTCCGTCGCCGCGGAAACTTGCGCGGCCGGCCGGGCCTGCACCTGAGAGGCTACAGAGATTGAGTCTGCCATGGCGCGCCTTTGGCGCTAGAGTGCTTCCAACCAAAAAACGCACGGGCCCGCGGAAGTTCCACTCTGCGCCGTAATGATTCAGCCAGAATCTACTTTTGGTTACCAAATCGATGACAATTGTATATTATCCCGGTGATTCGCAATGCTGTGAAATTGTGCTGATCCGGCTTTTCGTGGCGCCCCGACCCGGTTGGGGCGATTTTTCTAATCTCATCACATCGCAAAAACGCCCCGACCGGGTCGGGGCGCCACGAAAACCTGCGTGCTTTGCTGAGTGAAAACAGTTTGGAGAATGAAAAGTGTTTTCGACGAAGTGGCAGACCTCGCCGCGAAAGTACGGAATCACCATCGAGCGCGACATTGCCATTCCGGTTCGAGAGGGAGTGACGCTCGACTCGGATATTTTCCGGCCGGACGCCGGAGGAAAATTTCCCGCCCTGCTCGCCGTTCACGCGTACTCCAAGGCAGCGCAGTCTATGGAGCTGATGCCCATCGGCTTCTCATACGCTCGCGG
>Ga0210384_10008229_pt1 | contig 10901 bp, 7 predicted proteins | sample IncBWH2MmetaG_FD_160574 | JGI IMG/M metagenome (GOLD analysis project Ga0210384, IMG submission 160574) | Forest soil microbial communities from Barre Woods Harvard Forest LTER site, Petersham, Massachusetts, United States - Inc-BW-H-2-M | ecosystem: Environmental > Terrestrial > Soil >...
CTTGGTTTTTAGAAGCGCGGCCAGCGAAGAAAAGCTCTCTTCGCGCTTGATGTCGCGCGACACGAGCTTGATCCGCTCATCCCAGGGCGCCTGCGTTTGAATCACGCAAGAGGCGTAGCGCGAGATGGCGGCATTCAAAGTGACCGAACCGGGATGAAACAGGTACAACGGCCAAATGTCGAGCGTGCTTCCGGCAAAATCAACACGCGTGGGTGCCTTGGATTCAATAATCATGAGCTTCCAGAGTGTGGAGTTCGAGTGTCGTCAGTCGAGACAGTTTGCAGCAATCAACCGGCAAGCTCAAGCAGAGATGAAACTCAGAACCGCCAAATGGACACGCACGGGGCTCGAGAAACTACTTCCCTGAACCACTCGCGGAAGCCGTTCGGTTGCGAATCATAAGCTGCGGGCCGGGGTCTTTTTTCTCCTGAGCAAGCGCGGGGTTTGGCTCGAAACAGCGCCGGCAACGCGCCTCGTACATTCCGCCGGCGCCCACCACGATCAGCTCTTCGCTCTCCACCAGGCGCTGTGTATGCACCGCGGGATTTCCGCACCTCATGCAAATGGCCAGCAGCTTGGTGATTTCCTCCGCGACGGCGAGCAGCCGCGGCATCGGCTCGAAAGGGCGTCCGCGGTAATCCGTGTCTAGTCCCGCAACAATGACCCGCTTCCCGAGATTGGCTAGTTTCGTGCAAACGTCGACGATCTCTTCGCCCAGAAATTGCGCCTCGTCAATGCCGACGACCTCGGTGCGCGGCGAGAGCTTCTCCATGATCTCGGAGGCCTTGGTGACGTTATCTGAAGGAATGCCCAGGCCTGAATGCGAAACAATCTCGTTTGCCGTGTAGCGCTCGTCGATCGCCGGCTTGAAGATCTGTACGCGCTGTCGCGCAATTTCGGCGCGCCGCAGCCGGCGGATCAGCTCTTCGCTTTTGCCGGAAAACATCGGACCGACCACGACTTCTATCCACCCCATATTGCCTTTGACAATGTCCACTCTGGGCCTCTCCTGACCTTCCTCGCACAGATTCTAACTTGCGGTGCGCACTGCCCTGCCATACATCTTCGCATTATAGAACGGCGCGAACGCCGTAGTAACCGCAACGCGAAAGGATTCGTCCCGCTGAATCAAATCCGCCGAGAGAACCCCCCACGCTCCCTGCCCATCGCGAATCCCAACCGCGCCGGCAAACCGATCGATGGCATCCGACAATTCAAACCCGCGCTCCAAAACCTCGTGGGCCAGCTCCTCAGGTACTTCGATGCCCCCGGAGCGACCGTAGAAGCCTCGGCTACCGTCGCTCACATAAGCCCAGCTTTCCAGAAAAACACGGCGGCTTCTGTCGTCCTGCAAAACTTCCAGACCGCCTTCGAGGCCGACAAAGTAGCGCCATGGTTTGTGAGTTTCACGCGCAAGCCGCACCAGCGTTTCCGCGCGCTGACGCGCTCCGCGCATCAGTTCTTCGCACGAGGTGGGAGTCGGGCTCACGCCGCTGTCGACCTCCAACCCAACAACCTCAAAGTCGCCATCCGGAATGAGTTTCGGCGCAAAGGCGTTCAAAGCTTCGGTAACCGCGCGAAGCTTTGGCTTGCGAGTGCTGCCAACGGCGACGATGATCTTCTTCATGAAGGCGACAATGACGCGCTGATTCTATCGGGAACGGGGTGAGCATACCACGCAGAATAGGCAAGCCTGAGGAAAACTTGGCTCGAGCCATGGCTCGCAGGAATTGAGCGGCTAAGTCGTCTAGCGTATGAACTAGAGCGCTGCGGTAAGCCTTTCGGACTGCCGACCTTGCCCTTACGTTACGAATTCTGGTCCGCGACGAATTCCTACGAGACTATCCGGACACAGAAACCGTTTGCATGTTTAAATTCCTACCCAAAGGCTACATAATAAACGCCTTCACGCTATCGGCGCGTGACGTGTATGGTCTGCCCAGCGTGCAGCTACGAAAACCCGGAAACGTCGGTGCTGTGCGTAAAGTGCACGACGCCGCTTCCCCTCAGTGACCAGACGTTGGCCACCGGCGGACAAGGCTGGTCCGTGCCCGCTGCCGACGGCGTCGTCTCGAACACCGCGCTCATTCAACTCAGTCCAGGTACATCTATAGGCAGCCGCTACGAAATCGTCCGCTTGCTGGGCCAGGGCGGAATGGGCGCGGTCTACCGGGCGCACGACAAAGAGCTTGACCGTCAGGTGGCCATCAAGGTGATTCGCGCCGACATGGCGGCCAACCCCGAAATTCTCCGCCGCTTCAAGCAGGAACTGATCCTCGCGCGCCAAATCACACACAAAAACGTGATCCGCATTTTTGATTTGGGCCAGGCCGAGGGAATCAAGTTCATCACCATGGAGTACATCGAAGGCGAGAACTTGCAGAGCGTCCTTCGCCAGAAGAAGAAACTCCAGCCCGCGGAAGCGGCCACCATCATCGCCCAGGTTTGCCGCGCGCTGGAAGCAGCTCACAACGAAGGCGTCATCCATCGCGACCTCAAGCCGCAAAACATAATGCTGGATAAAAGCGGCAGAGCTTTCGTTATGGACTTCGGCATTGCGCGCTCGATGCTTGGCGACGGCATGACCCAAACAGGCGTCTTGATCGGTACGCCCGACTATATGTCTCCCGAGCAGGCCAAAGGCCAGACGCTCGACGCGCGCTCGGATCTCTTCAGCACGGGAATTATTCTCTACGAAATGTTGAGCGGTCAGGTGCCTTTTGACGCCGACACCACCATGGGTAAGCTCTGGAAGCGGACCAACGAACCCGCCAGACCCCTCGATGAACTGGACAAGACAATACCTCAGCCGCTGAGCGACATTGTCCGGAAATGTCTGGAAATCGATCCGCAGAAGCGCTTCGCCTCCGCTGCTGACTTGCTGCAGCGCATTGAAGTATGGCAAGGGCCCGCCGCCGGAACACGCCTCGTTACTCTGCCAGTCACCGTTTTGCCCGATTCCGGAAAATGGCTGGCCGCCGCGGCCCTCGGAGTCGCGGTTACGGCAGGTGTTTTATTCTTCCGATCGAGAATTATTTCGCGTCCCACTATCCCTCATGCGCCGGTGACCCTGCTGATCGCCGATTTCGATAATAAGACCGGGGACTCCGTTTTTGACGGGACGCTCGAACCCATGCTCGGCATCGCGCTGGAGGGCGCGCCGTTCATCTCATCATTCAATCGTGGCCAGGCCAAGAAAGATGCCGCGCGCCTCCAACCCGGGGCCGTGCACATGGACGCTTCGCTGGCAAAGCTCGTCGCCGTGCGCGAAGGCGTGAACGTCGTGGTGACCGGTTCGATCACGCAAGAGCAAAGCGGCTACAGAGTTTATGTAGTTACTCTGGACCCAGCCACGGGCAAGTCCATTCTCACGGAACAACGAACCGCCTCGAATAAACAGGACGTCCTCGCCACGACGGGGAAACTAGCGGAGAACATCCGCAAGGGGCTTGGCGATACCACGCCGGAGTCCGCGCAACAGTCCGCTGCAGAGACGTTCAGCGCGGGCTCACTTGAGGCAGCGCATGCTTATGCCGTAGGTCAGGATCTTCAGCAAGCCGCCAAATGGGACGACGCGCTCAAGGCTTACGGGCAGGCGGCGGAGTTAGATCCAAACCTGGGACGAGCCTACGCCGGCATGGCCGCTATCGATGCCAATCTCGGGAAACGCCAGGATGCAGAGAAATACTACGGCCTGGCGATGTCCCATATCGACCGCATGACCGACCGCGAAAAATACCGCACGCGCAGCGGATATTACCTCTTCATGCGCGACCAAGCGAAGGCCATGGAGGAATTGACCGTGCTGGTTAGCCAATTCCCTGCCGACACCGCCGGTCACGCGAATTTGGCCCTGGCTTACTTTTACAGCCGGGACATGAATAAAGCCCTGGAAGAGCAAAAGCGCGCACTCCTAATCACTCCCCACAGCGTTCTGCAACGCATCAATTACTCCATGTACGCACTGTATGCGGGCGATTTCGATACTGCCGCAAAGGAAGCGCAGTCGATCCTAGAAGAGAATCCGAAGTTCGATCAGGCCTTGCGCACCTCCGCGTTGGCGGAATTGGGGCTGGGCCACACTGCAGAGGCCCAAGCTAACTACGGAAAGCTTCAGGCCGTCAGCTCATACGGCGCTTCCATCGCCGCTACGGGATTCACAGACCTGGCTCTCTATGAAGGTCGGATGGCAGACGCGGCAGGCATATTGGAAAAGGCCATAGCCGCCGATTTAGCGGCAAAAGACAGAGAGTCCGCCGCAGACCTCACCGCGACGCTCGCTCTCATACAATTGACGCAGGGAAGAACGAAGGAAGCCGTTACCTCCGCGGATAAAGTTTCTTCTCGCAGCAAGGATCCTGGAGTGATTTTTCGCGTCGCCCAGGTCTATATCGGGGCGAACCAGGAAGTGAAGGCGCTACAACTGGTTGCGCCGCTCTCGCAGCGCCTGGAAACCGAACCGCAGATTTACGCGAAATTAATCGCGGGCGAAGCACAGCTCAAAAAGGGTAACGCACGCGACGCGCTAAGTTCGTTCCAGGAAGGGCAAAAACTCGCCGACACCTGGCTCGGCCATTTTGATCTGGGCCGCGCCTATCTCGAGGCCGGAGCTTTCACGGAGGCGTCCTCAGAGTTTGACGTGTGTCTAAAGCGCCGCGGCGAAGCCACCTCTGTATTTCTCGACGACGTCCCCAGCTATCACGTCCTGCCCGCCGTCTACTACTATCAAGGTCGCGCGCGCGAAGGCCTGAACAGCCCCGGCGCCGCCGAATCCTACAGAACATTCCTCGCCATCAAAGAAAAGGGCGCCGGTGATCCGCTCGTCGCAGACGCCCAGCGCCGTCTTGCCACCCGCTAGTCCGGCCCCAGCACTGACCAAACCACCGCAGGCTTTCGATAGCCCTCTTCTCGTCAAGCGAGAGGTCTCGGCTGTACGAATCATGCGTGCAGTCCAAGGTTAACAATACTTTCAAAGTCTAGGCCGCCCTCGGTGATTGTGACCAAGAATTGCTCGCCCTCGAAGCGACTACTCAGCCAGAGTCGAAATAATCTTACCGACCGTCCGAAGCAAAGGTGTCTCGCGGCCTCGCGCCGACACCTTTTCCACCGACTCGACTGCTCCACTACGCACTAGCAAGGCCTCATCGAAATTGTTGACCGTGGGACAAATGTGCCGCGGCAAAAGGTAAAGCGCTTCGCCAACGGGCGGACCCGCCACACCTCCAGCAACTTCCAGAGGCAAATGCTCTTCGCTGGGTGAAAGCGGCGTTAGCTCGGAATGTCCAACGACCACGCACGTGGGCACCCCTGCATCCGCCGACACCGACTTGTGCCCCGCGTCGCAAGTGACCATCCCCGCGCGCGGATGACTAACCACCCGCGTCAACACCAACACTGCAGGCCGGTAGCCATACTTCTCGTCGAGTTGCGCCAGGCTCGAAGCATCCGAATAGACAACCGTGCCGGGCGATACTCTGTGAATGAAATCAGCATTACGAAAGCCCTCGAAAGAAAGCGAAGTGGGCAACGTCGGCGTTCCCGCCGTGATCACTTCCTGGACACGAACTCCCATGCGCTCGATCTCACTCACGATCTCCAACAAGCGGTGGTAGCCGTGGTGCGCCGCTTTTGTCCGTTCGCGTTCGTCCGGCTCGCGATGTTGGCCGTCGTAATAATGCAAACCGCGAAACTCCAAGCCGCCAGCGCCAATCGCGTGCACCAAGCGGAAAATCTGTCCACCGTGGCCCTCTTCGATTCCCGTCCGGTTCATGCCGGGATTTATGTCGAGAAAGATTCCCACTCGGCTGCCCCGCCATTGTCGCGCCTGTTCCTCGTTCTCGACCAGCACGGAGATGCGCACATCCGGAAACTGCGTCGCGATCTCCCGGACCCTCCGCGCATTCGCACCAATCGATGGATAGGCCAGGAGCACATCCGCCGCGCCGCTCTGGCAGGCCACCAGCAGTTCCAGCGTGGTAGCGCACTTGAAATTGCACACGCCGCGTTCGACCATCATGCGCAACGTATAGCTCAGCTTTGCCGTCTTGATGTGCACCCGCCAGCGATCCGCATCACCATCCAGCAGCTTTAAAGTCCGCTCAATATTTGAAGTAATAATCTCCGGATACACCAACAACGCAGGCGTCATCACGTCTTCAGTGCCGGACACTTTGTACCGTGGATCCCAGCGAAATTCATCAATCATCGTTTTTTGCGCAGCCATGACGTCCTAGATGATAACGCCACCCTGCCAATTCCGCACGCCGTTGTAGGTGCCTCGGACTGGCTCTTGTTGCAAATCACAGCCGGAGCCACAAACATCTAGCATTCAGGACTTGCTCGAAGAAGAGCATCGCGCGCCAAAATACAACCTCGGTTGACCACCTAACCCACCGATAGTAGGCTCTCGGAACTTCTATGCACACCAAAGGTCCCGACCGAGCCCCGCATCCTCAGCATCCCGACTTAATTCGCGGCCTCGGCCTGTGGTCCGCCGGGGCCATCGTCATTGGCGACACCATCGGTACTGGCATTTTCCTGGTTTCCAGCGACATGGCTCGCGTCGTCGGCTCAGCTACTTTGGTCTTAGCCGCGTGGATCATCGGCGGACTCATTGTGCTCTTCGGCGCCTTCTGTTATGCCGAACTCGGCGCCGCCTTCCCTAAAGCCGGCGGCCCCTACGTTTACCTCAACCGCGGTCTCGGTCCGCTCTGGGGATTTCTCTTCGGCTGGATGAGTTCGTTTCTCGAGCGCCCAGTCGCCATGGCCACGCTGGCCGCCGGATTTCTGCGCTTCCTCGGGTTCCTCTTCCCGGTCGTCACCACTCCCCTGTTCACTCAGCATATCGGGCAATACGAGTTCACCTTCACTGTGGCTCAGCCACTTGCGGCGCTCGTCGTAATAGCAGTAACGGCGGTAAACTATTTAAGCGTGCGCCTGGGCGGCGCCATCCAGGTACTGCTGACATCTCTTAAGATCGGTACGATCCTCCTGATTGTCGTCGCCGGCGTTCTATTCGGAAAACACCAGTCCATCGCAGCCGCATCCGCGGTAACAACCACTGGTTCTAGCGTAGTTCTGCTTGGTTGGGGAACCATCGGTGCCGTACTCACCGCGCTCGTGCCCGCCATGTGGGCCTACAACGGCTTCAACGACCTCGGCGACGTAGGCGAAGAAATTCAACACCCCGGAAAAAACATTCCGCTGGCCATCATCCTGGGGCTACTCACGGTCGGCGGCCTCTACCTGCTCGCGAACGTCGTGTATTTCCGCACCCTGCCCTTCGCGGTCTTAGCACAATCGCAGCATGTCGCCTCGGACGTTGTGCAAACCTTCGCCGGCGCGCGCGGCGCCACTTGGCTGACGGTAGCCATGGCCGTCTCCGCTCTCGGTGCGCTCCACGTAGTTGTCCTCACTGGCGCCCGCATCCCCTACGCCATGGCTCGTGATGGCGTCTTCTTCCCTTTCGCCATCCGCATCCATCCGAAGTTTCGCGCGCCCAGCGGGTCGCTCATCTTCCTCGGTTCGCTCGCCTCGCTCCTCGCCCTCAGCGGCACTTACGAAGAGCTCTATTCCCTGTTCGTCTTCGCCGTCTGGATTTTCTTCGCGCTAAACGCCATTGCGCTGCTTCGTTTGCGTAAGATCGAGCCCAATCTTTCGCGCCCGTACCGCGCCTGGGGCTATCCGCTGACTCCACTCATCTTCTTGATCGCCGCAATCGCTCTGACCCTGAACTTGTGGATGATTAGGCCGGTGCGTTCTTCTTTAGGCCTGCTGGTGATCTTGGCAGGTATCCCCTTTTTTTACTTCTGGCGCAAATCCCCCCGCTCCTCGGCGGGTGAACCCTACAACCGAGGCTAGGTTGAGCGTTAGCCAGTGTGCTTGGATAGGCTAGATGTGGCTGGAGACACGGAATTGAGGGATTGCTCAGTTTGAAAAACTCGACCAGTTAGGTCCCCGTTAAGGCAAAACGTCTAGTAAAATGGGAGCTTACGTCGGAAGAGTGCCACGCGTTTTGGGCCAATGCACAGGTCCAAATGAGGCACTTGATGTGTGCAGTGCCGGTCGATGATTCCCTCCGGCAGACGGATTTCGCGAGGGCGGAGAATCCAGCAATGACGCGGTCGGACGCGCTGAAAAATGTAGCGACAGTGGCCGGGCTGGTCGTGGTGTATTTCGTCGCTGGGACCCTGGGACTGCGACTCGCTTACGTACATGCGAGCGCGACGGCGGTGTGGCCGTGTACAGGAATTGCGGTCGCGGCGTTGCTGCTGTTCGGCTACCGAGTTTGGCCGGGCATTTTGATTGGCGCATTCCTGGTTAATCTGACTACGGCGGGTTCGCTTGAGACGTCGATCGGGATTGCGATTGGAAACACGCTGGAAGGTCTGACGGGATGTTACTTGGTGAGCCGGTTCGCGGGTGGCAAGGAAGTATTTGCACGAGCGCAGGATATTTTTAAGTTTGCGCTGCTGGCGGGAATGGCAGCGACCGCAATAAGCGCGACGATTGGGGTCGTGACGCTTGCGGTGGCAGGATTCGCCGATTGGGCGGCGTTTGGATCGATGTGGTGTACGTGGTGGCTGGGCGACGCAGTTGGCGCGGTCACTGTGACGCCGCTCTTGCTGCTGTGGTGGGAAAATCCCCAGCTTCGTTGGACGCGCAAGCAGATTACGGAACTGGCTTTCCTGTTTTTGGGGCTCTTTTCTACAGGTTGGATCGTGTTTGGCAAGCCCTTCCATTCCGAGCTTAAAAATTATCCTCTCGAATATCTGTGTATCCCATTCCTCATCTGGGCGGCTTTTCGATTCGGCCGCCGCAAGGCTGCGACCGCGCTCTGTGGGCTTTCGGTGATTGCGGCGTGGGGCACCTTGCACGGTTATGGACCGTTTGCCGTCGAAACGCAAAACACCTCTCTGCTCTTGATGCAGGCATTCATGGGAATCATGGCCATCACAACGCTGGCGTTGGCTGCCGAAGTTACGGAACATAAGCGGGCCGACGAACGGGTGCGGAATCTGGCGGTGAGCGATCCTTTGACGGGGCTGGCCAACTACAGGCAGTTAGTGGAGGCGCTGGACACGGAGATCAAGAGGTTTGGGAGAAACGAACGTCAGTTTGTGGTTTTGTTGCTGGACCTGGATGGGCTTAAAGAAATTAATGACGTGTACGGTCATATCGTCGGAAGCCGCGCGCTTTGCCGTTTGGCGGATATGTTGCGGCTTTATTCGCGAGAGATGGATACGGCGGCGCGGTACGGTGGCGATGAGTTTGTGCTGATATTGCCGGAGACGGATGCGGAGGCAGCGCGGCTGGTGGCGCAGAGGATTTCCAGGCGGCTGGCGGAAGATGGCGAAGAGCCGAAGATTTCTGTGAGTATCGGCATGGCGGTCCACCCGGGCGACGGGGAAACGGTGAACGAGATTCTGGGTGCAGCGGACCGCGACTTGTATCGCGAAAAGGGCGTTCCAAAGAAAAAATCTTTGCTGCCCAGTTGAGTCAAGCCTCGCCGAATTTGAAGGCGCCGGCCTAAGAATTCAAACATTCATTTTTCCTGAAAACGACCCGCTGATGCTCTGCCCGGTGGGGCAAGCCCCACCCTACTCCTCTAGTCACTTCAAACTAGAGTCGAAGAAGTGGTAGGCCATGGTGGCGGTTTGCGCGTGGATTTCGTCACGCAGGATGCCGGCCTGGTCAATGCAGATCCGCGGATTGGTGCGATTTCCAAGTTCGGCACAGGTGGCGAGGAACGTGTAGTGGCCGACAGCTTGGTACATCGTGAGCTGCGCACCGGGAATGTGGGCGGCGAAGAATTTGGCGCTGGAGTCGACCGGGACGGTGGTGTCCGCGGCGCCGCCGACGATTTGCGTAGGGATAGAAATTTTGGCGAGGGAGTCTGGCGCGAAAGCTGGGCCGCAAGCGGGCGCTATAGCAAAGATGGCGCGGATGCGCGGGTCCCGATGCGATTTGGAGTTTTCGGCAAACGCGGCTTGGATGGCCGGATCGGTTTTGGCGAGAGCCGTGACTTTGGCCAGAAGGCCGGGGTACTCGATCGTATCCGTACACATCCCGTCGGCTTTGGGCGATTTGCAAAAGTCCTGATATCGAGAGAACTCTGCGATGCCGCCAGCGAGTTCGATGACGGTAAGTCCGCCGAGAGAAAAGCCGGCTGCGCCGACACGCTTGGGGTCAATGTGCGGTCCGAAGGTTGGGTCGGCGAGAAGGAGATCGAGAAGAGCGCTCATGTCGCGGGCACGTTGGCCCCAGAAAACGGCGCCGGGAATTGTGTAGTCCTCGAGAGCGTTGTTGCCTGGATGATTTAGGGCCGCGGCCATGAAACCATGCGAGGCTAAAGCGGAGCCGAGCCACGCCATCATCGAAGAAGAGCCGCCGATGCCGTGGGAGAGCAGAATCAGGGGAAATTTCTCAGGCGTTGCAGTGGGCTTGGCGTCGCGCGCGGCTTTGCCGGCGCTAGCAAAAGGCGTGTCGGGATTGCCGATCCATTGCGTCTGCTCAACGGCAGATGGCTCGGCGGGATACCAGATATCGGTGACGAGGGCGTGCGTTTTTGCCTCGCGCCATTCGTAAGGCTCGGGCGGAGTGAACTGGCGGCTCATCACGCCGACCTTGTAAATGACGGTCTTGGGGGGGCGGGCTCCGGCGGCGGACAGAAATAAGACTGATAAAATGAAGCTGAGCGCGAAGATGAATGCGCGTGTACGGTTCATGTGGTTTTCGTTGTCCATTGGATTTCAGAAATACTTTAGACGATTTGTAGTGGAATATGCGAGTTTGTGGAGACGGCACAGCGGATCAGTTTCCGATGACCGCCTTATTCAGATGGAAGGACTTCGGCTATCAACCTCGTTCAGTGCGCCCACTCCGGCTCTTCGCGAACAGGA
>Ga0210384_10008230_pt1 | contig 10900 bp, 12 predicted proteins | sample IncBWH2MmetaG_FD_160574 | JGI IMG/M metagenome (GOLD analysis project Ga0210384, IMG submission 160574) | Forest soil microbial communities from Barre Woods Harvard Forest LTER site, Petersham, Massachusetts, United States - Inc-BW-H-2-M | ecosystem: Environmental > Terrestrial > Soil >...
ATCAGCACTGAGCAAGACCACAACGGCGTACTCGTGGCAGTGCGCGATTCCGGGCCGGGAATCGATGCGGCACATCTCGAGTGCGTTTTCGATCCCTTTTACACCACGAAATCGAAGGGTATGGGGATGGGACTGTCGATCTGCCGGTCGATCATCGAAACTCATGGCGGACGCCTGTGGGCCACCGCTTGTCAACCACACGGGACTCTTTTTCAGTTTACGATCCCTGCTCGGAGGGCCTGACCAGCGGATGGTCTGCTTATGATGCTGTGGACGGCTCCTCCACCGGGCACGCGAGTGCCATGGATTTGGGAGCTGTTAGGGCTCCCACGATCTGGAGGAGCTACCCATGCAAACGGTTACTACAATCGGTCTAGACATCGCGAAGTCGGTTTTTCAGGTGCACGGGACTGATGCCACCGGTCAGGTGGTAATCCGCCGTCAGTTAAAGCGTCGCTTTGTGCTGTCGTTCTTTGAGAAGCTGCCGCCGTGCCTGGTGGGTATCGAGGCGTGCGCCTCATCGCACTATTGGTCTCGCGAACTGCAGGCGCTGGGGCATACGGTGCGGTTGATGCCTCCGGCCTATGTGAAGCCCTACGTCAAGCGGCAGAAGAACGACACCACCGACGCGGAGGCGATTTGCGAAGCGGTCACGAGACCCAACATGCGGTTCGTGCCAACCAAGACGATCGAGCAACAAAGTTGTCTGATGCTGCATCGAGCGCGCCATCTCTTCATTCGCCAGCAGACTGCCGTCATCAACTCGATCCGTGCCTATCTTGCCGAGTTCGGGATCGTTGCCCCAGTTGGGCGCAGGGGTGTCGAGCAGCTGTTAGAAGTCGTTGCCGATACAGCCGACCGCCGGCTTCCAGAAGTGGCCCGCATGTGCCTTGCCGCTCTCGGCAGTCAGTTGCGGGCACTGAAGGCCCAGATACTGGCGTTCGACCGCCGCATCATCGCCTGGCATCGATCAAACGCGACGAGCAAGCGGCTTGACGCGATCCCCGGCGTCGGTCCGGCGCTGGCGACAGCTCTGGTCGCCAGCATTGCTGATCCCAAGGCCTTTCGATCGGGACGGGACTTTTCGGCCTGGGTCGGGCTCGTGCCGAAGCAGAACTCGAGCGGGGGAAAGGACAAGCTTGGCAGTATCAGCAAACAAGGCGATCGCTATTTGCGCAGCTTGTTCACGGCTGGCGCACTTGCGGTGATCCGCTATGCCAAGATCCACGGCACGCAGCATCGACCCTGGCTTACCGCGTTGTTGGCGCGGCGCCCCACCAAGGTCGCCGCCATCGCGCTCGCCAATAAACTCGCCAGGATGGCCTGGGCGATGATGGCCAGAAACGAAGGCTACCACGAACCCATCGCGCTCGCGGCGTAAGCATAGCGCCCAAGGCTCGATGTGACGTAACGGTTGGGAGGCGGACAGCACGTAATGCAGCGCCGGTCGATCCGGCGATCAGGACAACCCACTTGGGCCACAGCATCTTCGAATGCGTGCTTTTGACCGGGACCTGATCCGCGGAGGGCATTATGGCCAGCGGTCATGAGTACCGCGCAAACAGGCCGAACACATGGCTGCTCCGACCAATGCTGCAACGTGAAGATTCTCCTTGCCAACCCGGAGCCGTCCACACATGGCACAACGCGGAAGTCCCGCGATGTCCGCTTTCGCGCCGCTATCAGGGGCATAGCGGACGTCAAACGGCTTCCCCCGATTTATGAGTATCCTCGTCCGCTACATACGGCGCTCCTGGCCCACTCGGACATCTTCGCGGTCAGGCTGTGCTGATTTTTGATTTAGATCAAAGAGAATTGCTGCCGTAGAACAAAGGTAGGCCATTTCTGCGATCACGCTCTTTCACCGGATGGCCGCAACGCTCTTTACCTGCCCCGTAACCAAGATGAAGGTCCAGCATTGGCTGAACCGTGACGACGACGCGCCGGATAACGAATACGAAGCGGTCATATGCAAGGCTTGCTCCAGGTTGCGTTTCATCAACCGCAAGACTGGCAAGCTTTTAGGACAGCAAGAAGAGTAAGACCGCCTCAATTGGCCTTGTTGCTCTAGCTCTCTTAATTTTTTACTCTTGTGCGGGATGAAGTGCTGCTTTCCGAGATTCCAATTGGGCGATTAGTACCTTGATCCGATCAAGCGTAAGTTGATCGGTGATCTTGGACGCTATCCACCGGTAGTGCTCAATCTTGCCGTCGAGTTCGACACACTTGTCACACATGTCCGTATCCGCATTCGCGCGTTAGCAGACTGGTGCCTGTAAGACGGCCGGGGAGCGGATTTGTTCATCTTCATTAATTAGGATACTTCCAAATTCAATTTAGGATACGCACGGTTCCTAGTAAGCGTCGTTCTCAGGCCACGGCTCTGAGGTCTTGCCTTCGGTAAGCCCACGGCAGCAGCTGGTCGATCTCGCTGTTCGGATGACCGTTGACGATCCTGGTGAGGGCGTCGGTGAGGTAGCTGAGCGGTTCGACATCGTTCAGCTTACTGGTCTCGACCAGTGAGGCGATGGTGGCCCAATGTTCGGCGCCGCCATCAGAGCCTGCAAACAGCGCGTTTTTGCGATTGAGCGCGATGGGTCGGATCGATCGTTCGACGGCATTGTTGTCGATCTCGATGCACCCGTCTTCGATGAAGTGCGTCAGGCCTTCCCAACGCGACAGGGCGTAGCGGATCGCCTCGGCGAGCTTGCCTTTCTGGCTGATCAGGCCGAGTTTGGCGCGCAGCCATTGCTCGAATGTGTCGGCGAGCGGCCGGATCTTCTGCTGCCGGGTGATGCGCCTCTCCTCGGCGCTGCGGTCACGGATGTCCTTCTCGATGGCATAAAATTCGGCGATGTGCCTGAGCGCCTCGCTCGCAATGGGCGCAGGACCCGGAGTGGCGAGTTCGTAGAAGTTGCGCCGCATATGCGCCCAGCAGAACGCAAGCTTGACGTCGCCGCGCTCGGCCAGCCTGCGGTAGCCGGCATAGCCATCGACTTGCAGGATTCCTTGGAAGCCCTCTGCAAGCCTTGGCGAGCAATATCGCTTGGCATTGGGCGCCGAATCCCTATGTCGCCGCCCTGATCGGCGTTGGGCTGGCCATTGGCGCGACCCAGATCGTCATCCAGTTCCTTGCCGCGGTTCTTCGTCGGAACCGCCGCCCGTGACTCAGAACTGCTAGATGCCGTAATGGGCCCTGCTCGGAGCGAGCGGTTGATGTGGCTGTCCCCCGATAGATGATGAAACGGGGTCACGACTTGAGTCGGCCCCAAGCATCTGGAGACGGAGGACAGCCGTGGAGAATTATGCCGGAATCGACGTGTCATTGGAACTGTCGAGCGTGTGCGTTGTGGATGCACAGGGCAAGATTGTGAAGGAGGCGAAGGCCGCGAGCGAGCCCGAAGCTCTGGTTGCTTTCTTTCGCTCGCTTGGCTTTGCAGTGAAGCGGATCGGGCTGGAAGCTGGGCCGCTATCGCAATGGCTGCATGCGGGGCTGAAGAGAGCAGGATTCGAGGTGGTTCTGCTGGAAACAAGGCATGTGAAGGCAGCCCTATCGGCGATGACGGTGAAGACTGATCGCAAGGATGCGCGCGGGATCGCGCAGTTGATCCGGATGGGATGGTTCCGTCCGGTGCATGCAAAGTCGATCGCATCGCAGGAGGTCCGTGCGCTGCTGGTTGCGCGCAAGCAGCTTCTTGAGCGGCTTATCGATGTCGAACTCAGCATGCGCGGGATTCTGCGTGGGTTTGGCCTGAAGGTTGGCCCGGTGACGCGCAAGGGATTTGAGGCGCGGATCCGAGAGTTGGTAACGGGTCAGGCCACATTGGAACGCATCGCCGGAGCAATGCTCTCGGCGCGGGCTGCATTGAAGGCGGAATATGAAAAGCTGCACAAGGCTGTACTTGCGCTTGTTCGTGACGACGCGGTCTGCCGGAGGCTGATGACAGTCCCGAGCGTGGGTCCCCTGGTGGCGATCACGTACAAATCGGCAATGGACGATCCCTATCGCATCACGAGGTCAAAATCGGCAGGAGCGCTGTTCGGGCTCACGCCAAAGAAGTACCAGTCGGGAGAAAAGGACGTTACGGGCGGGATCACGCGGGCTGGCGACGAGATGGTTCGCACTGCGCTGTATGAAGCCGCCAACGTGCTGCTGTCGCGCATAACGCGGTTCTCTAAACTCAAACGCTGGGGGATGGACGTCGCCAAGCGGCGAGGTTCAAAGCGCGCGAAAGTCGCCCTGGCGCGCAAGCGCAAGATCGCGGTGATCCTGCACCGGATGTGGATCGACGGCACAACTTACCGATGGGCTGCGGCGGAGCCGACTGCCGCCAAGGCATGATCAAGGAGGAATACGAGATGCAAGTGGGCTAAAAAAGAGCCCCAATGCCCGAGGTCCCGTCGCCGGGACGGTGGATGTGGTGAAGCCGTTACACGCCCAGTGGTCGTCGTCCGACGAACCACGCGAAACTAGATAGGCTCACCGCTCCCTCTAACAGCATCATGTGGCGGCTTTAGCGTCGACCACGGACAGAAGCATGAGCTCGGCGACGTGACGATCAAGGGGACGCTTGACATCAACGGGCCCATTACAGAAGGGCGTGTACTCATAAAGCCGACTGACAAGTAACCCGGTCGGGCGATAGCCAGTACCCGCTGTTGGAGGTAGAGCGGACCTCGAAGGCCGGGACTGGGCATGTCTGTTAAAATGACCCAAAGCGGTCCTCGGGCCGAGTTCAGGAAGACACGACCGTCGCTCAATCCCTCGCCTGCGTGACTAGGAGGATGGCGGTTTGGTCGGGCCGAGGCGTCGCTCGCACGAAACCCAGAGTTCCGACCTAATATTGCGACAGCGGATCGCCTCACAAAACCTCGAACACGCTGTAGACCGGCCCATCGGCATGGCGGTCGCCGACGCCGATGCAGAGGATGCGGTTGAGCCAGTCGTACTTTGGCGATGCCGTCTCGAACATCGGATTGATGCGGAAGTAGTAGCTCGCGGGATCGACGCGCTCACCGCGATCGATCCGTTGCAGCACATCGGAGGCGCCGTGGCGCAGGCCCCGATATGTCATACCGATCACGGCGCCGTCGGTGGTTTTCAACACCAAGCGGACGTCGAGCGTGAGCACGCTGTCAGGGCGCAGGATCTGCCAGTCACTGCCACCATCCAGGACTTCGCCGGATAGCCGCCCACCTTCGAAGACCCCGCCGAACACCACACCGATGCGGCGAACGCCCACGGGCGTCTCGCCGACCACCTGCAGCGGACGTACGCTAAGTCTCATCGCGAACAGTGGCCGCGCCTTCACTGATCTCTGCACATCCGGAAGATTGTCATAGGCCAGCGTCGACATGGTCTTCTCCCCTTGTTAACCAGTTTATCGGTGGCAGTGACTTTTGGCGGCGGAATGGACGTCCGTAACCTCTGCCGACAATGGCTCCCGGACGAGGCGATGGCAACCAACGGCCATCAATCGCGAGTAGCCGACCACATCAAACGCCGCGATGGCAGCCAATTTGCGCTGTTCTTTAGTATATCCAGGTCTCCCGTAAGACAACTAAGGTGCAACATGGTTGAGACTCTAGCCGAGACTGGCGATGAGCCGCACCAATGTACCGACCCGGTTCGCGCCGGGCGCACCCGGGCCGCAACGTCACGGGCGTTTTCCTGATCGCGCCCGAACTTGAGGTCGAGCGCTTGTCCTTACTTCGTGAAGCGTTCCTTCGGTGCATCGAATTGCCATGCTATCCAATCACCGCAGGATTGTGGAAGCGGGCATGGGCTGCTGCTGAGGCTGGACTTGAGCTGGTCTCAGCATTCCTCCGTTTGTACGATGTTGCTCCCGGCTCTTTCAGCCGGTCAGGTCGCAAATTCGCGGTCGGGTATCAATCCGATACCGATCCGGCGCGCTGTCCAAGGACTGGAATCATTCTGACCAGAATGGTGTCCCGAAACACAAAATGGTGGAAAAGCGCCGCCATCACGTGGAGAGAAATCAGCGCTAGAAGCGACCAAACAAAGAAAACATGAACGTGGTACGTCATCGCGCCGACCGGATGGCCGATGGAAAAGCTGGAGCCGAGACGATCGATGTTCGGCAGCCTAGGAACGGCCGTGCATCTCACCTCTGAGGCGACGATCCAGCCGGTCAGTGGCGTCAGCAACATCAAGGCGTAGAGCGTCCAATGCATGGCCTCCGCGACGAGCCTAGAAATGCGAGTGCCGCCCTTCTCCTCCTCGGGCCATGGCAACAGCGTCCGCAGGAAGAGCCTGACAACCACAAGACCCAGCACGGTGAGGCCGGCGTAGGCGTGCGCGACGAATGCCTCCTGGCGCGGACCATTCCCATAGCCGAAATACAGCGCTAGGATCATTGCCAAGGCTGCGGCCCAATGGGCGATGACCGAGGCGATATTGGGCCGTTTCAGATGTCGGATCATCGGTATCAATGAGTGTTTGGGGAGTGAACTGTGCAGCGATGATCGCGTGCGATTTGACAAAAGCGGTTTGCCATCGATCGCGCTGCCCCGCCCCGACCGAGACCCGGCCACGACGGGTTAGTCCCGCACGCAGGCGGTCTTGCGGTCGAGATCGAACGGTTCTGGCGAATCAGCCGACGGGCCGTCGCCTCACACTAGGTTGCCTCTCTTCCTTCAACCTTCTGGGCGAGCCGTCGACAGTCAGCAATATATAGTGCGGCTTATCGATCGGACGTTGCTTGAATTTGCTTGAATTTGCGCAAAATTTGCATGATTGAACTTTTCATTGGTCGCGAGTTGATTAGGAGCCTCCCGACAGCGCAACGGAGGATTTCGGCCCGCCGACGTCATGCCAGGCGAATTCCTTCGATGCGCTCATCCTGATCCGCGTCGAGCACCTCGAATGGAGTGTAGGGACGAGGAGACCCCGTTGGAAGGGTCATTTGACGCCGAGCGTGCAATGTGCCGATTTGAAGAAGCTAACGAAGTTTCTACTTTGATCGCCTTGCCGACGATATGCTGACAACGCCGACGGACATAAAGCCAAGCACCACTGATGGAGACGGTCGAAGCTGTATTGATCGGTGACTTGCGTTTTGCCGTCATCTTATCTTTATGTCGTCATCAAATGGTCGCTGCGGCATCGGGCATAGTTCGTCCCTGGCGCCTCTCCAACTTGCTGGAATCGTTAAGTCGGCATTCTGCCTGCCCGCGCGTGAAATAGCCGACAGCGGGCAAAGAACGTCCTCTAAAGCTGAACCGCCGCCACGGATGGCGGTTTCGCTGGCGAGGCCGTTGGCCGGTTACGGCTGGGGGCCTGGGGAGCCGCCGAGATCGGCTTCCGCCAGGGTCTCGCCCGGCCGACTCCGTCTCGGGGGCGGCGGTTCGTGCTTAATGCAATCGACCACCAATTGAGTGAAGGGAACGATGTCGCGTTCGCTGCTCGCGGATTCGAGCGCGCGCATGTATTCGTTTCGCCGGTCGACAGGTATGGCTCCGACAACCCTCTGGAATCGTTAGTGCGAAATTTCGCGTTCTGACGTGCTACCTGCTGGATGCCGGGCAAAGTACGTCCTCTAAAGCTGACGGCCGGGCGAACATGCAAACCGGAAGTGAGCAGCCGACGCCCAAAGCCGCGTTTTTTACCCGGACAGACCTCGCCCAACGTCCCTCGGAGGACGCGCGTGTATTCTTGAGGCCCACTTGATAAGTGGATAGGACGGAGACATAATGAGTGACAAGAAACCCATGGTGAACGTCATCATATATTCTAGCGCCAAAGCACGAATGCGCGGCCCAGCCTCCAGAGAGGGACTGGGTTGACCTGACGCGTCCTGAGAATGCGTGCAGCGATCGGACCAGGCCCTCGTTTTCGGGGCCTTTTTTATTGCCGATTTCCCACTGCACAAATTCCAGGAGCACGACAATGACTGACATCAAGAAGACGCTGATCACCAGCGCACTTCCCTACATCAACGGCATCAAGCACCTCGGCAACCTGGCCGGATCGCTCTTGCCGGCCGACATTCATGCCCGTTACAGGCGCCAAACTCGCGACGACGTGCTGTTCATCTGCGCAACCGACGAGCATGGGACGCCCGCGGAGCTTGCAGCTGCCGAAGCCGGTCTCCCCATCGCCGTTTACTGCGCTCAACAGCACGGAATTCAGGCGGATATTTACCGTCGACTCGGGATTTCATTTGACCATTTCGGGCGCTCGTCGTCGCCGCAAAACCGGGCATTGACCCAGCACTTCTTCAAAAGCCTGGACGACCGTGGCTTCATTGAGGAGCGCACGCTGAAACAGGTCTATTCACTAGACGACGGGCGTTTCCTTCCGGACCGCTACATCGTCGGCACTTGTCCGCACTGCGAGTCCGACCGCGCCCGCGGCGACCAATGCGAGAACTGCTCGCGGCTGCTGGAGCCAACCGACTTGATCCGGCCACGGTCTGCGGTCTCGGGCGGCACGAACCTGGAAGTGCGTCCGACCAAGCATCTGTTTCTGCGTCAGCAGGCATTGGTCAGCGCTCTTGAGACGTGGCTCGCTTCGCGCAAAGGTTGGCCGCATTTGGTGACGTCGATAGCGCGCAAGTGGCTCGACGAGGGCATCCAAGACCGCTGCATCACGCGCGACCTCGCTTGGGGCGTCCCGGTGCCGAAAGAAGGCTTTGAAGGCAAGGTCTTCTACGTCTGGTTTGACGCTCCGATCGAATACATCGCGGCGACACAGGAATGGGCTGACGCTGATCCTGAGAACCGCGACTGGAAGAAGTGGTGGTGGCAGGCGGACGACATCGAATATCTGCAGTTCCTTGGCAAGGACAACGTGCCTTTTCATACGGTTTCGTTTCCATGCACGCTGTTAGGATCGGGCGAGCCCTGGAAGACCGTCGACGTGATCAAGGGCGTTTCATGGCTCACTTATGAGGGTCAGAAATTCTCCACGAGCCAGCACCGAGGCGTGTTTCTCGACCAGGCGCTCGATCTGCTGCCGGCGGACTACTGGCGCTGGTGGCTGGCGGCGAACGCACCCGAGGGTAGCGATGCGGCGTTTTCCTTCGAGCGGTTTGCTGCCGGCGTGAACAACGATCTCGCCGATACGTTTGGCAATCTCGTCAACCGGGTGCTGAAGTTTGTCATCGCGAAATACGACGGCGTCGTGCCGGCAGCGGGCAAAACGGGCGAACTTGAGCATTCTCTCGCCGCCGAACTGACGCAACACTTGGCAAATCTGAAATCGCACCAGGAGGAACGGTCGCTTCGCAAGGCAGCGGATGAGGTCCGAGCCATCTGGAGTGTCGCCAACGCCTATCTAGTCTCGGGTGCGCCATGGTCGCACGTCATCAAGGAACCCGACCGCGCTGCCATCGTCGTTCGCACCAGCGTGAACCTGGTGGCGTTGGCGGCGACGGTTGCATGGCCGTTCATACCGGCTACCGCTGAGCGCGTGTTGGAGGCATTGGGCAGCAATTCCGAACCGTCATGGCCGTCATCAGCAGCCGAGGCATTGGCCCTGATCGAAGGAGGACGAAGGATCGACGTTCCGCCTACTCGGCGGAATGGGTCGAAACCAACAGGGCGAAGTTTGCCGGAGTGGAACACCAGGAGGCTAGTATACTCGCGAATGAGTCCTCATAACCAAGCCCTTTCTATCGATCCACGACGCGCTGAAGTTGAATCAGAAGGGCTCGTAGCGGACTTTGAGTTCGCTGCGAGCCCTTCTTTTTTATTCGTGGCCCCCTACGAAAGTCGGGGACGTACTATTAGGGGACGCACTTTGGTCGGCGCTGCAGTCGCATCGAAACGTCATTCGCCTCCGCACGCAATTTCTGCGATAATGAGGGAGTTGAATGTTGAATCGTCAGACCATCGTAGCAATCGTCGTGGGCACGAGCTTGTTGACAACTGCTGGATTTGCTTTGGCCAAGAACGCCCATCACAACAACGGCCACAACCTTCTTGGAGAGAAAGTTCACAAGAACGGAAAGCATGAACTCGGTAAAATCGGCAAAGATTCCGTCGTTGCGGAAGTGAGCAATGACAAGGTAGTTGGAATGAGCGCCGGGAATCTTCCTGTTCAGAAAGTGAAGTCGACAAGAAGATGGCGGGCGGACACGACGCAGGTTGCTGCGAATGGTCCGATAAAGCTGGCGCAGGTAACGGATTACTATGGGTACTGCTTGATACAGGCATTGACGTCGAGTGCTATTGGTATCCAGCGACAGACGTGATCGTAACTGACGTGTGGGCGCCTTATTCGTATTAAGTGCCGGCCAGGAAAGCCCGCGGGTTTGGGCGAGTTAGATCGCTGGCATCTAGCAATACAACCGACCCCAGCAGATCGCTGCTGGGGTAATTTTTTCATCTGCAGCTCCGGGAGATTATCTCGACGACTGAGCGCTAACCGCTGACTTGCCGATCATTCAGCCGACCAAGTTCGAACGGGTTGTCAACCAAAAGGCTGTCAAATTCTTGGTCTCAGTCTCTCGCCCGATTTGCTTTCGATTGCCGACGAGGTGATCGAATGAGTGCGTCGGCCGCAGGCGGGTTGGGATCGATGGGTAGAAGCGAAGCGCCCCACTTCGCTGCGCCGCATGAGTCTGAAAATGGCCCTGAGCGGACGTGCCGGCGACTAGTTTTGATGTCCGCTTTCCGGGTGCCGGTTCAACCGGTCGATGCAACACAGGCGTGAAATCTCTCTGCTGGGGTTTCAAATTGCAAGGTCTCACGTGGTCGTTCGTTTAGCTGACGAGCAACTTTGTTCATTTAGGCTTGCGAGTGCACCGACAATGCACCTTTGCGATCGCGACCAGGCCCAGGGTTAAACCTAGGTATGCACTTCTCGACCCAATGTAACGTATGGGATCAACCTCCGTGTAATGGTCCGGTCCGTCTCTCTATGATTACACTCGGC
>Ga0210384_10008231_pt1 | contig 10900 bp, 10 predicted proteins | sample IncBWH2MmetaG_FD_160574 | JGI IMG/M metagenome (GOLD analysis project Ga0210384, IMG submission 160574) | Forest soil microbial communities from Barre Woods Harvard Forest LTER site, Petersham, Massachusetts, United States - Inc-BW-H-2-M | ecosystem: Environmental > Terrestrial > Soil >...
CGCCTTTTTCTTGTCACCACTCACTACCGCGACCAGCTTGGCTTTTTTGCTATGTGCGAACGCGGGCAGCACGGCGACTTGAGAAATGCTGCCCAGACCCACGACCGCATACCCGATTCTCTTCCCCGACGCCATCGATACGTTTCCTCTCCGTTCAATCCTGCTCGTCCAAGACCAGCATCCCCGAATTAGCTTTCCCGGTCGGCCCGGCTGAGACCCTGGTCTTTGATCGCGCGGTGCTCGAGGCCCCGAAGTTCTTCGATATTCTCGAGAACTTTGCTGATGGCATGGACGATGCTATCGACGTTTTCCTTGCCACCGAGAAAAAGATGATGCGGGAACCAGACAGCTTCATGGTACGCAGCGCGCTCTGAAGCCGGGCACTGGTACATGTTCCGCAGGTCGAGCGGCTTCGGTCGGCCCCAGCTCAAAGCTGGATAGTCGGTCGGATCGAGCGGGAACAACGAACTGCGGTAGACGGGCTCGTAGAAAAGTCCATCGCATGGAATTCCTTCCAACTGAAGCGCCGCGACGAAAGCTGCGCGCGGAGTGTCGTTTACCTGTTCCGCGAAGTACTTCAGCACATATCCATAGGGAGCCAGGCGAGTGATGCGGGGCTCGGGTTTGAGCAATCCAAGGCCGCGTGTGCCGCGGAGCCGCGATTCAAAATACTCCATGTTCGACTGCCGGACCTTGGCTTGCTCGGGAAGCCGCTCCAACTGCGGGCCCAGCACCGCCGCCTGAAATTCACCCAACCTGTAGTTGAAGCCAATGATTCGGTGGTGAAATTGATCGGTAACGCTTCGCCGTCCAGTATTGATGTACGACTGGACGCGCTCGAAGTATTCGAGATTATTGGTGATGACTGCTCCACCCTCGCCTGAGGTGATCAGCTTGCTTGATTGAAAACTGAAAGCGCCAAGGTCTCCGATGGATCCGGCGCCCTTTCCGCGCCACATTCCGCCGTGGGCGTGCGCGCAGTCTTCGATGATCTTAATGCCGTGCTTTGCCGCAAGCGGGACAAGGACATCGAGATCGGCAAACCTCATGCCGAGGTGAACGGGAAGGAAGGCCTTCGTCTTCGGGGTGATCGCCTGCTCGACCAATTTCGCGTCGAGGCAATAAGTATCCGGATCGACGTCGACAAAAACCGGAACTGCGTTCACCAGCAACACCGGCCCTACCGTTCCCTCCCAAGTGTAGGCGGGAACGATGACTTCATCGCCGGGACGAATATCGATGGCTTTAAGCGCGGCTTGAATCGCCACCGTACCGGTGTTCACTACCTGTCCGTATTTCGCCGTATGGAACTTGGCAAAGGCCTTGCCGAAAGCGTCGCCATGCTTGCCCGGAAATGGCTGGCCGCCCCAATTGTGATTGCTCAATACATCTTCGAGTGCCTGCCTCTCTTTTTCCGTGTAAATGGGCCAAGCATCAAAGCGCTTTTTTCGAGACGGCTCCCCGCCGGTGATTGCCAGTTTTCCCATGGAACACTCTCCTTAGCTTTAGCTTTTGTAAACCACGTCCAAGCGATTCCGAATTCGAAATCAGGACCACGGGACGATCGCAACCTTCATGGAATCCGGAGCAACCGACTTGTGCACGGCGGCCTCTACATCGCGAAGCGGAAAACGGTGAGAAACAAATTCTCGCAGAGGATAATCTTGCATATAACGAGCCATTTGCCGCATGCTCGGCCCATAGGCAGCGGGCTCTTCTCCGCCAACTCCAAGAATCCGTGCGCTTTTGCCACAGATGTGCCGATGCGGGCTGATCGGCACTTCGCCCAGATCAGAAAAGTTGCCCGCCTCGACCAGCAGACCTCCGAGCCTCATCATGTCGAGTCCCTCGGGCACTGCTTGCGGCACGCCCGCGGTCTCAATGACCAGATCAGCTCCGCGTCCATGAGTAAGGCCGCGAACAAAATCTAGCCTGTCGGCGAGCGTCGTACTCGACGCATTGAGCACGTGATCTGCCCCGAGGCGCTCGGCAAATTGCAGGCGGTAATCCGAGAGGTCCACGGCAATAATGTTTCCAGCTCCAAGCATGCGCGCTTTCATGAGAAAGCACATGCCCAGAGGTCCAACGCCAAGCACCACGACCGTGTCATCAAAGAGGAAAGCTTCACTCGGGAACGCCGACATCTGCTTGGCTCGATCCAGGCCCACAGTCACCGCCATGATCTCAGTAAGAACAGCGACTTCGGAGGGCAGATCATCTGGAACTCGCACCAGAAAACTTCCCGGGATGATGTACATGTATTGGGACCACCCGCCAAAAAGATGCGGCGGATCGGCGGCGCTTAGATTGTTGCCGTAATCCGTCATGTTCTGGCAGAAGTAGTAGGGGAAGTCGTGCCGGCAATAGTAGCACTCGCCGCAGGAGACATTTGCACCGACCACGACCCGGTCGCCAACCTCGAGCGGGATGCCCTCGAAGTCCGTATAATGGCCATCTCCTCCGATCGCCGCTACCGTTCCTACGTTTTCATGACCCTGAATAATCGGGAAACGGATCTGCTTTCCTTCGCCCGCTCCCGCGTATTGCGTGGTAAATCCCTGGTAGGTATGCTTGTCGGTGCCGCAGATACCCGACAGCTCCATCTTCACCAGCACACAACCGGGAGCTGGCTCCGGGAGCGCGTACTTCCGTAGTTCGTATTTTCCAGGTTGAACTAAAGCGGCAGCAAGAACTTGCTCGGGCATTTCTACGAAACCTCTCTCAGCGACGCGGAATCGGCCCTTAGAAAACAAGATTGAGCATTTTCAATAAGCGCTTAGAACAATAGCGATCACCACCTCGTTTTGTCAAGCCGAGATTTCCGTATAGCCGTCTGTGTGTCTAATCGATGGAATCGAGTCGCAACATTTTCTGCTCCCGGTCGGCAGCCTTTCGCTTCAACTCCTCGAAGATTCGCAATTCCTTGCGCGCTTCCTCCAACCGCCCTTGTTCCTTATACAGGCCGAAAAGCAGGTAATGAGCGTCCTGTCGACTGGGGTCCGAGGCCACCACCGACTGGAGCAATTTCACCGCCTCGTCCGTCTTGGCCTGGCCGCGATAAGTCTTGGCCAGGTCGAGTTGGGCCTCAGCAAGTCCAGGTTGGAGTTGTAATGCCTGCGCCAACCATTGTTGCGCCTCGTCCAATTTGTTCTGTTGAAGGTACACGTCTCCGATGAGATAGTCCGTCATCGCATCGTTTGGCGAAATCTTCAGTTCCGCACTAAATTCGGCCAGCGCCTCGTCAAGTCTGCCTGCCTCGCGATAGACGGTGCCCAGAGCGTAGTGAAGTCCGGCTGCGTCGGGCTTCTGAGCAATTGCCTTCTTGTATTCGCCGATCGCCGCCGGCGTCAGGCCCTGCTGCCTGAGCATTTCGGCTCTCAGCTGAAACATCCGATAGGAGTCGGGCGCAGCCTTCGACAGCTGATCGAAAGCATCCGAGGCTACGTACACAGAGGCCTTTCCCTTGAAATACAAGGCGTCGGGACTGTTTGGTTCAAGTTCAGCCCAGTGGCTGAGCATGGCCAGAGCTTTGTCGTCTTTGTTCTGCCGCAAATATGCTAGACCAAGATGCGCGACCACTACGGGATCGTCCTTCCGCGTCTGATAAGCCTTCTCGAGCAAAGGAACGGCACGTTCGAATTCGCCGCTGTCGAAGTACGTCAAAGCCAACAAAATTGGTGTGCGATCAAGATGCGGGTCGAGTTCCAGCGCTTTGCGGAACTCAGTGATGGCCCGGGGGTAGCTGCCTGTCATATATAGAGCCAAGCCAAGATTCGAATGGGCTTCGGCTGACCGCGGATCCAGCTTGACCACCTGCTGATAAACTTTTTCGGCACGATCGAATTGCTGATTCCGCAGCGCGGCCTTACCTTCCGCTGAAAGGTCGGCGAGATTCGGGGATTGCGCCGCGGCGAAGCTTGCCGGTGGCAAAGTGCAAACAGCAATCAGGATAAGAGCAGCCCGCAGACCGAGAACTCCCTTGAGGGTTCCACTTCTATGCGGAATCCCGGCTGACACAATCAGGCGGTTTTTATAACCCATGAAAATCCCCTGAAAAACAACGGATGAAAAAGCATACAGGACGGGGGCTGCTTATGACCGAACGCTGCTAGCGAGCGTTAACGCTGATTCGGTGTGCAGTGTTCAGCTCGTAGTCATCTTTTCGATCCGGATCGCGCACCAAAGGCTGACTATTGCCCTCGCCGTCCGTCGCCCGAACTTCAATCGCAATTTGACCCGGGCGCGGGATGCTCCAGGCGTAGCTCCAGGGAGTCCACACCATCGCAACCGGTGCTTCGCCGAGGATCGCCGGTTGCCAGGCTCCGCCGCCGTCGAAACGCAACTCAACCTTGGAGACTCTGCCCTCTCCTGCCCAGGCGACACCCTCTATGCGGTACACCTTCACTCGGATCTCCTCATCGTTCAAAGGACGGAGAAACTTGGAATTCACTCGCATGCGCGTGATGGTTTGGCGTTCGCCATTTGCCTTGACCGCGACATAACGCTCTTGCTGAAAGTAACCTTTAAAGGCCTCCTGCGAAACCTCGATGTGAGTCAGCCACTTCACGGAGTCCATTCCATACCAGCCCGAAACCAGCGCTCGGAGCGGAAAGCCGTGCTCCGGGGGAAGAGGCGCGCCATTCATCTCGTAGGCCAATAGCGTCGATGGGTCTATCGCTTTCTCCAGCGGGATAGCGCGAGCAAAATGGGTATTCGGCGGCACGCCTTCGCCCTCACCCGAGTCGGCGCCGTGGAAAACAACCGTAGTCGCCCCACCCTGGACACCAGCCTGCTCGAGCAACGCTTCCAGAGGCACACCCGACCAAACGGCAGTGCTCACGCCAGCCCCGCCCGAAAAGTTTCCGGCACATTCTAACGTGAGCGGCCGGCGAACCGACGACGTCAGCAAGAGGTCGGAATAGGAGAACTTGAGCGGCTTGGCCACCATGCCGCTGATCTCCAGATTCCATTTTTCTTCACTGATCGACGGAGTCCTGAAGTGGTTGCGGATAAAAAAGTCAACGTTCGGAGTCACCACTCCTTTTACGGTTTCATTCGAGCCGACAGTGTCAAAAAGGGGGTTGAGTGCGGTACCGGCGCGCAGAGAACTCAGTTTGCCTCTCCAGTAACTCGAAGCCAAGCCACTCGTGGCGAAGGCCGCCAGCATGAATTCACGACGCCCAATTACCCTTGCCGCACGGTTTTGATCTGCGTCGACTGAGCGCTTCATAACAAGGACAGGTGGCCGAATCTGAGTTCAGGGAATTATATCTATTTCATTTCGCCGGAGCCGGTCTCACAAATTGTTCTGGGCCAGTTGGGTGAGTCTGTCCGCAGAAACCCCGAAGGTGGTGGCGGCATCAGCGGTCAACGAAAAGGGTGAGGAGATCTATCCCGTGAAGTGGAACCATGACTTCATGGATCTTCCGGAGGGTAAGGACCAGAGGACTCCGACGTTCACGGCCGAGCAGATCAGCACGATCATCTCGAAGGCCGAGGGACCGTATCAAGTCCTCTATGCCTTGCTTGCGGGGACAGGTCTTCGGATCGAGGAAGCCTTCGCGCGACAAGTGGAGGATATCGAAGGCTCTGTGATCCGTGTCCGGCACCGCATGTGGAAAGGCGAGCTGTTACTCGCCGAAGACAACGGCCGGCGTCCGCGAGGTGGACATCACGAACTCGCTAAGCTGAGTTGCTGCACGATGACCTCAACGGACGTCGCACTGGGTTCGTCTTCAGCACGACAGCAGGAACCCCGCTGGCTCGCTCAAACGTGTTGCGGAGGAGCGACTCCAATCCGGAATCGCGGCGTACACCGCGGCGGGCACGGTTCCTGATTGCAGTAACGGTGGACGAAGCCAATGCCGCTCCGCCTCTGTCCTTCTGCACTGGGCTTCGGACATTGACGAAAGAACCCTCGTAGTCTGACGGGCGATGAGTTCCGGCGCTACTTCGAACCTCGAACAACTCGAAGAACCGATTCGCACAATTTCACTTATGTGCGTCTCTTTCGGACTTCGGATGAGTGAAGCTCTTGCACTCAAGTGGTCTGATGTGGACTGGCCGATGGCACGCTTCTGATCAGAGCGTGGAATCGTTCCTCCGAGGGTTGGGAATGTGAATATGGCGGAGTCCGGACAGGACCCGAACGACAGTTTTGACTCGTGAGCACACTGTCGACGGTTTGTTCCGTTGAGGTTGAAGTGCAGGTGATACGCACAAAAGCTCACAAGCAGGACTACGGCCGATCCAATGGCCGCTCCGCGGAAGTGTCGAAGCACTTCGCTTACTTTCGCGCTGGTCATGTTGCGGCCTACTTTCTGACTGACCACGCCCTCAGCGGAGGGAAATCACGGTTAGACATATTGCGGCACGTAAACGGAATCCAATTTTTCGATAAACCACTTTTGCGCCATTCTCAGACTTGACGTGAAGAAAAGGAGTCTTTCCCGCCGCCAGAATCTGAGCTGCGAGAAACGTCGTCAGGTGCCGCGCATATCCGCGGCCGCGAAATTCGGGATGAGTGCACACCGCGCTGATTTCCGCGAATGCAGTGGATCGCAATCGCTCGCCGGCCATTGCGACCAACCGCCCATCGTTCGCGCGTATCCCGAAATAGCTTCCCATCTGGATTGTTTGCGGCAAAAACGGGCCTGGCTCGGTGGCAGCGGTGAGTTCTAGCATTTCGGGAATGTCCGTCGTCCCGAGTGGAAGCGGCACCATAGGCGGTGGGGCCAGTGAAGCATCGCAGATCATCTGGTCGATCCATCGAGAGCGATCTACTTGCCAGTCGCCGGGCACGTCGAGGGGACTGGCGGTAAATAGCGCGACGTGCTCGCTGGGAGTGACCAGCCGTTGTAAATCGGCGAATGCGTCATTCGTGGGATGAAGCAAAGCCCCCAGCGGTGAAACATCCGGCGGATATCGTCGGGCGAGGCCGTGTGAGCGGGCGAGGAGCCGGTGTTCCGTTGTCAGCGCGAACCAGATCGGGTTGTCGAGAGACTCAAACATCCGTTGCGCGTAATCGTCTTTCACAGAGCCAATGTCTCAAAGTCCCGTTGGTGTCGAGCAGAACAAGAACGCCAGAACTTGTTTGGATTCCACACAACAAACTGCGGGTTCACGATTCGCAAGACCGCCGAAAGTGTGAGTAAACCGGGAATCCGTTTCCCTGAATTCATGCAACTCCCTCAGGTGATGAATGTCTTGGTTCAGCGTGAAATGGAGTGCGACGTTCTTCGTTAGTGCATAGATTCCGCCCCGGTACTTCTCCGCCTTCTCCGGCCAGCGAGGCTGTGAACCCCGCTTCTTGGATATGGCGCCCCTCATTTGAGCGCCAGAGGGACTTCAACCCTCCTGAACAACGCGCTGCTCAACGCGCGTTTCCGGATCTCCGACCACTGGAGAATGAACCTGTTTATGTGAACACCAGCGTTTCCCGGTACTAATCCGAGGGGCGAACTGGAACAGTGTCCCCCCTGGCCGCCGAGCAGTGCGTTCTCTCCAATCCACGTTGTCGAGTGAGGTAAGCGTGAGGGTTCATCATCATTTGCTCGATTGCAGCACATGCAGGGCCGCGTGGCTCTGTGCAATCGGTGGCGGAACATCACCCTTCAACATCAGCCACAGAATGCGGTTATAGAGCTGATCGTCCACGCGATCGGGCGCGCTGAGATCCAGGCTCTCCGACAAGCGTGCAGCTGCAGTATTCTGCGGATTCTTTTCATTCAAGTCCTGCGTGGGGATGATTGGGTCGTAAGGCGTCAGGTCGGGCGCCCGCGCGAAGAGTTCCACCAGGGATCGGCTGAAGTAGTCGAACTTGGAGAGCCGCCCCATGCCGAGGATGTCCTCGATCGCCGCGACCACATCCGTCGTGTTGATGAAGCGATGCACCGTGCCCGGCCGGCTGTAGGCCGAGATGGCGTAGAACGGCGCGCGATGCGAATCGGTGTGGTCGGGTCCCGCCTGCGCGTCGTCTTCTACGACGAAGATCACCGTGTCCTTCCAATACGGGCTGTGCGAGAGCGCCTGCACGATCCGTCCAAGAGCGAAGTCGTTGTCGGCCATGCACGCGCGCGGCGTGCACTTGCCCGGACGCCCGGCGGCCAGATGGTCCATCGGCAGCCACATGACTTCGAGTTGTGGCATGTTGCCGTCGCGCACATAGCGCTGGAGTTCGGTGATCCACACATCAGCCCGCTTCTGATCCTGCGTAACCAGATCCATCGGGACGTAGTCAGGGTTCACGTCGGCGCCCAAGTCGTGTTGCGTCACCGGCCAACCGGGATTCCCCTTGACCATTTCGCCATAGTCGCGGAAAGTGATGCCCTCTCGGATCGCGAGCGTCCACAGGAAGCCGCGTTCCGGCTCATCGATTTCTTCGCCGTCCACGTCGGCCCGCTTGCCTGCGTAACCGGAGGGCACGATCTTCTCAGCGTAGTTCGTGACGTAGGCGGCGGTGGACCAGATGTGTCCTTGGGAACTGACCTCGGCATTCACGAAGAAGCGATCGAACAGGCCGAAGCGCCGCGCCAGCGCGTGGTGGTTTGGGGTAATGGTGATGTCGGGGAAATAGACGAGGCTCGCGTCGCCATCGCCTTCTTTCAGGTCTCCGAGTACCTGATCATAGGTGCGATTCTCTTTGATGATGTAGACGACGTGGCGGAATGGCGGATAGCGCCGCGCCGCAGGCCTGTGCTGCCAGTTATTGGCGGCGACGACACGCTTGGTGAAGCTCGCCAGTTGCGGCGGCGGCAGTGAAGCGGAGAGCACGCGCAGTGTGCCATTCAACTGTCCGAGCGTGTACGCTGTCGGCTTCTCGTTCGGCCAGTTCGTGAGCGGTATGGGGCCGTCGGGGTTGGCATGAGTGCCGTGTCCTTTTCCCGAGAGCACGAGGAGTTGATCACCGGCCTCGGCGATTGCGGTGGGATACCAGTCGGTCGGAACGCGCCCGAGCAACTTGCCGGTGGTTACGTCGAAGACGGCAATGGCATTGTTGTCGGCTTCTGCTACCAGCAGACGCTTGCCATCGGAGGTAAGTGCGACGGCGTTGGGTGTGCTGCCCTCGGGCGGGGCACCGGGTGCGGCATCGTGCAGATAGCGCGCGACCTTCCGCAGGTTCGTGTCGACGACGGCCACGCGGTCGCTACCCGCGAGCGTGACGTACAGCGTCGTTCCCTTCACCGCCAGCGCCGACGGATGCCGACCGACCTCGATCCGGCCAAGATACGCGAGCGTTCCGTCTGCCAAAACGCGGAACTGCGACACCGTGCCGCCGCCCCAAGCCGAGACGAACACTTGACCGTCCGCCGCGATCGCGACGTCATAGGGATAATGATCGGTAGAGAACCGTTGCGTGATCTCGCCGGTCGCTGCGTTCACCACTGCGAGCCGATCGCCGACATCCTCGACGACATAAAGGAATTTTCCGTTGGGCGAGAACGCCAGTCCCGCCGGATAGCTTGTGCCCGTGCCGTCCGCCGTTCTTGCCTTCGCCAGTTCGAACTTGTTCTCGAGGGTGGCCGCGCCGTCTTTCCATGCGTAGACGAAGAGTATGTCAGTGTTACCACCGGAGACGCAGAGGTGATGGCCGTCGGGCGAGAAGGCGGCGCCGTAGAACGCACCATCCTGGAGCAGCGTCTGCGTGACCTTCCGCGTCTTCAGATCGACGACCTGAACGCCCTGCTCGCGCCAGCCGCTGAGCACGACCACGGCTCTGTCCTTTTCAGGCGTGAGTACGAGATCGATCGGCAAGCTGCCAAGGTCAGCCGCTTCGCCGGCGGGATCGAGTCGCACACCGGTCGGCAGCGGCGAAGTGAAGAGCGGCTTCCTTTGGGCGGACACCAACGTGCACAGCAGTGCAGAAAGCGAGAGAGCGAGTCGACAGATACGGAGCGAAAACATAACAGGCGTTCCTCACAGACTTGGCACAACAAATGACATATCGCGGATGTTCCGGCGTCGATCAGGCTGGAGCTTACATATCGTACCGAATCGGCCCATTGCGCGATGCCATGTTTCTCTCCTAGGTAAAAAACTAGATGAAGATGGCTGCCGAGCCAATCATGGGCACAGAACAACAGAACAACTACCGTGCACACCATGAGATTCGTTTCATGCTCCCACCGTATAGGGAAGCCTAAAGCATCAGCGCAAGGTGGTGCGACGGTGTCTGGATCATACTTCTTTGTGGTTTCTCAAATGCACATGGCGAGTCTGCGTATCCCATCGTGAATCTGGCGCGCATCGGTCCCGCCATAACCGAGAATTAAACCGCCCACCAGAGGCGGTTGCGCATAGCACGATGACAAAGGCATAGCTGATATTCCCATCTCAGCGGCCCTCAACGAAATCGCCACATCATTGACACCCCGCGAGAGCAGCGTCACCAGGTGCAATCCCGCTTCGGCGCCGATCACCGTGAGTTTGTCACTCAGTCGTTGGCGAATTGTTTCGACGAGCGCTGTTCGTCGCTCTATATAGAGCATGCGCATTCTGCGAACGTGCCGCGCGAAATGTCCCTGGCGGATGAAGTCCGCCAGCGCAGCCTGATATAAAGTGGACGAGAATTGGTCGGTAGCATCTCGCGCGGTAGAGAATGCCTCCACCAAATCCTTGGGAACTACTACATAACCGAGGCGCAGCGCGGGAAACATTACTTTGCTGAATGTGCCGATGTAGATCACTCGCGCGTCCGTATCCAAACCTTGCAGCGAGGCAATCGGGCGTCCTCCCAACCTGTATTCGCTGTCGTAGTCATCTTCAATAATCCAAGCGCCGGTTCGCATGGCCCAATGGAGCAGCAGCATTCGCCGTGTGGCGGTCATGGTCACACCCAGCGGATATTGATGCGATGGGGTGATGTAGACAGCATGCGCGCTGCGAGCGCGGCGGATTCCTT
>Ga0210384_10008236_pt1 | contig 10896 bp, 9 predicted proteins | sample IncBWH2MmetaG_FD_160574 | JGI IMG/M metagenome (GOLD analysis project Ga0210384, IMG submission 160574) | Forest soil microbial communities from Barre Woods Harvard Forest LTER site, Petersham, Massachusetts, United States - Inc-BW-H-2-M | ecosystem: Environmental > Terrestrial > Soil >...
GGCCGGACCGACATTCATTACCTGCGCGGGCAGGTGCTGATTCACATGGGCCGCAAAGAGGAAGGCAAGAAAGAATTGGAAACTTCAGTCCGCATCGACAATGAACGCCGCGCCGCACGCCAGAAGCAAGTCGAGGCCGGCACGGTCCCGTCGCCCGAACTTCTACAAGACGACCAGTGATAAACTCGCGTTTAGCGGCTACTCGCGCGTTATTGCAAACATCCGAGTCCGGGCAGGAGGAACTCTCATGAAACGTGGCTTGAAAATTCTCGCTATCGTCGCTGGCGTCTTGATCGTTCTCATCGTCGCGATCCCTCTGTTTATCGACGCGAACGCGTTCCGCCCGAAACTCGAATCGGACATTACCGCTGCTCTGGGGCGCCAGACGAAAGTGGGTAATCTCTCACTGTCGCTGTTATCCGGAAGCGTATCGGCAGACGATATTTCCATAGCCGACGATTCCGCGTTCAGCAAAACTCCGTTCGTGCAAGCCAAGTCGTTGAAAGTCGGCGTAGAGTTGCTACCTCTGATTTTTTCCAAGACGCTAAACGTGACCGAGTTGACGCTAAACCAACCGGAGATCAGTCTGGTCCATTCCGAAAACGGCGACAAATGGAATTTCTCCAGCCTGGGCAATAAGAGTTCTGCGGAATCAAAGACAGCAACTGGCGGATTGAGCAATCCGAATTTCTCGGTAGGCAAGCTCAAGGTGAGCAACGGACGCCTGACTGTGAGCCGCTTGGGTAAAGGACAACAGCCGAGATCCTATGACAAAGTCGACATTGAGGTCACCAAGTTTTCTCTCGCCAGTTCCTTCCCTTTCAAGATGAACGCCAGCCTGCCGGCGAGCGGCACTCTAAAACTTGACGGCACAGCCGGTCCCATCGACGCCGAAAACGCGGCGCACACGCCGCTTCAGGCCAAGGTCACAATACGGCAGATGAATCTAGCGGCCTCCGGATTTATCGACCCTGCCTCGGGAATCGCTGGTATCGCGGACTTTGACGGCACCGTAGCCTCCGATGGCCGCGACGCAAAAACCAGCGGCACTCTCAAAGTGGATAAGCTGCAAGTCGTCGCAAAAGGAGCACCCGCCGCCAAGCCTGTGCAGGTGGAATATTCTGTGACGCACAATCTGGCCAAGCAGGAAGGCACTCTGACTTCTGGCGAGGTTTCCATGGGGAAAGCGGTCGCGCATCTCTCCGGCACCTATGACGCACACGGCGCCACCACTTCCGTGAACATGAAAATAACCGGACAAGGCATGCCCGTAGATGATCTGGAAGCAGTTTTGCCCGCGGTGGGCGTGGTACTACCGCCAAAATCGCAATTGAAGGGCGGCACGCTGGAAATGACTTTCTCAATTACCGGACCTGTCGACAAACTGGTTACCGCCGGCGCCTTCAAGATGGTGAACTCAGCCCTGGCAGGATTTAATCTAGGCTCAGCGATGTCGGCCGTCTCCGCTCTCAGCGGGAAGGCTCCCTCTGGAAACGACACAACCATTCAGAACTTTAGCGCCGACGTGCATATGTCCCCCGAGGGCACGCGAGCTGACAATATCGATCTGATCGTGCCGTCGCTGGGCACAGTCACCGGCGCGGGCACGGTGAGCCCCAGCAATGCTCTCGCCTTCAAAATGAAAGCGGACAACATTCCATTCCTGGTGGAAGGTACAACCGCCGCTCCTAAATTTGTACCGGATGTGAAGGGAATGGCCGGCAGTCTGTTGAATGATGCCCTCTCGAATAAGAACGGGCAAAATAGCCCCCTCAATGGCTTGTCGGGAATGTTCAAAAAGAAGCCGAAATGATGGGCGATACAGGCTTTGACGGGGCCACTTTTACGCGCTCTTCGCAACTCCAAAAAACCTCTGCCTGACGGTAGAGGTTTCTCCTTTTTGGCATGTTTTTTGCACGCCGGGTTTTCTCGCCCTGATGCAGGAATGCCGCTTCAACCGCTAAAGGCGTGCTCACGCCGCCCTATCAAGTTCCTGTTGCGCGATTCAGCAATGCTCGCTGGCAGCGGTTATCACACTGTGTAACGCGCGGGTGGTACCTGAATTGCTATCTAGACTGCGTTGACAACCTCGGATTCGAGCGCCATACTCGCGATTAAGCTGCAAAAAGTTTCACACTTTGCATCCGCTTGGTGGGGGCGTGCGAATGCCTGAAAATATCGAGGCTTCCGCCGAGTGCTTTTCATCGTAATCGGGTTCATCGTGTCGGGTCATCATCAGCGTCGTCATCAGGAGGATCGTCTTGTCGAAACCAGCTGCGTTTAGAGGATGGATTTGTGCGCTCTGCATCGTTCCGGTGCTCGCTATTATCGCGGTAATTATGCTTGCTTTTTCTCCGGCCCGTCATGGTCAGGTGCACTCGGCGGCCTCAGTCGCGCCTAAGCAAGCAGGCGTCACGCCCGCCACGCGTGGACGCATTCAGGCCAGCTATGCTGCGCTTCCCTTGTCCTTTGAGGCCAATCAGGGCCAGACCGATTCCCAGGTCAAGTACATGGCCCGCGGAGACGGTTACATTCTTTTCCTGACGGCGAATGATGCGGTGTTCTCGCTCCAATCCCGCTCGTCGCAGAAGGCAAAGTCCTCACAGCGCACTCAGAAAGATTCCAACGCAGTGGTTGACATGCAGCTTGTCGGCGGCAACTCCGTGGCCAAGGTTTCGGCCAGCAGCCAACTGCCGGGCAAGAGCAACTACTTTCTGGGCAATGACCCCAGCAAGTGGCACGCGGATGTTCCGCACTTTGCCCGCGTCTCTTATCAGGACGTTTATCCCGGCGTGAACCTGGCCTTCCACGGCGCGCAACGCCAAACCGAGTTCGACTTCGTAGTGGCTCCCGGCGCGAATCCCGCGCCCATCGGTTTTCGCTTCACCGGCGCACAGGGGATCAAGACAGATGACTCCGGCAACCTCGTAATCTCTTCTGCCGCTGGCGATGTTCAATTGCATAAGCCCGTCGCCTATCAGGAACAGAATGGTGCCCGGCAAGCTGTCGATGCGCGCTTCGTTCTGAAAGCCAACAATCAAATCAGCTTCGAATTAGGCAACTACGATCACAGCCGCGAGTTGGTGATCGATCCGTCGGTGGCTGTAACCTACGCCAGTTATTTAGGTGGTACTGGAAATGACGCGGCGTCTGCCATCGCTTTTGACAACAGCGGCGCTGCCTACGTGACAGGACAAACATTCTCGCCAAATTTCCCCCACACCGCCGGCAGTTTGCTCGGTACGGCGAACGCCTTTGTCACGAAGGTTAACCCCGCCGGAACAATCCTCGACTATTCCACCTACATCGGCGGCACCGGCAGCATGGGCGACAGCGGCAACGCAATCGCCGTGAACCCGACCTCGGGCGTCGCGTTTGTCGCGGGCGGTACTTCATCCACCAACTTCCCCGTGACTTCTGGAGTGTATCAATCTAGTCTTAAGGGCGCCATCAACGCATTTGTCCTCGAGCTCAGCTCCAGCGGCGGGATCACACACAGCACTTTTCTAGGAGGAACTGGTTCAGATGAGGCCCTTGGGATCGCCCTGGCGTCCGATGGTTCGGGAGACGTCATTGTGGTGGGGAGGACATCTTCGTCGGATTTCCCCCTTTCTGCGGCTCCCCTTCAGGCGCATGTGTCGGGAAGTGCCGAAAGCGGGTTCGTCACGAAGTTGAACTCTACCTTCGCCTCACCACTGGTATATTCCACGTACCTGGGCGGCAGCAGCAACAATGACTTGGTGTCGGCCGTCGCCGTCGATTCATCCGACAATGTTTACGTAACCGGCCAAACCTTTAGCATGTCGTTCCCTACCAAGAATCCATTTCAAGCGACGTGCAAGAGCTGCACGAACGGAAATTCGAACGCATTCGTAGCGGAGATAAACCCAACCGGGAGTGCCTTTGTTTATTCCACGTATCTGGGTGGCAGCAGCGTGGATGGCGGCAACGGCATTGCGGTAGACTCCGCAGGCAACGCGTATGTAACGGGTTCTGCGACATCGTCGGATTTCCCTGTTTCAAGCGGAAGCTACCAGGGTACCAACAAGGGCTTATCCGACGTGTTCGTAACAAAATTAAATTCGGGCGGAAGCACCCTCGGGTATTCCACGTTCATCGGTGGCACTGGGGTGGACGCAGGCGCATCTATAGCACTTGACAGCAACAACAATGCCTACGTGACGGGCCAAACCGGTTCGTCCGATTTTCCAACGGCAAGCGCCACTCAGCCCACTTACAAGAACGGGAGCTCGGACGCGTTTGTGGCGGAGCTAAACAGCTCTGGATCACAGCTCATCTTCTCCACGTTCTTGGGTGGGACCGGCGAAGAAGATCCTGGCGATGTGGGCGGCATTGCGGTAGATACCGCCGGCGCCAACATCTATGTGACCGGTTCGACCACTTCAACGGATTTCCCGAGCACGAGCGGAGTTTTCCAAGGAAGCGCGGGTGGCGGCGCCACCGGCAACACAGATGCTTTCGTAGTTAAATATTCACAGCCGATTACGCCCTCTTTTACGATTGCGGCTACGACCCCGGCGGCTGTGTCGCCAGGATCCTCCGGGAGCTCCACCGTCACGTTGACGGCGAACAATGGCTACAATTCTCCGGTTAACTTGACTTGCAGCGTGAGCGGTGGCGGCTCTCCAGCGCCGGCCTGCGGCGCGACGACGAGCTTCTCTCCCAACCCGCAAACCCCAAGCTCCGGGGGCGCTACAAGCACGCTTACCATTACTACGACGGGGCCCCACGCTGCCATGTTCGTACGCGGAAAGATCCTGTACGCGATGTGGTTGCCCGTAGCAGGCATGTCGCTGGCCGGTATGGGGTTCGGTTCAGCCCGCACACGCCGCAAGAAGTTGCTAGGCCTCTTGATGATCGGGATGGTCATGGCCGCGCTCTTCGTGATGCCGGCGTGCGGAGGTGGGGGCGGGGGCGGGGGAGGTGGCGGCGGAGGGGGCACTCCCGCCGGCACTTATACCGTGACCATCACGGGGACCGGGACGGACTCAAGCACGGTAACGCAAACTACCAGCGTAAAGCTGACAGTCAACTAAACTCCTGAAGCAAGAACACGGGCCGCCTCTCACCATAGGCGGCCTTGATTTTTTCTGGCCTAGCCTTCCCCCCGTTTGGCACGATACGCGACTCTAGTCTAAGATTCTCTCTGGCGTATTTGCACCCGGCCTGTCGTGGATTATTTATTTTTGCAGCTGATGATTAACTGGCATTCTTTCGGGCCGGCTCGGGCAGCGTTTGCGCCGTTGGAGGAATCGAAGTAGTGAGTTCCCAACCATTCATGGTGAAATCCAGGCAGATTGTTCCCAGGCAGATCGTTAGCCCTCTCCTCTTCGCGTTGCTGGTAGTAGTATTCGCAGCGTCTGCGCCCGTGGCTTATGGTCAGTTCACCCTTACCGTAGCGTCGCCGCTTTCTCCGTCGCCGGTAGATCCAGGCGGCACTTCGACCGCGACGCTTAGCCTCCAGCCCGCCGGATCGAACGCCCCCGTTACGTTGACCTGCGTCGTAACCACACAGATACCGCAGCCTGTTAGCCTGCCTACCTGCGATCCAAGTCCCACGACACCGATCACTCCACCCGCATCGCCCTCGCTCACCATCACCACCTTCGCCACCACTTCTTTCGGGTTGTACAACTTCGCCGTGACCGGCACGAGCGCGTCGGCTACAGTCATCCTGAACCTGAGCCTAACCGTGGTGAATTTAACCGAGGACTACACCTTGTCGGTGCTGCCGGTCACCGCGACTCCCAGCCCAATAATGGCAGGCAACACGGCAACCACCACCGTGACCGTCTCGCCGATCGGAAGCTATTCCAACCATCAGGTCACTCTGTCGTGCCTCTCAGTGACTCCAGTGGTGGCAGCTGCGCCGGTTTGCTCGTTCACACCACTGAACGGCACCACGCCCGGGCCGGTGCAGATCACCTCTGGTCCAGCTTCTGCGACGCTCACCATCACCACCCTTGGCCCTACGCCGGTCACGCGATTAGAGCGCAGGCGACTCTTCTATGCCCTGTGGCTCCTGGTTCCTGGGCTGGCGTTGGCGGGCTTCGGAAAAAAGAACTGGCATAAAAAATTAATGAGCCTGTTTTTTCTGATCGCGATGGCCAGCGGCATACTCTTGATGCCGGCGTGCAGTTCAAGCACCAACACCACGAACAATCCCAGTGGCCAAGTCACTCCGAAAAATACATACACATTCACTTTGACCGGCGCGGACGAAAATGGCGCCGCCCCCGGCAACGCGACCACCAGCCCGCCCACCGTTACGCTGGTGGTGGACTAAGCAGGCCTCAACTCATGTGGCGGCTCCGGAACAGTCCATGGCAAGGTCTCCGGGTGCGCTTCGGGAATCTGGTTTCCTGTTCCTACTCACTTGGATTGATCCTAATTTTCGTCGGCACGCTTCTCGGCTCTCCCCTCCCGCGAGCCCTCAAAGAAAAAAATCCAGTCGAGCCTCCCATTGTGCGCTGGAGCGAGCAGCAGCCAGGATGCACCTTTTCCCGCGGTGACGACGGCAAGTATCGTTACGGTCTGTGGTCGGGCGATGTCGGCGTCGTCCTGGCCGTGGACGCGCGCGAGGTTCAACTCATGCGCCATCGCCTGGAGCCGATCTTCGCAGTGCTGCTGGAAGTTCACTATCGCGGTGCAGCCAGTCTCGACGCGAGTTCGAACGCTGTCACTCTGCAATTCATGAAGCATTTCAAGGTCATCCAGAGTTCTCTCGATCCCGATGACTACACCCAGAAAGTTCAAGCCGACGCGGATGCGCTCGACGATGAGACTCGGCGCGAAGTCGGGAAACATCCAGAAAAAAAGCAGGCCAGCGAAGCCCGCCTGCAGAAGTACCAAAAGTCAGTAAGCGAGCTGATCGAATTTCTTGGCCGCAACAGCCTGCGCCCGGCCCACTTGGACAGTGCTAACCCCGTAGTAACCGGATGGGTGTTCTTCAACACCGAGAACAAATGGCTGGGAGGATGGAAGTCTCAGGAGGAATTCTTGCTGCGCGTACCGTTGGCTGGCAAAGTCTTCGAGTTCCCTTTCAAACTGCCGCCAGAAAAAAATGAGTTCTTGTTGCAGAAGAGGCCGTGAAAACATTAGGATGCAGCGCGCCGGGATTGCCTCTGCAGTTCACCGGCCTGATGCATGAGAATATCGCGCAACGAAACCAATCCCTTCAATTCTTTTCCTTCCACAATGCATAAGTGCCGAAAACCGAATTCGTGCATGATGAACAGGCACTCTTCAATACTCTCATCCAACGACACGGCACGCGGGTTTGGCGTCATCACTTCCGAGACGGCAGTGTGCGCCGGCGTGCGGCCCACGGCCACTACGCGGTTCATAAGGTCGCGCTCGGAAAAAATGCCGGCAAGTTCACCATCGCGCAGCACAGGCAGCGCGCCAAAATTGTGCTCCATCATGAGTCGCGCAGCTTCGAGCACGGTGCGTCCAGCATCGACGGAGTAAACTTTGCGGTCTTGCACAAGGTCGCGTACGGAGGACATGGCATGCTCCTTCAGGGACGTGGCAGGCTCTCGATCCAAGGGCCCAAGCCAATTCGCGGGCGGCACTACTTTACCATACTGACATACCGGAGAAGCGGCAAATTTAGAAGGCTGGTGGCGCTATTCCCGCCCCTACGCCGCTGTGCCGAAATGGAAGAGGCGGCCTCCGAAAAGGCCGCTTTGGACTATATCCGCAACCGTTCCCCAGGGAATCTCAGGGAAGTATGGCTATTGCAGATGATTCAGATGAGCCGGACTCGCGTCGGCCGTGCTTTCGCTGCGCGGAGTCATTGACACCACTATGTACTCGCGCTCCTTGCTGTCGAGATCTTCCACTCGCAGCAGCATCTTGTCTTTGGCCAGCCGGAATTGTGCGCGCTCGCCCACTGGCAGCAACACGGGATGCTTTGCGTCCCTCGGCCGGATTCGATAGATCATTTTCTCCGTCTGCAACAGGTATTCCTGGCAGAGAAGTTCTTGCGTCTTCTTGTGGCCGGAATCGGTTCCAATCAATTCTCCGGTGAAACTCTTTGCATCTTTTTCATCGACGCCGCAGCTCACCGAATCCATCTGCAACAACTTGCCGCTCTGGTAGGCCTTCGGTTCTTTGGCAAAGGACATCGTAGCCGACAACATCAGCACGAAAACAAATGCTTTGTAACGCATGGAATCCCCCCAGTGTAATGGAGCTTTCGGGAAGTCGCCCCGGCGTACTTATCGGGCAGACGTATCCCGGAAGCGACAGCCTTTCACGATGAATTGTCCTTATTGTGGCTGGGTGTGTTTAGATCACGTCGGTCATCGAACGGAAGTAACCGCGCCTGTCTTATGAAATCAATGACTTGCAAGCCAAGGGGAAAGGGTTAGTGATCAGCGCTCGACTAAACCCTCCAAAGTCGAGAAGAATGCCGGATAAGAAATTGCTGCGCATTCGCTGCCTTGAATCAGGGTCTCGCCTTTAGCCCGGAGAGCCGCGATGCTGAACGCCATTGCAATGCGATGGTCGCCAAACGATTCGATCTCCGCGCCGTGAAGCGACTGTCCGCCGGGAATCTTCAGGCCATCTTCCGTCTCCTCTAGCTGTGCGCCCATGCGTCGGAGATTGGTAGCAAGCGCCGTGATACGGTTCGACTCCTTCACTCGCAACTCCTTCGCATCGCGCACTTCGATCCCCTGCTCGGTGTAAGGAGCGATCGCAGCCAGGACCGGAATCTCGTCAATTACTGCGGCCGTGTCGGATCCGGCAATGGTTGCGCCCTTCAACCGCCCGCCCTCAACTTGCACCGTTCCAACCAGCTCACCGTGGAGTTCTTCCAGTTGAGTGACAGAAACTCGCAGCCCTATCTGTATCAGAATGTCGAGCAATCGTGCCCGCGTAGGATTCATCAGCAGATTTGTGACGGTCAGTTGTGAACCGGGAAAAAGAGCAGCCGCGCAGAGAAAGAATGCGGCGCTGGAAATATCGCCCGGAACTACGGCTTCAATTCCCTTCAACCGTTGGCCGCCTCGAATCCGCACTTCGTTTCCGTTTTGCTCCACATGCGCGCCAAAAGCACGCAACGCCACTTCCCCGTGATCGCGCGCTCTTAGTGGCTCGTGAATGATGGTCTCGCCCTCAGCCAGCAACCCGGCGAACAGCAGGCTCGTCTTGACCTGCGCGCTGGCGACCGGCATCTTGTACTGGATGGCCTTCAATTCGGCGCCCGCGATGCGCAGCGGCGGTCGCCCGCGATGCGACTCGATGTGCGCCCCCATTGCCGTCAGCGGCGCGATCACGCGCTCCATGGGACGCCGAGAGAGAGACTCATCCCCAACCATCTCGCTGGAAAATTCCTGCCCTGCCAAAATGCCGCTCAACATGCGAATTGTCGAACCGGAGTTTCCGCAATCGAGAGGCTCGCTGGGTGTGGAGAACGTCAATCCAGTTCCCTGCACTGCTATCACGTTACCAGCGCCGGCGCCGCGCCCCCAATTCACACCCAAAGAGCGCAAGCAGCCGAGAGTGCTGGCGCAATCCGCGCCTGTCGAGTAGTTCTCCAAACGCGATGGCCCATCGGCGAGTGCCGCCAGCATGGCATAACGGTGTGAAATGGATTTGTCACCCGGAAGACTTACACTGCCCCGCACATTGCGCGCGGGGCGCACGACCGCATGGGAGGAACTTTGCATTCAGAAATTAATATAACGGATGGCGGTGGTTTGATTGCTGGAACACAGTGAATTGTTAATTGATAATCACTGATCGTTGATTGAAAATTCGCTCCATGGTCCTAATCAACAATCAGCAATCGCACTAAGCCAGCGCCTTAACCTCGGCCCGGGCCTCACGCAACACGTCCGCGGGAACCTCCTTCAACCGCACATCAAATTCGAACATCGGAGTTTCGGTGCCTCGTCCCCACCGCGCTACTTCCCAATGAGCCCGCACGAACTTTGCGTCGGCATGTTCGATGAGATCGAGCAACATGGGAGTTTGCCCGCAATAAAACTTCTGCTGAAACGCAGCTACCGGCTTCGCACCCCACGTCGCGCCGTCCGCCGAACCGCTGACGCTGACTTCGAGCGACTCCTGCTCTATGATTTTGGTGATCTCCAAGGTCAGTAAGAATACGCGACCAGCCGCGCCGCTCACATCCACGGCAGGGCCGTCGCCTTTGGCGCTAACCATAGTCTTCTCTGCAACCAGGAACGTATCAATCATGACGAGAGGATTCTATCAAAGTAATCTGCGCAGCGTTTCGACATTAATTTCCTCACCTCACTCCGAAGGATGCGGCCCGGTGAAATCGTTGCAGCACGGTTTCTGCGTCGGCTTAAACTCCATCAACTCCACCCGCGACAAATCAGGGTCAAACACGTCGAGCTGCCATTTGCCGTCTTTGCCGATCTCCGCCTGTTCGTCACCGTGCGGCTTCCAGCTATGCGATTCCATGATCGCTTGGGCTTTCTTCATGTCGGCAACGCCCAGCGAGATGTGATTCATCACACCCGTGAGTTGTAAGTTCATATGCTCAGGCTGATTCAGCATATATTCCAGCCAATCGGTGCCGTCCGGAACCTGCATCGCCATCCAGTCATCCGGCGTGCCCGCCTTATCGGCTCCGTGCCAGTAAAGCCGGAAACCGAGAATGTCGCGATAGAAGTGGTCTTCCGGGTCGCGGTGGTAAACCACGAACCCGGTGTGAATCATATGGCGCGAAACGGCGGAATTAGCTGTAGGAGCGGCCGGTTCGGCCTTGCCTCGCTCGACGAACTCGATGCGATGGCCTTCCGGATCGGTCACGCTAAAGCTCAGGCTGTGATCGGCCCGGCCTTCGATTGCCGGCACCTTCACTCCATTGGCGATCAGATACTTACGCAGCTCCGA
>Ga0210384_10008239_pt1 | contig 10894 bp, 10 predicted proteins | sample IncBWH2MmetaG_FD_160574 | JGI IMG/M metagenome (GOLD analysis project Ga0210384, IMG submission 160574) | Forest soil microbial communities from Barre Woods Harvard Forest LTER site, Petersham, Massachusetts, United States - Inc-BW-H-2-M | ecosystem: Environmental > Terrestrial > Soil >...
CGCCACGTAGCCGAATACCACCGCACCGATCGTGTTGCCGACGAGGAAGACCGAGCTGAAGAACCCCACCGCGCTCCCGCGCCGCCGCTCCGGGGTCACGTCCATCAGGAGCGCGGACATCGCGGGGTAGAGAAAGCCGTGGGCTCCGCCCGCGAGGAACCCGGCGAGAAACAGGAACGGTAGCACCGGCAGGTCGGGATGGGGCCGGAACAGCACCGCGACCAGCGCGAGGATGCAGGTCGCGCCCGCCTGGACGAACATGGACGGAATGATGACCGCCCGCCGCCCCCGCACGTCGATCAGCTCGCCGCCCGCCACCCGCACCAGCATCGCGGCGACCGCGTAGGCGGTGTAGAAGAGTCCCACGCTGGTGACCCCGAGGTACTCGCCGTAGGTCGGCAGGAAGGTGAAGATGGTCCCGGTGCCCAGCCCGAAGAACAGGGTGAGGAGCATGTGCATGTGCCGCAGCTCGAGCAGCCCCTCCCGGATGATGTGCAGGCCCGGCCGGGCTCCCATCGCGGCGGGGCGGACGTCCTTCACGCGCCAGCACATGACCACCGCCCACGCGGCGATCACGGTCGCGCCCGCGAAGAACAGGGGGAAGCCGAAACGCCGGATCATGACCTCGCCGAGCAGCGGCGCCACCGAGGTCGACACGAGACCGGAGAGACCGAAGATGCCCAGCGCCCAGCCGCGCCGCTCGACCGGCACCAGCTCGACCACGTGAATGTAGTTGGCCACGAAGAACGCGGAGAAGGCCAGCCCCTGGAGCATCCGCAGGGCCCCGAGCAGCGGCAGCGGGCTGCTCACCGCGAACAGCGCGCACGAGATCGCGAGCAGCACCACCCCGAGCCGCATGAAGAAGCGGCGGCCGAGATAGTCGATGAGGGCACCGATCACCGGCTGGCACACGATCCCGGTCGCGCTGTAGAGGCCCTGCACGAGCCCGATGTCGGCCTCGTTCCCGCCCAGGCGCTGGATGTACAGGGGCAGCAACACGAAGCCGTTGAGCGCCGCGAAGAAGAAGAAATTCGTGAGCATGACCCGCGCAAACGGGCCACTGGTCAGCAATTCGAAGGCGGAACCGGTCACGCGCGTTGCAGCCGACTCGACGACGACAGTAGAATGACCGACGGCATGAACTCGCGTGAGTATAGCATGCGGTCTTCCCGCCGTCCGTCGGGCGAGCGCGTCGCCGACGTGCTGGCCTCGGCGGCGCGGCTTCCGCGCGACGGGCGCGGCCGCTTCTTCGCCCCGTCCGCGCTGCAGAGCTGGCCGGGCATCGTCCACGGCGGCGGCCTGGTGGCGCTGCTCGACGCGGCCGCGCGCACGCTCGCGCCGCGGGACCGGCCGCGCCGGCTCGAGGGCCGTCTCACCTCGTCGGTGCCGATCGAGACCACGCTCGAGCTTGAGGGGCACACCGACGACGGCGCGGTCATCGTCACCATCGTCGACCGCGCGCAGCCGCTCACCTCGGTGACCCTGACCGCGGACGCGGTCGAGCCCGCCGCGCCGCCTCCGTGGCCCCGCAACGCCCGCGACGGCTGGCCCCTGCCGCTCTCCGATCAGTGCCTGGCCTGTGGCGCGCGCAATCCGCTCGGACTGCAGCTCGGCCTGCGCTTCGATCACGAGGGCGTGTGGACCCGCTTCGTGCCCCGCCCGCCGTGGCGGCGCCCCGACGACCGCCTCGATCCGGCCCTGCCCGCGGTGCTCCTGGACGAGACCGCCTGGTGGCTGGGCGCCCTCGTCGCCAAGGAGGGTGGGCTCACCAACCGCATCAGCCTCACGCTCCTGCGTCCGGACGCGCTCGCTCCGGGACCGCTCACAGTGGTCGGCCGCTTCGCCGACGTGACGCCGGTAGACCGCCGCCGCACCTTCTGGCGCACCCACTCGGCCCTGCTCTCGGCCGACGGCGCCCTGCTGGCCACCGCCGCGATCGTGTTCCGGGCGGGAGCCGACTACTCCGCGCGTCAGATGAGCTACTTCCGTACGCGCACCGAGCCGGAGATCTTCGGGCGGATGTTTCCGAACTACGCGAGCTGAGGGCCGAGCCCGCTCACGCGGGCCGCGACGCGCGGGCCAGGGCCGCCTTGGCCTGCAGCGCGTCCCACACCGCGAGCGGCACGGTGGGGTTCCCCAGCACCGCGGCGCGCACCGAGGGGCCGTGGAAGTCGGAGCCGCCGGTGGCGACCAGATCGTAGCGGCGGCAGAGATCCACGTAGGCGCCGCGCTGGGTCGCCGAGTGCTCGGAGTAGTAGCACTCGATGCCCATGAGGCCGGCCGCGACCAGGGCGGGAACCAGCTCGTCGCGATCGGAAAGACCGGGGTGGGCGAAGACCGGCACGCCGCCGGCGCGGCGTAGGAGGCGCACCGCGTCTTCCGGCGTGAGCTTCTTGCGGGGCACGTGGGCCGGCTTGTCCGCGGCGAGATACTTGTCGAAGGCCTCGCGCACCGTCTTCACGTAGCCGCGCTCGACCATCACGCGGGCCACGTGCGGACGGCCCGCCGAGCCCTCCTGGACGAGGGCGAACACGCGCTCCACGTCGATCGGCATGCCGAGCGCGGCGAGCCGCTCGGCCATCCGGTACACGCGGGCCCGCCGCTCCTCCCGCTGGGCGCGGCAGAACTCCTGGAACCACGGGGCCTCGTAGTCCATGCAGTAGCCCAGGATATGGATCTCGGCGCCCTCCACGTCGCAGTTGATCTCGATGCCGGGCACGATCGTGAGCGGCGGGTGTCTCCGCGCCTCCTCGATGGCCTCGGCGAGCCCCTCGGTCGAGTCGTGGTCGGTGACCGCGAGCACGCGGACGCCGCGCTTCGCGGCCTCCGCCACCAGCTCGCGGGGGCGCAGGGTGCCGTCGGAGGCGATGGTGTGGGTGTGGAGATCGACGCCGCCCGCCATCGAGACGCTCCGGCCGTCCTAGCGCCGGCCGTTCGCCGACGCGAGGTAGCCCAGCAGGGTGCGCACGGTCACCCCGGTGCCCCCCTTGGGCCCGAGCGGCAGCTCGCGCTCGGTGAAGGCGGTGCCCGCGATGTCGAGATGCGCCCACGGAACACCCGAGGTGAACTCGCGCATGAACAGCGCGGCCACGATCGCGCCGGCGCCGCGCTGGCTCGAGATGTTGTTGAGATCCGCCACGTCGCTCTTGAGGCCTTCCTTGTACTCGTCGTGCAGCGGCAGGCGCCACATGCGCTCCCCCGCCCCGTCGGCGGCGGCGAGCACCCGGGCGGCCAGCGCGTCGTTGCTCGCCATCATGCCCGAGACCCCCTGGCCCAGGGCGATCACCACCGCGCCGGTCAGGGTGGCCATGTCGATCATCTCGTCGGGCTTGACGTGTCGGACCGCGTAGGAAAGTGCGTCGGCCAGGGTGAGCCGGCCCTCCGCGTCGGTGTTGCCGATCTCCACGGTGAGCCCGTTCATGGCCCGCACCACGTCACCCGGGCGCTGGGCGGTCCCGGACGGCATGTTCTCCGTCGCCGCGATCAGCCCGTGGACTTCCACCGGCGGCTTCAGCTTCGGGAGCGCGTGGAACAGGCCGAGGACCGCGGCCGCGCCCGCCATGTCGTCCTTCATCCGCAGCATGCCGTCGGCGGTCTTGAGATCGAGCCCGCCCGAGTCGAAGGTGATGCCCTTGCCGATGATGACCACCCGCCGCCGAGCACGGCCGGCCGGTACATAGCTCAGGTGGATGAACTTGGGCGGCTCCTCACTGCCCTGCGCGACCCCGACGTAGGCGCCCATGCCCATGCGGGCGCACTCGGCGCGCTCGAGCACGCGCAGCTTGAGCCCGCCCTCGCGCGCGATCTCGGTGGCCCGGCGCGCCAGGAACGTCGGCGTGACCACGTTGGCCGGCTCGTTCACGAGATCGCGCGTGAGGCACGTGGCCTCGGCCCAGATCCGGCCGAGCCGCACGCCCTCGCGGGCGCCCGCGGCGCCGCGCCGGTCCGGCTCGAGCACGGTCAGGGCGCGCACCGCCCTCGGGTTCTTCTCCTTCAGGTACTTGTCGAAGCGGTAGGTCCCGAGCAGCGCGCCCTCCACCACCGCCTGCGCCCGCTCGCGGGGGGAGAGTCCGTCGGGCGGCATGAACACCGCGACCGACCCCGCGTTGAGATCGCGCGCCCGCCGTACCGCCGCCGCGGCGGCCCGGCGCAGCGGCTCGGCGTCACCCCGCGTCTTCTCCCCGCGCCGATGCGACCCGAGCCCCACCACCAGGACCCGCTCCGCCGGGATCTTGCCCCCGGTGTGGACGTACGAGATCTGCCCGGGCTTGCTCTCGAACTTCTCGCTCTGGAGCACCTTCGTGAGCAGGCCGCCGAGCGCGCGGTCGACCGCGACGACCTCGGCCGGGACGCGACCCTCGTCCGCGTACCGCCCCAGCACCAGGACGTCCGCGCGCGCTTCCGACGGTTTGCGGGTCTCCAGCGCCAGATCCATTCCCGTCATCCTCCTTGTGAGAGCGTCTGCCCCTGACCGAGGCTCAGCGCCCGGTGCACCATGTCCGCGAGGCCGTCGGTCGTGTCGTACGCGGCCAGCTCGGACACCGGCACCCAGCGCACGTCGGCCGCGTCGCTCCCGGCCCGCGGTGTTCCGGCTTCGATGGCCGCGACGTAGTCGATGATCACGTAGTGATAGTGCACGCGGGGCGGCTCGGCGCCCCCGACGTGTGACCCGTTGTCCGGAGCCAGGCGCACCCGATCGATCACCCCGCAGAGGCCGAGCAGGCGAACCTGCACGCCGCACTCCTCCTCCACCTCGCGGCGCACCGCGGCCTCGATGCGCTCGCCCAGGTGGACGAGCCCGCCCGGAATGCTCCACTTGCCCTGAGAAGGCGCCTGGCCCCGCTTGACGAGCAGCACGCGGTCGCCGTCGAGGATGACCGCCCCCACCCCGACGCGCGGGGCGTCCGGAAATTCGCGCGCGAAGGGCGGCACCGGGTCGGCCATCACCGCGCCCGCGGCCCGGACGGGAGCGGGAGCGAGACCGTGATCGAGCGGCCCTCGCGGGTCCAGCGATCGGTGCCGTACTTCTCGCGCACGAGCGTCTCGGCCAGCTCCAGCTCGTCCGCGTCGAGCCCGCCCGGGGCCAGCTCGAGCCCGTGCGCCTCGCGGAAGCCGTCGCCCAGCGCGGTCATGGTCTCCGCGAAGCCGGGCCGGCGGTGCAGCACCGCCTCCAGCGTGGTCATGCCGGCCAGCGGATCCGGCTCGGTCGGGAAGACCGCCCGCAGGCGGTCGGGGGCGGCGCCGAGCATGACCGCGCCGTGCTGCAGGAAGCCCGCCCCCTGGCGACGCTGGGCGCTGCCCACCACCTTGAGGCCGTCCACCTCCAGCTCGTAGGAGCCGGTGCGGGCGAAGCAGAAGGTGGGCATCGCGGTCGGGTCCGAGGGCTGCACCGGTACCATCGCCACCGGCGCGTGGAGCTTCTGCAGGCCCGCGGCCAGCGCCTCACCGATCCACCGGTAGGTCGCGAGCAGATCCGCGGCGCCCGGGAAGTCGCCGGTCGTCGCGGTCACGCTGTAGGTCAGCTCGAGCTCCGGCCCCTCGTGGAGAATGGCGCTCCCGCCGGTCGGGCGCCGCACGAGCCCGATGCCGAGCGCGGCCGCGACGGCCACGTCGATGCGGTCGTCGAGCGGCTGGCCGTAGCCGAGCGAGATGGTCGCCGGCTGCCAGGCGAAGAAGCGGAGCGTGGGGGGCGCGGTGCCCGCGAGACGGCCCCGCAGGAGCGCCTCGTCGAGCGCCATGTTCAGCGCGCCGTCGAGCGGCTCGGTGACCAGCAGGCGGAAGGGGGTCGTCACCACCCCTCACCTTCGCGCCCTCTCCCCGGCGGGGAGAGGGTTAGGGGGAGGGGCGCCACCTCAGCACGGGCTGGCGGGCGGCCAGCGTCTGGTCGAGCCGGCGGACCGGGGTCGTCAGCGGCGCGTCGTGGATGACCTGCGGGCTGGACTCGGTCTCGCGGGCGATCTGGATCATCGCGTCGCAGAACTGATCGAGCGTCTCCTTCGACTCGGTCTCGGTGGGCTCGATCATCAGCGCCTCTTCGACGATCAGCGGAAAGTACGTCGACGGGGCGTAGAAGCCGAGATCGAGCAGCCGCTTGGCGATGTCCATCGCGGTCACCCCGAGCTTCTTCTGCCGCCGCGCCGAGAGCACGCACTCGTGCATGCAAGGCCCCGGCGCGGAGCGATCGTAGTCGCCCTCGAGGCGCTTCAGGATGTAGTTGGCGTTGAGCACCGCGTTCTCGGAGACCGACCGGAGGCCGTCCGGGCCCATGGTGCGGATGTAGGTGTAGGCCCGCACCAGCATGCCGAAGTTGCCCCAGAACGCCTGCAGCTTGCCGATGGACTGCGGCCGGTTCCAGTCGAGCGCGTAGCCCCCCGCGTTCGAATCGGGGCCCTTCACCACCACCGGCGTCGGCAGGAACGGGGCGAGGTGCGCCTTGATGCCCACCGGGCCCGAGCCCGGCCCGCCCCCGCCGTGCGGCGTGGTGAACGTCTTGTGCAGGTTGAAGTGGCAGACGTCGAAGCCGAGATCCCCGGGACGCGTGATGCCGAGGATGGCGTTGAAGTTGGCGCCATCCATGTAGACCTGCACGCCCTTGGCGTGGCACATCTCGGTGATCTGGTGGATGCGCGACTCGAAGAGCCCCAGCGTGTTGGGCTGGGTGATCATGAACGCGGCCACGTCCTCGTCCAGGTGCCGCTCGAGGTCCACCAGATCGACGTCGCCGTTGGCCTCGGACTTGAGCTCCACCACCGAGAAGCCGGCCAGCGCGGTGGAGGCCGGGTTCGTCCCGTGGGCGGAGTCGGGGATCAGCACCTTGTGGCGGCGCTCGCCCCGCGCCAGGTGATAGGCCCGGATCATCAGCACGCCGGCCAGCTCGCCCTGGGCGCCCGCCGCGGGCTGCAGTGACACCTCGTCCATCCCCGAGATCTCCGCCAGGTCCCGCGCCAGCTCGTGCATGAGCTGGAGCGCGCCCTGGCTCGCCGCCTCCGGCGCCATCGGGTGCAGCCGCGCGAAGCCGGCGAGGCGCGCCATGTCCTCGTTGATCTTGGGGTTGTACTTCATGGTGCACGAGCCGAGCGGGTAGAAGTGGGTGTCGACCCCGTAGTTCATCTGGGAGAGCCGCGAGTAGTGGCGGATCACGTCCACTTCCGAGACCTCGGGCAGCTCGGCCGCGCTCGCGCGCAGGTGCTCCTTCGGGAGCAGCGCGGCCGGATCGCTGTCCGGCACGTCGCTGTCCGGCAGCGAGTAGGCGAAGCGTCCGGGCGCGGAGAGCTCGAAGATCAGCTTGTCGTAGGCGGGCTTGGCGGCGTGCATGGCGGCCTCAGGCGACCGCCGTGGCCAGCGCGGCCGCGTAGGCGTCGATCTCTTCCTTGGTGCGCTTCTCGGTCACCGCCACCAGCAGGCAGTCCTTGTAGGCCCGATCGAAGCCCTTGAGCGGCACGCCGGCCAGCACCCGGTCCTTCATCAGCCGCTTGATCACCCGCTCCGGCGACTTCGGGAGCTGGAGCGTGAACTCCTTGAAGAACGGCGCGCTGAACCGCAGGCGGACGCCCGGGATCTTGCCGAGCTCGCGCGCCGCGTAGTGGGCCTTGGATGTCGCCAGCTCGCCCACCTTGCGGAGCCCGCGCTTGCCCAGGATCGAGACGTAGATCGTGGCCATCAGCGCGCAGAGCGCCACGTTGGTGCAGATGTTGGAAGTGGCCTTCTCGCGGCGGATGTGCTGCTCGCGCGTCTGCAGCGTGAGCACGAAGCCGCGCTGGCCATCCACGTCCACGGTGGCGCCGACCAGGCGCCCCGGCATGCGCCGCACCAGCTCCTGCTTGGCCGCGAATACGCCGAGGTTCGGCCCGCCGAAGCTCATCGGCACGCCGAGCCCCTGTCCCTCGCCCACCACGATATCGGCGCCGGAGGCGCCCGGCGGGGTGAGCAGTCCCAGGTTGATCGGGTCCGCGACCACGACCAGCAGCGCGCCGGCCTCGTGGGCGATGTCGGCGATGCCGCGGACGTCCTCCAGGCAGCCGAAGAAGTTGGGGTACTGGATGACCACCGCGGCCACGTGCTTGGACAGGGCCTTCCGGAGCGCGTCCACGTCGGTGAGGCCGTCGCCGAGCGGCGCCGATTTGAGCTTGAGTCCCGGGCCCTCCACGTAGGTCTCGACTACCTGGCGATAGAGCGGGTTCACCCCGCGCGAGATCACGAGCGAATCGCGCCCGGTCACCGCGTGCGCCATCAGGGCGGCCTCCGCCAGCGAGGAGGCCCCGTCGTAGATGGACGCGTTCGCCACGTCCATGCCGGTCAGCTCCGCCATCATGGTCTGGTACTCGAAGATCGACCGGAGCGTGCCCTGGCTCGCCTCGGGCTGATAGGGCGTGTAGGCGGTGAAGAACTCGCCGCGGGAGATCAGGTGGTTGATGGGGCTCGGGATGGCGTGATCGTAGGAGCCGGCGCCGAGGAAACAGGCATAGTCGTCGGCGGCCGCGTTGAGCCCGGCCAGGCGCTGGAGGTGCCGCACCAGATCGGTCTCCGCCATCGCGCGCGGCAGGTTGAGCGGCCGGGAGAGCCGCGCCTTCGGGGGAATGCGGACCAGCAGGTCCTCGATCGAGGAGGCGCCGATGGTCGCCAGCATCTCCTTCTGCTGGGCGGGAGTGTTGGAGATGTAGCGCATGGCGCTCGCCTTTCCGCCCTAGTGACCGCCGTCCGCGACCAGCTTCTCGTAGTCGGCGGCGCTCATGAGCCCATCCATTTCCTTGGGATTGCTCATCCGGATGACGAGCATCCATCCCTTCCCATAGGGGTCGGTGTTCACCAGCTCCGGGCTCTTGGGCAGATCGGCGTTGGCCTCGACCACCTCGCCGCTGACCGGCGCGAAGAGGTCGGAAACCGCCTTCACCGACTCCACGACCCCGAAGGTCTTCATGGCGGTGACCCTGGCGCCCACCTTCGGCAACTCGACGAAGACCACGTCGCCGAGCTGCTCCTGGGCGAACGCGGTGATGCCGATGCGGGCGCGATCACCCTCCACCTTGGCCCACTCGTGCTCGCGGGTGTACTTGAGCCCAGCCGGAACGTTCGCCATCGACTTCTCTCCTAGGCTTTCTTGGTGTGCGAGGGATGGAAGGGGGTCTTGACGACCCGGGCCGGATGCGTGGCGCCGCGAATCTCCACCGCCAGCTCGCCGCCCACCGTGGACTGCGCCGACGGAGCGTAACCCATGCCGATGGAGCGCTCCACCGAGGGCCCGAACGAGCCCGAGGTGACGACGCCGACCGGCGCGCCGCCCGCCAGCAGGCGATAGCCGTGCCGAGGCACCGCGCGCTCCACCATCTCGAAGCCGATCAGCTTGCGGCTCACGCCGCGCGTGCGGAGGGCCTCGATCGCGTCACGCCCGAGGAACTCGCCCTTGGCCGGCTTGACGACCCAGCCGAGGCCGGCCTCGAGAGGATTGGTGGTCTGGTCGATGTCGTTGCCGTAGAGCGCGTACTTCATCTCGAGCCGCAGGGTGTCGCGCGCGCCCAGGCCGATGGGCTGGAGCCCGTCCGCGCGGCCCGCCTCCGTGAGGGCGGACCAGAGGCGCTCGGCGGAGCCGGCGTCGGCGTACAGCTCGAAGCCGTCCTCGCCGGTATACCCGGTGCGCGAGATGATCGCGGGCACCCCGGCCACCTTGCCGTGAGCGAAGTGGTAGTAGCCGATCGGGGTCACGTCGCGATCGGCCAGGCGGCCGACGAGGGCCTCGGCCTTCGGCCCCTGCACCGCGAGCAGCGCGGTCGCGTCGCTCAGGTTCTTCCAGACCGCACGCCCCACGCTGTGCGAAGTGACCCAGGCCCAGTCCTTGTCGATGTTGGAGGCGTTGACCACCAGCATGAAGTGGTCGTCGGCCAGGCGGTAGATCGTGAGGTCGTCCACGATGCCGCCGTCGGGGTAGCACAGGATCGAGTACTGGACCTGGCCCACCGCGAGCGTGGACGCGTCGTTGGTGCAGAGGCCTTGGACCGATGCCAAGGCATCGGGCCCGCGCACCTCGAACTCGCCCATGTGGCTGATGTCGAAGAGCCCGACCGCGCGGCGGACGGCGCGATGCTCGTCGATGATGCCGGTGTACTGCACCGGCATGTCCCAGCCGCCGAAGGGGACCATCTTGGCGCCCGCCTTGACGTGCACGTCGCGGAGCGGGGTGCGCTTGAGGGCAGTCGACGAGGTGGCGTCTGTCATCAGATCGGCGCCCTCATCTTAATGGATGGCGCTGGACGGGGCAACGATCGCGTAGCCGCGGCTCTCCATGCACGCGATCCACGCGCGCTCGAAGCGCGAGCGGCCGGTGAGGCCGACCGCGGTCCCGGCGACCGTGCCCGCGCTCCCGCCCGCGATCAGCGCGTCGCTCGCCGCCGTCGAGCTGGCGGTCGCCGTGCTCACCAGGCCGAGCGAGGCCCCCGCGGTGCCGAGCACGAAGACGTGGCGCAGCACGTTGGCGACCTCGGAGTTGTCTCCGTTGTAGTCCAAACGGTAGCCCACCTCGGCCTTGCAGTCGATCGTGTCCAGCCGCTGCTGGGTGGCGGTCTGGTCGCGCAGGGCGGTCGTCGCGGGCAGCTTGGTGGCGCCGCAGCCCGCCGCGGTGAGGGCGGCCGCCAGCACGAGTCCCGCCGCGCGCCCGGCCATCACCGGGCGGGCAGCCAGTCGCACAGCGGCTTGACCTGGCAGCCCGCCTTCTCCAGCGCTTCACGAACCGTGCGCACGATGCGCTCGGCGCCCGGGGTGTCGCCGTGACAGCAGATGGTCTGGACCGAGATGTCGATGTCCACTCCGTCCATCGTGCGGACCTTGCCCTGGGTGGCCATCTGGACGGCCTGGGCCGCCGCGCGAGCGGGGTCGGTGATGAGCGAGCCCGCGATCTTTCGTG
>Ga0210384_10008242_pt1 | contig 10893 bp, 5 predicted proteins | sample IncBWH2MmetaG_FD_160574 | JGI IMG/M metagenome (GOLD analysis project Ga0210384, IMG submission 160574) | Forest soil microbial communities from Barre Woods Harvard Forest LTER site, Petersham, Massachusetts, United States - Inc-BW-H-2-M | ecosystem: Environmental > Terrestrial > Soil >...
CGCCCCCGCCAAAACCGCGCGCACCGCTGCCTCCCCCGGCGCATACCGTACGGTAATCCCGCCCATATCCATCGCATCTGTAATAATCAAACCTTGATAGGCGAGTTCGTTGCGGAGTAGTCCGGTCAGAATATTGGAGGAGAGAGTAGCCGGCGTATTCGCGTCTGGCTCGAGGGCGGGAATCGAGAGATGCCCGGTCATCACGCTGCCCACGCCTGCGGCAATGGCCGCGCGGAATGGCACCAACTCCAAATCTTCGAGGCGTTGTTTGTCGGCGTGAATCACCGGGAGATCGATGTGCGAATCAGCGGCAGTGTCGCCGTGCCCCGGAAAATGCTTCGCCGTAGCCAGGCCCCCGTTTTCTTCGACGCCGCGCACAAACTGCGCGACAAACTCCGCTACGCGCTTGGGGTCTTCGCCGAACGAGCGCGTATTGATGATGGGATTGCCGGGATTGTTGTTGACGTCGGCATCGGGCGCGTAAATCCAGTGCACGCCCGCGGCGCGCGCTTCCAGCGCCGTGATCTTGCCCATGGTGTAGGCGTCATGCGAATCGCCGCCCGCTGCCAGCGCCATAGCGGTTGGGAACGAAGTGCCTTCATCGAGGCGCATGGCCGTGCCGCGTTCAAAGTCCGCGCCGATCAGCAGCGGCAGCTTGGAGGCGGATTGCAACTGATTGGCGAGCACGGCTGTCGGATAGACCTGGCTTTTGACGATGCCGAGCGGCGACATTTGTGTGACCACGATAAAGCCGCCGACGTGCAGATCTTTTACGTCGTGCATGATCTGGTGGTAGGACGCGGCATCCGACGACGTGAAGCTTCCGTGAAAAGTGGTGAAGAGGAGCTGACCGATTTTTTCGTCGACGCTCATTTTGCGGAGCGTCGTGTCGACCCATTGTTTCGCGGCGGGCGCCAGTTTCTTTGCGGCGCCGGTTTTTGCGGGAGAGGTTTCTTTCTTCGCAGTGGGCGGGCGGCTCTGGCTTCGCGCGTTATGGGCCATAAGGATGACGAGAATCGAGAAGGGAATCAGCAGCAGAAAGCGGGCGTGATTTCTTCGCATCCGTCTGCGTTCTCCCAAAGGGCTCCCAACGTGACGCCCGAGTTCTGCGTTTATATGTAGCACACGCACTTTGCGGTCACAACGCAACTCGGTAGGAAACGTTCCAAAATACCATGGCAGTCGACAGGTGTAGTTTACAGGGGCAGTTTGCAGGGGTGTCGATGAAAAGGTCAGCGAGGTTTTCGCGCAACGCGGGATTGTGCTTGGTTGGGTCGTTAGTGCTGGCATCGTGGTGTTGCCCGCCGTTGCGCGCTGCGCAGAAGAAGGCGAAGCGGGGATCGCACGCCGCGCGCGTGCAGACGGGACTCGATGTCCTCGAGACGCAAAAGTTTGCGGCGCTGCGCGGCAAACACGTCGGCTTGATCACCAACCACACGGGACTCGACGCGGACGGAAAAACGAGCATCGATCTGTTGGCGCATGCTCCGGGCGTGCAGCTCGTTGCGCTGTTCAGCCCGGAGCATGGATTGGTCGGGCGCGCGGACGAAAAACTCACTTCCACGAAGGATCCCTCCACCGGTTTGCCGATCTACAGCCTGTACGGCGAAAATCTCCGGCCGACCGACGCAATGCTGGAAGGTATTGACGCGCTGGTATTCGATATTCAGGACGCGGGCGTGCGCTTCTATACCTACATCGCGACGATGGGCTATTGCATGGAAGAGGCGGCCAAGCATCACCTGGCATTTTTTGTTCTGGACCGGCCGAATCCGATCAATGGCGAGGTCGTCGAAGGGCCAATGCTAGATGCGGACAAGACTTCGTTCGTGGCCTATTTTCCGCTTCCGGTGCGTTACGGCCTGACGATTGGCGAGCTGGCGCAATTTCTCAACACGGAGAAGCATCTCGATTGCGATTTGCACGTGCTGGCCATGAAAAACTGGCATCGCAACTATTTTTACGAGAGCACCGGGATTCGCTGGATTCCGCCTTCGCCGAATTTGCGCACGTTGAAAGGCTCGATTCTGTATCCGGGAATTGAGATTCTGCAAAACGCCGGAGTTTCTGTGGGGCGAGGCACGGAAGCGCCGTTTGAGGAGTTCGGCGCGCCGTGGCTGGACGGCGAGGAAATCGCGGCCGCACTGAACAGCCGCCATTTGTCCGGTGTGCACTTCACCTCGCAGCCTTTTATTCCGGTGTCCGGGCTCTACGCGGGAAAGCGCTGCGGAGGGGTGGGCATGCGCGTGACGGATCGCGCGGCGGTACGTTCGATGCGCGTCGGAATGGAGATCGCCGCGCTGCTACAGAAGCGCTATCCGCAAGATTTTGACGTCACGAAGATTGTTTTCCTCGTTGCCAATGACGAGACGATTCGCCAGTTGCAAGCCGGGACGCCGCCAGAACAAATTGTTGCCAATTGGTCGCGCGATCTCGCTGCGTTCGACGCCACTCGCCGCAAGTATTTTCTCTACAAGTAGACGCAGAGCGGCCAAGGTTCTACTTCCGCCAAAGCGGCTTAGGAGCGGAAAAACTCTTCGATTGCGGAAGTGACGCGGGCGATCTGTTCGCAGCGTAGCTCAGGATACAGCGGGAGTGACAACGCTTCCTGGGCGGCGCGTTCGCATTCCGGGAAATCGCCGGGTTTGTGGCCGAGCGAAGCGTAGAGCGGTTGCAGGTGCAGCGGCACGGGATAGTAGACGGTGCTGCCGATTTTGCGCTCGGCCAAGAATTGCTGCAGCGCATCGCGGCGCGGAACGCGAATCGTATATTGATGGAAAACGTGTTCGCAGCCTGCGGGAATCGCGGGGGTGGTGACGCCGCTGATGTTGGCCATGCGTTTTGTGTATTCGGCGGCGTGGGCTTGTCGCGCGCGCTGCCATTCCGGGAGATGCGCAAGCTTTACTCGGAGGATGGCGGCCTGGATTTCGTCGAGGCGGCTGTTCAGTCCCGGCTCGCTGCTGACGTACTTGCCGGTCTGGCCGTGATTGCGCAGGGTGCGGAGGCGCGCGGCGAAGGATTCGGAATTGGTTACGGCCATGCCGGCGTCGCCATACGCGCCGAGATTTTTCGTGGGATAGAAGCTCAAGCAAGCCGCGTCGCCGAGTGAACCGATGGGCTTGCTCTTGTAGCTGGCGCCGATGGCTTGCGCGGCGTCTTCGATCACCGGCAGTTTGTGGGCGCGGGCGAAGGCGAGGACGGGATCCATGTCCGCGGCGAGGCCGTAGAGGTGAACGACGACGATGGCGCGAGTGCGCGGGGTCACGCGGCGCTCGAGTTCGGCGGGGTCGAGATTGAAGGTGCTGGGGAGTATGTCCGCAAAGACGGGCTTGGCGCCGAGGGCGCTTACGGCGCTGCCGGTGGCGACAAAGGTGAACGGCGGGAGCAGTACTTCGTCGCCGGGCCGGACGCCGCAGGCGCGCAGGGCCAGTATGAGCGCGTCGGTGCCTGAGGCCAGGCCGACGCCGTGCCCTACGCCGCAGAGTTGCGCGATTTCGGATTCGAGGGCGGCGCCTTCGCGGCCGAGGATGAATTGCTGAGAGACCAGGACGCGGTCGATGGCGGCACGGATTTCTGGGCCGACGGCCGCGTACTGTGCGGCGAGGTCAAGCTGCGGCACGGGATCGGGTTGCGGAGTGGCGTGAGTTTGCGCGCTCATCGGTTGATACGGCCAGGCTCGCGAAATGGCTAGCCTCGCTCAGTATACGCCAGCAAAAGAAGCTGTTTGCGCGGCGCTTCGTCTTTGGCAGGATTTGCAAGTATAAACCCTGAAACCCGATAATGCTGCGCGGGTGAATATGTTCGCGAAACGGACAAATTGGAATCTGGCGCCGAATGCGCTAGCGGAGACGTTGGCAAAGCATCGCGCCGCTGGGAAGCCCCTGATTGACCTTACGGTATCGAATCCGACGGAATGCGGGTTCACCTACGAGTCCGAAGTGATTCTGGAGGCGCTGCGCAATGCCGCGGCTTTGCGTTATGAGCCAAATGCGCGAGGGCTCAAGGTGGCGCGGGAGGCGGTCGTACGGTATTACGCGGATCGCGGCGACCGCGTGGCGGTGGACGACATGATTTTGACGACCAGTACGAGCGAGGCGTATTCGTGGGTATTCCGGCTGCTTTGCGATGCGGGAAGCGAAGTGCTGGTGCCGGCGCCGAGCTATCCACTATTGGGGTTTTTGGCGGACATTCAGGACGTGAACCTGGTGCGGTATCCGCTGTTTTACGATCACGGCTGGCATATCGATATGCACGAACTGGAGCGGGCGATTACGGCGCGTACGCGGGCGGTAGTAGTGGTTCACCCGAATAACCCTACCGGTAACTACTGTAGAAGCAACGAGATGCAGCGGCTCGCGGCGATTTGCGCTGAGCGAGGCCTGGCGATTATTGCGGACGAGGTGTTCCTGGACTTTGCTTTGGATGGCGTGCGGCGGGCGAGCTTTGTGGGGAGCACCGAGGCGCTCACGTTCACGATGAGCGGGATCTCCAAGATCTGCGGGTTGCCCCAGATGAAGGTGGCCTGGCTAGTGACGAGCGGCCCGGCGGTGCTGAAGAGCGAGGCGCTGGCGCGCCTCGAAGTGATTGCGGACACTTATTTGTCGATGAGCGCCCCAGTGCAACTGGCGCTGGGGGCGCTGCTGGGGACTCGGCACAGCTTTCAGGCGCAATTGCTGAACCGCGTCCGAGCCAACCTGGCGGAGCTAGACTGCCAGGTGGCGGCGCGGGCGCTTGGCGAGCGGCTGGTGACGGAGGCAGGCTGGTATGCAATGTTGCATGTTCTGACGACCAGGCAACCTGGGGAAAGCGATGTGACGGAGTGGCTAGGAAAAGGACTACTGGCTCACCCGGGGCATTTTTACGATTCCTCCTCGGACCGCCAACTCGTAATTAGTTTAATCCCGCGAAACGCAGAATTTGCGCAAGGGGCCTCGGTGTTTGCGAGAATCTAGCTTCCCTACCTCGGCGCGGTCAATTTTAGCCGGCGGATAGATTCTGTTAATAATACGTCAGGGTTGAAAGCGCTACAGTTTTTGGTATCTGCTAGCAAAATCGAGCCTTGCTAAGCGCCAGCACTCTTTGCTGTAATTCGCGGAAAACAAGCAAGTTAGCTAAAAGCTAGATATTTATCACATTCTATTTAGGAATGGACTGTATCTTGCAGTCCCCGCAGGGACCTGTGGTGGGTCAATTCAGGTTAAAACTTTGCAGGAACGTGACGGGGGGCGATGAAATGACGCAAACCAAAGGCGCAAGCTTGGTTGCATTTGCATTCTTTGTGGCTGCCACGGTAATTGTTTCACTCGTGGGTTTTGTGCCCGGCGTATACGCGGACGCTAACGGCAGGATCCGAGGTAGCGTAACGGATTCGTCCGGTGCGGCTGTTGCAGATGCGTCCGTTAAGATAGTGAATACGGCAACGAACTTGGAGCGCGACCTGACCACTTCCGACGTGGGGACCTTTGACGCTCCCAATCTGCCCCCTGGAGAATATTCAGTAACCGTCACGAAGACGGGCTTTCGAACATTTAAGCAGACGTTGATCCACCTGGAAGTAGCAGCTACATTTGCGGTGAGCGCGACCCTGGAAGTTGGCGAGATGTCCGCCACTGTGGAAGTCACGGCGGAAAAGCTGCAAGCGGACACGACCACGATGCAATTGGGTGGCGAGTTGGCGGGAGGCGATCTGACCGGTTTCCCGTTGCTAAACCGCGCCTGGATCAACCTGCAAACGACATTGCCGGGCGTGGTAGCGTCCTCGGACCGGTTCACCAGCAATTTTTCAACAAATGGAAGCCGGACGCAGTCGAACAACTATCTCGTCAACGGAACGGATTCGAATGACCTGCCGCTAAATACGCCGATTGCGAACTCGATTAACCCGGATGCCATTCAGGAAGTAAAAGTAGTGGATGGCACACTGAACCCCGAATACGGGCGCAACTCCGGCGGGACTCTTATTGTGACTACCAAGGCCGGGACGAATGAATTCCACGGCACGGGTTTCGAGTTCTATCGCGACACATTTCTGAATGCGCCGAACTTCTTCGCCGGGCGCGACGCCAACAACAGACCGGTCACTCCTCCTTTCCATCAGAATCAGTTTGGGGGAACGATCGGCGGCCCGATCCTAAGAAACAAGCTATTCGGTTTCTTTTCCTACCAGGGCACGCGGACGTTTAACGGCATAGCGCAGAGTTCGCAGGTATTTACACCGGCGCAACGCGGCGGAGACTTTAGTACGTCAGGTGCCTTGAGCGGCAATTCCCCGATTCCTCTTACCGGTGAGGACGGCGTGGTGCATCCGGCGGGAACGGCTTATTCCACTCTTTTTCCGACGAATCATATACCGACTGTGGATTTTTCGACCGTGTCGAAAAACTTGCTCGGTCTCATACCCTCGCCGAATCCGGTTGGAGGCACGGCGTTCCAGTATTCGGAATTGATTAGGTCAAATCCGAATCAATACCTCGCGCGCGGCGACTATAATTTCAGCACAAACGACAACTTGTTTTTCTATTTCTTCCACCAGAGGGCGAAAACGACGGACAGTCTCCCGTTCCTGCCGGGAGCGACCACTCCGCTGCCGGGTTTCGGGCAATTCTCGAGTACTAAGGTCTACCAATACACCTTGAGTGAAACCCATGTCTTCAACCAGCATATGTTGAACGAACTCAAGGTTGGCTACAACCGATTCAATTTCGATGCCGTCGAACCGTCAAACGTGGTTACTCCGGCTAGCTTGGGCTTCACGGGGATTAACCCCCAGAACACCGCTTCTGCCAGTGCTCCGAGAATCGACGTGACTGGACTCTTCACGTTCGGGTTTTCGGACAACGGCCCTCAGCCTCGTCTTGACGATACCCTGCAATTTATCGACAACTTTTCGTATACCACCGGCAAGCATGCTTTCAAGTGGGGAGCGGACATTCGGCGCGCCCACGTGGCGAACCCGTTTAATTTCCAGAACAACGGTTCGTTCTCGTTTTCGGGCGGCGGCGCCTTCACTACAGGTAACCCGGGTGCCGACTTCCTGCTTGGCTTTCCTGATTCCTACGGACAGTCCAGCGGCGGTCGCATTGACGCCAGAGCCTGGGAATACTATTCCTTCATTCAGGACCAATGGAGACTTAAGTCGAATCTGACATTTACATACGGAATAGGATGGCAGATTGATACGCCGCTGACGGATCATTTTAACAAGGGCGTGGCGATCAATGCGTACCGTCAGGGCCAGCAATCGACAGTCTTTCCGACAGCACCGGCAGGGCTTGTGTTCCCTGGCGACCAGGGGATTTCAAGCTCGGGCTATCGCACACACTATAACAATTTTGCCCCGCGAATTGGTTTTGCGTGGAATCCCATTAAGAAGCTAACAGTCCGCGCCGGCTGGGGCATCTACTACGATGCCTCCGAGGAAGAAAATACCCTGCAAAACTTACTTGCTCCGCCGTTTGCCTTGCTGGATGCCGGAGCGGGGGATTTCCCGCTTTTCGGAAGCCCGAGTTTTGCCACGCCGTTTACCGACGTAAGCGGTGCGGGTGCGATTCCGAACAAATATCCGTTCACTCCGCCGCCGCCCGGTTCGGCGGTTGATTTTGCTCACTTCTTCGAGCCGTTCGCACTGAACGTCATCGATCCTCAGTTCAACGTGCAATACGTTTTGAACACTCAGTTAAGCGTGCAGTATCAATTCACGCCTACTATCCTCACGACCTTCAGCTATGTGGGAGCGCAGGGACGCCGACTCGAGGGCAGACATGAGCTAAATCCATACAGTGCGCAGGCCTGCCTAGCGTCGGCTCAAACAATCAATGGCCTGACGTGCCCCCAAAACCGTGCTAACGAATTCGCCTATACGGGCGTCGGGACGGTTGCCGATGCGTCGATTTTTGCATCGCTCGGCGAGCAGTCGACGTTCCTGCACTCGAAATACAACTCATTCCAGGCGACGGTAGAAAAATCGCTCTCGCACGGCCTAAGCTTGCGCGCTGCATACACCTACTCTCATGCGTTGGACAACGGCTCCAGCCTGGAAAACGGGCTGATCATTCCGAGCAACTTCAACCTGACGTATGGTAACTCGGCGTTCGATGCACGCCATCGCCTGGCCGTGGAGTACCTGTACCAGATTCCAGATTGGGGCTTCCATCATCTACCAAGCAGGCTTACCAAGGGCTGGACGTTTGCCGGTGTGACCTCGCTGCAAACGGGTTTTCCAATCGCTCTGTCGGATTCCGCGTTCCGTTCTCTGCAGTGTACGCCAGTGGTCAGCTTCTTCGGATGCTTTGATCGTCCCAACATCATCGCGCCAACGAAGATTTTTTCCGACCCGCGCAATGTCCAGAACTTGCCGAACGCCCTGGGCGTCAATCACAAAGGGAACTACTACTTTGATCCATCCACGTTAAAGAGAGAGGCGATTGGAACGATTGGTGACGCAGGCCGAAATCTGTTCCATGGTCCGGGCATCAACAATACGGACCTTTCGTTCTACAAAGACACGACCATTACCGAGAAGCTGAAAATGCAGCTTCGGATTGATCTGTTCAATGCCTTTAACCACGCACAGTTCAGCAATCCGTCCGGCAACGTAGCCAGTTCGTTGTTTGGACGGGTGACCACGACGCGCATTCCGGCTCGAATCGCACAGTTGAGCGCGAGCTTTAGCTTCTAGCCGGCGCAGCCGGTCGACAACTACCTTGCTTTGCGAAGGGCCGTCCTGATACATCTCGGGCGGCCCTTTGCGCTTGGGGCATGTCGATGCGAAATGCTAGAGTAGCGCGTTACAAGTGGCAATATTGGACATTCCAATCATTTATGGTGCCTCGATGAAGTCTCCGGTTAGAAACTGTCCAGGATATGCAGTGGCGGCGATCGGCATCTTGATGATGATCCTGCCCAGCCTGAGCCTGGCGCAGCCCGCGCCGTCGATGGGAGGAAGGTTAGGTCAGGGGACTTTTGTAAGTCCCAACTTCGTGCTGAATTTGGATGTGCAAGTGCGCACCTTGGATGGAGCACCACTGAAATCCATGGCTGTTGTGACGCTTTACGCCCAATCGGGTTTGCCGGTCTCGACGGCAACAACGAAAGGGGCTGGGGCGTTATTTGCGCAGCTCGCCGCGGGGCAATACTACGTGGAGGTTGAAGCCCCAGGCTATTGGAAGACGCGAGTAGACGCGGTCGTCGATCCTACGCTCGCAGAAAACACCGTGAGAGTGGCGCTGATGCAGGAGACCGGCAGTAATTCCCCGGTGGTGTACTACCACACGCCACTTTTGCCTCCCGATGTGCAGAAGGAACTCAATAGAGGAATCGCAGCACTGAAGGCGGACAAGCCTGAGGCGGCGCAAAAATCGCTCAAGTTTGTTCTTAAGAAGTCGCCCGATCATCCCGCCGCTCTTTACGTTATGGGACTGTCTGCCCAGAAGAGGGGCAACGTTGCCGAGGCACGACGCTACTGGGAAAGGTCACTCTCGTTTGACCCCACGCAGCAGGTTGCCGTTTACGCGTTGGGCCAGTCGTATTTGAATGAAGGCGATTACTCGAAGGCAGATGAACTGGGAAGGCGACTGCTGGAGCTGGATCCAAACTCGTGGAAGGCGCATAGCTTAGTGGCCTCCTCCGCCTTCCGGCAGAATCGCTATGGTGACGCTGTTTCACACGCCGAGAGGGCTTTGGAAATTGGCGGGGAGGCGGCAGGCAGCATATCCATTGTTTTGGCGCAAGCGCTCGCGGTTCAGGACCGAAGAGCAGAGGCCATCGAGGCTTTGAAGAGATATATTGCGGCCAAACCCGATAGTAGTCATGGAGAAATAGCACAGCGGCTTCTCGGTCGCATAGAAAGCAAAGCAGACCGGTTTGTCATTGCGGGGAATGAGCTAGAAAAAACTGCGGACGACATACCGGCAGCGGAGGTCACACCTCTGGTCGAACATTGGGTACCGCCCAACGTGGACGAGTTGGTGCCTCCGGTGGAACCGGGGGCGTCTTGTGAGCTCAAAGATGTCCTGGAGAAAGCTGGGCATCAGTTGCAGCTCCTACCGGAGACACTGGACCGCTTTTCGGCAACCGAGACACTTGAACATCAGACAGTGAGCGAGAGCGGAATTGCTTCGAAAGCTGCCATTGCGTCGTTTACATACGTCGTATCAATTCATGAGACGCGGCCCGGCTCGCTAAACGTCGAGGAGTACCGCAACGGGAAAGATGACGCTAATGTTTTCCCGGGACAACTAGCGACCCGGGGCCTACCTTCACAAGTTTTCCTATTTCATCCCGATTATCAGCACGATTTCGAAATGAAATGCGAGGGGCTGGCGAGGCAGGAGAAAGGTTTCGCCTGGCAGATCCGTTTCGAGCAAAAAAGGGACATCCCCAGTCGAATGCAGGTTCACTACCTGAATGGAAAGCGTTATCCCGTTGCTCTGAAAGGGCGAGCATGGATAGACGCGACCAACTATCAAGTGGTTCGCCTGCAGACCGACGTACGCGAGCCATTGAAAGTGGCTGGCTTGTACGCCCAGCACACCGATATCGAGTACGGCCCAGTCAGATTCAGAAAGGACAATCTGGATCTTTGGCTGCCGATCCGAGCCGAGATTTATATGCAGACAAGAGGACACCGAATTCATCGGCGCCACGCCTTCAGCAGCTACGTTCTGTTTGCGATTGAGGATCAACAAACGATCGGCAAGCCGAAGGATGCTCCACAACCTTAGAGGTTCTTGAGGTGGGCGAGGCGGAAGGGGCTGCCGAGGTTTTCGCGGAGGTCGAGCCAGTGCTGTTCGGGGATGGTGAGGAAGACGTCGACGACGGTGGGGTCGAACTGGGTGCCGGAGCAGCGGCGGATTTCGCCGCAAGCGTGGGACATGGGCAGGGCCCGGCGATAGG
>Ga0210384_10008243_pt1 | contig 10890 bp, 11 predicted proteins | sample IncBWH2MmetaG_FD_160574 | JGI IMG/M metagenome (GOLD analysis project Ga0210384, IMG submission 160574) | Forest soil microbial communities from Barre Woods Harvard Forest LTER site, Petersham, Massachusetts, United States - Inc-BW-H-2-M | ecosystem: Environmental > Terrestrial > Soil >...
ATGCCGGCTTACCCCGGCGCACAAAAATCGCCGTTACATTCAAAACCCCTCAATCCCGGCGGAGTTTCCGGTTCAATCTGCGCTTCCTCAACATGAGTCTCAAAGAGGCAAATTGGACACTGAACCCTTGGTGTTAGCTGCAATGGCAGGCCGAGAGTACTGTCTCCGATAGGCATTACTCGGGGCTTCATCCAGCGGGGCCTCACGAGCAAACAAAACTTCACCGAAAGGAGAACTACAAGCATGCAAACTGAGAGTTACAGCGAGAGGAAGCCCATAAATCGGGCAAAGATAATGGTCGTGGATGATGATCCCAATATCAGACTGGGGCTAAGTTTGCGTCTACGGGCCAATGACTATGATACGGTGAATGTTTGCGACGGATATTCGGCCATCGCGATGGCTCAGAAGGAGAAACCCCACCTTATCATCCTCGATCTCGGACTGCCGGCGGGCGATGGTTTTGCCGTACTGAAATACCTGCAAGACTGTCCGGCGCTTTCCGTTATCCCAGTGATCATTCTCACAGCTCGCGATCGCGAGGGCAATCAAAGACGTACCTTCGAATCAGGTGCGGTCGCTTTTTTCCAGAAGCCGGCCGACAACAGGGAGCTGCTTGAAGTGATTCGCGCCAAGCTGCAGATGGTGTGGGGCTGGCGCGGCTTGCCATCGTAAGCAAAACGCACCGACTATGAAGCGTTGGATCCGTGGCCAAGGACAGCCGGTGCGTCTGTTCGTCGTCAAGTTCATGCCGTGGGACGCGACGTCCCTCGAAGGAAGCAGCCTCTAGCCGATAGTTGTTGAAAATATCGCAATGGCCTCATTGACCTTGGCCGGAATCATCCTGGGGCACAAAAGACTAGTATGCTCGCCAACCTCGCCAACCCGGCATCGACACCACGGTAACTTGGCCGTGCATGGGCGGCGCTTGCAGACTGCGTAGCATGGCTGAAAAGCGCACGCAAAATATGTACACCATCCACCTCTGCAAACAGGGGAAGGAATTCCAAAAGATTCTAGACTTCGCGGGTTTATTCAGGCCCATAGTCGGGGCGGTAATCGAACGCAAGTGGAAAATCCTTGGTGTGACAAGCACCGGTCCCCGCGAGGCTTTTTGAAGGTCATAAAAGTCAAGGCCGACGTGGCGGCCCTCCTTTTGTTCTTTGTGGCTTTCGCCATATTTCCGCAGAACATTTTGCGTTAGGATCGCTCAGGAGCGACGACTGGCAACTCGATCGACCCCACAGCACCTGCCCCTGGCATTCTCCACCATCATCTTTTTCGTTCCGGTCACAGACATCATGGATCTGCTTCTCCAAGTCCTACGGATACTCTGGCCGACGCCACCCACCGTTGCCGTGCTTCTATCCGCACTCTGAATGGGCCGCTTCTGGGCCCGGTGCAAGTTGGGGTCCGATCTAAAACCCAGGTCCATCATTCATGTGATGAACCTGGGGATTGTTGGGTGCTGCCATCTATCGCGCGATCTTAATAGACCAGCACTCATTACGCAGTCACCCGAACAAGGCGGTGGATGTCGTTGTCTGCCAAACCTTCCAGATAGCTCTTGGTTTTCGCGGAGGGCCGCCACGTCGGCCTTGACTTTTATGACCTTCTCATAGAAGCACTCATTAACCCGTTCTGAGCTGCCCTATACTCTCTGTCGTGACCAAGACACCCAGAATGTGGGCGGCGCTGATGGTTGTTTATGGGCAGTGTTGCCGCTCAGGTGAAAATCACCATCCCGAAGCGAAACTTTCAGCCGGAAGAGCAGATTCAGGCAAAACTCGAACAAGCCGCACTCGGTCGCAAAGAGGAGACAAGCTATGTCCTACAGCATATCGACTTTGATGATCCGCAATCTTCGCGACGTGTTCGGTGAAAACGATCCTGCGCGTCGGCGCGCAGCCATCGACGAGCTTTACAGCGAAGATTGCGTGTTCTACGACCCTACCAAGGGCGTCTATCGTGGCCGCGACGAGATCGAACGCGTTGCGGGCACGATCAAGGCTACTCACCCCGACTTTCGATATCAGCCAATTGCAAAACCCGAAGAATTGGGCAACAGCGGGCGGGTCCCGTGGATATCGGGCCTCCCTGGTGAGGTTCCAGCTTACTCCGGCACTGATTTCATCATCGCTCGGGACGGCCGGATTGCCGCACTTTATCTCTTTTTCGACAAGCTACCCTGAGCTGGCGCTGCCGTCCTTACGCACACTGACAAGGGGCGGTTTGTCGGCATTCCGGAGTGCGCCGGGATAAACCGGCATGTTGTAGGGGATGCAAGAGCCCCAGGGGAAAGGAGAACAGCGACTCCATCCTGGCCTCAAGTCTTGCAGGGGGCACCGCGAGGTGTCTCGTGAAGCGTAGACCAGAGGTACCAGTGGGCCGGGCTATTGTGCTTCGAAAAGCCGATGGATCAGGATGCCGACTCCTTTCCGAGATGAAGGAAGGCGACACGGCAGCTACGCTATTCGCTAGTGGCTGCTCGGTCCTGCGTAGTCTGAGAACCCGCGCACGCTGAGAGACAACATGCACGAGAACCGGGAGATCTCCTGTACGTCTTGGTTGAAGGATCAAGACCGGTCCGCAGGGGCCATAAACCGAACGGCGGACGTGAACGTGCAGGAGAAGTCGGACTGTGCCGTAGTACCCGTGAACCAGTCGAACAAGGAAGAGCGATCTTCCGCGCGGTCGGTGCATGGCTTCGCAAGGTTGTGCTGGGCTACTACCAATACCATGCTGTTCCAGGGAACTCGACGCAGTTGCGCATCTTTCAACGTCGCGTTTGCTGGCTGTCGCGAAGTGTCCAATCTCGTCTCGACAGGAATGTTCTTTGATATCGCAGTGCGGGATGTAGAGATGGCCTTGGCAGCTTTTGTTCTTGCGCGCATAACTGAGGTTCGCAGAGATGCGCTGCGGAGTGACTTCCCTCGCGAAGCGAGTGCAAGAGCGCCTGTTGCCGCGTGATGCGAACGGATGGCGATAAGTACCAGCCACGCTGAAGCCACATATGCTCCGACGCGAGTCCGATTTCCAGAGGCTATGTTTTGGATTGTGGGAAGACAATGTTGTAAGGCTGGATCAAGGCACAGCTGATCCCTGGAATCAGAGGTTGGAAGGCAGAGATGGATCCGGCCATCCGATTCCCGGGGGCTTCTTTTCAGTATGACGTGCCTGCCATCATTCAACACTCGAGTGAGGCAAACAACGCTGGGGTGGAACGCGGCGTTCTACATAGTTCAAAGGAACATTCGATGAGTAATTCCAATGGCGTATACCCACTCCGCCTGGGCAACTTCGGGCAATTGCGGAGAATGATGCATGTTGGCGGATCGGCATCGCGAAGATCACAATTACGCCGTGGCCTATGTGCTTTACACTCGTGCTTTGTCGGTGGCACAACAGATCCGCATTCCCGAGAATGATGGGAACGTTCTCGTGGCCCGAATCCGGACTGACCAGCAAGCTGCTTTCGACCTTCTGCGCATTGGAGAGAGTGGTCTAGAGACATCTTCTTTGCCGTTGGCCTGATTTATAGCCGCATTCCCGAGAACGTTCACTTCTTCCACCGTGATCTGAGCCAGCCCGACTCGCGCACATGTTCCTCATCCAGTCGGCGCAAGCGCGCGGCCATGATCCCGTGCCTTCCCAAATATCCAACCACATGGCCGGGATCCTTTCGGTCAACTACCGGCAAACGTCCAATGTTATTAAGCAACATCTTCGCAGAGGCGTCGTGCAAAGCTTCGTCGGGATAGGTTACAACAACGTCGCGAGTCCCGGCTTCAAGCACAGTCATCGATTGAGTAGAGTCCTTGTCCAATGCGCGAAAAACATCTCCCCGCGTGATGACACCCGCTAATTTGCCATCTCCGCCCATGATGAACAGCGCCTGATGTTGGCTTACGTCGGGGTCGCGTCTTGCGATTCGGTCGGCCAAGTCAACCAGCCACATATCGCCAGGCACGGCGGGCACTTCAGGATCCATCGTCTGCGATACAGACATTTGTTGCAGCATGTCGGCCTCGTAATCCTGATGAATCCGCAGCCCGCGGCGCACCAGCTTCTCCGTCATAATCGATCCGCTCGGCATAAGCACCATGGCAATGCCGGCAGCGATCACCGTGACCAGCATCAGAGGCAAAACAGAATTGTAGTCACGCGTAATCTCGAAGGCGAAAATGATGAAGGTGAAAGCAGCTCGCGAGGCGGCGCCAAAAACCGCTCCCATGGCAACCAACGCGAATGCGCCGGCAGAAAGGTGCGCGCCAGGGAAGATTCTATCGACACCCAGCGCAAAGACCCCGCCCATCGCTGCACTCGACATAAACATTGGCGCGAGCAGTCCTCCTGATGTTCCGGAGCCGAGCGAGACAACAAGCGCAACCGCCTTCGCCAACATGACGACAACCAGTAATTTTAGGGCGAGGTTCGCATTCAGGATCTCGCTGATCGTGTCATACCCGACGCCCAAGACTCGCGGAACGAAGTATCCAATAATCCCCAATCCTATTGCGCCGATCGCGGGCCACCAAAGCTCATCAATCGGTAATTTCTCGAACTGGTCTTCTGTCCAATAGAGCAGCTTGCTAAAACCAACCGCAGCCAGCCCACAGAGACCTCCGAGCAGCACATAGAAAGGTAGCGCGCGAGGAATGCTGAAATCCATGGCGGCTACCGTGAACATTGGGCCCGTCCCCAGAAGCTGCATGTGGACAGCGGTTGCGATGGTGCTTGCAATGACAAGAGGAATAAAGGATCGTGACTTGAATTCGAACAAGAGCAGCTCAATAGCCAGGATCACTCCCGCTATCGGGGTGTTGAACGTAGCTGACATACCAGCGGCCGCGCCGCAAGCCAGCAGAACCTTGCGCTCGGACGCCGTCGTGTGAACAAGTTGCCCAATCAGAGAACCGACCGCACCGCCCGTTTGAATAATGGGTCCTTCCGCTCCGAAGGGTCCTCCAGTGCCGATCGCAATCGCGGCGGAGATAGGCTTCAGAATCGCAACCCGTGGTTGAATGCGGCTGCGATTGATCAGTACTGCTTCCATTGCCTCGGGAATTCCATGGCCCTTGATCTTGGGGGACCCATACTTCGCCATGAAACCGACAATGACTCCGCCAATCACTGGCATGACGATGACCCACGCACCCAGATGATTATTTCTGGCGCTGTTAAAGGCAAAAACAACGCGATGATAGAAGACGATATTGGTAAACAGGCCGATCAGGTTGTAGAGCAGATACGCGATAAGGCCCGCTATAAGCCCGACTCCAGCGGAAAGGAAAGAAATTAGCACCATTCGAAACTGTGCCGGTTCAGCAAGCGCAGCGCCTTTAACCTGAACTCCAGTAGCTGCGAGAGTCGGCCGAAGAGGATTCACTGCACCAATGCCGTCTGTGGACCCGTTCTTGACTTCCGACATATCTAAATGGTTCCTTGCTTAAGTTCGGGCTATCCCGTCATCCGATTCTTGCAGTTTTTATCGCGCGTTTGAGCGCTGCAACCAGCGCCGGCCCCCGCGTTCGAAGTTCTGCCCGATGGTGCAAGGAGAGCTCTCGTAATACGTTTTCACCTTTCGGTGTCAGCGAAAGCAACACCTCTCGCCTGTCTGCGTCTCCTCTACCGCGGCGGACATATCCTCCCCTCGCCAATCTGTTCACTAACTCCACTGCACTGTGGTGCTGAATGAGCAAACGCTCCGCCAATTCTCCAATACGAGGGCGCACATCTTTGGGGAGAGCCTTCAGGGCCAACATCAGCTGATGCTGGCGAGGCTCGAGGCCCGCGTTCCGTACGGCTTGCTCGCTGAAATGCACAAAACGACGAATCTGGTACCGCAGCTCCGCTAAAGACTGATAGTCAGTAAGGGGAAGCGATTTCTCTGTTTGCTGATTGTGCCGGGTCGCGATCATTTCTATACTAGATCGTATCACGACTTATTGAGTAGTGGGCAGACCCGAAATGCACCTGCGGACATCGTCATTGTCACCAATCGCGAAAGCTTGTCGACGCCCTCTGGTGTGTTGAAGCATGTTAGATTTCAGCGTCGTGGGCATCTTTCCACTGGAATGTTGTGAACGACGGCCCGCTATTCGCATTCGCCGGCCTGTGGGATCGCTGGTGAGGCCCGCCGGGCCATGTGATCGAGAGTTGCACCCTCCTGACGGCCACTCCAAATCCTCTCTTGGCCGACATTCACGCCCGGATGCCAGTCATCTTGAGTCCCGACAACTACGATCTGTGGCTGGACCCGGCTTTCCGAAATCCACCTTCTGTCTCGGAGATGCTGAAGCCCTTCGACGCTACGATCATGCGTCGCTATCCGGTCAGCACGAGAGTCAACCAAGTGCAGAACGACGACGCCGATTGCGCGACCCCCGTGGAATATGATTCGTCACCATCTCAGGCACAGCTCTTCTGACTGGCTCTCCGGCCTTCAAATGGGCGTTGAGGCTTGCGTCAGAACTGCGATCAGGATCAGAATCGGAATAGCGAAGACCAACGCGCCCGCACCGAGGAGAATGGCCTCACTCACTAAATCAGGCTTCAGCAAGTCATCGCGACGCAAAGCACCCTCCAACGGAATTGGAGGAGGAGTAGGCGCGAGTCACCGCTTCGCGCCTTCAGGTAATACCGCATTTTCGATGCCATGCTGGCATGGTGATCTGAGACGGTGAGGATTGTAGTTGCAGTCTGACGCTGATATGCCACTCGCAGAACCTTGCACTTTGCGAGTAAATTACTTCACGACTCAGGACCTTCGAACCTTCTTCTGCTTGCGGACATAGGCGAGTCCTTGCTTGAGGTCTCCAAGCAAATCCTCGGCTTCACTGGCAATGTGAATGGGCTCTTTCTGGCCGCGTTCCGTGCCAACCCAGGCGGTCAGCTCTTCGGGCGAGGCGAAAACCGACCGGCCTTCGCGCGTCACCGGCATGCCTGATTTCTGCCAGCGTTGCGCCACAGAGACGGTCTGGCCCAGGAATTCCGCGATCTGTCCCCAGCCTTTCAAGACTCGATCCTTCGACTTTGGCTTCGCTTTCGGCATCGCTGGTCTGAAGATACGCTATCAATCTTCCGCATGCTCCGCTACTTCAGCAATGCCATACTTCTCACCAAGAAATTCTCGCAGGCGGAGTGGCAGATCTTTCGCCAGCTCTTGCCACGTGAGGACCTTACAACGTAACCGAAGATCGACCGGACGCACGCACTTCATCACCGCATACCAGGCTTCGATCAGGTCTTGCCTTCTTGCGTCGGTGAGCACGCAGAACGAACCACCAGACGCATGAGCAGCCAGGACGTTGCGTATCAGCTGATATGAAAGAAAGTCGCGCTCGGTCTGAGGCAAGTCCTCAGCTTCGAACACTTCGCCGAAGTCACGGTAGGCGCGAACGATCGCTTTAGGGGCCTTCTGAAAGTTACTCTCGGTCAGTTTCGCTTCAATCAGCAGATCGCCAAGCCGCATATCGACTTCCGTGCGGTCGAATTTCCCGTTGGCCAGCGGGACATGCGCGCGGAATCCGAAAGTTGGGATTACGTGGGACCCCACATCGAGCAGTGAACACACCCGTCCATCTCTGAACACGCCCGGATAGCAGAACACGTTCATCAACAGGGCATCGGAGCTGGTACAGGCATCGAGCTCTCGCCGTATTCCTACCTCGGGTCGTGGCACGGACTTGCGACCTTGTGTATGGACCTTCTGCAGCCTGCGTCGCCAGTTCAGATTTCTCAGTATGGCCTTGTAGGTTGAGGGCAGGAAATTCCCGTGTCGCGAGTCGTCGTCGTGACGCTCGAAACACACCGTCGGGGGCTGACCGTAACTCAGACAGTGCGACACCCTGTGGGTTCGGGCGTATTGTTCGGCTCTTTGGCTCAGCTCACGACGGAGCGGGCCCGCCCAGTTTACCCTCATCCGTCGAACTGGCCCAGGTTCGGAATCGTCCGGGCTCAGCGCCACTTCCGCATCTGTTTCCATGTCTAGACGAGTCCTTGGATGGATTGCGCACTGGGGAAGCGACCCTCCTGGAAGCAGCACGCGCGGTGCGCCTCGCGGTAGAAATCCTCAAGGTGTTGCGGGCTCAGGAGAGCGAGGCGCCTTTGGAGCTCCGTCAGGCCTTTTTCGCTGAGAACGTCGTCTTTGCCTATGTCGGGACGCTGGGCCATAGTGCGAGATTATATAATATTCGCCTTTTGTTCGCTCATGCGTTAAAGTCATACGAATCAGTGGAGAAATGACCTGGAGACTTAAGATCAGCAAATATGGGCAGACCGACAGGGCAAAAGCGATCAGCAAGCTCGACATTTCGCTATCTGAAGTCACCCGTGCACGGGGTAGTGCCTGTATTGCGAGCGGGTGAGGAGACGTACCTCTGGCTGCCCGCCTCTTCCGGTGGAGAGAACGTGTGGCGACACATCTTGACTACCGGCACGTCGCTGGCAGTGCAAGAAAGAGAATCGCTTTGAAGGCGGGAACGCCTCCACTTTCTGAGTTGCGCGACACTTCGGTTTTGTTCAAAGAATCAGTCTGTCACATGCATTTGCGTTTCGCATTAGGGAGCCGCCGCTTTGAAAGTCACCACCTGCATTACCCAGACACCCGAACTGTCAGGCGCCGTGGCGTTGTAGCTGCCCGTGGCATTGACCGTCTTGTCCTCGGCAATGTTCCCGTACAGATTGATGATCCGCGAAGTGAATCCAGTCCCTGCGGCTGAAAACTTTGTACCACTCGTGCCCGCTCCGAAGATCAGTTCGCTCGCGGACGTCGTGCTTACCGAGCCGCTATTGGCCGCCGTACCCGTTCCTCCGGCTCCCAGCGCCTGATCCAGCGGCGCGGTGGGATCCAGACCTTTGTATTCCAGAATCCGCACGTCCGGATACGCCGCTGCCTTGTTGAACGTCACTGTCACCGTCGTACTGCCACCGGCGATATTTTTGGCGTAGTAAATCGACTGCCTCAACCCCGTCGCGCTCGTCGGCCCTACCGCCGGCGTATATGTATTCAACTTGCTGTCAGTCACTGAGCTGATCGTCGACGTGGTATCTCCCCAGCCAACAACCACGATGTTCGCATCCCCAGCCGTCTGCGCCGCCGTATAGGTCACCGCCACCGTCGTGTTCGAAGCCTGTATCGTTGCCGGCCCCGAATTCGACTGCACGAACGCGATGGTTCCCCCTCCGCCACTGGACGTGTACGTATACCCGTTGTTCAAGGTGCCGGTCTGAGAGTCGGTGTTCTTCACCGCCACGCTCACCGCGGCCGCCGCGTGCGCCGGCGTCGTCGCCGTGATCGTCGTGCTGCTGGCCACGGTCACACTGGTCGCCGCCGTTGTGCCGAACGCCACCGTCGCTCCCGCCAGAAAACCCGTGCCGGTGATGGTCACCGGCGTTCCCCCCGCCGTCGTTCCCGAGGCAGGCGAGACCCCACTCACCGTCGGCGCCGGATTGGATGATCCTCGACCGCTGGCCCGGAACGTGGCCATCTGCATTATCCACGCCGTCGACTTTTTCAGGGGCGCGCTCACACTGTAACTCCCGGTGCTGCTCACGATCTTGTCTTCGCCCAGGTTTCCGTAGGAATCGATCATGCGCAGCGCGAAGCCTGTTCCCGCCCCGCTAAACGCGTCGCCATTGGTCCCCGCCCCAACTATCAACTCGTTCGCCGCCGTCGTCGTCGCCGCGGCACTGGTCGCCGTCGTCCCCGTCCCCACTCCCCCCGCCGTCACATCCAGCGGATTGCTCGTATCCAACCCGCTGTACTCCATAATCCGCATGTCAGGATACGCCGCCGCCTGGTTGAACGTCACCGTCACCCTGTTGCTGCCCGCGGCGATGCCCGTAGCATAGAAGATCGCCTGCCGCAGCCCGCCTCCCGTCGCCGTTCCTCCTGCCTGGCTATAAATGTTTCCATGGCTGTCCGTGACCATACTCACCGACGAGGTGACATCACCCCATCCCACCACTACCACATTCAAATCGCCCGCCGTCTGGGCGATCGGGTAACTCACCGAGAGCGTCGTATTCGTCGCCTGCAGCGTGGTCGGGCCCGAACCCGACTGCACAAACGCGATCCCTCCTCCGCCCGATGCCGAGGTGTAGGTGTAACTGTTGGCCAACGATCCGCTCTGGCCGTCCGTGTTGGTCACTACCACATTCACCGTACCCGCCGCGTGCGCCGGCGTGGTCGCCGTGATCGTCGTGCTGCTGGCCACGGTCACACTGGTCGCCGCCGTTGTGCCGAACGCCACCGTCGCTCCCGCCAGAAAACCCGTGCCAGTGATGGTCACCGGCGTTCCCCCCGCCGTCGTTCCCGAGGCAGGCGAGACCCTACTCACCGTCGGCGCCGGATTCCCCGGGGGCGGCGGAGGCGGGTTGGTAGTCAATTGCGAAAGCGGGATAAAACTGAAACTCCGCACGAACATGTAGCGGGTGATGTTGGGGGTGGCAAGACCACCCCAGCCAGTGCTGTTCGTTCCCCAGTGGTTGATCATGGCGAAGGCGGGGGTTTGCGGGACGACGCCAGTGTGCGTCGACACCAGCACGCCGTCAACATAGAAGGTGATTGAAGTCGGCGTCCACACGCATTTGTAAGAGTGAAAGCCTGCCTCCGGTGCGAAGGCCGCTTGCGTCGAGGTCGATTGCTTCGTGGTCAGCCCCGCCCAGGTTGTCCACCAGAGCGTGCCGGGATTCTGTCCTTCAATCTCCGGGCTGTCGATCTCTGTCTGTGACTTGTTCACAAATACGAAGCCCGAGCTGATCTGGCCGGAGACGGCTACACCGGATCCCGTGGGAGTGCTTGAAGTCGACGAAGCGCGGATGACCCACTCATAGGCTCCGAAGCCGAGGGCCTCTTTGGACTGCAGCTCGCCGCCGACCGAGGAG
>Ga0210384_10008244_pt1 | contig 10889 bp, 13 predicted proteins | sample IncBWH2MmetaG_FD_160574 | JGI IMG/M metagenome (GOLD analysis project Ga0210384, IMG submission 160574) | Forest soil microbial communities from Barre Woods Harvard Forest LTER site, Petersham, Massachusetts, United States - Inc-BW-H-2-M | ecosystem: Environmental > Terrestrial > Soil >...
TACTGGAAGTGCGGCTCTGGCGCCGGTTTCATTTTGGCCCAGCGAGCGATTGTCATCGAATCCGATGCGCACTGCCACCGTGATTCCATCGAGCCCGTAAGTGGACCCTACAAACAAGGCATCCCGGTAGTGATTCGTGGTGCCTGTCTTGCCCATCACTGGAATAGGGAAGGCCCGCGAATCGAGCGTGTGTGCGGTGCCTGACGGGATGCGCACGACGCCGCGCAACCCTTCCTGAATCATGGCCAAGCCAGGTTTGTTACCGTTCAACGAACAGCAAGGCAATTGGTAACTGTAAATAACATCTCCTCCCGCATGTTCGATCTTATCAATCACGTGCGGTTCCACATGGATACCGCTCGCCATGAACCGATATGCATTTGCAAGTTCCAGTAAAGTGACTTCGGATGAGCCGAGGGCCGTTGTGACGTAGGGTTGTAGCTTTGTTCGGATGCCCGTTTCTTCTGCAGTCGACAAAATAGAATCGATCCCGATTTGTTCTGCAATCCAGACTGTTGCCGCGTTTCTTGATTCCGCGAGCGCTCGCCTTGCCGGTATCATGCCTTCAAACTTATTATCGAAATTAGAGATCCACTTGGGGGACTGATTTCCGGCACTCACCACCGAGATGGGTTCGTCGGGCACGGAAGTGTCGAGGTCGAGAGTGCCTTCATGAAAGGCTGCCAGGTAGACAATGGGCTTCATCGCCGAGCCTGGCTGACGCAAGGACTGGGTTACTCGGTTATAGTCGCTGTATATTGTGCTATGGCTCTTATACACGGCCCGCCCTCCTGTCTCAGCAAGGATGGCGGAGTCACCGTTCCTTAGAACAACGACGGAGCCCTGAATCTGTCCCTTGTTCTGAGGATGGCGCTTCTCATAGAGTTTTAACCCGTTCTCCAGTCCTGCACTCGCTATGCGCTGGATTTGATCGTCAACCGTCGAATAAACCTGGATGTGGCCATCCAGTAGTTGGCTCACTCCCGCGTCGGAGCCGAGGCTTGGGGCGAGTTGTTTAAGCTCGTTGAGAATATTTTCCACTGCCGCGGGTGCGTCGATCAGGCCGATAGCGTGAGCGACCAAGCCAATTGGAGCTTGCTGGCAACGCAAAGCTGTCTCCGCGGGTAAGTAGTGGTTCGCAACCATGAGGGTCAAGATCTGATTTCGTCTGCGGAGAGACTTCTGATTGTCTGTGAAGGTGGGGGCGTAGTCGCCGGGCGATTTGGTGATTCCTGCCAGCAGCGCCGCTTTGTCAGCGTCATCGGCCGTGAACGCCTCCATCGGTTCGGCGAAATAGTATTGTGAGGCCGCTGCAAAACCGTATCGTCCATTGCCTAAGTAGATGTAGCTGGCGTAACGCGCCAGTAGTTCTTCCTTCGCCCGGCGCTTAGACCCGTAGCGTTTCCGCATCTCTTCCTCGAGCCACAACGAAAGGCGGATGACCTCTATTTTCAGCAGGAATTGATTGGTAGCTGGTACTCCAAGGATGTAAGACAGGACGTGCGTGAAAACGCCTGGATTCTGAAGCGTATTGAAATTTTTTGTGCTTGTGCGCCTTTGCAGGAAGTAGCTGCGTACAAGCTGCTGGGTAATCGTCGAGCCACCTTGTGGAAACACGGATGCGCGCTCCGAAGGATCCTCGCCTTCCGAACCCTTGAAGCGCGCAATCAGGGCGCGAAGGTTGGTCTTGCTGAGCAAGCGAGGAAACACGGAATAATCCACGCCCGAATGAGAGAAAAAATTCTTGTCTTCGGCCGAAAGGATAGCCTGCCGTAAAACGATGGGAATGCCGTTATATTGAGTGATTTCACGGTGTTCCCTGCCCAATTCCGCGAGGAAATTCCCTTTCGCATCATATATGTGGCCCATAGTGGGCGGCTCAAACTGGATGAACCCATCTAAGTCAGGAAGATTCGCGCGATTGAAGTTTATGTAGATGCCCGCGAACAGAACACACACAAGCGGGATGACAGCTAGAAGAAGACCGATGCGCAAACAGCGACTCGACTTGTAAGTGCCCCGTACGCCGACAAATGACTTACGAAGGGCGGAATGAACCTGTCGGAAAACTAAGTGAGTATTCAGCACGCGAAACGGTCCGACCTAAGCGCGAGGTATCCATTTTTCAATCCGATCCATCGCGCACCCTTCTATTGTCTTCCTGTCTTGAGGAACAACGGTGTCACATTGAGGTTTTCCAATCTGTTCGATATGGCACATTCCCACTCCTATCGCCAAGTCCCGATAAACGGGACGTTATCGGAATGTGGGCGCGTCGCATTTTGAAAGCCGAAATGTCTACAGTATCCGTCCCATTGACTGCTCCCAAGGATGGGAGTAGGTTGACCTCGACTAGAAACGATAACAACACCCCACACCCCGGGGCCGGATCACCCCATTCGGCCCCTTCTTTATTTCAAGAATTTGGCATGGGCGAAGCCGATTCCGCCTGAAACAGGTGGACGCATCAAACAGGCCATTGCCCACTTGCACTGACTTCCTTTGAGATTTTGGCGTCGGGATATCATGCGTCCGGCCTCCAAAACACAGCCTGCCAGCCTTTTAACGAGACGTTCGACGGGTCGCTGGACTTGTGCTATGAGCCGGTGTACAAAATTGGTCAGACAGGTTTTTCCAAGTGGATTATCTTCTGCGTGTTCGCAAGCAACAGAGGCAGTGCGTAGTCCAGAGGCAGAGCGGCGTCCAGCGGCACGTCCAATTGGCATAGCCCAGAGATGAAGCACAGCTGAGAGACGAGCACAGCCCGATAGCGGATACCGAGACAAGACAAAGCGAACAGACGGCGCGCCTAGCTCATGGACGCGCCGTTTCCTTTTTACCGCGTGGGACTTCCACACTTTGCAATTTTCTTTTGGGAGGCGTGTCGAAGGGCGGCGTGCCATCCCGGCCAATGGGCAAAAAGCCACATCCCGATAAGCCACCTTCACGACGGAGTGACCGCACTCTTGCCCCCGCGAACGATGGGAGGACCTTCAATCCGTACCGAAACCAATTCTTCCGTTATGTCACTCAGGGTTTAAGGCGCCATCGAGAGCCCCAGAATCTCACGTATATGAACCCGCAAAGAGGTAACGCCACACAGAGAAGAAATGAGCTGAGTTTGTTCATAGGACCCTTCTCTCCTCGTTCAGATTTAACGGCGAGGCATCCGGTGAGTACGGCGTCAGGCAATTTTATAGGAGAAGTTGATTTTGGAGTCTGTTCAATTCTGCACACTTAAGTATCAATGATTATAGTTCTGAGTACTATAACTACCAGCCCGAATTGGAGCAATGGATTCGCGACGGTTGACTATCGAACAATGTCGCAAGTGCAAGATTGACCCTCGAATTAGGGCTCTCGTAATTGGAATGCGTTGTCACCTGCCGTTAGATCGACTCAGGAAACTTCCTGGTAATTGGAAATCAGTGTCCCCGCATTCCGATAAGCAATTGACTGGGCTCTGCCCAGACAGGAGGGGACTTATCGAGATGTGGGATTTGGCGTCCGGCTTGTGGACTATCACTCAGCGTAGTTGACAGCCTGCCCTGAACAAGCAAGAATGCGACCAAGGGCAGTTCATGGCCAAGACTCGTACCAAACGTGCATCGGACAGAAAAGCTGAACCCAAGTTGCAGCCCCAAGACATTACAGACGACCCGGTCGAGGAAGCTTCTAAGGAATCATTTCCCGCAAGTGATTCTCCCGCCTCGAATGCGGGGCAAGACCCTCCTTCGCCAGAGCAAAAGAAGTAATCTGCACGTCAAAATCCTTTTCTTAAAACCCAAGCCCATGCCGATAGGAGGACTTATCGGGACTTGGCCCCTAAATGGATGGAGGATTGCACTGGTCAGCGGGATCATCGCTTCTACTTCGTTATTTTTATTTTTGGAAATTTTCGCTTAACTGCGGCAACGACAGAGGCGTGCTCCGGCTTCCCCGAACTCCGCGCCAAAGCGTCTCGTGCGTGAGCGGCATCAGGGATCGGATATTTTCTGGTGCCTTTTTCCACGAAGTCCGATTTCGGAAGTTTTTTCCTCGCAGCAGGAGTTAGTTTGGCCATGATAGATGATTCTCCTCTTGGAAGGACTTAGCAGGAAATCCCGTTTTGACCTTCCGACCGAGCGATAGCGTACACCCGACCCCGTCAGTGTCCAATACTCTCGCAAAATTGGCGGATATGGTAGGAACTAACTTCCCCATCGTGTCCGTCGATGATATTCGCCGCCGCTTAAGCCGCCGAGATCAATCACAACCGCGATAATCAGAATCAGCAAATTAATGCCCGCTATAGGCTGCCGCGTATTCGTCATCCATGCATACGCCAGCGTTGTTAAAGGTAAAAACAAAAACCCGAGCAGAGGCAACAGTAGGCCGTGATACGCTCGCTGCAAGTAATTCGACGTCAGGAATAACCAAACGAGTGCGATTCGAGGGAATGCGAGAAAGACGATCAATACTAGACAAGGCACAATGTTCTCCTAGCGCATTAGACGAGTTCACGCAGCCCGGCGCCCGCTGAAGAGATGAATCACTAAGAAAACGACAGCAAGGATAAGCAGAAGGTGAATGAGCGCAGCTGCTACGTGGAAGACGACGAATGCCCCAATCCACGTGAAGAACAAAACCAGCGCGAGGGCAAGAAATATAAACCTCATGAACAGATCCCCTTATGGCCTGCCATAATATCACTCTTCGGCGAGTCCATATGCTCGCGAGGCCCCAGGGCACCCAAATTCCGATAAGAGGACTTCACAGGTAGCAGCACCTGCGGTACTGAGGACGCCCAACTGGCACCGAGCGAACCATCGCTCATAAAGAGTGCGGATGGAAGGATGGCGGCAGAGGCGGATGAGTTCCCTGGAAGACCACTCGACGACCAAAGGCAACTGCAAAACCTGCTTGACTCAGACCGGCCTTCTCATGGAAGGGCTTGGCGCGAATTATGACGTGGTGTGAGGTCCGAGGATTACTTCCGGTTTGCCGACCATCCGCTCTGAATGTGCGGGGGCACGAACGGCGCTTCTACGTGTAGCGTGTTATACGGGTGCTGACATGGATTAAGTTCGGATGTCCTGAGCCCAATATCGTACAATTTGTTTTCCCATGACGAAAAGGCTACTCAAAATCGTCTTGGCGGTTCTCTCGATGGTCCCTCAACCCAGCCATAATAAGCTTGTTGACAGTGCTTGGATGGAATTACTGACCAAGAGGTTCACGTCCAATGTTGGTGTAAGCGGTATGAAACTCTCCTTGCGGTGGAAATGCCAAGAATTTGGTGGAAGGGAAAGGAAGTAACATGACCAAGACCAAAGCTGAGCTTTTCGAACGTCGGAGATTTTTGCGCGGCATGACCCTGGCAGCTGGAGCGGCAAGCTTCTCGCCCCAGTTCTTTGGATCTACCGCGGCGGCGATTGCGATCCCGGCAAAAGTGGAAGCGGCGTCGAGTGAAGCGGGCCAAACGGCGCGACTTGCCGAATACGCGGTCGGCCTTCGCTATGAGGAGATTCCGGCAGAGGTCTTGCAGCGTGCCAAGGATTGCATTGCCGATACGGTTGGGACGATCCTGTTTGGCTCACAATTTCCCTGGAGCAAGATGATCATCGCCCAGGCCCGGCGAATGGGCACGGGCGGCAGTTGCGCCATTCTCGGTTCCGGCGCAAGAGTCTGCGCGCTCGCCGCTGCGCTTGCGCACGGCGCAATGACCCATGCATTCGAGCAAGACAATTTGACGTTTCCCGATTCCGGTGTGCACCCGGGTGCGTCATTGGTCTCCTCTGGCCTGGCCGTAGCGCAGGAAGGCGGCATGAACGGACGCGACCTGCTCACGGCCTTCGTCGCTGGGGCAGAAGTGATGATTCGTATAGGACGCGCGACCAAGCGGACAAACGAAGTGCGTGGTTTTCATGCGCCGGGCACCTTGGGACCGTTCGGTGCGGCTGTGGCGAGCGGAAAGCTGATGCGCTTCGATGCGCCGAAGATGACGAACGCATTGGGAATTGCCGGTTCGACCTCCGGCGGCCTCTTGGAATTCGCGCATAGTGGAAACGGCGCCATGGTGAAACGACTACATTTGGGGCGCGCTGCTGAAGGCGGCGTTCTGGCCGCAAGTCTCGCCGCCGACGGCTTTACCGGACCAAGCACGGTCCTCGAAGGCAGGGCGGGATTTCTCAAGGCGTTCTGCAATGAGAGCGACCTCGCGGAATTGACGCGAGGGCTCAGCGAAACCTACTTGACCTTGACAATTATGATGAAACGCTTCGCCTGCCACATTACGGCTCACACCGCTGTGGAGGCGATTCTCGACCTTCGCAGCCAACACGGGATTTCAGGTGGCCATGTCGCCTCAATCCAGATCGCGGGCAGCCGGCGCATGGCAACGACCAACAATATCCCGGAGCCACCCGATATCCTCCTCGCACAGTATAGTGTCCCATTCTGTGTGGCGCTGGCAATGTATCGGAACCCGATCGATCCCTACTCTTTCGATGAAGCTTCGGTGCACGATCCAGCGATCCATGCCTTAGCGTCGAAAGTCACGGTGACGGTCGCCCCGGGTCAGGATGCCGACGACATTTCTAGTACGGTGGCTGTCACGCTCAAAGATGGGAGTGTTCTTACGCAGCGCGTAACAGAGTTCCTGGGAACGCCCGCTCGTCCATTGACGGGCAGCGACATGCGGCAGAAGTTCCAGCTGCTAACGCAAAAATACCCGGCTAAACAGATGGAGCGCCTGTTCGAGCGATTGGAAAATATTGAGGCTGAACCCAATCTGGAGTGGCTGCGCGTATGAGGATCGACCATGCTGCCGAGGAGAAGATGATAATGAATCCTTTTTCGGCTGCATCAGGGGGATCAAACCAGACATTCCACATTCCTTTAGAGCACGTGTAATCATCAGAGGAAACGCAGAGTGACAGCTCTTAAAGATCCAACAACTCTAACAAAGCCGATCACCATTTCCGCACGTCTCGACCGTCTCCCGCCATCCAGTTACTTGCGCGGCATGGTCGCGCTCATCTCCCTCGGTGGCTGGTTCGAATTCTATGATCTCTTTATGGCGGGTTACGTCTCGCTTGGTTTTATCAAGGCGGGCATCTTCACTGCCACTACGAAGGGTTTGTTCGACTGGACTGGCTTTGCGAGTTTCATCGCGTCCGGCTTTGCAGGCATGTTCATCGGAACATTGCTCTTCAGCGGGGCCTCGGACCGTTACGGTAGAAAGAAGACGTTTCTTTACTCGCTATTCTGTCACTCAATCGCCACGTTTGTGATGGCCTTCCAAAGTTCTCCCGTGGCCATCGATCTGTGGAGGTTCATCGCCGGCCTCGGGATCGGGGTCCAGCTGATAACCAGTCACGCTTTCATTTCAGAGATAACACCGAAAGAAAGCCGCGGCCACTACATCGCGTTTAGCCAATTCATTTCCTATTGCTCTGTTCCGGTGGCTGCGTTCGCCGCTTATATTCTGATCCCTAGGACCATCCTCGGCCTCGATGGCTGGCGTTGGCTGGTCATGATCGGTGCTATCGGGGGGCCGATTTTCATACTCATCCAGTCGAAGTTGCCGGAATCCCCGCGCTGGTACGCCGCCCACGGCAGGGGAGAGGAAGCCGAAGTTGTTATGCTCCGGATGGAAGAGGCGGCTCGTGCCAGCCTAGGCCGTGATTTGACCCCACCACAGCCCGGAGAGGACCAAGTCCTAGAAAGTGGCAGGTGGTGTGAGATTTGGAGTCGCGGCTACGCTGCGCGGACAATCATGCTGGTACTTTTTAATATCTTCCAGACCGTTACGGTATATGGATTTGCCTCCTGGGTGCCCGTGCTGCTGACCCAGCAAGGTATCCCGTTTATCCATTCGCTCGAATACACGTTCTGGATCGCAATCCTGAACCCTTTCGGCCCATTGATCGCGATGAAGTACGCCGATGCCCTGGAGCGGAAATGGCAAATTGTGGCGTTAGCAATGGCCATCGCCGTCTTCGGTACTATCTTCGCCCAGATGCGCAATCCGTTGTTCCTCATACTGTTCGGCTCCCTGATCACAGTAGCAAACAACTGGTTCGGGAGCCTCTTCCACACCTATCAAGCCGAACTCTATCCAACACGAATCCGCGGGAAGGCTGTGGGCTTTGTTTACAGCTGGAGCAGGCTCAGCGGGATCTTTGTGGGTTTTGTAATTGCGGCGCTGTTGAAAGACTTCGGCACCGTAGGTGTCTTCGCATTTATCGCCGGTTCAATGGCCGTCGTTGCATTGGCGATCGGGATCCTGGGACCAAGGACTTCTGGGGTATCCCTCGAAGTTCTCTCCCACTGAACAACGTACGGAACCTTCCCATACACGGACCCGGATCAGCCGCTCAGGCGACCGCCCACGGATTGGTCCGGCATCGGACCACCCAATCGCACCCTAATCGCCCGTATATTATTGCCCTTATACAGACCAAGGAGGACCCGCGCTGCATTATCAAAAGAGGTCCCTTGGCCTCGCAACCCGAGGTTCGCCTAAGCAGCCTCCGCATGTGCAGCTCCTCGGCTAACTGGCTTCCAATTGCCGGGCCAAGTGTTTTATGGGGATGGTGGTAATTCCCGAGTATGCGACACCTCAAGAGCTATTCCGCCACCCATCGGAAGGTAACACCGTTTCGCCATATCGGCCTATTCGGACGACCAGGGTTGGGGAAGATGCCGGCCACCGAATGCCGGCCAGTTGGGCGACAACTGCGACGAAGCTCTTGGTTTTAAAGCATGTCCGTATCTGCTGGCCACTAACTTTCCGCTGTATGTCCTGGAGTGGCCCAGTGCGGCTAATCACATCCCATCACCGTGTCGGAGGCTATCCGCACATACCCTCGTCCCCGAGAACAGCTACTTGCTTCTGGGGCGTTCGAGGGGCTCTTCTTAATCAGCTCCCACGCAACAGGGTCCAGAACTAATGATCGGTGCAACAAGGAAGAACTACAGGTCAAAGACGGCGCCAAAGACGAAATTAGATTGACCGTTACTCCTTACCGGCATTGCGGCGCACCTTTCGAAGGGGATACTCTACATACTGGTTTGTCGCTTGCCTGCAAGGAGACCCCTCATGTCCTCGAACAACAAATTGACCTCCGCCACGCGGCGCCGGACCCTGATTGGTTTGGCGGGGCTGGCCGCATGCGCCTCGGCGGCGAAGATGGTCTTGAGTGCGGGCCCCGAGTCGGGCGCCCCGCAGGGCAACTCGATGATCAAGAGGGCTTCGCTGCTCGCGCGGAAACCGGAGATATCCCACGAAGAGTTCGTTAAGCACTGGGTTGAGATCCACGCGCCAATGGCGCGCGCCTGCCCGGGCATCAGCCGCTACACGCTCACGATTATCAAATCCTCCTCGGCGCGCAAGGACGTGGCCGCCTTCAAGATCCAGGTGGACGGCATCGCCGAGTTGTGGTTCAAGAACCAGGCCGCGTTCGACTTATATCAGAACTCGCCGGCCACCAAGCGGCTGCGGGACGATGGCGCAACCTTCATCGGCCGTGAAATCGATTTTGTGACCGAGGAAAAGGTCGTCATCTCGTAAACCCGCCACGGATAGAAGATCAGCTTCGAGCCAAACTGGATCGCACGCGACCCCGGTGTACCAGGGAACGACGTGTCGTGAAACGCTCCCATTGGTATTCATTCCTCAAAGCGTCGGCCTCGCGATAGCGCCCAGATCACGGCGTAACTCGAAGTTATTGCGGGCCACAAGTCCGCTTCGAGGCAATCCGGACTTACGAACTCCGTTTCCTTCGTTAACTACCATCGAATCAAACCAACTACCACCAGACCAGCGCCAACAACGCTCAGGAAAAGGGCGATCGCCGAAACCTCCAAGGGGGTATCCCGGGAACAAGTAATGGAGTGCGCGCTGAGCGAGGGGGGTGTACTCATCACGGAGGATCGCGACTTAAGCGAGTTGGTATGCGCGCGCGGGGCGAGGTGACATGGGCGTTCAAGCGGCAAAAAATATGCTCCAACTCAGGCAAACGCGCATATCATTGCCTCAGCCGGGGGTCGTAGGGGAAATTCCGGTTTACACGAATCAACGCCGGCCTACGGTCGAATGCCGGCACAACAGGGAGGCATCCATGAGAGCTTTGATCGCTGGTTTGTGCCTTGCGCCGATGCTGGCCACCGGGACAGCCGCCGCGCAATTGGCTCCGTTCAACGAAGTGGGCGTGACCATGGGTCACTGGCACTTCGCTTCGCGCGACGTTCAGGCCAACAAGAAGATCTTCGTCGCCATGGGCGGCACGCCGATCGCGGGCGGCAACGAGACCGTCTTGTTCCCAGGGATTCGTATCAATTTGACCCTGGGGAATGAGCCGGGATCGGGGGGATCGGTCGGATCCGTGGTGAACCATGTCGGGTTCGTCGTGAAGAACGTCCAGGAGCAGGTGGCCAAGTGGAAGGCCGATGGCGTTCCCGTGCTGCCCGGCACCAATAACCGGCTGGATCAGGCCTTTGTCGTGACGCCGGACGGCGTGCGCATTGAAATCCTGGAAGACAAGACCCAGATCATGCCCATCCGGCATGAGCACGTACATTTCTACCTGCCGGAAGCGGAGATCCCCAAGGCCCAGGCCTGGTATGCGAAGACGTTTGGCGGAAAGCCAGGCACCCGCAACAATGCCCCGGTCGTCGATCTCCCGGGCGCCCAGCTCCGCTTTGCCAAGGCCGACACCGCGCAGGCTCCTACCAAGGGACGCGTGCTCGACCACATCGGCTTCGATGTCAAGGACCTACAATCCTTCGTCAAGAAAATCGAAGCGGAGGGCATCAAGCTCGATGAGCCAGTCCGCAAGGTCGAGGCGGCTGGCGTCATGCTCACCTATATCACTGATCCGTGGGGCACCCGCATCGAGTTGGTC
>Ga0210384_10008245_pt1 | contig 10888 bp, 6 predicted proteins | sample IncBWH2MmetaG_FD_160574 | JGI IMG/M metagenome (GOLD analysis project Ga0210384, IMG submission 160574) | Forest soil microbial communities from Barre Woods Harvard Forest LTER site, Petersham, Massachusetts, United States - Inc-BW-H-2-M | ecosystem: Environmental > Terrestrial > Soil >...
CGCAAAAAACGGACCGCAAGCCAGACCTGCGTCTCCGGTCAGGTCGGAGATGTGCTGCAGATCGAGACAGGTTTGCGCGTTGCCAAAATTCAAGTCTTTCGTCGCCAGCAAGCGATGTCCCTGGGACCCGACGTATCCCACCGACAGCACCAGGTCTTTGCCAATCTCACGCTGGATTCCCAGGTTGTACTGCGATGTGTACTGGGCACGGAGGTGGGGTTCCAGTTCTCCAAACAACAGAATGGGACGGAATGAAGACCAGTCGATCGGCTGGCCGGCCGGAGGGTTCAGGATGCCGTTAAACGGATTCGGGCTTTGGTTTCCGCCTTGACTGACAAAGGGCGTATTGAACAACCCTTCGGAAAGCAACGAGCTCCCGCCAAATGGAGGCTCGCCCTGGAATTGCTCGAGCACGAGCTGTTCGATCGGGTTATAGAAAAGCCCAAAGCCGCCGCGGATTGTGGTCTTGCCATTTTTCCACGGATCCCAGGCGATTCCGATACGAGGAGCAAATGATTTGTAGTAGCTGTCGGTCAGCCCTTGAGGAACGCCTTTGTCTCCGGGCACAACCAATCCCAACGGAAATACAGCTGCCGCAGAACCTCCCGGATTGCAATTAGCGTCAGGATAGCCGAGCGCCGCCTGGCTTGCCGCACTGAGCTGACACGGGTATGTCGTCGTTGCCTGGCCCGGCCGGAATGTCTGATAGCGCTTGCCGGCGTCATAGATCGGCTGGTTGAACTCCCAGCGCAGACCGTAGTTGAGAGTCAGATTGGGCCGGAGTTTCCAGCTGTCCTGGGCAAACAGGTAAATTGAGTTTCCGCGTATGTCTTCGGTTTGCGCCGATCCTTGCAAATAGGAATCGGGAAGGCCCAGCAGGTAGTTGGGAAATAAATTCTGGTTACCGTTGGCATCCAGGGCGATCGGGTCATTCGATCCACCACCGGAATATGTGAAATCGCCGTTGACATCGAAGAACAAGGTCTGCAGGAAGCGCTGATTCCTGTAGTCGACACCAAATTTCGTGGTGTGATTTCCCATGATTTTGGTGAGGTTATTGCTGAATTGATAGGTATTGCCCTTCTGTGGTAACTCGCCTTCGAAGTTGTTACCAATGGTGAAACCGCCTCCAATGCTGATGAAGGGTACGCCTTCGCGGCTCGCGCCGAGGGCCGGTGTAATGCCGATCCGCGGATCGCTTGGAATCACGCCGGGCGTATCGCTGGTACCGGTAAAGCAAAATGCCGCCGCCGCTCCACCACAGGAATCGGTCACCAGATTGGTCCGTTGAGGATGCAGAAAGGTGCCTTGCGCCTCCCGGAAATAAGTCACGCGGGCTTCATTGACGGTCGTCGAGCTGATGGTCCAGGTGTGGGAGAGATTGACCTGCTGGGAGCGAGTGGCGTTGTTATTTCCGAATCCGGGCAGAAGATTTGGCGTGGCCGCCTGAAATCTGGTGAACGGCTGTCCGTCGAAGGAATCGTTGAAATAATAGTAGAGGCTCAGATTCTGCTTGTCGTTAATCCTGTGATCTACTTTTACCGTGAACTGGTTCGCGTGCGAGTCCTCATTGGGAATCGCCCGGAATAGATTATCGACATTGCCCGGGTTAGAACAATTGGGATCGGCGTTTGGACAGGGCACGAAGTTCTTCAGAATGGCCGCAGCCGCCGGGTCGAAGCAGTTGGTGGGAATCACATTGGTGGGAAAAAGCGAATTGTAGGTTGCGCCCAACGTAGCGCCCACTCCGCAACGGGCGTTCAAAATATTCGCAAACGTCTGGGTCCCGACGACGGCGGTAGGGTCAAAAGGCGTTGCCGAAAAATCTCCGGCGCGCTCGGCTGCGGTGGGAACAATGACCGGGTCGGAAGAAATACCGTGGACGACGCGTCGTCCTTCATAGGACGCGAAGAAGAAAGTCCGGTCTTTCTTAATCGGGCCGCCGAAGGTGCCACCGAACTGGTTCTGCTTGTCATCGGCCCGGCGCAGGTCAAGGTAGCCCTTGGCATTCAAGGATTGATTGCGCAAGAATTCATATACGCTGCCGTGCCAGTTATTCGTCCCCGACTTGGTGACGACATTAATGACCGCTCCGGAATTGCGCCCATATTCGGCGTCAAAGGTATTCGAAAGAACACGGAACTCCGCGATGCTGTCTGGCGTGGGTTGAATCGCAGGGGAGTTCACGAACAAGTCGTTGCCGTCACCGCCGTTAACGTTGAAATTGTTGGAGCGTCCCCGGCCTCCATTGACCGACACCGCGCCGGACTGATTGCTGCCATAGAAAAGATCGGAACCGCCCACGCCCTGCACACCCGGCTGCAATTGAAGCAATTGATACGTGTCACGCGCATTGAGGGGAAGACCCGCCACCTGGCGTTGGTCCATGACAGCGCCGAGCTGGGTGCTGGTGGTATCCACCAGGGGCGCTTCCGAAGTAACTTCCACCGTCTCTTTGGTCTCGCCGATCTGCATGATCATGTTCAGAGTGATGACCTGGTTCAGATCCAGGTTCACACCGCGTTGCACATTCTTCTTGAAGCCAGCCAGGTCGAACTCCAGCCTGTACACGCCGACCGCGACTTGCGGAAATCCATAATCACCGGTGCCGCTGGTTTGCGTTTCCTGACTCACGCCGGTGGCTTCATTGGTCGCCGTGACTTTCACGTTTGCCAACACCGCGCCACTGGGATCCGCGACCCGGCCCAGGATTCTGCCGCCTGTGCTTTGGGCTAGAAGGAAGGTGGGGTACGCAAGACAAAACAAGACGGCCAGCCAACGGGCTGTCCAGCGCGCTGTCGACGAAGGCATGTGGAATCTCCGAGCTGCGGGTGGAAGTTTCAATTTTCAAAAATGCGAAGCTTGCGTGCACAGCAAACCTTGCTATAATCGCGTAAGGTTAGAGGCACCCTCCGCAGACTGTCAAGCAAAAAATAGCGTTACTCCGGATCGGCAAAACACTTGGGGAGCAGGGTTCGGGATGAAGCCGACTGAGCCAAAACCTTATTTGAAAATCGGCGATGTCGCACGCCTGGTCGGCGTTTCCCCTTCCGTCATCCGCTCCTGGGAGAGCCTGGGCCTTACCCGTCCGCACCGCACTGCCAGCAAGTACCGGTTGTACGCACCAGAAGACGTGAAACTTCTTAAGCGGGCGCGCTTTCTGCGCAAGGTGCGCGGCCTGAATGCCCCTGCCATCGTGCAGATGCTGAAACGTGACGGTCTGGTACGGCCTTCCTCGAACGGCTCCAGCGCGATCGGCGCGCGCCTGCGCCACCTGCGTATTCGTCGCGGGCTTTCTCTGGCGAGTGTGGCGAAGGCAGTTGGTATTTCGCTGGGGTTTCTGAGCGCGCTGGAACGCTCGCACACGAGCGCTTCGGTTTCGACCCTGCGCAAGCTGGCGCGCTTTTACAAAACCAACATTCTTGATTTTTTTGACCCTGCGGAATCGAGTGTCCGGCTGGTGTCCCCGGACAAGCGCAAGGTGCTGCAGGCCGGCCCGGGAGTACGCATGGAGTTGCTCGCCTGGGGCAACACTGTCATGGAACCCCACCTGTTCCGCATCGCTCCGCAGGGCGGCAGCGGCGAGTCTTACCACCACGAGGGCGAGGAATTTCTGTACATCCTGCAGGGAGAATTGCAGATTTCGCTGGAGGGAGAGGAGTACCATCTCCAGCCGGGCGATAGTTTCTATTTCGAGAGTGCCACCCCGCATAGCTGGAAAAACCCGGGCCGCAGCGAAACCTGGGTGCTATGGGTGAACACGCCGCCTACCTTCTAGCGCGCGGCGATTAGAAGACAAGAACCGTACACGGAGGAGAACCTTGGTCGAGGCCGGCAAGTTCCACATCGGGTTGTGGCGTCACCTTCTGCCAGTCTCTCTCACTATCATTGCTCTGTCTGCCGGCGCGTGGGGACAGGCTGTGCCGACGGCGGAGACGGTGATCGTGAATGCCCGAATCTACACCGTCAATGCCAAACAACCCTGGGCGGAAGCGCTTGCCATCCGTGGAGACAAAATTCTCGCCGTTGGCAGCGCGAAGGACATTGCTGCTTATCGCGGAGCGTCTACGAAAGTCGTCGACGCGCAAGGCAAGCTGGTTCTGCCCGGTTTCACCGACTGTCATATCCACTTTATGGAAGGATCTCTCGGTCTCACCCGGGTTGATCTCAATGGAGCCAAGTCCGTGGCCGAGATCCAAAAGCGAGTGAAGGAATACGCGGTCGCCCATCCCAAGGCGGAATGGATTGAAGGCATGGGCTGGCTTTATTCAACGTTCGGTGCTGTCGCGCTGCCCGACAAGAAGTTCCTGGACCAAGTCGTGCCCGACCGACCGGTGTATCTGCAAGCCTACGACGGTCACAGCTCGTGGGCCAACAGCAACGCGCTGGCCCTGGCAGGTATTACACGCGAAACTCCGGATCCTCCGGGCGGCAAGATTGTCCGCGACGCAAAGGGCGAAGCTACGGGCGCACTCAAAGAATCAGCCGGCGACTTGGTGGCGAAAGTCACACCCAAACCTACTCACGAAGAAAGATTGGCAGCGCTGCGCCTGGGAATGCACGAGGCCAACAAGTTTGGCCTGGTTCGTGTGCACAGCGCGGGCCAGGATTTCGAATGGCTCGACCTCTATAACGAATTGCGACAGAAGCAGCTGCTGTCGCTGCGGTTCTATATCGCTTACTTTCTCGATCCGCCGGAACTGAAAGCGGATGACATCGAAAAGATCGAGCAGGCGCGCCGTACCTATCACGATGATTGGATTGCCGGTGGAGTAGTCAAGACTATGCTTGACGGCGTGATTGAGGCGCACACTGCCGCCATGCTTGCCCCGTACAGTGACGATCCGGAGCAGGCCGGAAAGATGTTCTGGGAGCCGGCGAAATACCAGCAAGCCATCACGGAACTCGACCGCCGTGGACTACAGATCTTCACTCACGCCATCGGAGACAAATCCGTGCGCCTGGCACTGGATGCCTACCAGCAGGCGGCCGAAACCAATCACACCAGCGATGCGCGTCCCCGCATCGAACATATCGAGACCATCAGCGTGCAGGATATTCCGCGCTTTGGCAAACAGGGAGTGATTGCCAGTTTTCAACCGCTGCATGCGTATCCCAACGAAAATGTGCTGAACGTGTGGGCGCGCAACGCCGGTCCGGAACGCACGCAACGCGCCTGGGTATGGCACAGCATCGAGAGCACAGGCGGGGTGCTCGCGTTCGGCAGCGACTGGCCGGTGGTGACCCTCAATCCCTGGCCGGGGGTCCAGAACGCGCTGACCCGCAAGACTGCAGAAGGCGATCCTCCCAATGGATTTGTTCCCCAGGAACGGATCGGCCTCGAAGACGCCATCAGAGCCTACACTCTGGGCGCCGCTTTTGCCGGACATCGCGAAAAGATCGAAGGCTCGATTGAGCCCGGCAAACTGGCCGATCTGATCATTCTCGCTCGAGATCTTTTCAAAATTGAAGCCAACCAGATCGCCGACATGGAAGTGTTATTAACCATGGTTGGCGGAAAAACTGTTTACCAGGCACCCTCGTGGCCGGCAACAGCAGCTGCAGCGGAGATGAAGCCATGATTCGGCGTCCAGCGTTTTCGGTTTCACTTTTTGTGTTCACGGTTCTGCTGGGTTCCTGCGGCAAGAAGACTCCTACCCTGAACCTGCTGGTTTGGGAAGGCTACGCCGATCCATCTTTCGTGCACGAGTTCGAAGATAAGTATCACTGCAAGATTTCCGCGTCCTACATGGGATCGAGTGATGAACTGGTTGCCAAGCTGCGCGGCGGCAGCGCGGGAAATTACGATGTCATTTCGCCTTCGAGCGACGTTGCGGCCGCCATCGCTGCGGCGGGCCTGGCTCTGCCGCTCGATCTTTCTCAGGTTCCCAGTTACAGCCGGCTCTCGCCCCAGCTCACTTCCCTGCCCCTGGTGCGCATAAAAGGACAGGTCTACGGCGTGCCCTTCATGTGGGGACCGGATCCTTTGATTTACGACACCACAGTTTTTCCCAAGCCTCCGGAGAGCTGGACGGTATTCTGGGACCCGAAGTATCGCGGCAAGATTTCAGTGTGGGATGATCTTTCGACCGTCTACATGGCGGCGCAAGTTCTGGGCTATGACAAACCCGATCCCTCGCAGCTCTACAACCTCACCGACGAACAGCTCGACGCCGTCAGGAAAAAGTTGCTGGAACTGAAACCCAACGTCCGGAAGATGTGGTCGACCGGGGGCGAACTGACCAATCTCTTCCAGAATCATGAAGTCGTGGCGGCCATGGGCTGGCCGCTGATGACCAACCAACTCCGTAAGATCAATTTTCCCGTCGGCGAGACCATCCCCAGCGAAAACACCACGGGCTGGATCGATCACCTGATGATCACCGCTGGCAGCGAGAACAAAGAGTTGGCATACAAATTTCTGGAGTACATGGTCGAGGCCCAGACTCAGAAGAAGGTCACAGATGTCACCGGATACACTCCAGCGAATCCGCAGGCAGCACAACTGATGACGCCGGACGAGATCAAGGGACTGCATCTCGACGATGTGGACAACTATCAGGCGCGTCTTTACTTCTGGCAAAATGTGCCGCGCCGTGCCAAGTACAACGAGATCTGGAACGAAGTAAAAGCGGCACAGCAGTAAAGCAGGTTGGTCGGAGTAGTTATGTGGCCGCTGGCGGGACGCCGGCGCTACAAAATGCACAAGAACAACGTGGGCACCATAAGCGAACCCGCAACCACTGGCGCAGCGCCGTCTTCGACGGCTCCGTTGCTCGAAATCCGCAACCTGGCCAAGGCGTTCGGGAAAACCGCGGTGCTGCGCGACATCTCGCTGCAGGTGGCCGAGGGAGAGTTCCTCACGATCCTGGGCGAAAGCGGTTCAGGCAAGACGACACTGCTACGGATGATCGCCGGTTTCGAAAGCGCCAGCTCGGGCGAAATTCTCATGGGTGGCGAGCGCCTCGATAACTTGCCGCCGTACCGGCGCCGCGTCAATACCGTGTTCCAGCACTACGCTCTGTTCCCGCATTTGACGGTCGCGGAAAACGTAGGATACGGATTGAAGATCGCCAGAGTGCCGAAGCAGGAAGTCGCGACCCGGGTCGAGCAAGCCCTGGACATGGTCAAGATGGCCGCCTATGCCGCGTCCAAGCCGGCGAAGATCAGCGGCGGACAGCAGCAGCGCATCGCTCTCGCCCGCGCCCTGGTGAACCGTCCCCGCCTGCTGCTCCTCGACGAACCTCTCTCCGCACTGGACGCCAACCTCCGCCGCCAGATGCAGCTTGAACTGAAGTCGCTGCAGCGCGAAGTCGGAATCTCTTTCGTGTTTGTTACTCATGATCAGGAAGAAGCCATGGTCATGTCCGACCGCATCGCGCTACTGCGCATGGGAGAACTGGAACAGGTGGCGTCTCCAAGGGAGATTTACAACCGGCCGGCAACCGCCTATACCGCCCAGTTCATCGGCCACACCAATCTGCTCAGCGGAGAAGTGAAGGATGGAGTGGCGCGCTGCCAGTCGCTTTCCTGGCGAACCGGGCTGCGGGATGGCCCCGGCCTTTTCTCACTCCGTCCTGAAAATATCAGTCTGGCGCCAAGCACCGGCAGTGGTTCGAAGGTGCGATTTCGCGGAACAATTCTACGCCAAGCCTTTCACGGGGCAACCGAACTACTTCAGGTCCAGTGCGCCGACGGCCTGGTGCTCTCGATTCGCACCGCCAGCCAGGAGAATTGGAACGGAGATGTAGAGCTTGAGTTCTCGCCCGCGGATGCCGTCCCAGTACGAGCATCCGAAATTCGGCAGCCCCACGAAAGGACCTGATGGTGTGGGGCGGACACTGTCTGCCGCTTTTGACTCGGACTTTATTTATGTTCTCCCGCGCCTATCGAGCCGCGATCACCGTACCGCCGCTGCTGTGGGTGGCCGTATTTTTGCTCCTTCCCTACGCGATTCTGTTCTGCTACAGCTTCTGGTCGGTCTCGCCGGCGCAGGAGATTGTCCATTCCTGGACTCTTGACAATTACCGCCAACTCCTGCGCGTGAACGTCTATTGGCAAACGCTTTTTCGATCGACGTGGATCGCCGCGCGAGTGATGATGTTCTCTCTGTTCCTCGGCTATCCCCTGGCCTACTTCCTGTCGTTTCACGCGAAACGAAAAGAACTGTTGTACCAGTTGGTGATCATCCCGCTGTGGGTCAGCTATCTGGTGCGCGCTTATGCCTGGAAAACCATTCTGGGCAGCGATGGCGTCCTCAACACGTTGCTGCAGTATGTGCACCTGACCCGGCATCCGCTCGATTTTCTTTTATACAGCCCGTTCGCAGTCGTGCTGACGCTCACGCATATCTACACGCCATTCGCGTTCTTGCCGATCTATGCGGCGCTCGAACACATTCCACGGAACCTGGTTGAAGCGTCGCACGATTTGGGCGCTTCGCCCTTTCAGACTTTCTGGCGGGTGATTTTTCCGCTTTCAATTCCCGGGGTTTTGGCGGGAGCGACGTTTGCTTTCGTGCTAAGCCTGGGAGATTTTCTCGCTCCTCTGCTGCTCGGTGGCCCCAGCGGCATCATGATTTCGAATATCGTGGTCAGCCTGTTCGGGGCGGCCTACAACTGGCCGCTGGGCGCGGCCATTTCGTTCTGCATGCTGGCGCTGGTGCTCGGACTGCTGTTTCTCTCGGAAAGTCTGGAGAAAAAATGGAGCTTTCGATGAGGTGTGGAAAATGAGCCGCGAGCGCACCGTGCCAACTACGCGTTGGCTGCCATGGCATGCCATTGTCGTCTTCGGCTTTCTTTACCTGCCCATCGTCACTCTGATCGTCTACTCGTTCAATGGTTCGGGGGTAGGGGGATTTCCTCCGCGCGATTTGACCCTGAACTGGTATCGCCTGCTGTTTGCAGATGAAGCGATATGGACTTCAGTCCTGAATAGTCTGCTGGTTGCGTTTGCGGCGATGGCGATTTCGCTGGCGTTCGGTATTCCGGCAGCGCTGGCGCTCGATCGCGCCAACTTTCCCGGCAAAGCGCTGTTCCGGCGGCTCGTCCTGTTGCCGCTGATTCTGCCCGGAATAATCACCGGACTTTCTCTGCTGATGCTTTTCCGCGAAGCCGACGTGAAGCTGAGCCTGCTGACCATTGTTCTGGGACACGGCACGGCGCTGATCTCGGTCGCGACCACGGAAGTCTTCGCAGGCTTGCAAAAACTCGATCGCGCGCAGGAGGAAGCCTCGCTCGACCTGGGGGCAAATTACTGGCAGACCTTCTGGCGCGTGACTCTTCCTAACCTGAGGCTATCGATCATTGGCGCGGCGCTGCTGATCTTCACGCTGTCCATGGACGAAATCGCGGTCAGTTTCTTCCTGATCGGACGCGACAATACGCTGCCGCTCGAGATCTGGGGACGCCTGCGGCGCGGCATCACTCCGGAAATTAACGCCATTTCAAGCATCATCTTTATTTTTTCGCTGGCCGCAATCGTGACCTGGTATCGATTGAGATCGGGCGCAGAAGGCAAAGCGGACCCGGTGTTGTAGCGCCGGCGTCCCGCCGGCTGTCCGGCAGGCGTCTCGCCTGCCCGTGCAACGGCGGGCCGTCACAGGAAAAATTCAAATGACTCCGAATCGCAGAGACTTCATCAAGTTTGTTGTCGCGGGATCAGTCGCCGCCGGTTGCCCGATTGATCTTTCGCTCCTCGCCGCGCAGACTCCCGATCCGAAATCTCCGATGGTCGAGGGCGAAAATAATCACATCTGTCACCAAGTACGCGACCGACAAATATTTGACCGCCCTCCGGTATCAGCACGGCGCGACGTGGTCATCGTCGGCGGCGGGGTGAGCGGACTTGCGGCTGCGTATCGGCTGCGCGACCTTAATTTCCTTCTGCTGGAAAAAGAACCGCATTGGGGCGGCAACGCTTTCTTGATGGAGTATCAAGGAACGCCCTACGCCACAGGCTCGGCCTTTCTGGGAAAAAGCGAACGTGCGTATGATTTTGCCCGGGAAATCAGCCTGGAACCTTTGCCCATCAATGATTCGGACAGCACCATCGTCAAAGGCGAATGGATTCCCGACACCTGGCGAAGCGGACTGGACAAACTTCCTTACCGAGCGGCGGTCCGCGAGCGTTTTAAGAAATTCAGAAAAGAACTTCTGTCGATTGACTTCGAGAAGCGCGGCAAGGAACTCAGCCGCGTTCCATTTTCCGATTTAATCAAAGGGTATCCTGACGAAATCAAACAATGGTGGGACACCTACGGGCCTTCAAATTGGGGCGCCACCAGCGACGAAACCAACGCCGCCCTCGCGATTGAGGATTTTCAGGAATTGGCCGGAGAAAACGGCAACGATTACTACACCTGGCCGGGAGGCTTGGGCGCAATCACGAAGAAGCTGTCTGAAATTCTGCAGCAACAATCTCCCAGTCACATGCGACTGAACGCCACCATTGTCGCCGTGGTCCCCGAGAGAGACGAGGTCCGCGTAACGTACATGGAGGAAGCGGAACTGAAGACCGTTGGCGCCAAAGGGGTGATCATGGCCACTCCGAAGTTCATTACTCGCCGCCTGGTGGAAGGCCTGCCCGCCAAACAGAGCGAAGCCATGCACCAGATTCGCTACATTCCCTACGCTGTGGTCAACCTGATCTTCGACAAACCGGTATTCAACAAGGGCTATGACACCTGGTGCCCGGGCAACAGGTTTTCTGACTTCGTCGTTGCGGATTGGGTGGTCCGCAACCAGCCGGGCTACAAGCAGAAGTACAACATCCTTACTTGCTACACGCCTTTGCGCCGTGAGGAAAGAGCCTTGCTCCTGACCGAATCCAGCGCGCAGCAGATTGCTGCTGAGGTACTGCGCGACTTTCAAAGACTGTTTCCGGGTTC
>Ga0210384_10008246_pt1 | contig 10887 bp, 7 predicted proteins | sample IncBWH2MmetaG_FD_160574 | JGI IMG/M metagenome (GOLD analysis project Ga0210384, IMG submission 160574) | Forest soil microbial communities from Barre Woods Harvard Forest LTER site, Petersham, Massachusetts, United States - Inc-BW-H-2-M | ecosystem: Environmental > Terrestrial > Soil >...
GCGGCGCACGCAAGCGAAATTGAACGCCGCGCATGACGAGATGGAAGCGGCAGTGAGGCAGCGTACCGCGGAATTGGCGGAGGCCAATGAGAAGCTGCGAGAGCTGACCGGCAGCCTTTTGCATTTGCAGGACATGGAAAGACGCCGCTTTGCTCGGGAGCTACACGACAGCGTGGGGCAGTTGCTGTCGGTCATCAGCATGAATCTGGCGTCGTTTGACCACGAAAATCTCACTCCCGACGCAATGCATCTGCTGAACGACAGCAAGGAGCTTGTGGAACAGATAATCCGCGAGATTCGCACGATTTCGCACTTGCTACACCCGCCGCTGCTGGATGAAGCGGGCCTGGGCGCAGCGCTGCGAATTTACGTAGAAGGATTTGGCCAGCGGAGCGGGATCGCCGCTGATTTACAAGTTGACGAAGAGCTGCCCCGGCTCTCACCGGATCTGGAAATCTCGATCTTTCGGATCGTGCAGGAATGCCTGACTAACATCCTGAAGCACGCGGAAGCAAGGTCCATCGTAATTCGGGTGAGGTGTTCCGGCGGTGCGGTATCCGTGACGGTTTCCGACGACGGCCGGGGCATGGCTCCCGGGCGTAGTTTTGGCGTGGGACTTCGCGGGATGGAAGAGCGCGTGAACGAGTTGCACGGGACCTTACGGGTGGATTCGACTGCCAGGGGCACGACGATCACTGCGACTCTGCCTGCCTCGCAAAAATTGGACACCGCAGACCTGACGGAAACCACCGCCGATTAGCGCTGCGATCGGGTGTTGCTAGCGTACCGCGGGGATAGCCGCTCAGTTCTAATGAGGTAGAATTGTTTGCGTGGGGCTGTAGCTCAGATGGATAGAGCAGCAGTTTCCTAAACTGCGTGTCGCGAGTTCGACTCTCGCCAGCCCCACCATTACAACTCCTTGCCGGCCTCATGCGTTGATTCTTTCGGTGGTATATTGCAACCACTTATGACCGGTCCACATCCGGGTTCGGTTCTTCAAAACCAGCCACCGCCGACGCCGGAAAGCAAACTAGCTTTCCTAGTCCTCTTTGTTATCAATCTGGGCCTTGTCGTTTGGACCCTTGGCCGAACTCTGTACCATGAACATAAGGCGGGTAAAAAGTTAGATTGGGTCCGAATATCCTATGCCTTTGTCTTTCTGGCTTTCATGTGGTCTCTCCTGCTCGCCGGAAACTACCCTGCGATACCTGCGAAGATTGTCGCAGTTCTTGGACTCCACCTAACGCAAGTACTTGCAGTTGTTCTTGTCGCTGTGCTGGGATTCGAGGCTTATCGATTCAAGCTCCGTAGCAAGCTGTACTTCGGCATGGTTGAGGTTGTATTCGGAATAGCCTCGTCCGCTGCTGTCGTAACGAGGGTTCACTTCACATCGGTTCCCGTTTCGCAGATGACGCTGCCGCAAGTAACGGCGCTCGTGGGCTCGGCGTTCATTGTAGCGCGCGGATTCACAAATTGGCACGAAGCTAAGGATACAAAGTCTTAAGGCTGCCGGAGGATTTCCATGACAGATAAAGCGGACAAAAAACCCCACAGCAAAAATGCCCGTAGTGAAAGCCTTCATAGTCAGAATCATATCCGGCGAGTTCGCTGGGAGATACGTTGGGATGCGATTCAACGGCGGCTTGGTCACAAACCCTGAAGTGTAGCGGGCGCGTAATGGTGATAAACGCTTGTGAGGTCAGCTATATACAGTGTTTCCTGTAGAAACCCTGAGTACTCGGCTTAAAGCGGGATTTGAGGGAGAAGTTAACCATTTTGTTTGCTAGCTCCCTTGACGCGTCACCCGTGGCGCACTAACATCTTCTGCGTCCCTCAGCCGACGTTCGCATTTTAAAGGCGCGATTATGGGCAGGCTGGCTGCTATCTCGGCCCGCATCTCCAGCAATGCCGCAGGACGCTACGTTATTGCCTTCTGCGCGGCGGCTGTTGCACTCGCGATTCGCTGGGCACTGACACCACTGCTTGGCGACTACCTGCCTTATGTAACTCTGTTTCCAGCAGTCGCGTTTGCCGCCTGGTATTGCGGCTTGGGACCTTCCGCGCTGCTGACGATCACCGGGATGATCGGGGCACGCTACCTGTTCATTGACCCCAAATACTCGCTGAGTTTTCCGAATACCGCCCAAAGTGTGGGCTTGGTCGCATTTGCCGTGGGCGCGGCGGCCGTTGCCGCTATTGGTGAATTCGTGCGCCGGGAAAGCGTAGCCCTGCACAGGTCGCAAACCGATTTGGAGGAAAAAGTACAGCAGCGCACGGTGGCACTGAACGACGCGAACCGCAATTTGGGCGAACTGTCCGCGCGTCTTCTTCATTTACAGGATGAGGAGCGCCGCCGCATCGCCCGTGAGCTTCACGACAGCGTGGGGCAGACACTTGCGGCGCTTTCGATGAACCTGGCGGCGGTGGGAGCGGATATCGAGAGGCTGGCCAAGAGCGCTACCGTCATCGCGGACAGCACCGCGCTGGTCAACGACATGAGTACGGACATCCGGACGATTTCTTACCTGCTGCATCCGCCGCTGCTGGACGAGGCGGGTCTTTCCTCCGCTCTCACTTGGTATGTACGTGGATTCTCCGAACGCAGCAAGATCGCCATCAACCTGCAGATTCCTGAAGGTTTTGGGCGCTTGTCCCGTGACCTCGAAACCGCCATCTTTCGCGTGGTGCAGGAATGTCTGACCAACATCCACCGGCATTCGGGAAGCGCCGTAGCCAGAATACTGATCGCTCATAATGATGGCCATGTCCGCGTCGAGGTCGAAGATAAGGGAAAAGGTATTGCGCCTCAGAAGCGCGCAGAAATTATTTCGTCGCCGACCGCAACCCCCGGTGTGGGCATCAGGGGGATGCGTGAGCGGTTGCGCCAGCTGGGCGGAACGCTTGATATTCGATCCGACGGAGAAGGCAAAGGCACGATGGTGACGGCGAGGCTCCCTGCCATAGCGGCGCCTCCACCGATGGAAGCCAGTTCCGCCGCAGCAGGAAGTTTAGAGGCGTCCGCCTAAGCAACGAGTTCGGTACACAGCGCTAACTACTGTTTAGCGGAATCCGAACGAGCATCCGGGCTTGCGCCGGGCACGACCTTGCCGATTCGCAGCGTCTTGAAAATCACCGGCCAAAACTCCTTGGCCACGTTGCCGCCGGCGATCACAGCCATCTGAATTCCAAATCGCTCAAATGTCTGGCCCGCAGTTCGCTCCGCATCAGGGAGATACGTGTTTGCCAGACCCTCCGCGCCGAGCGGGCCGAGCACACCGGAGATATTCACCGCGCGCCCTCCGGAGTCTGTGCGCGTCACCAGCACACTTTTGAGCGCATGCCCGATTTTCTGCGAGAAAGTCCCGTGCGCGAGCACGAAATACCGTGGATCGTGGTGAAGCACACTAGGCAACAGAAACGTTCCAAACACATCGGTTGAGGCATTGAGCGCCAGCGTGGCGCCGTAGCGTTTGCCGTAGGCATTCCAGCCCTGGCCATAGCCGGGCCACGAATTGCGCGCTTGCGTGATGCCTGCGCTCATGGCTGCGACGATCAGGGCCGACGGAGCGACGGTTTCGTCGGCGGCCAGCATCAACTTTTGTCCACTGCTCAGTGGCCTGGTCGTGAAAGCGAGGTCCGGAAAGAAAAAGGATCTTTGGCTCAAAATGTCGTAGGTTGTCTTGCCGTGGCTTCCATTGGGCTTCTGCTGGGGTTCATCCGGCGGTTGATTTGGCGTCGGAGCGTCAGGAAGATTGGCGACGATGCGTTGTTGAGCTGCGCAGGCGTGACTGGCGGCCATCGCAACGAAAAGCGCCATGATTACGAGGAAGAGCCGATGATAAGAGGCTCGAGTGAATAGCTCCATGTTGCCTTCCTTTTTCTTTGCCGGCGTGAGTAAATCCGACCAAATGGGAAAATGGGGTGCGCCTACGGTACCCGTTTGTCGGGTAGCCTTCAAACTATTTCTCTACACGAATCCATGTAGTCGGGCGGACGGCCCTTCGTCTGCGCTCTAACCATGCGGACACGAGGTGCGCGTAATCGGGTTTCCCCTGTAGGCGCTATTCAATATGCGTGTGCTACTATCGCCCTCGCCGCGATGCGTTCGCGTTCACGTTCCTGTCCCTGACAAGCCGGAGGTTGCTCATGCGCCGTAGTCTTCGCGTCCTACTCGTCGTCATTGTTGTTCTCGTAGTCTTGGTGCTGGTCGCGCCCTTCCTTATCCCTGTCAACCAGTTTCGGCCAACCATTGAAGAAAAGGCTTCCGCGGCCTTGGGTCGCAAGGTCGAAGTTGGCAATTTGAGCCTCTCGCTCTTCACCGGTTCGCTGTCCGCCGACAATTTGTCCATTGCCGATGACCCGAAGTTCAGCAACTCTCCATTTCTTACCGCGAAGTCCATTAAAGTCGGCGTTGAGCTCGTGCCTCTCGTCTTGCGCAAAGAGCTAAACATCACGAACATCGTCATCGACAGTCCTGAGGTTACGCTGCTGCGCAACCCGGGCGGTGTATGGAACTACTCCTCATTCGGCGCCTCGGCCGCAAAATCGCAGGCAGGGACTCCACCTCCGGCCCAACAGACACCTCCACCCCAGCCGGCGGAAAAGCCGTCGAGCGCAAATGAGTTTTCGGTTGAGAAGCTGGAGCTGCGGAACGGACGCGTAGTTGTCGGCTCATCAAATTCGCAAAAGCGCAGCACCTACGACAAAGTGGACCTGACCGCTTCGAACGTCTCGCTCACCACAAAGTTTCCTGTGACGCTTAGCGCGAATCTCCCAGGCGGTGGCACGCTGAAACTTGACGGCACGGCTGGACCACTCGACCAGGAAAACACCGCGCTGACGCCGGTCAACGCCAAGCTGAACGTAAACAATTTAAACCTCGCCAGCACCGGATTTCTTGATCCCTCCGCGGGCCTTGGCGGATTGCTCGATTTAGACGCCACGATTGCTTCGCAAAATGGCGAAGCGCTTGTCAGCGGCAGCGCTAAGTTGACCAAGGCGCTCCTCGTGTCCGGCGGTTCGCCCTCAGCCGTTCCCGTTATTGTGGATTTCAAAACGAAATACGATCTGCGCAAGAATCGTGGCGTCCTCGAGCCCTCCACCCTGAAAATCGGCAGTGACGTCGCCCATCTCAGCGGCACATATGAAGTCCCCGCCGATTCGGATGCCGTGGTCCTTCACGTAAAGGCCGAAGGTCAAAACATGCCAGCGAAAGATTTGGAGGCCTTCCTTCCCGCGGTCGGGATCCATATGCCCAATGGCGCATCGCTGCAGGCAGGCACCCTCAATATGAACCTCGAGCTCACCGGTCCGACCAATAAGCTCGTCACATCCGGCAATGTCGGTCTGTTCAGCGCAAAACTCGTGGGCTTTGACCTCGGCTCAAAGCTTTCCGCGGTGGGTTCCCTGGTTGGAATAAATACCGGTAAAGATCTCGACATTGAAAAGATGACAACCGATATGCGCGTTGCGCCGACCGGCATCGAAGCGCAGCACTTTCAAGCCGTTGTGCCGTCACTAGGTACGATGACGGGCGCCGGTACGATCGACGCCAAGAACAATTTGGACTTCAAAATGGCCGCAACGCTGAAAAGCGGAGCTGGCGGGGCGGCTGGCGCTGCGGGAGGCGCGGCAACGGGCGCTGCGGCAACGGGTGCTGCTTCCAGTGGTGTAGGCGGCTTGCTCGGAAAAGTGACGGGTGCGGCGGGCGTCGGTGGTGTAGCGGGAAACGTCATGGGCAACTGCAAGAATGCAAGTGGCGGCAGTGGCCCGACAATCCCGTTCCAAATTAAAGGAACGACGGCCGATCCGAAGTTTATCCCGGACGTGGGCGGAGTTGCAGCCAGCATGCTGAAATCTCAATTGGGTTGTTTGGGCGGCGGTTCGCAGGCCAAGGCTTCACCCCAACAACAACAGCCGCCGAATCCGAATAATCCAGTTGACGCCATTGGCGGTCTGTTCAAGAAGAAGAAGCCCTAATCAATCGGCATTCCGGGATTTTGCCAAGCTTTGTAGCCGTGCCACAATGCTTGGATGCAAAATTCATTTCGTATCACATTGCTTCTTTTCATCGCGGCAAGCGTGCTTCCCGTGAGCATAGCGCAGCAGCAACAGCAGACGCCGCCGCCCACCAAAACCCAACCGGCTGCTCCGGCAAAACCTCAGCAGGGCACTCCTGCAAAGCCACGAACTCCGGCAACCAAGAGCCAGCCGCTCACTTTGAAGACGCAAAAAGATAAAGTCAGCTATGCCATGGGCATGAACTTTGGCACCGGATTCCGCAAGCAATCGATCGATATCGATCCGGCGATTCTCGTGCGCGGGCTGAGGGATGCTCTTGCAAACGGGAAAACACTTCTAACCGAAGACCAGGCGCGGGAGATTCTCACGCAGCTCCAAAGCGACTTGCGCAAGAAACAGCAAGACGCGGCAGTGGCGGCGGGAGAGGCCAACAAAAAGCAGGGGCTGGCGTTTCTCGAGGCCAACAAGACTAAGGAGGGCGTGGTCGCGTTGCCCAGCGGCTTGCAGTACAAAATTCTCCAAGAGGGCACCGGACCCAAGCCTGCCGCCACCGACCAAGTCGTCTGCAATTACCGCGGCACGCTCTTGGACGGCACAGAGTTCGACAGCTCGTACAAGCGCGGTCAGCCAGTTACGTTTCCGGTTACCGGCGTGATCAAGGGATGGACGGAAGCGCTGCAGCTAATGCCGGTGGGATCAAAATGGCAGCTTTTCATTCCCGCGGAATTGGCTTACGCCGAACGCGGCGCCGGCCCGCAGATCGGTCCCAACTCAACGCTGATCTTCGAGGTCGAACTAATTTCCATCAAAGCCAAGGACACGAAGTAATCGCGGAAGTCGCTGACGGCGACGTACAGTCCATTCGCTTGCCGCTATTCGTGTAAAGCAGTGGCCCAACATGCGCGACGCGATCGCTCGCGCATTGTTCCCTAATACCCACGGGTATTTTCTCCAGGCAATTGCGGGCACCGCCATAAAAGGTGTAGTCTCTCGCCCTGCAAGGTGGCGTATCAAGCCAGGAGGAAAAACAAAACAATGAAACCCGAGGCGAACGTCAGACAAACCGACCGGCGCAACTTCCTGCAAACTACGGCCGCAACCGCCGCCGCGCTCGCGCTACCTCGCTGGACGCACGCAGCCGGTGCCTCCGATCTCGACCCCATCGTGGCGGAAATCGACAAGCGCCACGACGAGTCCCTCAAGCGCTTGCAAACCTGGATTCACCAGCCTTCCATCGCCGCCGAAAATCGCGGCATGACCGAAGGCTGCGAGCTGACGATGCAAATGCTTCGCGATGCCGGCTTCGCGCAAGTAACCAAGGTCCCCACCGACGGCCAGCCCGGCATCTTCGCCACGCTCGATGCCGGCGCTCCCAAAACGCTCGGCCTCTACTTCATGTACGACGTCAAGCAAGTCGACCCCTCCGAGTGGTCCTCGCCTCCGTGGGACGCCGCGCTTGTCGACAAGCCCGGCCTCGGCAAAGTAGTCATCGGTCGCGGCGCCGTAAATCAGAAAGGCCCGGAAGCCACGTTCCTAGCCGCCCTTCACGCCATTAAGGGCGCAGGCCGCAAGCTCCCCGTCAATCTCGTCTTCGTAGCCGAAGGCGAAGAAGAAATCGGCTCGCCTCATTTCCATCAAGTCGTGCATCGTCCCGATGTCCTCGCCGCCGTCAAAAAGTGCAGCGGCATATTCATGCCCTCATCGTCGCAGGGGCTCGATGGTGAAGTCACCATCACTCTTGGCGCCAAAGGTGTTGTCGAGCTAGAGCTAATCTCCAGCGGCGAAAAGTGGGGACGCGGTCCGCGCAAAGACGTGCACTCCAGCAACAAAGCGCGCCTCGACAGTCCCGCCTGGCATCTCGTCGAAGCGCTTGCCACGCTCGTCGCGCCCGACGGCAACGATCCCGCCATCGAAGGCTTCGCCGCCAAAGCTCGCCCCGTTTCGCCCGCCGAAAAGAAAATGATTGCCGAAGCCGCCAACCGCCTCAGCGAAGCCAATGCCAAAAAATTGCTCGGAGTCGATCGTTGGGTCCACGACGTAAGCTGGCAAGAAGCTCTCGAGCTTCTCGTCTCGCGTCCCACGGTGAATATCGAAGGATTAGTCGGCGGCTACACTGGCCCCGGCGGCAAAACCATTCTTCCTGGCCGCGCCGTCGCCAAGATCGACATGCGCCTCGTTCCGGACATGACCGCCGCCGAAGCGCTCGCCGCGCTGAAGGCTCATCTTGCCAAAAAAGGTTTCGCCGATATCGAAGTGAAAATGAGCGGCGGCTACGATCCCACCAGCACCTCCGCTGACGCCGAAATGATTCGCGTCTCCAATGCCGTCTACCGCCGTCACGGCATCGATCCCGTGCTCCTGCCGCGCAACGCCGGCTCCTGGCCCGGCTACGTCTTCACCGGCGAGCCGCTCCGTCTCCCCGCCGGCCACTTCGGTCTGGGTCACGGCAGCGGCGCCCACGCCCCCGACGAATACTACGTAATCGAATCCGCCAATCCCAAGGTGCAAGGCCTCGAAGGCGCAACCCGCTCCTACGTAGAGTTCCTCTACGAACTCGCCGCTACCTAGCCGCGGAACCACCGCGATTTCACCAAATCTTTTTCGGAGCGCCGGAGGTGCGGCACAGGTTAGCCCAGTGCGTAAGCGCTGGGTACGCAAAGGCAAAGAATGACAAGCGCCGTAGGTGCGACACACGCCTTAGCCAGCCCATCCACCCGTCTGTTTATCTGAGCCCCGACGGCGGCGCCTGCTTTTTTCTTTACTTAACACCAATGCGGTCTCCGTCACCACCATTTCTGTTCTTTGTCGCTGCGGCCTCTACTGCATCCCCGCAAACACCCGCTTCGCCTCCTCCAATCGCTCCATCACATATTCCTTCTCCGCCGCCGAATTCCAATCCGGGTACTGCGATGTCGTATCGATCGTCCGGTCAATCCAGGCCACAAAATATTTCGCATCCTCCGGTGACCGCGCCTTCTTTCCGCCAATCGTCACGTAAATTGGGCTAGTCGTCGCGTAAACATAGTTGTCCAGCACCGGATACTCCGCCTTATCGCTCGAAGCCCGCAACACGCACCACCCGCTCTCCTTCACCGGAATCGTCCCGCTAATATCCGCAGTGTCTTTGCCGGCCAACGACTTCACAACCGCCCCATTACAAACAATTTCCAAATGATCCACAGGCACAATCGATCTCATCTTCGCTCGAAACGGTACCGAGCTCTGCGCCGCCGCAAACTTCAGCTCCCCGCCAATTTGCTGTCCTCCCAATGAAAAATCCAGCAGCGGCCCATTCGTAGCCACCGTTCGCCCGTTCTTGAGCGCATCGAGAAATGTCTCGATCTTTACGGTTCCGGCGGGCACGCGCGCATACACCCGATTCATTCCGACTTGCCCGCGAATCGGCGCCGCATAATTCGCCGTCGCATCCGTTCCGGCTCCAGCCGGAAGGCGAAATCCCAGATTCAGCAATCGATACCAGACCGTCGCCGTCGCCCGATGATCGCTGAACCCTACGATCTCGATGTAATCCAATTTGCCCAATGCCACGTCCACCGGCAGCTCATCGGTAATCCGTGACGCGGGTTTCGCAAACGGATCCGGCGCCTCATCAAAAGGATGCACCTCTCCCACCAGCGCACCCTGCACGTGCGCCATGTCGTACACATCCGCGTTCATCGGATACAAACTGGCCGCGGCCGTATTCGGATACCCCGCATATCCGGGCAGCAGCACGCTTCCATGCGGGCTCAATATCCCACGATGGCCCCAGTAGCTCGTGTGAAACTCCTGCCCATGCACCAACAAAGCATCTGGCTTGGAGGCCCGATCAACTCCCCGCGCTTCATACGCAATGTCCGGAAATTTCTGTTCCTTGTTCACGATCAGGTTGTTCACCACATCGAGGTGTTCCGCCTCGGCCTGCTGCACCATGTGCTCCGGCGTGTTCTTGTACGTTCCGCCGTAATTCATGTGCACGTGCAAATCGCCGCTCACCCACCGTTCTCCGCTCAAACTTATTTCCTTCGTAGGCGCGATCGACGCGCTATACCGCTCCGTCTGCCCAGCCTTCAAATCAAAGGAGTGTCGCGCCATCGCGCTAAACGGCGCGATCACCTCCAGGTCGATTTTTCCCGGCGGCACTTCAATCTCCGCTTCACCATTCGAATGAAAGTAGTGCGCCTCAAACGGACGCTCTGCTCGATCAAATCCGTCATCCGCGTGAATCCACGCGTGCGCCGGAGCGAAAAATCGGCCCGCCGCGTCCGTGACGGACAATCGCGCCGGAAACAAAGTTCCGCGCGGGCTTCTGACCGTCACAATTAAACGCGCCTTCGGTTTCAAAAATCGCCCCTCCGTTGCCCTCAGCTGCTTCTGTGCGCCTCCCGGAATCGTCTGCATCCACAACTCGGTTTCACCATTCCGGTTCGAAACAAACGCCAGCAGCTTCCCATCCGGCGACCACCGCACATACGTCTCATCCCAATTCCCGTAAGAAACCGCAAACGCATCTCCCCCATTCGCCGGCATCACCCAAAGCTGATGCCACTCCCTACCCAAATACGAGCTGTAAACCATTCGCGATCCATCCGGCGAAAAATCCGGCCGCGCTTTCCAGTTCGTCTCCTCGTAATGAATCTCCCGCGCCTCCGCATCCGGCTCCGCCTTCATCCGCCAGAATCCGCCGGTTCCGTGAATGTGCCCGCGATTGGAAATAAACAGAATCTCTTTCCCGTCGCGCGTCCACACCGGATGGATCTCCGTATCAAACGCGCTGTAGTAATACCGTGGCAAATCGCTCTTCGTCTCCCCGGTCAGCCTGACCACGTTCTCTAACTTTCCGTCCCTCACATCCGCCCGGAAAAT
>Ga0210384_10008247_pt1 | contig 10884 bp, 13 predicted proteins | sample IncBWH2MmetaG_FD_160574 | JGI IMG/M metagenome (GOLD analysis project Ga0210384, IMG submission 160574) | Forest soil microbial communities from Barre Woods Harvard Forest LTER site, Petersham, Massachusetts, United States - Inc-BW-H-2-M | ecosystem: Environmental > Terrestrial > Soil >...
CGAGCCAAGCCATCCGTTACCAGCGGGTCCCAGTGGTCCATCGTGCCGGTGAAGTGCTGGTTGAAAACCAGCGGCACGCTACCGGCTTTGCCGAAGCGGCGGTAGGCAAAGCGAATGCCCCGCGCTAGAACGTATTGTGTCGGCGCCGTTTGGTGTGTGTACGTGGTCATGTCGAATGAGCCCGATAGCGACGAACTGCTCTCGCGCGGTCTAGTGCGTGCGAACACGGTCGCGCTGGTTACCCAGCCGACACCGCGTCGGGTACGAGCGCAAGGGCTGCTCGCGCGCAATCGATGTCGTTCTGCACGGTGGGCGCCCCGCTCAGCCCGATCGCGCCGACAATTTCTCCGTCCACCTTGATGGGAAAGCCTCCTCCCCACGCCGCCATACGCGCAAGTGTGGGCATGCCGGCTAAAAGCGACGGGTCGCCTTGGATAAAGCTGAAAAAATCTTGGGTGGAGACACCGAACAGAGCTGTGTAAGCCTTGTTCTGCGCAATCTCGATGCAAAGGATCGGAGCCCCATCCATCCGGCCAAAGGCCTTGAGATTTCCCCCGTCATCCACGATCGCTACGTTCTCGCGAACGCCAATTGCTCTGGCTTTCGCCACCGCCGCATCCACCATTTTCTGCGCGAGCTCAGAAGAGATGCTGTGTTTCTTCACCACGCTAGCCATTTGAATTCTCCTTGACTTGATATGTATTCCGCGTTGATCGCGAGTGTGGCTCGTAATAGTTGACTCTCTTGCGCAAGTCCTGCTCTACGATCGAGATGTCTAGTCATTCTCCGCCCGGACAGAATCAGTGAGTCTTACCGCCGTCGACGTTGAGGATATGGCCGGTGATAAACGAAGCCTCGTCGGAGGCGACGAAGACGATCGCGTTGGCCTGCTCCTCCGGGAGGCCGAGCCGGCCCATCGGAACAGTTGTCACCAGGGCAGCCTTGTTCTCCGGTGTACCTGTGAAGCGGGTCAACATGCCGGTGTCCACGGGACCCGGCGCCACAGCGTTCACACGGATTCCGGAGTTAACAACCTCGAGCGCCACCGACTTGGTGATGCCTTCCACGGCGTGCTTGCTGCCGACATACACAGAGCCACCCGCTGCACCCTCGTGCCCGTAGGTCGAGGAGATGTTGATAATGCTGCCGCTGCCCTGCTTTTGCATGACGCGCACTTCGTGCTTCATGCTCAAGAGGACGCCCAGAACATTCGTATCGAAGGTTGCGGCATAACTTTCCGCGGTCTGGTCCGTGATCGGGCCCACTTGACCTTCGGTGGCCGCATTGTTCACTGCGACATCCAGACGACCAAACCGTGCAATGGTCTTTTCCACCATGGCGCGCACGTCATCCTCCTTCCGGACGTCCGCGTTGATGAACTCGGCCTCCGAACCGAAAGAGCGCAGCTCCTTAACGAGGGCCTTGCCTGCCTCATCACGCCGACCGGCAACGACCACCTTCGCACCCTTCTTGGCGAAGGCGACGGCGGCTGCGCGGCCTATGCCTGTGAGGGCTCCTGTGATCAAAACGACTGGCTTATTCATTGCGTTACTCCTAGTGGCCGGCCGATGCATATAACTGGCCGGCTGATGCATATAACAACTTCGACAACAAAGGCTTGCCAGAGCGGCAGTCCTTCTTTCATGCGAGCGACTCTAGGCGCCTATAGTCGTTGTGAAAAAGACTTTCTAAGCTGAGTGCATACCTCCAAGGCATGGAGCGGTCATGGAGTTGAGACACCTGCGCTACTTCGCGGCCGTGGTCGAGGAAGGCAGCCTCACGACCGCCGCCGAGCGTCAGCTTCATACCTCCCGGCCCTCCCTCAGCCGCCAGATTCGCGAACTGGAGTACCAGGTCCAGACCGAGCTGTTGTCGCGCAGCGTTCATGGCGTCGAGCTAACCGCTGCGGGCAAAGCTTTTCTCGATCGTTGGCGCTGATGCAGGTCGATGCCGCGGTCGAAGCGGCACGCAGGGCGGCGCAGCCGGCAAGGAAGACGTTCGCCATCGGCTTCCGAACCGGGCATGAGATGAAACATCAAATGGTTTGGTCAAGCTCGAACGCCCTTCGAACCCAGCCATTCTCACCCGTGTAGAAGGCCATTCCCGCTCCTCTGGCATAATTCCCCGGCGGTGCGCTACCGCAACTGCCTCAGTTCGGCTCGCCGCTTCCAACTTCCCGAGGATGGATTTGACGTGTGTTTTCACGGTTCCGACCGTCAACGAAAGGTTTGCAGCAATACTCTTGTTGGACAGCCCCAGCATCAATTGCCGCAGGATGTCCTCCTCTCGTCTCGTCAGCACTTTCAGCTTCATCCGCTCGGCGACGCGTCTGGCCGCTATCGGCCCCAACGCGATACCCCCAACGTGTACCGATCGAAGAGCGTCGACCAGGTCCTTCAGACTGCAACCGAGCAAGAGATAGCCGCGTGCACCTTGCTCCAGTGCGTGGCAAATCTTCACCTCGCTGTCGCTATGGGTCAGAATCACGACTCGATCCCTGCAAGTTATGGATGCGATCAGTCGCAATCCTGAATCGTAGTCCGCGACTACGACGTCCGGCGAAGGAACAGCACTGGCGGGCGAGTGCGAGGGAGCCAGCCCGGAGCTGCAAATCATTATTTCGAAGTCTCGCCGCTTCAAAGTGGCAGCTAGACCTGCCGATATCAGCGGGTCGGAATGTGCAATCAGCACCTTGATTTTGGAAGCTTGTGGCATATCGATATCCTCAGCTGCTCGTTCTCTGTCAGTCCCCGGCGCCTGCCGCATTGAAACAGCCTCTCGCCTACAGGGGCCACGGCCTTCGTGTTCCACCAAGCCCGGATCGTTGCGTGAGACCTGGATGCGCTCGCTGCGTGTGACCGCGTAGGCCATCGTGAGCAGCTGCTCGGCGGGAACGGATGCGCTTTGGTCAAATCTCGGGACCTGACTCGGACCGGGCATCCCTGGGCGAATTGCTTCAGGGCGACCTCTTCCACCGAACCCCTGTGCAGGCTGCGAGCCAGACCTCTGTATTGCACAACGTTGCCGCCGCCCACATAGACACCGTGATGGGTGTAACCGCGACGTGGTGTAACGATGTGCGCACCCAACGGCGGTTCCTGACCCGAGTCCAGCAGCCTGTTGCGTTCCCGTGGCGGGCGGTAGTTGAGCCCGCGGTATTTACGAGCTTCGGTCTTCAAGATGTGGCCACCATCATCAGACTTCCCTCCGGTGTGACGAGGGATCAGAACAGGTGCGCCGATGCAGGGGTTAATCTCAAACACGGGTAGGCTCGACGACGTTGGCAGCACTGTGAGCCTTTCCCGTCAAAGTTGATTGGACATCAGTGCCGGAGTTTGCTTGTTGTTGCGGGCAGCAGCTTGTCACTTGCCAACGTCCTGAAACCCAAGTCCCAGGCAAATTCATGATGAGGTCCGGCGCGCTTCACGGTCACAGAGTGCACCACATCGTCATTCAGCGGTTTGTGGCGTGTGTTCAGTCTGCCGGTGAACTCGTCTCAATCCCGGACCCTCCTTTCGACCATCTTGGCGACCGTCACTTCCGGCGGCGCGGGCTGTTGATTGGCCTGGCCGGAATTCGCACAAGCGCCCACGAGGCTGCCGATCGAAGCCAGCAACACCAGCCGAATACTTGCTGTCCCGTCGTGTCCTGTGAGCGTGTCGGCGCACGGAGCCGCGCTCAAGTTGATTGCGCCGTGCTTCTACCGTCAGTGGGCGGCGTCGCGCGGGCGCGACGCCACGCAGCTGGACTCTCGCCGGCGAATCTGCGGAACACCTTGCTGAAATGAGCCTGGTCGGCCAGCCCGCAATCCGCCGCGATCTGCGCGAGCGAGGCGTCGGTCGACAGCATCAGACCCTGCGCGCGCTCCATTCTCCGCCGCATCACATAGCCATGCGGCGAGTCGCCCATACTATCGCGGAAAGCGCGGCAGAAATGGAAGGGGCTGAGTCGGACCAGGATGGCGAGATCGCGCGTTCTGAGGGTCGTGTCCAGGTGGGCCACGATGTACGCAGTGAGGCGATGGATCTGCCATGGAGCCAGGCCGCCGCGAAGTTGCAAGGTGCCGGCCGCTCTCGGTAATCCAAACTCATCTGTCGCGCCCGGCGGGGCGCGGTGGATCTGAAGCATTTCGACTGCGCGTTGTATGCCTTCCTGCGCGGCTTCGCGTTCATCTCGGAGGGCGTTACTCAGCGCTCTGCAAAGCTCCGCCACCACGAAGTGCAGGCGCTCAACGGGCGTGCCTTCTGCCTCTTGGGTCTGTGGCCACTCCAACAGCGCGTCACGACGCGACTCGTGAACGCCCGATACGGCGTCGTCGGTCCTGTGCCGCGACGCCGTCCCTGATCCGTCGCTCAACCTGGTCATGCGCTCTGATGAGAGCAGGATATTCCGATGCATATCGTCGGCTCCGGATATTCAGTTCGCGCTCACTCGCGGAACCAAGTGCCGAACATGGCATCGGCGGCCATGCCTTCGATGGTAGTCGGCACCTCGCCGGAGCTGCAGACGCCCAAAGCGTGCGACGGTCTTGTCGAGCAGGTTGCTCACTTCATCGTCTCGGCGAACATCCGCCTGGATGAAGGCGGCTCCGGCACCCAAACGGCGCAGCTCGGCTTCGAGAGCCTTGCCCTCTGCTTCCCGGCGGCCGGAAATGACGGGCCGGGCACCGTCCTTGGCGAACGCCAGAGCGGCGGCGCGACCGATGCCTGTGAGGGCCCCCATGATCAAAACGGCCGGCTCATTCATGGCGCTACTCCCGCCGATCGGCTGATGCATAGAACACCTTCGATAACAGAGGGTTATCTCTTGACAGCCCTAACACCCTGTCGCGACTCTAGGCTCGTATAGCGGTCTTGAAAAAGACTTTGTAAGCTGATGGCATACCTCTCGGGCATGGAACGGCTATGGAGTTGAGACATCTGCGCTATTTCGTGGCGGTGGTGGAGGAAGGCAGCCTCACGACCGCCGCCGAGCGCCGGCTCCACACCTCCCAGCCCTCGCTGAGCCGGCAGATTCGTGATCTGGAGTACACAGTTGGGGCCGAGCTGTTGTCGCGCAGCGTTCATGGCATCGAGCTAACCGCTGCCGGCAAGGCTTTCCTCGACCACGCCCGCCTCGCGCTGATGCAAGTCGACGCCGCGGTCGAAGCGGCACGCACGGCGGCGCAGCCGGCAAGGAAGACCTTCGCCATCGGCTTCCAAACAGGGCACGAGATGAACTGGCTGCCGCAGGCAATGCGTGTGCTGCGCGACGAACTGAAGACCATCGAGGTCAAGGTCTCCAGCGACTATTCGCCGGATCTCGCCGAAGCGCTTGTGCGCGGCCGGCTGGACCTGGCCTTCCTGCGCGTGGAGCCGGGCTACGACCTCGAATACCACGTGGTGGATCGGGAGCCGCTCATCGTCCTGATGCCGAGCGACCATCGCCTCACCGCCAAGCAAGCAATTCATCCGCGCGAGCTCGTCGGCGAGATCTTCATCGGCGGCGCCAAAAAGGCCAGGGTGTTGCGCGCCGTCACCGAGGACTACCTGCGGCGCTCGGGAGTGGACATCAAGCTCGACCACGGCGTGGACAACATGGCAATGGCCATGTCCCTGGTCGCCTCCACACGCGGGCTGGCACTGATGCCTGGCTATGCCAAGAACCTGTTGCCCTGGTCCGTGGTCAGCCGTCCGCTGGAAGGCGAGGCGCCGACGATCGATGTAGCGGTCGGCTACAGCAAGTCGAACACTTCGCCGATTCTTAAACTATTCCTGTCGCGCCTCGACGAACTGGTAGCGCCGAACCACACGCACTGACGCGAGCGAAAGGCCAACTGCGGTGGACGCCTAATATGCTCGTCTCGGACCCTGACAGATTGAACGACCTTGCGGCATCGGATTGCTTCATGCCGCCCCGACGCGCTCGAGGGATGCGTGCGCTAGCCAGCGCGCCGATCGGTGATTGCCTTTGAGTGCACGGTCAGGGATGGCACGCGCGGATTCGCCCCAATCCCTGCAAGCGAGCAAAATCCCTACAAACGTGTCGCGATTACTCGGCCAGTTACTGACCGTGACGAAGGTCGCCGTTACGGAGTTATCTGGATACCAACTCAGGATGCCGCGCGACGCACCGATCGGCTGGCCGTTAGGTGTCTGGATTTCGAGATGACCTGCCGCTGCGGCAGAGGATCCGCCCGATCGCTGAGCCTGACAGAGATCTGGCGATCGGCCCTATATATGATGTTGACACACGAAGGCGATCGTGTGGGTGATGAACGGCGAGTGTCGGCCCAATTGGTACCCCGCCAGGTCATTCTTTAGAGGTCTATGTAGCCTCGGCGCACGGCGACAATGGCCGCGCCGGTTCGATCGGTGACATCGAGCTTGGAAAGTATGCTCTTGATGTGGTTCTTGACCGTGTGCTCGACGATATTGAGCTTGAACGCGATAGCCTTGTTGGATTGTCCCTTAGCGATCCCTCGCAGCACGTCAAGTTCCCTGGGAGTGAGCGCATCATCGGCCGCATGCTCCGCGAGTTGCTGAGCAATTTCAGGCGGAATGCGGCGCTGGCCTGCGTGGACCATTCGGATCGTGTCGATCAGCTCGGTGCGCAAAAGGTTCTTCAAAAGATAGCCGACGGCTCCAGCTCTGAACGCCCGCAGAGCTTGGATGTCGCCAGCTGCAGTCGTTAACACAACGAGCCGCGCACGCGGGAATTCAGAGCGGATCGCCGTGATCGCATCGATGCCGTTCACTTTAGGCATCCTGATATCCATCAGCGTCACGTCTGGCCTGTGAACGCGGAACTGGGCGATCGCCTCATCTCCGTCGGCGGCTTGCGCAACGACCCGCATGTCGGGCTGCGCATTGATCTCGCCGGCAATCCCCGCCATCATCAGGGGATGATCATCTACGGTGAGCACTCGAATCATCCGTATGTCGCTCATAGGATTTCGTGCTCCTTAAAACCGCACAAGTACCAAGCGAGAGCTCGGGCCCTTCTTGGTGGTTAAGTAGGCGACCGAGGCGGGTATCCATACCTCGATCTCGGTTCCCGCACCATTGCGGCTCCAGATTTCGATGTGCGCACCTATTTTCTTGGCGCGCTCCCGCATTCCCGGCAGTCCCCAATGATTGTCGCGGCGACCCTCGCGGAGGATCTTGGGATCAAGGCCAACGCCATCGTCGCGGAAACGCAGCCGCAGGCCGCTCGGCTCAAAGATCAATTCCGCCTCGATGGAGTTTGCGTGTGAATGCTGGAAGGCATTGACCAGAGCCTCCCTTCCCAATCGATAGGCTTCTTCGAATACGACCGGGTGAAGGGCCTTGGGTTCGCCCTGAACAATGACTTTGTAGTCGGTGTCTCGGATTTTGCGAAGCTCGCCTTCCACGTTAACAAAAGCCTCCGAAAGGTTGCTCGCTTCGCCGCTGCCGGTACGCAAGTCCAGCAGCAGCTCCCGTCCCCCCATCATGACCTGATCTGATTGCTTGAGCGCGTCCTCGAAGATGGCGCGAGCCGGTTCATCCTGCTTCAGCATTGATGTGCCGGTGTTAAAGCGCAGCAACAGGCCTTGGATTGCCTGGAAAAAGGTATCGTGTAAGTCGCGGGCGATGCGCTCTCGCTCGGCCAGTCTTTCATACAGTCGTGTTCGGACCTGACGCATGAGCAATCGCAGACGAATGCGATACAACAGGGCGAGCAGTGCGACAGCCAACACGGCGCAAATCACCTTGAAAGACAGGCTTTGCAGGAATGATGGAGGAATTTCAAAGCCAAGGCTGGCATCCTTCCCGCTCCATAGCCCGTCGCTGTTGCAAGCGAGCACCCGGAACCGATACCGACCCGGAGGAAGCGCCGAATAGAACGCCTGCCTGCGACTCCCGACCTCGTGCCAGTCTGTATCGAATCCCTCGAGTTTGTATCGGAAGCGGACTCGCTCCGGGATGAGGACACTGGTGGCGGTGTAGTCGATCTCGATCGCATTGGCATGTACGGGCAGGCGTAGATCTTGGACATCTCGAGTCAGTTTGCCGTCGACCGAAATCGACTTTACGAATACATCGGGGCGGGGGGTCCCCATCTTGGCGTAATCCGGATCGATCCAAACGACGCCGCTCCGAGTCGCGACGTATAGCCGACCACTTTCGGTTTGAATCACGGTCGGATTGGGGCGAATTTGACTGGCTGCGTCGCTCAATCCGTCTAGATAGTTATAAAGGACAAAGCGCGCCCGGTACTCAGGATTCTTGATAGCGCGTGCTACTTCGTCTGCGCCGATCCGAAGAACGCCTGAAGTCTGGTTCACCCATAGCTCCCCCGAAGCCGTTTGGACGATTCCACTGACGCCCTCTATTGCGGCGTCTCCCTCGAGATGAAGTGGAAGGAATCGATTCTGTCTCTGGAACTCCAGGCCTACTTTCCCGCCGAGCCAGATCTGGCCAGACCGCTCGTAGATGGCAGTCACATCGCCAACGTCGATACCCGCCTCCGGCCCGTAACGAATCTTCTCGGTCGCGCTGAGAACTTCTACTCGACTATGAGCCAAGCCAAACCACACTCGACCCTCGGAGTCCGTGTAGGCCGTCAATCCGGGGTCATGGACAGCTGCTGAGGGAAACGCTGGTTTAGTCCACTGCTCATGGGCGTAGTACATAAATCCCGTGTGAAGGAACGAGACCCACAGGCCACCGCTACGATCCATGGTCATCGTTTGGGCGATGTGAAAAAGCGGATCGAGGCCCTCCGGTAGAGGTACTGAAGAGAGGCCGTTCGACGTATAACGCCAGAGGCCGTCTTCTTCGCCGATCCAGATGGTGCCCTGCGGATCGCGGTAGGCGGAGGTGACCGCTTTCAAAGAGCCTTTGACGCTGACTACGCCCGAGCGATCGATAGCTACGATGCTTTGGCGCCCGCGCCAGCCTGCGGCCAGGACCGAATCGGGACCGGCCGGCACGATCGCAATTCGAAACCAGTCCTTCGGCAACGGGACCGCCGTAAAGGCGGCCTGCCGAAAATGGTCAAGGCCTTTTGAGCTGACGACCCAGGTGCCGCCTTCCCGGTCGCACAGCAGAGCAAAGGTGTGATCGCTGGTGAGGCCATCGCTGGCAGAAAAATGCTGGGGCACCCCTTCCTGCGCCGTGCTTGAAGGACTCTGTGGTGTTTGAACCCGATAAATACCTTGGTCGTCGGTCGCAACCCAGAGCGAACCGTCTTTGTCGAAGAGGATTCGACGTGATTGATATGGGTATGTTTTTGGATGTTCGATCAGCTTGCCATCCGGACCAGCGAGGGGTCTGACCTGAGAGCTGTGGGTAAGAGCGATCCAGACGGTGCCGTCGCGCCCTTCGGCCATTGCGTACTCGTCATCCGTCTGCGCCAACGCCAGCTCGAAGCGCTTCGATCCCTGTCTGAGAAAAAGAAGCTCTTTTCCAGATCCCACCCAAACGGTACCGCGGCTATCCACAAACACATTCTCAGCGTGATTGACGAAGTATCCCCAGGCACCGTCCACTCTTTTCCATACGGACCCCTCCAGTCGCCACAGAGCCGCCATGCTTGCCGCCCAGATGGTGCCGGCCCTGTCGCGAGCGAACGCTGTGATGGACCCTGAAGTGAGGCCTTCGTGCTGGCCGAAGTTCACGTTATGCCTCACTTTGAGGAAACTCGCTCCCGCAGACGCATATCCGATCCAAAGGCCGCCATCGGGCGTGGCCATCAAGCTGCGAATGGTCCCAGGCAGTAAGTCAACACCTGAGGCGGGGTGATAACGCTCGAAACTCTTGCCGTCGAAGCGAAAGAGGCCAGTATCCGTTCCAAGCCAGATGTATCCGTCCTGCGTTTGCGCAATGGCCTCGATGCTGCTCGGCACACCGTCTCGGATCGTCCAGCTCGAGTGGTACATCTCGGACAGAGTCTGTGACGCGGGTGCGACCTGACCCAGGACGCATCCATTGGTAAGCAGCCACACGAAGCCACTTATATACGACGCGAGGGAGCCCCGCGTGCCCCTGCTCGAACGGTCAAAGTGCATCTCGACCCCCGGTGCGGGCATCGTCGAAGGAATGATACAACGCGGCCTCCGAGGGGATCTGGCTCGTAAGGGCTATCCGCGACGACTCCCCGAAGGGCCATTTTCCGCGACGATCATTTCGCCCAGCCTTGATCTCGGTGCAAAGACTCTTCTCCATGTTTCCAGCTGGCGCTGCGGGTGCCGCTCTCCTGATTCTGCGACTTTGCGTAGCCGGAACGGTGCTCCTGCGCCCTCATCTGCTCGAAGGTCTCGCGCCGCCGACGATCTCCAGCCTCTTAATGGCTACGTCCGCCCTCGCGCTTTGCTTAGGGGCATTTACGCCGGTGGCATGTGTCCTCGTTCTCCTGATGCGACTTTGTGCTCTCACACGATTGCACGGCTTCGACGCTGTCGACACCATTATTCACGCGTCCACGACCGTGTCGCTTCTGCTGCTGGGCCCGGGAGACTATTCAGTGGACGCGCGGCTGTTCGGCCGCCGTCGCATCCTCCCCGGCGGCGATAAATTCTGATTCTCGCCGCTAGCATTGGGTCCGACTCGCCACCGATCGCGGCACACAGCGGGGTTCTAAAGAGCTATCTGTGATGTACCCCGTTTGGTCTGCAAGATCCACGGGCTCGCGCGCACTCTTACATCCTCGCGGGTGTTGGCGTCTGCCCTGAAGCAGGCAGGCTACCCGCCGATGCACTACATCCCGCGCAAGGATGTCGACATGGCGCAGCTCGAGCGGACTTCGCACCAGACCACGTTGAGCGACGGATCAGGGACGGCGTCGCGGCACAGGACCGACGACGCCGTATCGGGCGTTCACGAGTCGCGTCGTGACGCGCTGTTGGAGTGGCCACAGACCCAAGAGGCAGAAGGCACGCCC
>Ga0210384_10008248_pt1 | contig 10882 bp, 13 predicted proteins | sample IncBWH2MmetaG_FD_160574 | JGI IMG/M metagenome (GOLD analysis project Ga0210384, IMG submission 160574) | Forest soil microbial communities from Barre Woods Harvard Forest LTER site, Petersham, Massachusetts, United States - Inc-BW-H-2-M | ecosystem: Environmental > Terrestrial > Soil >...
CCGCGAGCAAGGATGTTGAGGTGGTGCATGTGCCGGGAGCGTTTGAATTGCCGCTGATCGCGAAGAAACTTGCCGCGACAGGGAAGTACGACGCGCTCATCGCCATCGGCTGCGTGCTGCGCGGCGAGACGACGCATTACGACTATGTCTGCTCTGAGACCGCGCGCGGGCTGCAACTCGCGCAGATGGATACCGGCGCGCCTGTAATGTTCTGCGTACTGACCTGCGACACGCTGGAGCAAGCCATCGACCGCGCGGGCCTGAAGGGTGGCAACAAAGGATACGAAGCCGGACTCGGCGCCATCGAAATGGCGCATCTCTCGCGGAAGATCCGCGCCGAAAAGAGTAAAGCGGCGGCTTCCGGACGGAAGCGGTCCAAGTAGCATGTCGCTGCGCAGCAAAGGCCGCGAGTTTGCCATGCAGATGCTCTTTCAATGGGACATCAGCGAGCAGAACCTCAGCAAACTGGAAGGCAATTTCTGGCGCAGCGCCAAAGCAGCGGAAAACACCAGAACATTTGCGAACCGTTTGTTTGAAGGCGCGGCCAAACAAGCGGCGTCGCTCGACGAAGTGATCGTAAAGCACGCCGAGAATTGGCGGCTGGAGCGGCTTTCGGCCATTGACCGCGCCATCCTGCGTCTCGCACTTTACGAACTACGCTGCACGGATACGCCTCCCAAAGTAGTGCTGAACGAAGCCGTGGAATTGGCTAAGAAATTCTCGTCGGAGGATGCGGGAAGCTTTGTGAATGGCATCCTCGATGCCTTCCACAAGGCATCTCCGAAGGGCTAAAGATTCGCGAGGCGGCGAGATGCTTTGGCTTCAGCTGCAGTGCTTGCTGAGGTCTAAGCGGCCCAGGTAGGAGTGCCCATGCTGTCTGTAAGTCATTGTAAAACAGCCGGTTAAGGACTTCCACAAATCCGGCGAACCCGCAAAACTTTCCCGGAGCCGCTGTGTTTTACCCCTCAGCTTCCGACAGGTCACGGACAACATACTTAGGAGAGAAAAAATGAACGCAGCATCATTGCTTCGCCGAGGTGTGCTCGCAGTCGCGTTTGCCGGATTGCTGGCCGGTGGCGCGTACGCACAGGATCCGACTCCGCAACAAGAGGATATCCATCAGGACAAAAAGGATATCCGGCAGGACAAGCGCGATCTGAACAAAGACCGCGCGGACCGCAATGCGGATCAAAAAGACATCAACAAGGACAAGCGCGATCTAGGCAAAGACCGCGCTGACCGGAACAAAGATCAGCGCGACATCAATCACGATAAGACCGATTTGAGCAAGGACCGTACTGACCGGAACAAGGACCAACGCGACATCAACCACGACAAGAGCCAGCTGGCCAGCGACGCTGCGAAGTACGGCGCCAATAGCGTGCAAGCGCAGGCCGACCGCAAAGACCTGCACGCGGATCGCCTAGATCGCAACAAAGACCAGAAGGACATCAACCACGACAAGCGCGATTTGAGCAAGGACCGTGCGGATCGCAACAAGGACCAGCGCGACATTAACAAGGATAAGAAGGACCTGAGCGCGGACCGCAAAGACCGCAACGCCGATCAGCGCGACATCAACAAGGACAAAAAGGACCTGCGCAAGGACCGCAAGGATCTGCATCAGGACCGCAAAGCCGCAGCTGCACACAAGCGCTAAGGGTTAGCGGTTCGTCATAGGTTAGGACGTGGGTTGTTTGGTGACCGATTTAAAGATCGGCCGTTACAAGGCCGCCTGGAAATTCAGGCGGCCTTTCCCATTTTGGGACGCTTGCGCCCCTTCAAGTAATACTTTAGGGAGCGGTGGAAAGGCCTGTAGTGGATTCGGCACGATTCAAGAGACTGGGGCAGGTTCGGCGGGGATGGGGTCGGGGGTGGCTACGACGCGGTTGCGTCCGGCGCGTTTGGCCTGGAAGAGGCGTTCGTCGGCGGTGGCTAGGAGTTCGGGTTGGTCGGCGCCGTCATGGGGGAAGCCGGCGAGGCCGGCGCTGAAGGTGACGTTGACGGTGCGGCCTTGGGCGCGCAAAGGGATGGGAGTGTTGGCGATGGTCTCCCGCAGGATGTCGAGTTTGCGCTGGGCGGTGGCCAGGTCGGTCTCGGGCATGAGGATGACGAATTCCTCGCCGCCGTAACGGCCGACGGTGTCGCTCTGGCGCAGAAACTGGCGCAGGACCGCGGCGATGGTGCGCAAGGCGAAATCGCCAGCGGCATGACCATGAGTGTCGTTGAAGAGCTTGAAACGGTCGACGTCGATCATGGCCACAGTAAACGGCTGACCATGGCGGCGCGCGCGGCTGAGTTCGATGGCGAAGCGATCATCGACGTAGCCGCGGTTGAAGAGGGAAGTGAGAGCGTCGATGGTGGCGAGGCGGAGCAAGCGTTGCGCGCGGCCGACGATAGCGACGCTAAGCAGACAGGCGACCAGCATCAGGATCAGGCGGGAAGTCTCGTTGACCCAGCTGAACATACCGTAAGGAAAAGGAGCAAACGCCGGGCTGTTGAGATCCCACTTGTGGGCGGCGTAGGCGACGATCGCGAAGTATTCACTGAGGGCCAGAAAACCGGCCACGAGGCAGACGCGCCGGTCGTAGCGCAAGCTGGAGGAGGCGATGGCCAGGAAGTAGCCTTCAAAGACGACTTTGCTGTTGACCGCGGTGTGAGGCTGGTTGAGAACGAGAAAAGCGGCGAGGGCGGCACTGACCAGGCTGACATCGAGCCCGCTGCTGACAAAGCTCAGCCAGGGCGGATTGAGTTCACGAGTGACCAGGAGATAGGCGGTGCCGGCGAAAAGAAAGGTCCCGATGGCCAGACCGAAGCCGACCAGCGATTCCTTGGGATCCATGGGGAAGACAAAGGTGTCGATGGTGGGTATAGCCAGGATAAGAACAGCCAAACCCAAGCGAATCTTGGCCATGAGCACCTCGCCGGAACGGCCGGCGGAGGCGAAGACGGGGTCTGGGCGGGACCAGAAAGAACTCAGATTTTCGTGCCAGTCGGGTTTCATAAGGGGTCACTCGCGGTTGGTCCAGGGACCCTGAACCCGACACACCGAGGTAAATTGACCTCAATTGAGTTTCAGGTTTCGACCGCTAGCAAGCGTGCCAGTCAAGAATAGCGGCCGAGGGCTGGTTCGATAAGCGGAATTCGCAGCGGCGGTGTTGTAGGTGAAAACTGGCCAATGGTATGTCAATAGAGGGAACAGTTCAGGAATTCGGACTGGCGCACCGAGGTGCGCCACTACAAAGAAGGGCGCCGGCGGTTCTTCCGCGCAGACTTAGCGTGACTCGGCGAGGAGGGCGAGGTTGCGAATTCCGGAGGCGCGAACTTCGTCCAAGACGGCCTCGACGTCCCCGTATCGCGCGCGCGCGTCCGCCGCGAGATAGACTTTGCGTTCCGCGCCGCCTTCGAAGCTATCGCGAATTTGCTGCGACAAGCCTTCAGCCTGGACCTTTTGATTGCGGAAATAGATGCTGCCGTCTTTGGTGAGATAGATCTTGATGGCGTCGTCTCGCAGGGCGTTGTGCATACGGGCCGAATGTGCAACGCGTGCCAGATCGACTGGCGACCAGTGATGCGGAGATGTGCCCGGAATGATCAAGGTTACGAGAAACAGTGGTAGCACCAGTCCGAGGGCCGCGTGGGCCAGGCCGGACGGATGGAGCCTGCAATAGGGCGGAATCCGCTTGTCGGGGGTTCGGCGGCTTCGCAGGCGTGGTACCAGACTTGGGCGCATAGTTGCATTCCTGAACACAAATTCCTCGACCGCTCGTTGCAGTTGGAAGAGCGGCCCGCCACGGAAGGCGAGCCCTACACGGGCCTCGGATCTTAGACACCACCGATGTGCTGGCGGAGCCCGCTGCTAGATGCGGATGGTGCCTTCGAAGATGCGGACGGCGGCGCCGCTTACGCGGGGGACGAGTTTCTTGGCAGATTGCGAGACTTCGACTTCGATGTGGCTGGGGCGGCCCATTTCTTCGCCTTGCAGGATGCTGATGGTGTGGCCGGGAGCGAGTTTGCCGTGGCGGACCAGATAGGCGCCGAGAGAGCCTGCGGCGGAGCCGGTGGCGGGATCTTCGTAGATTTCCCAGGGCAACATGCCGCGGGAGTGGACTTTGCCGTTGCCGGCGAGGGCGAAGCAGTAGGCCATGGTGGCGTTTTTGCCGAGGAGTTTGCGCAGCTCGAACATGTTCATGGAGATTTTGCCGAGCGCGGCGTGACTGCGCAGCGGCACCATCAGATTGAAGATGCCGGTGGAAACGCATTCGATGTCGAGATGCGGGTCGAAATCTTTTGGCGAGAGGCCGAGGGCCTTGGCGAGCGCGGCTTTGTTGAATTTTACGGGGCGGAAGGCTGCGGGCATTTGCGTCATGGTGACGCGCTGCGGGCGGCTGTCTTTGAAGCGGATTTCGACCGGAAGAATGCCGGCGCCGGTTTGCTGCATGATGTGCACGCCGCCTTCTTGCGCGGGAACGACGCCGAGTTCGGCGAGAAGAAACCAGGTGCCGATGACCGGATGGCCGGCGAGTCTGAGCTCCTGCTGGGTGGTGAAGATGCGCAGGCGGGCCAGGGCGGATTCGTCAGTTGGCTTTTGCACGAAGACGGTTTCGGCGAGATTCATTTCGCGGGCGATGGCTTGCATTTCGTCGTTGGAGAGGCCGTCGCCGTCGGTGAACACAGCGAGAGGATTGCCCTCGAAGCGATTGGTGGTGAAAACGTCGAGTGTGTAGAAGCGGTGTTCCATGATTTTTGGTTGGCCCTGAGCTGGCGAGAGCTTGCGACTTAGCCTGCCGCCGAGGAGCAAGCAGATTCCTCGCTTCGCAGACTCCGCTCGGAATGACAATCCGCGAGCTGCGCGAATTCCACGCGATCAAATGTGCTCGAGCTGGGCTACGGTCCTTTCATTGGTGATGTTGCCGGTGTTTAAAGTGGATTTCGGTTCGATGAGCACGATGTGTACTTCTTCGTCGGCGGCGGGGCAGTGCTCGACGCCGCGGGGAACGATGATGAATTCGCCCGGCCCGATACGCGCTTCGCGATCGCGAAATTTCATGCGCAGCGTGCCTTTCACTACGAGGAAGAGTTCGTCTTCATGGTCGTGATGATGCCAGACGAATTCGCCTTTGATCTTGACCACTTTGACCTGGGAGTCGTTGAATTCGCCGATGACGCGTTGCTTCCAGTGGTCGGAGAAGAGACTGAGTTTTTCGTTGAGATTCACGGTTTGCATGATGGCCTCAGAGAGTGTGCACGAGATCGGTTACGGCAGTAAGAACGCGTTGCGTGGCTTGCGCGTTGTTGGTTTCGCAATACATGCGGAGAATGTTTTCGGTGCCGGAAGCGCGGACGAGGAGCCAGCCGATTTCGCCGAGATAGAGCTTGATGCCGTCCATATCTTCGCGGCGGACGATGGGGAAATCGAGCAGCTTGGTGACTTTGGGGTCGGTGAAATGCGCGATAGCGTTTTTCTTTTGTGAGGCGGTGATTTCTAGATCGACGCGGCCGTAGTGAAATTCGCCGAATTCGGCGTAGAGACCGTCGAGGAGTTCGCCAAGAGATTTGCCGTGCCAGGCCATGAGCTCGGCAAGGAAAAGGGCGCAGACGGAGGCGTCGCGCTCCGGGAGATACAGGCTGGTGCCGATGCCGCCGCTTTCTTCGCCGCCGATAAGAATATTTTGCTCGAGCATGAGTTCGCAGATGTATTTGAAGCCGATGGGGACTTCGTGGAGCTTGCGGTTGAATTTGGCGGCGAGCTTGTCGATCAGCTTGGTGACTGAGAAAGTTTTGGCGATATCGCCAGGGAGATTGCGTGTGCCGGCGAGGTGCCAGACCAGCAGCGCGAAGATTTGGTGCGGGTTGACGAACGCGCCAGTGCGGTCGATGGCACCGATGCGGTCGCCGTCACCATCGGCGCAAAGGCCGGCGTCATATTTTCCGGCGAGGACGGCCTGGCGAAGCGGTTCGATGTGCGGCTCGATGGGCTCGGGGTGGAAGCCGCCGAAGCGCGGGTCGCGGCTGGAGCGGATTTCGTCGCAATGGACGCCGTTGCGGGTGAAAAGATCTTTGAGCAGGCCGGTGGCGGAGCCGTGCATGGGATCGGCGACGAAGCGGAGATTGGCTTTGCGGAGGCGGTCCCAGTCGATGAGTTTTTCGATGGTGTCAAGATAGGGAGCACGGGGCTCGAGCGATTGAATGAGGTCTTTGCGCGGCGGGAGCGGCGGGACGTTTTCGGAAACGACGACGGCGAGTTCTTTTTCGATTTGCGCAACGATGGAAGGAAGCGCGCTGCTGCCGTAACTGGCTTTGTACTTGAGGCCGTTCCAGGCGTAAGGATTGTGGCTAGCGGTGACGAGAACGCCGCCGGCGGCTTGGCGTTGGCGGACCAGCAGGCTGATGGTGGGAGTGGGGCAAGGTTTGTCGGCGAGCCAGACGGGCGTGCCGGTGGAACTGATGGTTTCGGCGACGGCTTGCGCGACGCGATCGGAGGCGAAGCGGTGGTCGTAGCCGACGAGGACGCCTTTGCGGGCGTCTTCGTTGCGCACCACGTAACGGGCGATGGCTTGCGCGACGATGCGCGCGTTGGCGAAGGTGAAATCTTCTGCGATGATGCCGCGCCAGCCGTCGGTGCCGAATTTGATGGAAGCGGTTGCCATGGGAAGTTGTGCGTAGCGGGGGAAAGTATACGCGAGGCGTTCGGCGGACGGAAACAGCCGGATTGGCTGGTGCGAACGCATGGAAGGCAACCACTGGGAACAATTGGCCCGCCACGGTCGATACAAGGAAGCGATCATCGAAGATGCCAAGCGCAGGCTGGAGGAAACAAGATGAGTAAGACGATGAGTATTCGCATGGATCGCGACAACTACGATTTCCTCAAGGAGATCACCAAGGAAGAACGCAGCGACTTTTCCAAGGCGGTGCGCGATCTAGTGACTCGCGGACGCGTGCTCTTGGCGGTCGAGAGATACAAGGATGGGCAAGCTTCCTTGGGCCGGGCTGCGGAGCTGGCCGGCGTGCCGCTGGGGCAGATGATGACCCTTCTGTCTGAGTTTGGCGTCACCGCTACAATCGACAAAGAAGAATACTTGCAGAGCGTTGAAAACGTGTCGAAAGTCTGGTGACCGCTCCGCTACAGGAGTTTTTTGAGTTTTTGCTGGTCGAGGTGCTTGACTAGGGTGGCTACGTCTTGGGCGCGGTGGCGGGGGACGATTAGCAGGGCGTCGGGGGTTTCGACTACGACCAGGTCGCGGGTGCCTACTACTGCGGTGAATTTGCCGGGGACGGAGATTAGGTTGCCGTGGGCGTCGATGGCGATGCCGGGGGTGACGAAGATGTTGCCGGAGGAAGGGTCGTTTGGCGGGCTTGGCAGGCCTGTGGCGACGCCGGTTGCGGCGGCGGCCAGGAGCTCGTAGACGGCCGCCCAAGAGCCGATGTCGCTCCAGTCGATTTCGGCGGGGATGACGAAGACGCGGGAACCGACCTGAGTTTCGGCCACTACATTGGTCTCGCCGGGCTGAAGCCCGGCGCCTACATTTTTCGCGCCAACATTTGTCGCCTCGTCGGCGCCGCGGGTGGCGGGTTCGAGGATGGCGTAGTCTACGGAAATGTTTTCTAGCTTGGGGTAGATGGCGCGGAGGCGGCGGGGATAGTTTTTTTTGCCGATGGTTTCGGCTAGGGATTCGAGAGCGGCGTGCGTTTTCGGGAGGAGTTTTTTCAGATTGGCTAGGAAGGTGTTGACGCGCCAGAAGAACATGCCGGCGTTCCAGTGGTAGTTGCCGGAGGCGAGGTATTGCTGGGCTAGTTCGAGTTTGGGTTTTTCGGTGAAGCGGCGGACGGGGTAGACGGGAAAGCCGAGGGAGTGCAGCGAATCGTCGCCAAGGCCGGTCATGCGTTCGACGTAGCCGAAGCCAGTGTCGGGGCGCGTGGGGGGAATGCCCAGGACCACCAGGCGGCCGGGTTCGCGGGCGGTTTCCAGGGCGGCGCGGACGATGCGGCGGTATTTGTCGGCGTCGGCGATGAAATGGTCGGAGGGCAGGACAGCCATGAGGGCGTCGCCTTTTGCGGCATGGCGGATGTGGACCGCGGCGAGACCGATGGCGGCGGCGGTGTTGACGCCGATGGGTTCGATGAGGACGCGTTTGCGGGCTGCGGCGGGGAGTTGTTTGCGCACTTCGGCGGCTTGCTCGGAGGTGGTGACGGTCCAGATGCGGTCGGCGGGGATAAGGGGGAGCAGGCGGGCGACGGTTTGCTCGAGCATAGTGGTGTCGCCGACGATGTTGAGGAGCTGCTTGGGCGTGCGGGTGCGGCTGCGCGGCCAAAAGCGGGTGCCGCGGCCTCCGGCGAGGATGACCGCGTGCGTGGGTAGTTTTTCGGTAGGCATAGTGGAAGTAGTGTCTAGCTTGTTCCGGGATCGAGGACAAAGTCCAGGCTGGCGGCTTCAGCGAAGGCTTTGAAATCGCGATCGCGGGTCAGCAAGGAAATTCCTGCATCGAGACAGCACTGCGCGATGAGCGCGTCGCCGAGGCGAGCCTTGCGTTTTCTGGCGAGCACTTTGGCGCGAAGAGCGCTGGCGCGACGCCAGAAACCTGGCTCGACAGAAACCAGCGGTACATCGGAAAGCGTTTCGGCTACGTGTAGGGGCAGTTTGGGGTCGCTGAGCAGTTCGGTGAGGACAATCGGCACCATAACGAGTTGGCGATCTTGAAGCGCCTGGTCCAGGAGTTGAGCGTCGGCACCGTGCTCGCCCTGGAGGAATGCAATCCAGGAACTCGAATCCGCGGCGATCATCGGTCGGCTTTCAGCTCGGACAAGGTCTTCGAGAAACGGACTTTCCCGCGCAACTGACGCAGGCGAGCGTAGGTGCGCGAGGCGGCGACGAGTTGCAGACCAGTGCGGACGGTCTCGGTGATGCCGGCACCGCTGGCTTGTTGTGCCTTCTCCAGCAGTTCCTCCGGAATTTCGACGGTAATCTTACGCGCCACTCTCATAGGCACAGATACTACCATACTCGACACCAGCATTCCGTATGGTATTTTCTGCGGCTACCCTCGAAATGGTTGGGAATGTGCACCCTACCTATAGAGATCCATGATCTTCCCACCTGGCGTCCTGACTTTAACTCTAGCGGCTGGATCCTTCCTCAACTCAGCATCGATGGCGCTCTGCGAGTACTCGATATGCGACTCGAGTAACTGAAGGTCTTTCGTTTCCCAGTATTCTCCTTCGTCCTCAATTGCGAGTTCCGTGAAGAAGGGTTCTAGCGCTCTTAGCAACTCCAGAACCTGAAGGTGAATCTGTGCTCCTGCAAATTGTGTCTTGGTGAATTCCTGTATGTAGAGGTCGCGATCGAATTCCAAGCGGACGGTGTCGCAATCCTCGTGCGGATGAATGATGACTCCTTTGACTGGGCCAGAATAATCCCAGTCTTGTTCATCGCGGACCCGGAGCAAGGTGGCCGCCTTCAGATCTAGGGGCTGAACGGGCCAGTGGTGCCGATTGGCGAAGGCTGTTGCGGTGTCGAGTAGCGCGAGATATGCGGCCTCGTCTTGGACCCGACCTTCAAAATGGATCGTCACTCCCATGGCCAGAATCGTCTGACCCGCTCAGGAACGCCTCTTGACGACCTGCTGGGGTTCAGTCTTCGGTTGCAACTCCTCGAGGGTGTTAGACGTGTGGGTCGTGACGGGTTGCTTAGGGCGTTCGTCGACGTGGAGTTGGAAGACGTCTGGGCGGGCGTAGTGGCCGACGACGTCGAGATCGAATTTGCCGCGGATGATTTGCGCGCGGTCGATTGCGGCGGTGAGGATGGCTTCGCCGTCGAAATTGGGTCCGGCGAGGAAATTGCCGAAGGGGTCGACGATGCAGCTTCCGCCGCGGGTGAGGACGGTGTCGGGATCGTCGCCGAAAGGCGTGCGATAGTCGGCGGGGAAATCGCGGCGGCGATTGAATTGATTGCACGAAAGCACGAAGCAGCGGCCTTCACAGGCGATGTGGCGCATGGAAGCGACCCAGGAATCGCGAGAGTCGGCAGTAGGCGCGCAGTATAGCTCGACGCCTTTGGCGTACATGGCGGCGCGCATCAGCGGCAGATAGTTTTCCCAGCAGATCACGGCGCCGAGTTTGCCGAGAGGCGTGTCGTAAACGGGCATGGTGGAACCGTCGCCGAAGCCCCAGACGAGGCGTTCGGAAGCGGTGGGCATGAGTTTGCGATGCTTGCCGAGATAAGCGCCGTCCGGCGCGAAGAAGAGCACGGTGCAGTACAGCGTGCCGCGGTCGCGTTCGATGACGCCCATGACGAGATAGATGCTGTTGGCGCGGGCGGTGCGGGCGAGAGCGTCAACCGCGGGTCCGGGAACGTCCACGCTGCTTTCCCAGTAGCGCTGGAAGTCGCGGCGGCCGTCTTCGGTGCGCGCGCCCACGACCGCGCCGAAATCGAGTCCGCGCGGGTAAGCGGAAACGAAAGCTTCAGGGAAGAGGACCAGGCGCGCGCCTTGCGCGGCGGCTTCGCTGGCGAGTGAGTGAACTTTGTCGAGCGTGCGTTCACGATCGAAGGCTACGGGAGCGGCTTGCACTACCGCGACTTTGAAGGGATTGGTGATGGTGGTCATGGGTTTAGCTCTGCGGGAAGTAAGAATTTAACACAGAGAGCACACAGGGCACACGGACCGAGAGAAAAGAAAAAAGAGAAGCCAGCTACCAAAACCGCTCGCGCTTCCTCAGCGCTCGGGGTGTTTGAGGTTGGCCGGTAGCTGTAGAGGTCGTAGCTCATGATCGCTAATCCAGGAGAATCGGAATGCGAAAGCTAATTCTTGTCACATGTGCAGTGATGAGATGTTAGGGGAAGACGGAGTGGGAGATGGCAAAGGCGGAGAGGCCTGCATCGCTA
>Ga0210384_10008249_pt1 | contig 10881 bp, 18 predicted proteins | sample IncBWH2MmetaG_FD_160574 | JGI IMG/M metagenome (GOLD analysis project Ga0210384, IMG submission 160574) | Forest soil microbial communities from Barre Woods Harvard Forest LTER site, Petersham, Massachusetts, United States - Inc-BW-H-2-M | ecosystem: Environmental > Terrestrial > Soil >...
AAAAGGGTGCGGCTGCGCGATCGGTGTTCCCACCCCGCGGCGCGTCAGGGTGCCGGGTTTACGGTCAGAATGGTCGTAACCGTATCACCGATCGAGGCGGAAATCTCGGCCGACACAGTACCAGCGGTAAATGCGGTCGTGCTCGCAGTGAAAGTTCCACTGGTGAGGCCCGCTGCGATCGTGATGCTGCTCGGTACTTGTACGAAACTGTTTGTGCTGGATAAAGTGACCAGCGCGCCACCCGAAGGTGCTGCCCCATTCAACGTGACCGTTCCTATGGACGAATTCCCCGCCGTCACCGTGCTGGGATTCATACTGACCGACGAAGCTGCTAGCACCGCCGGGCCGCACTGACCCGGCATCCCACCACCTCCGCAGGTCTGCCCCGGAAGGCTACATCCGCATGTGTGTGTACCACCACAACCGTCGGGCATCGGCCCACAAGCGGGCCCTCCGGAACACGCGACCGGGACACAACCACTGGTTACCGTGAGTGGCCGCGTCAGCGGATTTTGTCCCGCTGCGCCATCGCTGGCGCTAATTGTGACCGTCGTTTGCCTTGGAAGCGAACTGGCTGCCTGAACACCAAACGAACCGCCGCTGGTAGTGCAACTGCCTAGAATGACAGGGAGGGCATTTTGATTAATTGAAGCGACAGATGGATTGCTGCTCGTTAACTGCACCTTGACTCCACTTGCGGGAGCCATTTTCGCCAAAGTGACATCTACCTCGGACTGACCTCCCGCCGCTATTGTGGACGGGGTCAACGTGAATGAGGCGAGTGGAGGAGCGGGTGGTTCCGTTCCCCCGGGGTTCAATGTCACTCTCTGGGGTACACTCACCACGTCATGTGCGACACCTGATGCATCAATGTAGGACAGGTCGGTGAACATGCGCGCCAACGCCCGAGAGCTTACGACCGCTGTAGACAACCCAAAGCTTGCCGAATTGGCTCCCCCTGCGAGCTGATCGGGCGGCGCACAATATGCGCCCGGGATGAGGTCTCCTCTGTCAATCGATAGGTTTACGTAAGCACCGCCTGGATGAGTGTTGATGAGTGTCACCGTTGCAGCCAGGTCTTCCCCGCCCAGGATGTTATTAGTTGAAAGGGTAAGAGGCACTGTCCCTGAGAAACACTTGTCAGCCAGCGGATTCGGCGATCCTTTCGTGATACAGCCAATCGAGCACGCTTGTGCGAGCGTGCAGTTATTCTGCGTTCCAACAGGTCCCGTTTTACAGTTGTAGAGCGCGCCTGCAGTGCAACCGAGTCCATGCGACGATCCGCCACATGCCAGGCCAGCAATCGGCACTCCTCCAATGGATGTCACCGTGCATGTTTTTACTGGAGGAATGCTGAAGTTCTGGGCCAACAAGACGGGAGTGATAAGCAATCCGCAGACAAACGCTGCTTTCAACGGAAAGGAGTTCATAGTAACTCCTCCAAGTAGCCGCAGCGTAGCAAGGCTTGGTGGACTACTTGTCTCGGTGTTGTCAAAAAAGCGTCATATTCTTGCTTAGCGTTTATAACGGCGAACGGGCAAACCCGAGTCATTTTACTCTGAGAGACGCAGTCGCTATCTCCCGCAACGTTCTCATCTCGGACTTCAAAGCAGAACGGCTGCATGTCAGTTACGGAGCTGGTACATCCTTCTTTTCGACGCAGCTCGTCATGAAGGCGATTCGTTAGTCTGGCCACGCAACATTAGTAACAAACTCAGACCGCGTCAACAGGACCACATCGGGCGTAACGTACCCATGCCTGCTCTTAGGTGATGAAATCTTGGCCGGGGTTCATTATGAGAAGAGTTCCTGCATTCCCGCTCACCATTTGTGTGCCAATTGCTAGAGCCTAGCCAGGCGCAACAAACTCAGCCGTCGACACCGTCGATTTCTGGATTTACAGCAACGGCGAATGCTCGACCCAGACAGCCTCAACCTTCCTGCATTGACAACGGCACATACCAGAACAAAGACGACCAAACAGTTCCCAGGCCAGAGAACTGCTCAACCGCACCTGCGGGCGCTTCTGCGCAATGCCGCGATGGATCGTACGGCTTCAGTAAGAACTGGCGAGTACGTGCTCCCATCGCGGCGGCGCGTGGCCAAGTCGTTTTGATGGAGAAAAGCGCGTCGCGGCTCAGCAAGAGAAGGGCTCTAGGAGCTTGGGAATTTGGCCGATCAATGACCAATTCCCCGACAGCTAGAAGCTTAATTGGACTTTCGGGCCTATTCGCAGGACTGTGCGCAACGTTTGCGCTGATCTTCAGCATCTTGGAGGGATGGCAGGAGCACATACAAAAATGCTGGCCGCAAGTTAGCGCAACTATCGACCGATATATTCCGCTCAGGCGGCGATCCGCGCACACGTGACGGCTTTGCAGGCTGAGATCGCAGGACTGCGCGCCGAAAACGAACGCTATCTCAGCAAGTCATATCCACTCGGTAGTGGAAGAACACGCGCAACGGCAACGGGAACTTCGGCTGCAACAGATCATCGACGAGCTCAGCCAGCTGACGAAGACGAAGATTCGATAAAGGCCCCTGTCTCGCGCTGCGCCTCTGGCGGAAGCCTGCATCACGCAGATGAAGCGCCCACCGGTTCTCAATTCATCTCGTCAACGAGCCTTCGAGGTCAGTTGGCGGCGACTGCTAGAATATCTTGCGAAACGGTGGCCTGAGTACCGCAAGAGTTGCCGAGGAGCCCTCCCCCACGAGAGTCAACAGCATCATGTCGGAGAACTCAGGCCACGGTTGGGCATCTGTAATGATGAGAATTCCCCAAGTCCCGGCACGTAAAAAGACGTTTACAGAACCTCGTTCAGATGGATGACGTAGTCCAAACATAAAAGCCGTCCCGCCCTTCAGGCATGGTGAGACGGCCCGAGGTGTAACGATATGGGATTCGCACACGATAGCACAGAATGGACCTTAGCCGGGAGCCAACGTAAGTGCCGAGTCAGTTGATGTAATGCTTCGAACAGCTCCTGGACCTGCTCGTCTCTGGGTGGTTACATGATCCAGCGGCAGGAGCGTGGCTCAACGGGTAGAGGTGAGAGTCGCCACTCGATCATGTGGAGGAGAGCCTCAACGCTCTCGCCGGTTCGCAGAATCTGAATCATCTGCTCCACAGTAAATCCAGCCTGCTCGCCAGCCAGCACGAGCTTTTCGATCGCGGTCATGATCGACTTTTCCACGGCTCACCCTCCCGATGGAAACCAAGAGCGCGACGAGGCCGGTCTGGAGGCAGCCTTACCGTGCCTCGGTGTAGGTTTCGGAGAGAGTATGGAAACTAGACTTGGACGTCAGTGATCTGCGTCACATAGCAAAGAAGCCGCCCCAATTGGAGTAATGGAGGCGGCTCGTTTCTGGCGTCTCTCTAGGTTTGCCGGAAAGGATAGCACAGGCCCGGGCGAGCTAATAAATCATGCGAGATCGGTCTTTGCGGCATCCCGGCGCGTGTCGTTCGGATGGCTCCTTGCGCCCGCGGCCGTCTTCGGGTTGGACCATCGGACCAAGAATTCGTACAATCCTTTCTCTAGTCACGCTAGCGCCCTTCTTGAAATTCAGCCGATCGTTCTGAGGTCATGCCTTTGCGAGTGCGTCGGGGCGTCGCACATGTCAAAAACTAGGCGTCTTGGACTGGGGATTTTAGCTGTCGGTGCAGGCTTGGGTTTCGTCGCAGGCGGTGCTCCGGGGCTTGCATTCGCAGCTGTGTGCCTGGTCGTAGGCTTCGTTATGTTTGTTGTTTCTGAAGCAAGGGGTACAACCCAGAAAGATGCTGCGCAGAAAAGCGAGCGAGTTCGCGAAACGGCACGTGTGCTGGTTCTGCTGAAAGAGGTTCATGCTCGTCCACAGCGGAATGGGAAGTTCCAGGAGATTGGAAACACGGACGAATCGGGGCTCGAATTCGAGGTATTCCTAAACTGCTGGCTACTGAACGAAACTGACCTGCCGTTGCAGATTGTGGAGCCGATTCAGCTGACAATAGGAGCGCGTGACGGTTCCCGCAAGGTCGGCGAGCGAGTCAGCTCGGATATGGAGAATTGGCGACTCGGTAGTCTCGTGAAGGACGAGTGGAATACAGATAAGGTTCGGGCGGTCCAAGAGAAATTGTCCGAGCTATACACGGCCGATCCGCTGGAATGTGGAGTTCCACGACAGGGCTGGCTGCATTTCCGATTTCGTGACATCCTGCCTTCAGATTTTCGCGTTGGCCCGATGGAACTGATAGTCAAGGATGCCATGTCTTCCACCCACGTAGGTCGAGCGAGCGGTCCTCGCCACCTGCCGGGAAAAGTCTGGCCGTGCATTCCGAACAGCTCGACTAAGGGAAAGAGCGACGCCGCTGGAACGGTAGTGACACCACGATCCATCACTGGAAATTACAGTGCCTTTCAGGTCATCTCGAAAGACGGAGAGCTGGAAGCGTACTATTGGGTCGTGATCTGCAAGAATCGCAAATTTCATGAACAGCAAAATATCTATAGTGGCCACAAGATCGCCTTATGCGAAACAGATGAATTCACGCCGCCGCCACAGATGGAACTCTTTACTGTTCGATGTGACGAGTGTGGCGAAAACCAGTCCTACGGCCCTTCTGATCTAGTGAGATTTCAGATGCCACTTGTTCCGAATTTCAAACCGCATCCACTTTTTGCCGATCTGTGAGGCAGCTGCAGCGTCAAAGGATTTTCGTCTTTGTGAGCCTGCCAAGTTCTTCGACGATCTCTTGCAACCGCGCTTCTCTCAGTCGGTGCTCACGAGCTTCCAGCGCCGAATGAAGGTGCTTGCGCACATAGCTTGCGTTTTCAACCCGAAGTCTGGAGATCTCCTGCTGTAGAGCATGTACGCGTTCTCGGATTACAGCCAATTGCATGAGCGGCATTATCGCATGCTAATGTAGAGATTCCGGCAACATTAGCGTTCATTGATTTTCGCTTTTTCGGTTTTCGTAAAAAATCCGGCGACCGATGCACGATCCTCAATCCATGCCATAAAGCGCAAGAGACTTGTCCCCAGACATGCGTTGATGATTGCCTGTCGCGCTTGCGGCTCTAAGCCAGGTGAGCCATGTGTGTCATTGGCTGCTCCCCGCGCTTCTCCAAAAACCAGCTCTGCCGCAGCAACTCTACGACAAGGTTGGTGTTAGCAATCGCGTCGAACTAGCGTTGTGGTACGAGGCGCGAGTGCATGAGCGCAGGTTTCGAGAGCAAAACTAGCCGCCCTTTCCGGACTTGCGTGCATTGCGCGAGACTCCGATACGAACTTGGACGCGCCGGATCATTAGGTCTGCCCGGGGTTCCTGGGCGGGTAAAAGTTTCTTTACATCTCCAGCGTGAGGAGCAGGGCTCCGAGGCACAAGGCAGTAGCCGCCATTCGATCATGCTCAACAAGACCTCTATGCTGGTGCCGTTTGGAGGAGTTGAATCATCTGCTCGACCGTGAATCCGGCTCGCTCACCGGCCAGTACTAACTTTGCAATTGCTGTCATTAAATTGGTCTGTTCCACAGCACACCCCGCGAGAACGACCGGACAGCGCGGCGAAGCCCGCACTCTCCAGACCGCATTTAGGAGTTCTTCCCGCGCACTAGGCCGATCAGGCCAATCACGACGGCCAGCACCAACATGACATGAACGAAGCCACCCATGGTATGCCTGGTAAGCAAACCCGATCAGCCACAGCAACAGCAGAACGAGACATGCAGTTCGGAGCATACGGATTGCGTTTCTTTCACGAATAGGCCGAAGGGAAAGGTCCTACCGAGCTCGCTGAACGCCCCAAGCAGACCCGAGCGTCGTAGCATTCTACACTCTTCAGGGACGCCCAGCGATCTGATCAAGCGCTTTATCGCGATTGAAGTCAAACACTACTGCCATCCGTGACATTCCGAATCCGCTTGACCCAGCCAGCCAATCGCCAATAGAGTCTTCCGTTGGGAAGGCTCCCCCATGCCATCGCCTCCCTGCGACAGACATACGAACTTGGAGATGGTCCCATTCGGCCAGACACTCATAGAGGTCTGCCCGGTCCCCAGTTGCGGACGGTGCCACGACGACCAAGGCTATTTTGAGGTTGTCGATGGCAAGCTTGTGCGAGGACAGATCAGCGCGCCAAGCAGGTTGTATGTGGCAACGGAAAGAATTGTGAAAACTCTTCGCGCCAGGGCCGGACGCTAGGTGCCCTTCCGCTGAAACTTCCCCTCGTGCACTCGCGCCTCGTACCACAGGGCAAGTTCAACGCGATTACTCACGCCAACCTTGTCGTAGATGATGCCGAGATAATTCCGAACAACATGCTGGCTCATGCCTAGCTTCTTCGCGATTTCCTGGTTCTTGAAACCCTTGGCCACCAGTTCGATAACATGCAGTTGACGCGGGCTCGGCCTACGGTTGTCCTCGTGAATAAATATCCCTCCCCTCATGACTCTGGTGGGAGGGCAGCAAACTAATTGGGGGGAGGCGAGGGGAAGGTGGAGACGTTAGATCGCGGCAGAGTTAGGCATTAGTAAACATCCAAATGGAGGAGGCCGATTAGCTTGCCTCCCGATCCTCTACCAGCCACGGCTTGCTCTCCAAAGTCAGCAGTCTTTGAAGTTCTGCTGCCAGGGCCTTCAACTTTTCAGGGTCCTTCTCTCCCGCGAAGGCTTTGATGAGGGCGCGAATACGCTGTTCGTGCTCGAAAGCCAACACAATGCCTCGATTCGAGCAGCGTCAGGAGGAGGGGAACAGGGGAGGGTGTGGAAAGAATAACCCGAATTGGTCTTTGATGGAAGCACACTTATATTGGCAACCGCAAGGAGGCATCCCGCAGTCGGGCGCGGCAGGAACTTGCAGGTCGAAGCTCTCTAAGGGTGGTTAACGCGAGCCATCACACGACTACCAGCCCAGAGAGCAGCGACAATGAGAGCAGCTATTAAAAGACCGGTCATAACCACAGCTTAGCTTTAGAAGTCTTTCTTGTCGAAACTCACAAGTGCATGTTCGATGGAGCTATTCATGGTCAGTTGTAGCAGGCTGCGGAAAAACTCAGTCGGACAAAGCGGCTGTCTCTATTTATTGGATGCTTTCAGAAAGTGTCACTCAGTCCTACGCGAAAGGGACAATGCGCTGTGATCCCTCGACCTCAGCGCCGTACCAGTAATGTTCCTCTCCTTCCATGTCGAACCTGACCCTCCATGTCTTGCGAAGCGGAGATTGAGGTAGATAGATGCCGGAAAGTCGAAGAGCCCCCATTCTGTTTGTGGTCGCTTTGGCATGCATTGCAACGGCCTGCTCAATTCTCACTCGAATTCCCTCATCCCCACGAAGAGAGCGAACGAATGACCGCTGTTCTGCGGATGGCCCCTCCGGACCTGCATCAATCATCACTTGAATTGAAGTGCCTCCCCAAAGCTGGAATCCATCCCCTCCCCAAGACTCGGCCTTTCCTTCTGTGATACGACCAAAGTCAGGGTCCTCGATTGACCGTCTCGTCGAGCGCTTACCGAAGAATCCCATACTTCTCTCTTCTCCTTGCGCCCAACAGTGTACACGGCGTACCAGAAGACTCTCTTGTTTCCACAGCGCGAACTGATAAGAAGAAGGCATGCGAGGAGACGACCAGCAGCAGATGGGTGTGTTCAGCTACGAGAGGCAGGTCCGATGAGAGCGGCTGCTGGCTGATTTGGTACCTTGCTCCGACGTTCGCGATGCGGATCGCGTCGCACGTGTCCCGCTAACGACATACATCGCTCTCTCGGCTTCGCACCGCACGAAGGGCAGGTGAAAGTCAGCGCATCTCTCCGAATGAGCCGTTTGATGTTTTTAGTGGTCATGTCCGATTAGAGCGGGACGGCGGACTTGCACCGCCATTTCCGGGATGGACTCCCAGCGCACTGCAACGTGCTACTCCCGCTCGGGGTAATCTTAAAGGTAATCCATGCTGTAGGCGATACCAAGAGCATCAGTATACAAGTAGCGATCAACGAACGATCGCAAACCAACTGCTGATCCTGTCACCTCGATCTTTGTGATCCTACCTTGTGGGTTCACTGACTGATTCGATATTTCCAGATCGTTCTGTCGCAGATAAATCCTGATTTCCCGGTGGAACTCGGGATGCCTGTACATATCTTTCAATCTCGAATTCTTCGACAGGTCAAGCTCGATACGGACCTTGCAGAGCAGATGAGGTGAATGCGCGAGCCGAGCTGCAGTGCTCATTGAATCCCACTGGCGACCTGAGAAAAGACAATACCGGCGTTCGATCCGATCACCCGTACGGTGCCGACTACAATCACGAGGACGACCGCCAGCATGATCGCGTATTCGGCCACGTCTTGCCCCTCTGTATTCCGGCAAAGTCCGATTAGAAGCGGGCTAATGGTCTTTCTCATGTCCTGCTTATAATGCCGACGCTGGATGCTGAGGGAAATGGCTAAAACGTGGGGGGCACAAGGGGTATGGCCGGAAAGTAAACAGGCTGAAGTTACCTTTGGGTTGTGTCGAGCAGTGTTTCCCTCACGCTCGGGTGTCCGACCAGTAACACCAGCCGCTCGGAAAGAACTGGCGGACTACATTCAATTCCGCCGAAGCGCTCAATCAGAGTCTCAACCATCGCTGCTGCTTCTGGAGAAAAGAAGAAGACGTTGGTCTGGAGTGATTCATCGTGCCACTCGAACAGAGCCGCATCCCTGGGGCTGCGTCTGGTGAGGAACATGACCTCAAAGGCCGCTTGCAGCAGATCAGCCTTGCCGTCGCGGCAGCACTCACTCGGCGGAATGTCCACTCTGTACCAGGATGACATGGCGTCCGGTCAATGTTAGGACGGCGTGTCGCAGGGGAACAGGTGACAGCGGTAAGTGACCTGAAGGTTACTAAGGTTTGTCGTGTTAGCTGCGCCACCCAGCGCTCGATCTACACACGGAGTTGGTGTCCCAAGACCGTTTCCAATTCGGAGCTAGCAAAAAGGAAGGGCACAACATTGCTGTTAATGGGGTAGCCTTCCCGCAGCAAGTCGACGGTCAGATAATGGAGCAAGGCTGTGAACTTCATCTCCTTATTACCCCGTGCTGCTTTCCCGCGCGCCTATTAACCCCTGGGACACGCGTTCCCCGCTCTGAGTCGGGCGCGTGTCAGGTTGACCAGCGTTCTCCTTGATCAACGGCCTACCGCCCTCACTCTGCCGACGAGACTCCGTTGCCCTGCGACGAGATTTGCACGAACCTCGTTTTTGGCCCGTCGGACATGCCCCGCGAACTTGTGCCCACCGTGAACGTGGCGAACCTGAAGTCTGTGTAGGCTATTTATCAGGACATCGAGTCGCGGCACCCCAGAGGAACTCTCATGGACCTGCGTGAAATTGTCCATGAGTCTGGCCTCATGAAAAGCCGAGGGCCAACCACATCTATTTCAGACTTAGAATCGTGAGGTATTCGAAATGATCGTAAGCGGATCGTCTGTCAGATTGCGACAGAAGTCCGAGTGCCGCGCCAATCGAATAAGTGACCGCGCTGAGAGCTGGCCACGTCCACAGTAGCGGACCGAGGCATTGGTTCAAAGCACAGCCGTCATAGTCGCTGCGAGTCATAGGAAAAAGTTCGACCCTGAGATGTGTCATTGATGACATTTCCACCGGACCCCAAGATGTCGCGATGCTCAGAATCCCCAAAGCCAGCCAAACCAAGCCGGGCAACCAGACAAAGCATGCTGCCCGATGAAGCATGCGGCGATTCACAAAAAAGCCGAGTGTGCCAGGCCACCAGATCGCAGGTCCGTACCATGCAGAGGCTAGGCGGCGAATCGTTCCTTCAGACCCGAGGGCACACAGAACGCCATCGAAGGCCAACCCCACCAGCATTGAAAAGATAACACCACCTGCAATTGCTATCGCAGTATGCTCAACGAGACGTTTCAGGATGTTCCTCAATTCTCCACCCGCATTGGAGGTGTCGCGCCGGAAAAGTGTCCCTATTGAGGGGCTATCCTCTTTCTTAAGGGTTACTCCGCAGGGTGCGAGCCTACCAAAAGTCATCGGACGGCTTGTCATAAGGCCGCAAAAAGATTGTCAAGAGATTGGTCCGTTCAATCGCTTCGCTGACTCTGGCTTTCCAGCCGGGGGCTAGGCTTTCAAATCACTTGGATACCGTCGATGCCCTTGCTCCACTCCCTCTCTGCGGGCTGCCTAGCGAAGCTCGGTGCCTGACCAAAGCGTTGCCGACCTGCTACCCACTGTTTGAAAGCAAACCGCAGATAACAAAATTGCTTGCGCAATCTAAAACGATAAAGGGTTCGTGCAGAAGCCAGCCAACTGGCAGTGACTGTTGCAAAATCTCTATATCGCTCATTGAGGCGTTCTGAGCGTAAAGAGGCTGATTTCATCATTTAGGATGCCGCTTGGTCCACGTACTCACGGGCTTCGCGTAGCTTTTCTGCATCGTCGTTGTCATCCCCACCGATTTCAATAGCAGCTGCATACCACTTGAGCGCAGCGTCTTTATCGACGGGTACGCCTACACCACGAGAAAAGATTCGGCCAAGTTCGATCCGCGCAGCAAAAGCATCCGTACTCTTGGAAGGTCTACCAACCGCCTCAAACAAACGAATTGCCTCCTGAATGTCCTGACTGATTCCCAAACCCTTTGCGTACATCCGACCCAGATTGAGGATGGCTCGTGAAGAGCCTTGATTGGCGGCTGCCGACAGAAACCGGAATGCCTCTTTGTAGTCGACCTCGACTTCGTACCCGTATAAGTAGCAGCCGCCCAGTATGGATTGGGCCGCACAACTACCCGCTTCTGCCCTTCGACGCAATTCTGGAACATCGATAGCCATCATTAGCTTGCGAGTATATCTGGACTCGTTGGGAATCGGACTGAAGGCTCTCGCGGCGGAGCTTGAGC
>Ga0210384_10008250_pt1 | contig 10881 bp, 10 predicted proteins | sample IncBWH2MmetaG_FD_160574 | JGI IMG/M metagenome (GOLD analysis project Ga0210384, IMG submission 160574) | Forest soil microbial communities from Barre Woods Harvard Forest LTER site, Petersham, Massachusetts, United States - Inc-BW-H-2-M | ecosystem: Environmental > Terrestrial > Soil >...
GCTCGGCTTTCAGATCGTCCCGATTGGACATGGCTCGAACCTCCTTGCGATAGGGGGTGGTCCCGGTCCGAGATGGACCGGCGGTTGGGGGTGCAGCTGCAGGGAACGGCGAGTGGAGGGGGCAGGGGGCGGTCACCGCGCTGCCGCCTCCCGGATGCGCCCCGGCCGCACCTCGCCGTGGCGGGGGCAGACGGTTCGGGGTGGCAAGATCAGAGCGGTGTCCATGCTTGCTACCCGGCCAGGATAGCACCGCGTTTCGGGCCGGGGCAAGGCGGCGGGGAGAGACGGTAATGCTCCAATTGAGCATTACCCAGGGAGCGGGGCAAGGTGGGGCCCGCCAACTACGGGAACCGTTGATCAGGGAGGCAGGCGTGCCGACAGGATACGGGCAAGCATGGTCGTATGGCCTAGCAATTTGACCAGCAAATGGTCGAATTGCATCGCAAGACGTCCTTTTCAGGCGCCGGTGCTCGTCTGATCTGCTCGCGATCGCCAGCGGCCTGGCGTCGTCCCCTCCCACGCCCGGAACGCTCGATAGAAGGAGTTCGGGTCTTCGTAGCCGACGAGGTGCGCCAGCCGGCTGATCTCGATCGCCTCCTGCTTCAGGTAGGTCCGCGCGAGCTCCTGCCGCGCCTCGCCGAGCAGCTGCCGGAACGTCGCTCCTTCCTCGGCGATCCGGCGCTGTAGCGTACGGCTGCTCACGCCGAGCTCCCGCGCGACGGCCTGGATGTCCGGTCGGTTGTCGGCAAGTAGGCGCTTGAGCGTCCACTTCACGTGTTCGCGGACGGCGCCGTCCGCCTGCTGGCCCGAAAGCGCCTTCACCAGCGACGGCTGAAGCATCTCGAGGAGCTCCGGGTTGTGCGTGAGGAACGGACGAGCGAGATCGCTGGCGCGCAGCACCAGCGCGTCGCGTGCTGCGCCGAAGCTCACGACGCAGCCGAAGAAGTCTTCGTGGACTCGCCTCGGACCGCGCCGCCGCACGAGCTCCACGCGGACCGGTGTCAGCGCCGTCTGCGTCCCACGCCGCCCGAGCTCGAGGATCAATGCAAGCGTGGCGTCCACGAGCAGCGGCGGGGTCGGTTCCCGCGCGTGCAGCCATGCGAGCTCGACAGAGCATTCTCCGCCGGCCTCGTGGAGGCGGATGTCCTCGGGAGCACATAACTGCTTGAACCGGATGAGGCGGCCCAGCGCATCGCGGTAGTCGCGGGCATGAAACGAGGCGAGAGTCGCCGGCGGCAGCTGGCTGACCTCCAGCTCGCGCGCGAGGCGCAGCCCGAGGTCCGGTTGCGGGCGCAGGTCGGCGATGCTGCGCCAGAGCGCGAAGAACTGCGCCGTGGTGACGGAGGTCCTGTCGCCGTTGAAGAGCGCGTGCGGCAACCTGCTCTGGCGCAGCACGGCCATGGGGGCGAGCCCTAATCCCTCGAGCCAGATCCAGACGACCTTCGGGACCCTGAAACGGTCCGGAACGCGAAGCGTGGTCATCGTGCCCTCGTACCCCGCCGGCCGCGACTCCGCCTGTCGCCAGTCGCGGCACTCCCTGCTTGTCGGAAGGTTAGCACGGCCCCCCAGGAAAATGGCGCGTCATGCAAGTACATTGGCGCGGGCCGCTATTACCGCCTCGGTCCTGGAGCGACAGGCTCCTCTCTGTCGCGCGCTGTCGCCCGCATCGGGGGGGCGGCGACGAACGTGAGGACGACGAGAGGAGGCAGGGATGAGCGCCACGGCGCAGCCGGTGTCGTTTGCCGGGACGGTCACCACGCGCGTGCGGGTCAACGGCAGGGCGATGTCGGTCACCCATGAGCCGCGAGTCTCCCTGCTCGACCTGCTGCGGGAGCGGCTTCAGCTCACGGGCACCAAAAAGGGGTGCAACGAGGGGGCATGCGGGGTTTGCACGGTGCTGGTGGACGGGCGCCGCGTCAACGGGTGCATGATCCTGGCCGCCTCCTGCGATGGTCGGGAGGTCACCACGGTCGAAGGTCTGGCCGGGCCTGATGGCAGCTTGCACGCGGTGCAGCAGGCGTTCATCGATCACGACGCCTTCCAATGCGGTTACTGCACCTCCGGCCAGCTGGTCTCGGCCGTCGCCTGTATCCGGGAAGGCCATACGGCCTCCGCGGCGGAGATCGCCGAGTGGATGAGCGGCAACATCTGCCGTTGCGCCGCCTATCCCCAGATCGTCGCCGCCGTGGCGCAGGCGGCGCAGGCCGCAAGGGGGAAGGATCATGCGTGACTTCGCCTACGCGCGCGCCACCGATCTGACCCAGGCGGTGGCGGCGCTTGCGGATGGAGCGGTCGCCATCGCCGGCGGCACCGAGCTCCTCAACTGGATGCGTCTCGGCATCGCCGAAGCGGACGCCGTCGTCGACATCGGCCGGCTGGCGGAGCTGCGAGGTATCGCGGTCGAGGGCGACGTCCTCCGCATCGGCGCGCTGGCAACGCTCAACGAGATCGGCGAAAGCGAGCTGGTGGGCACGGCGGCGCCCGTCCTCGCCCAGGCGTGCCTCAAGGCCGCGTCGGCGCAGCTGCGCAATCTCGCGACGATCGGCGGCAATGTCCTGCAGAAGACGCGCTGTCCGTACTTCCGGGCGGAGGCGGCCGCCGCCAGTGCGATGCCGTGGCCGTGCAACAAGCGTGCTCCGGGAACGGGTTGCGCGGCCAGAGACAGCGGCTACGCGCGCCTGGCGCTCTTCGGCGGCACCGACGAGTGTGTGGCGACGCAGCCGTCGGACCCCGCGGTGGCGCTGGCGGCTCTCGACGCCACCGTGCACGTGGCCGGCGCCACCGGTACGCGCGAGATCCTGATGACGGACTTCCATCTGACGCAGGAAGAGGCCGCACGAGCCCATCCACCCCTGGCGGGCGGCCCCGGCGGCCTCCCCGGCGACGGCGCCTCCGTGGTCATGGAGAACCGCCTGCGCCGTGGCGAGCTGATCGTCGGGTACAGCCTACCGATCGGCGACGTGTCGCGGCACTCGGCGTATCTGAAGGTGCGCGAGCGCGAGTCGTATGAGTACGCGCTGGTCGCGGTCGCCGCCGCGGTGGCGTTCGATGGCGCACGCATCCGTTCCGCGCGCATCGCGCTCGGTTCCGTCGCCCAGAAGCCGTGGCGGCTCACGCCGGCCGAGACCGCGCTCGCCGGCCAGACGCTCGACGCATCGTCCATCGACCGCGCCCTGGAGGCGGCGCTCGCCGCCGCGCGCCCCAGGGCCGGAAACGAGTTCAAGGTGGCGCTGGCGAGGAATGCCGCGCGTCGCGCCCTGCTGGCCGCGGGAGGTGTCGCATGAGCGAGCCGCGAGAGGCTGCCGCCCCGATCGTGGGACAGGACCATCAGCCCACCGCGGGCATCGGGGCGCCGATCCCCCGCCGCGACGGCCGCGCGAAGGTCACCGGCGAGGCGAAGTACGCCGGCGAGGAGGCTCCCCCCGGCACCTTGCACGCCGTGGTGGTCACCTCGTCCATCGCCCGCGGGCGCTTGACCGGGCTGGATGCCCGGAACGCGCTTGCCGTGCCTGGCGTGGTGACGGTGATCACGCACCAGGACGTGCCCAAGCTCGGACCCGCGTCAGTGCTGCCGTTCGGTCAAACCCACCTGCCCATGCAAAGCGCGGAGATCCGTTACGAGGGAGAGCCGCTGGCGCTGGTGCTGGCGGAGACCCTCGAAGCCGCGACCGAAGGGGCGGCCCGCCTGCGGCCAACCTATGAGCGGATCCAGCATGTCGCTTTCGAAGACGGCCGGGAGCTCGTGCCACGCAGCGCCAGTGAAGGCAACGGTTTCGCCATCCTGGAGATCGACGCTCAGAAAGGGGACGTGGAAGCCGCCTTCGCGAATGCGGCGGCGGCGATCGATCAGACCTACAGGACGCCTTGTCGCCATCACAACGTCATGGAGCCGCCGGCGACGCTGGCCGAGTGGCGCGGCGACACGCTCCACGTGCACGACGCCACGCAATGGACGTACGGGGTCCGCTACGGGTTGGCGGCGGTATTCGGGATCCCTCCCGAACAGGTCCACGTCCGCTGCCCGTACACCGGCGGGGGTTTCGGCTCCAAGGGCACCGTCTGGTCGCACCAGGTCCTGGCATCCCTTGCCGCCAGGATCTCCGGCCGCCCGGTCAAACTCGCGCTCGCGCGCGCGGGTTGCTTCACCGATTGCGGCTATCAACCCATGATGCGGTCGCGCGTGCGGCTTGCCGCCGATCGTGACGGCGCCCTTCGCGCCGTCGTCCACGAGTCTGCGAACTTGACTTCCCAGTTCGACGACTACGTGGAGTTCGGCAACGCCGGCGCGCGCGGTCTGTATGCCACGCCGGCGCTCCTCGTGCGCACGCGGGTGGTCAAGGCGGACGTCAGCACGCCCACGGCGATGCGTGCCCCCCACGAGGGGCCCGGCATGTTCGCGTTCGAGAGCGCCATGGACGAGCTGGCCGTCGAGCTCGACGTCGATCCGCTCGAGCTGCGCCTGCGCAACTACGCGGAAGCCGATCCCTTGGAGGGCAAGCCTTTCTCGTCCAAGAAGCTCCGCGAGGCGTACGCCGAAGCTGCGCGACGCTTCGACTGGTCGCGGCGTCCGCGTGCGCCCCGCTCCATGCGAGACGGCGACAAGCTCATCGGCTGGGGCATGGCGTCGGCCATGATGGGAGCCAACCGCATGGCCGCCAAGGCACGCGTCCGCTTCGCGGTGGATGGCGAGGTCACCGTCGAGGCGGGATGCCAGGAGATTGGCAACGGGGCCGCAACGGTGCTGCCGCAGGTCGCCGCCGAGGTGCTGGGGATTCCGGCCGAGCGGATCGAGCTGCGGCGCGGCGATACCAGCCTGCCGGAGACGGGCGGCACCTTCGGTTCGTCGACCACCATGTGCGTCGGCTCCGCGGTCGCGGACGCCGCGGAGAAGCTCAAGGCGCGGATCGGGGCGCTGGCCGCGGCGAGCGGCGCCAGCGGCACGAGCGGCGCGGTCTCACCGGAACGGTGGAGCGCCATCCTGGGCGAGATGGGAGTGGCGGAGGTCGTCGCCGAGGGCGCTTTCGCTCCCGATGGAGCGCCGTACGATCTGAACGGCAGCCGGTCCAGGTATGCCATCCATACCTGGGGCGCCGTGTTCGTCGAGATGGAGGTCGATGAGGCGCTCGGGCTGGCGAGGATGCGCCGCTGTGTCGCAGGATACTCGATAGGGCGCGTCGTCAACCCGCGCACGGCGCGGTCGCAGGTCATCGGCGGGATCATCTGGGGTTACGGGCGCGCCATGCTCGAGGAGAGCGTGATCGATCGCCGCTATGGGCGATTCCTGTCGAAGAACCTCTCCGGCGTCATGCTGCCGGTCAATGCCGACATTCCGCGTGACATCGACGTCTTCTTCGTCGACGAGCATGACCAGCACGCCTCGAAGATCGGAGCCCGCGGGGTCGGGGAGGTGGGCGAGGTCGGCGTCGCGGCGGCGATCGCCAATGCCCTCTATCACGCGAGCGGCAAACGCATCCGTAGGCTGCCGGTGCACGTCGAGGATCTGCTCGCCTGAGGGCGCGGGTCTGGGGCCTTCGGGCTGCAGCGATTGCTACCCAGCCAGGATAGCACCGCGTTTCGCGCCGGGGCGAGGCGGCGGGGGGAGACGGAAGTGCTCCAATTGAGCATTACCCCGGGGAACACGAGGCAAGATGGGGCCCGCCAGCCACGGGAACCGTTGATCAGGGAGGCAGGCGTGCCGACAGGAGGTCCTCGGATGACGGATCCCACTCTACACGCCTGACTCGGCGTCCACTGAGAGCAACGTCCGTATCCCATCAACTAACGGAAAACAGCGAGACTGAGGAGGACTGAGGTCATGAAGCTACTTGGGTTGGATCACATCGGAATCGTCGTGCGCGATATCGACGAAGCCTTCGCTCGGGCGGGCGACACCGTTGATGGCAGAGCTGTTGGCAAGCGTTTTGTCACCGCTGACATCGACTTGCAAGTTCTGCTGTGCGGTAAATCGACCTTGGAGTTGATTGAGGTCCGCAATGCGGGTTTCGGCATGCCGAAGCTCAAGGATGGCGAGACTGCGGTCATCGGCCATTTCGGGATTGAAGTCGACGACCTCGAAGACGCCAAGGCCGAACTGACACGCCGAGGGGTCGCCCTGGAGGGCGAGGTCGACGCCGGCGAGGTCCGCTTCATCTTCACCGTGCCGCACACGACGTTCGGCGTAACGCTGCAGCTCATGGATTACAAGGGCCGCCGCACGGGCGCGTAAGCGCCGAGGGGCCTAACCCCGGCGGGCGGCCGCCCGGACGTCGACCCTCACGGATAGACGATCCCGCGCGGCCGCTGCGCCGGCGAGTCTGACAGGACAAGCCTGAGCGTTTCGGCCCAGCTCCGGATACCGATTGAACATCACATGACAGACACGAACGAGCAACTTCGACTAGAACAGGAGGGTCCCGTGACGGATCTAACAAACAACAAGCAGATCGTGGTCGATTACTACACGACGGCGTTCGCGGGCGATCCCGAGAAGGCGGCCGCCGACTACTTGGTCCCAGGGTACATACAGCACAACCCGACAGTCGCAGACGGTCCCGACGAGTTCATCCGGGGCGTGCACCTGCTGCGGGGCCAGTACCCGAACATGAGGCTAGACATCAAGCGAGTCCTCGCGGAGGGCGATCTGGTCGCAACCCATTCGTACGTCAATCTCGAACCCGACAATCCAGAAAAGCCGGGACGAGCGTTTGCGGACTTCTTCCGCCTGAAGGATGGCAAGATCGTCGAGCACTGGGACGTCATCCAGGAGGTACCCAAGGTATCTGCCAACACCAACGGCATGGTCTGAGGCACGACCTCGATCCGCGCACCTCAAAGAGAACCTAGCGTCCGGTCACGTCGAGCTGGATGGGCAGGACATCGGGTGGCTCGCCTAGACCCGACCAGCTCGGCGCCTCCGATCGGTAACGAGAGAACGATGAGCTCACAGGGCATAGCCCGTTAAGGAAGTCGAGGAACGGCTGACCCAGGATGTCCCGCCGGAGCCAGCCGAACGAACCGAGGAGCAGCAGGCGCGCTGGCTCCACGCCCAGCTCCTCTCCTGGCACCGCCGCGAGCACAAGTCCAGTTATTGGCGTTACTTCTACCTGTTGAAGCTGACGGACGAAGAGCGGCGGGAGGAGCCGGAACCCCTGAGCAGCCTGGTGCACGTCGCCAAGCTTGGCAGGATCGGCAAATCGAAGTTTACTGTTCTTGGCCGGCAAAGACAACGCCTTGTTCCTGGCGCACTGGAACAATAAGATCAGCGGCTTCCTGACGGCCCATCGGCTTCAGCGATTCGACGAACGCAAAGCCGAGATCCTGCTATATGAAATTGGGGTAAACGAGGAGTCCCGTAAGAAAGGCATCGGCAAGGCTCTTATCGAAGCCGTGAAGGCTTGGGGGAGAGAAGTTCAGGCTGATGAGGTGTGGGTTCTCACCAACCGCTCGAATCAAGCAGCGATGGCCTTATACAAGTCCGCCGGCGGCCTTGAGGCATCACCCGACGACATGATGTTCGTGTTTAAGCTATACAAGAACGTAACTCCGGCTGCAAGAAAGCGTGTCGCGATCTGGATCAGCGTCTCGTCTGAAGACCACGCCAAGGGCGAGAGCCCGAGCACCACGAGCACCGCGCCAGGGCCTACGCCGAGGTCAAGGGCTGGCAGGTCCTCTCCCAAGAGGACCGTACTGAGGCCCTTCGTGACGCTACTATTGGTGCCTAGCATCTAGTTCGGGGAAGAAACTCGGGTCCGCCGGGTCGAGCGGCAACCACGTGGTGCAGTAGGCGCGATAGCCGCATGTGGGGCAGGCGAAGTCGTAAGTGTGATGAGTGCCGATAGTCGGCACATCGTGCTCTTCCTCTGCGTAACCTGTCTCATTGTGATACTGGTCATAGCAAGTTTTTGTTCTCCGGGCTCGAGTCTCCACCGCTTCGCAGCGCTTGGAGGAGTACTTGGTGAGACGATAGAGCCCTCGGCGACACTTCTGACATCGAAGAGGACGGCTTTTGTGAAGGTAGCTAAGTGGGAGGAAAATTAGCAAGATGATTCCTCCGATGCCAAGGATTATGCTGAGCCAACCCAGACACCCCGGAGCCAGAGACTCACGACGAGTGCTTTGCGCCTCAGCCGTATAGTAGGCCGCCGCTACAAAAGCAATGCCTGCCAAAAGGAGCGTAACTGGCCCCAGGAAGATGAGGATGCGACGGGCCAGGAGAGTCCTGTCGACGGTGCGGTTGAAGCGACCTACATCCTCCGATGGTGCGTTAGCCTCGTTCCTCGTCGGCACTCCCGGCAAGTCCTCCTCGTGACGGTTCGGAAAATCAAATCAGCGTGGAAGCCTCCGTGGAGAGGCTTCCTTCATGCCTGATGGCCCATTATCATAGTGCCATCTTATCAGGCCGCGGGAGATCCGGCACGCGGCACTGGCCCACCTGATCGAGTTCGCCGGGCGGGCTTTCGGGCGTGCCCCTGTCACGCCGCGTACGGTGCTGCGCAGCAACTATCGGTGCACGCCGCCTCGCTTCCGCGCGATCACGATTTAGCTGACTCTTCGCTTGCGGGTGAGCGGCAGGTCCAGCTCCACGCGGTCATGCATCACTTTCGGCGTGATCCGTCCGCGCTCGCCGCGTTCGAGGACGACGAGCCCGTAGCCCTCCATGGTGCGCAAGGTGCGCGACAGATTGGATTTGGCCTTGCCGGTGAGCCGCGCCAGCTCGTCGAGCGAACCCGGTGCCTTCTCGGCAATCACGCGCAGCAGCTCGCGATTGCCTGCCGACAGGACCTTGGCGAAAGACTCCGTCGAGGTGAACCAGACCTTCGGTTCGTTCGGCGCGACCCGCCGCTCGCCGCGTGCCACGGCCATAGTGCGCGCTTTCATCTCATCATAGCTGGCGATACCCACTCTCAACGTGGTCATGGGATCACTCCTCTTTCTCGCAACACCGCGTCCACCGTGCTCCAGAAGTCCGCGAGGAGAGTCGCCGCGTCGCGATACTCATAAGCCCTAATCGCCCGTAGCCGATGACGATGGTCCTGCGGTCCGCCGCGCTTCTGCCCGGCCACGGGATGGGCGTTGTCGAAGCCGACCAATCGCTCGCCATCTGGCCCATGCAGCGTGAGCGAGTAGTCGATGCCGTGCGGCTTCTCCGGCGATACCGGCACTTGCCTGACAGCGAACCGGACCCAGTGACCTCCCTCCGGGTCCACCACGAGAACCTGCCCATCGAGGTCCAAGAGCACGTCGAAAACAGGATCACCTGCCTTCGTCACGTCATACTGTTATCACACTGAAACAACTCTGGCAAGCGCGCCCGGATGGGCGTGCCCCACGGCGATTCGCGGGTAGGGAAGGCATCAACGGCTGGGCAGGTTCAGAGATCCCGCTGCAGCACCAGGGCATCGGAGCCGTCGCGGTAGTAGGCTCGGCGGTGGCCCCGCGGCTCGAAGCCCAGGGCGTGATAGACCGCGAGGGCGCTGACGTTGGCAGGGCGTACCTCGAGGAAGCAGCTGGCGAGGCCGGCGGCGCGCAGGCGCTCAAAGCCGGCGGCGATGAGCCGGCGCGCGATGCCGCGGCCGCGCGCTTCCGGCGCCACGGCCACCCGAAGGAGCTCGGCCTCCCCGGCCCCCAGGCGGAAGCAGGCGTAGCCGCTGGGGGCGCGGTCGCCGCCCGCGACCAGGACGACACTGCATGGATGCGCCAGCTCGGCGGCCAGCATCTCCGGGGACCATGGTTCGGCGAAGCCTGCCGCCTCGAGCTCGACGAGGCGCGGCAGGTCCGCGGCCGCCGCCGGGCGCACGTTGGTTCGGGGCTCGGGTCCCTGCTCAGATTCGGGCTCGGCGTTCAGGGTGGCGGGCTCTCCGGCCGCGGCTTCGGCGCGGTGGTTGCCGGCGGGCGCGAATAGATGGGGGCGGCGAGGCTGGCCGCGCGCCAGCTCGCCGGGGGCAAGGCCGCCGCCAGCCGCAGCGCCGCCGGCGCCAGCGGTGGCGCCTCCTGGAAGCGCGCCCAGCCGCCGGCCGCGTCGGCGCCGCGACGGAGCGCAGAGACGCCGAAGGCGATGATCTCGGGCGGTGCCGAACCCGCGAGGTCCACGGAGCCCGCCACGCCGGCTCGGTCCGCCTGTACCGCCGGGTCCGTCCGCGCCACCCAGTCCGTCCGTGCCTTGCGTGCCGCATGATCTGGCCGGCCAGCCGGGCTTGCCGCCGCTGCCCATGGCGCTAGCCGCTCCAGGAGCTCCCCGGCGGGCACCAGCGCCATCTCGCCCAGCGGCTCCGGCACCGGCCCGGCCCTGAAGGCCTGCGCCGACCATTCGCCGCGCAGGGCGTCGACCGCGGCGATCACCAGTCCTCCCGGCGGCGCCTCGCTCGCCGCGGCCATCGCCGCCAGCGTTGGGATGGCCTGCGCCCGCACGCCGAGACCCTGGACCAGGCCCAGCGCGGTGGCCAGCCCGACACGCAGGCCGGTGAAGCTGCCGGGGCCGGCCAGGGCGACCACGCCCGCGAGGTCGGCGGGCAGCGCCGCGGCCGCCTTCAGCACCTCCGCCACCAGCGCCAGGAGCTGGGTGGACGAGTGCTGCAGCGCGACGGCACCCGCCGCCAGCACCTCGCCGTCGCGGCCGACGGCCACGCTCACCACCGGCGAGCCGGCGTCGAGGGCCAGCACCAGCCCGTCGCCGCCTTCGCGGCCGTTGCCGCCCTCGCCGGCGGCACCTCCTGCGGATACCCGCGCCTGCCGCGCCATGGGACAAGTATAGGAGTGACGGGCCGATATACTCTGCGCCGATGTCCGAGACGGCAGGCCGGGCTCCCACGCTGCATTTGACGCCGATGGTGCGCCAGTACCTCGAGATCAAGGCGCAGCACCCGGATGCCGTCCTGCTCTACC
>Ga0210384_10008252_pt1 | contig 10878 bp, 8 predicted proteins | sample IncBWH2MmetaG_FD_160574 | JGI IMG/M metagenome (GOLD analysis project Ga0210384, IMG submission 160574) | Forest soil microbial communities from Barre Woods Harvard Forest LTER site, Petersham, Massachusetts, United States - Inc-BW-H-2-M | ecosystem: Environmental > Terrestrial > Soil >...
CAGCATGAGCCACACGCTGCCGTCGGGCCCGGCGGCGACGCGGTGCGGCTCGGCTCCGCGCGGCAGCGGGCCGAGCGGGCCGTCCGCCCCGAGGTCGACCGGCACGGCACGCGGCTCCCCGATGGCGTCGATGTCGACCAGCGGATGATCGCGCGCCGACGTGGCCACCGTGATCACGGGTCCGCGGGCCGCCAGATCGACCGGGGGCCAGGTCAAGGCGATGGTGCGCAGCAGCCGGCCGTCGGTCAGGTCGAGCACGGCGATGGTCCCGGTCGCGCCGTCGAGGACGAACATGTGGTCGTCGGCGTCGACCGCCAGCGCGCGAGCCCGCAGCGGCCGTCCCGGGTCAGCGGCGACCGCGGAGAAACCCGTCGCCGATCCGGTCGGCTGCTGCGGGATGGGGTCGGCCAGGAGGTCGGCCGGGACGTTGCTGCCCGCCGCGGCCGCGCGGGGCCATGGCGCCCGCTCGATCTGGCCCCGCTCCGGGACCCCGTGATACAGCCAGCCACGTCGGTCGAACGCGATCCCGGCGCGCTCGGCCTCCGGGCCGGACGCCGCCGGCCAGGCGCCGCCCGGCAGCACCGGCTCCCCTGTCAGCGTCACCTCCGCCGTGCTCGCGTCGACCACCGTGCCGTGATGCCGGCATTGGTCCCACCACTCGGCACCGAGGATCGGCGCGAAGCGGCGGCCAGGCGCGGGCGCGATCGCGATGGCGGCCATCAGCATTCGTCCTTCGGCACCGGGACCGGAACGGGCGCCGGACCCGGCGGCGGGACGAGCGGTCCGCTGCCCGGATCGGGCGGGGAGCCGGTGACGACGGTGATCTCCCTGAGTTCGGGTACCTCCCACCCGGCCAGCAGGACCGTGCCGGTCACCGGGGCCTGCCCGGCCAGGTCGGCCACCTTGAGGTCCTCGACGAAGTCCACGCCCTCTACCTGGAGCACCGCCGCCTCGAGCTCGGGCCCGTGCACCCGGTGGCCGAGCGGCCAGCCGGTCCCGTCCGGGCCGAACGGCGGGAGCGGGGCCAGGTACTGGCGCAGGATCATCTCGACCCAGCGGCGTACCCCGATCGCGCTATAGCCGGTTTTCACCGCCAGGCCGACCGAGACCGCCACCGGGTGGTAGGCCGGCGGCACCACGTACAGCTCGGTGGTGACCAGGCGCCGGCTGTCGAGCTGGCTGCACACCGCGCTGAGCAGCGTGGCGTCGGCCACCGGTGCGTCCGGATGGCGCGGATCGCTGGTCGGCCAGACCATGACCGTGACCACGCCAGCCGCGTCGAAGCTCTCGGTGACCGGATCGAACCTGGGCAGGCACTCGGCCCGGCCGACGCCGACGATGCCGGCCAGCTCGCGGAAGTCATCCCTGGTGACCGCGCGGTCGTGCCGGGCCAGCTCGCCCGGGATGCGCGCGAGCGCGCTCGTGATGGTCTCGCCCTCCTCGCCGCCTGTGGTGGGCAGCGGGTTGCTGACCGTCACGGCCGGGCCTGCGACGACGGTGGTGATGGCCTTGGCCTTCACCAGCCCGGTCCGGCCGCCTCCGTAGCTGTAGGCCGCCGCCCTGATCGGAGCCCCGATGGGAAAGACCTGACCGCGGACGCTGTCTCCGCAGCGGACGATGCCGCTGACCGGATCCAGGGTCACGTGCCGGTCGGCCGGCGTGCTCCCGGCGAAGGAGTCGACGACCTGCCACGGCTGCCACTGATCGCCCTCCCGCACCTGCACCTGGAGCGAACCAGGAACGACGGGCGGGTGGGAGAGGCTGACTTCCTGGCCGCTGAGGCCGTTACCTGTGCCCAGCAGCTCGGGTGCGGCGTCGGCGACCTGCTCGACGTCGGCGGCGTTGGCGCCGACCCAGCGCAGCCGGCCGATTTCCGGCATGCCCTGCCGGGGGAAGGCGCGCAGCCAGAACAGCACCGGGAGCTGATCCTCCAGGGCCGGCGGCCTGTCGTCGACGCCCGCGAGGTCGGCGTCCGCGACCTGGCCGACGCCGATCCGGTCCAGTTGCGCCGCCGGGAGCTGAAGGACGACGACGCCGTCCGTGCGGAGCCCGTTCGTGGTGTCCCGCACCACGCTGACTGGCAGGTAGTCGGTGCCGACCGGATCGCCTGCCCGCAGCGCGGATACCTGCCAGACCAGGGTCGAGTCGACCTGGCCGGCGGGTCCCCCCGGCAGCTCGGGGCCGGGTACGACGGCCGCGCACGCGGCGGCGACCCGCTGGTCCTCGGGCGGCCCGGCCAGGCTGTCGCACGGATCGACCTGGCCGATGGCCGGGTATTCGGTGTCCGTGCCGATCCCGATGGCCAGCGGGGCCCGCGCGAGCACGCCGGACGTGCCGAACAGCATGGTCTTCAGGTCCGGGCGCGGCTGCGGCGGCTCGTGCACCGCGATCCACAGGCAGCGGTCGACCGCGGTGCCGACGTCGAGCGGCTGGAACCCCGGGGCTTCAGGATCGGGCGCGAGCACCGTCTCCTCGTACGGTTCCGCGGCCGCCTCGTCGAGCCCGGCCGCGTCGAGCACCCGGCGGTACTCATCGAGCAGGATCGGATCCGATGGCACGCTGGCGCCCGCCTTGACCACCGCGGTGACGGTGACCGGCAGCACCGTGACGTCGTTGCCGACCTTGAAGGGCACGCTGCCCGCGGTCACCTGCGTGCCCTGGCTGACCGCGGGCGGGTCGCCGGTGGGCTGGCTCGAGTCGAACGCGACCAGGCCCGTGGCGCGGCGTGGCGGGTACGGCGGCACCTGGAGCAGGCGCAGCAGCCACAGCCGGGTCTGATCCGGGATCTGGTTGAAGCGGTACAGCAGGCTCTCGCCGAGGTGGGAGACGAGTTCGAGCAGCGTGATCCCGGGATCGCTGGGCCCGTGGTCGGTCCACTCGGGCGTGTAAACCGGGATCCGAGCCTTGAGCTCGGCGAGGATCTGGTCGTAGCTCCGGTCGTCGAGGACCGGCGTGGGCACGGTCATGTCACCGGACTCCCGCTGGTCGCGCCGACCAGGACGGCGGCCTGGACGGTGTCGATGCTCTGGTCGCGGATCAGCGTGTAGCTGATCGACACCAGCACGGTGCTCGGGTCCCCGGTGGCCGTGACGTCGACCGTCCCGACCACGATCCGCGGTTCCCAGGCGCGTAGCGCGGTCTCGATCTCCCCGGCGATGGCCGCGCGGGTGGCCGGGGTGTTCGGCTCCATCAGGTACCGGCGCAGCCCGCAGCCGAAGTCGGGGCGCATGATCCGCTCGCCAGGCTCGGTGTCCAGGATGATCAGGATCGACTGCCGGACCAGTGCTGCCCCCCAGCGCCACTCGAACCTGCGGTCGGTCACCGCCTCGGGCGGGAAGGCCCAGCCCACGCCGAGCTGGCCGGCATCGGTCGCCGGGGCCGTCGCGGCCGGGGTGGTCACGGCTGGTGTCGTCACGGTCGCACCACCTCGCTGCGCTCGACCCGCCTGGCGTAGGCCAGCGGTCTCGGCGTCGCCGCGCGGTTGGCGAACGCGCCCCGCACGATCGAACCGAACGAGGCCGCATCGAGCTGGTGGCCAGGCTTGGCTGCCTCGGTGAGCCTGGTCGCCATCGACCTCGTGGCCCCGGAGGGCTCGGTGAACTTCGTCTGGCCGTACATGTTCTCCAGTGCCGTGCCGAAGGCGGGGTCGTTCCGGATGGCGGCGACGGCGCCGACGTCAATGTCCGTGCCGCTGCCGATCGCGTCGAGCTCGGCCGCGATGCCGGTGATGTCGACGTCGGGCGGGATGCAGAACCGCAGCGAGAGCAGGAACCAGAGCTGGAAGACGAACACGACGATCGGCAGGAACAGCTGGAACACGAAGAAGGCCACGATCGTGATCAGCGGGATCGCGAAGGAGCAGATCTGGAAGCCGCTGTTGTTCATCGCGTCCGGCGCCGCGGTCGCGGTCAGGTCGCTGGTGGTGAAGGTGAGCTGCGACCGGGGCGGAGACTGGAAGCGCACGCCGCCGGAACCGCCGGGGCTTAGCCGGACGGCATCGGCGTGCAGCTGGGCGAGGTCGGGGAGCTGCACGGTCACCGGCCGGTTCGCGGTACCTTCGAGGTCGAAGTGGGATGCGAGCTGGTACGTCTCGGTCGGCTCCGACCAGGTGACCGGGCAGCGGCACTGCGGGCCCGACCGCGGGCATTCCGGACGGTGCCGCCGCACGAAACAGCGGATCTCGTAACAGCTGTGATCATCGAAACGCGCCTGCCCGGCGTCGTCGACATCGGATGATCCGGTGGGCACGACCCCGAAGTAGATGGTCTGGCCGGCCGCGTCGTGGCCGGGGCTGGTGGGGTCGGGGACGAGCGGGCTGAGCGGGTAGGCCGCCTCGGTCAGCGTCTCGGGCAGTTCCTCGACCGGCTCCCAGGACCCCAGGCCGGCTAGCGGGGTTCGCGGGGGCCCGCTGCCGCAGCCCGGCAGCGGCCCGCGATTTCCCGCCGCGTCGGCTCCGGCCGGAATCCAGCCTTCGAGGCGGCGGAGCCTGGCGCCGGACCGCGTCCACCGCAGGACCTGCTCCAGGGCGTCCTGCTCAGACGATTGCAGCGTGCGCAGGCGGCTCTCCAGCGCGGCCGACCGCAGCGGGCCGCCGCGGGAGAGCCGCATCGAATCCAGCCGGCGCTCGACCGCCGCCCGCTTGGCCCGGGCGACGGCGTGCTGGCGAAGCGCCCGTGCCACCTCGCCGTGCGGGCCGCCGGGCAGGTCGGTGCGCCGCCGCCGGATGACCAGGCCGGCCTGGCAGATCTCGCCGTTCAGGACACGCGGAAACCCTGCGGCGTTGCAGTGCAGGGAGCACACCACCAGGTAATGACGGTGGTGTGAGGCAAGGAACAGTTTTCGACGCTGGGTCCTTGTCCGCCGCGGCAGAGTGCCGAAGCCGGGTGTGACGTCCCAGACCTCGTCGGTGTCGCGGTCGAACGCAAGCCGCCGCTGCGGATCGGCCAGGAACACGTTTACCAGGTCGGGCGAGTCGTACATCTGCAGCGCCGGCCGCAAGACCCGGACGGCGCGACGGTCGCCGGGCGCGCCCGGGTCGTCCGGGTCCGCGCTGTTCCGCAGCGGCCAGTTCCACCATGGTGCGACGAGCCGCCACTCATGGGTGACCGCCACCTCGGTCGCGGTCACCAGACGTTCCCCGCGCCGGGAGTGTAGCTGGGCGAGACGACGCCGACCGAGGCGATCATGTTCGTGCAAGAGATCATGCCGTCGAAGACCGCGGTGGCCGCGTGCACGTTGAGCGCCGACGCGGTGACCTCCACCGTCGCGTTGGCCTGCACCTGCACCTGTCCCGAGGCGGTGAACGTAATCGTCGAGCCGTCCTTGTGGGTCACCTGAAGCTGGCTCGCGCCCTCGTCGAGCACGACCTTGTGTCCCTTGGAGGTAGACAGCGTCACTTTGGCCGCGCCGTCCGTGTCGTCGAACTCGAGCACGCTGCCCGAGCGGCTGCGGATCAGCCTCTTGTTGTTCGGCTTCGTCGCCGTCACGGGCATCATCTCCCGGCCGTTCCAGCACGCGCCGACCACGTAGGGCCGGTGCAGGTCGCCGGCTTCGAAGCCGACCACCACCTGCGTCTGCACCTCGGGCAGGGCGACGAAGCCCTGGTTGTCGTCCGCGTAAGGGGCGAGCAGGGTCGCCCAGGCGCGGACGCTATCGCCGTCGCTGCCGAGCCAGGGGAAGCTCACCTGCACCCGGCCCAGCCGGTCGGGGTCGACGATGTCCGTGACGACCGCCGGGTACAGCCCGAAGAAGCTGGAGCCAGTCCAGTTCGGTGGATGCTGGTGCCGGGTCATGTGGCGGCCTCCCTCACGGTCAGTTCGAGTTCACGGTCGGCCGCTCGGCATCGAACCTGGTGCGCATGCCGCGGCCGAGGTCGTAGCTGTGGTGAACCCGGGTGACGTAGTAGCCAGATCCGTCGAAGGGCCGGCCGCACCGGGCGAGCGTCAGCTTGCTTCCCACGACGAGCTCCGGGGTACCGGTCGTGATCCCGCGGACCCGCACGAAACGCCGGGAGCGGCGCAGCATCTCCGCGCGTGCCACCGCCCGGGCGTCGGACTCGACGACCGGGACATCGCGCACCCGGCGGCCGGGCAGGGTGCCGAACGCCCGCTGCAGGGTCTGCGGGCCGGTCCGCCCGCCGGAGATCTCCGCGTCGACCGTCGACGCCGGGGCCTCCGCGTCGATCGAGGCCCGCGCGGCGGCGTCGTAGCCGGAAACCCGGACGGCGGTGCACTGCTCGGCGAGGTCGGCCTTGGCCGATACGGCAATCAGGTCGCTGCCCCTGGTCATCGTCACGCTGGTACCCCGGCGGTGATCCCGGGTGGCCAGGTGCACCGAGCCGTCGGCCGCCCACAGCTCGGCCTGGATGCGATGGGCCCGCTCGCGCAGGAACGCGAGGTCGCTCTGGTTGAACTGCTGGACGACGTCGTAGGTGGGACCGTCCGCGTCCACCTGGGCGCCGAGCCCGTGCCCGGCCGCGATGCGCCGGACGATGTCGGCGTCCGACGCCTGGGTGTAGCTCGCCGACCGCTGGGTGAACCGCAGCTTCATCAGGTCGTCTTCGGCCGACACGACCACGACGGGGACATCGCCTTCGGTGAAGTTCACCTCGAGGGCGGAGACCACCCCGGTGAAGACGATCTTCTCGTTGCCTGGCGGCCCGAGAGAGGCCTCGAGCCGCTTGCCGAAGTCGAGCAGGGTCCCGTCGAGGTACTCCACCACGTCGTTGGACGGCTGGTCGCGCGGCGCGCTGCCGAGGAACTGCGCGGTGAAGGTGCGCAGGCCCTCGGTGCTCTCTTCGACGTCGAGCCGTACCACGTCGCGGGCGAGGTCCGCCGCCCGGGTGCCGTTCACCTTGAACACCGGCGCCGACGAGGCGAAAGCCGGGGCGTCAGCCATCGAATCCCTCCCCGGCGGTGCGGCGGCACGACTCGCGTTCGTGTTCGGCCAGCTCGCGGTGGCGTTCCCGCTGTTCCCAGAGCGGCGGGCTCGGGCTGTCCGAGGTTGCCGGGATCCCGCCGGCGCCGGGGGCCCCGTGCACCTCCACCTGCGAGGTCACCTCGCCGACGTGCAGGCTCATGGGCAGGCTCCGCAACCGCAGCCGGCCGCTGCAGGCGGCCCGGCGGCCTGGCCGGCGGCGCCGAGGGCCAGCCAGCCGGGGATGGTGGGATCGCTGGTCTGCGGGGGCTGGTCACCGCCGCTCGCCACGTTGCGGTGCAGTTCCCGGACCAGGCCGGCCGTGATGGGCCCGGTGACGCCCAGCCGGGGGCGCAGCGGAACCCCGAATCCGTAGCTGACGGCGCGCGGGTCGGCGGTACTGACCGCCGCGGCCGGCGACGGACCGGGCATCGCGGCCGCCGACGGCCCGGCCTGGGGCGCCTGGGTCGGCGACGGGCTAACCGACGGGCCAGCGGGCGTCGGCCCGGCAGGCAGTGAGCCGGCCGGCGCGGCTGGGGAGGAGCTGGCGGGCGCGGCCGACGGTGAACCTGACCCGGTGGCGAAGGCCTGCCTGGCCTGGCTGGCGGCGCTGGCCGCCGTGGCCGCGGCCATCCGGTCGAGCGCACGGGCCAGGCCGCCGGCCGCGGTCAGCCCCGGGCCGTCGACGGGAAGCCGGGCCGGCACTGGGCCGACCGCGGCGCCGCCGGCGGCGCCGGGGACCGGCGCGGGGCCGGTGCCGGGCATGCCGGCCACGCCGGGGGCGGCTCCGCCGAGGTCCGCGGTCGCGCCGACCTCCACCCCGACCCCGGCGCCTTGCGACAGCGAGGAGGAGAAGTCGATCTGCTGGCCGGCCTGCAGCCGCAGCGGGTCGGAGATGCCCTGGAGCCCCTTCCAGGCCCGCGGGTCCAGGCCCATCCGCTGGGCGAAATCCGGCGCGGTCTCGCCGGCCAGGGCCGTGCCGGTGCGGTCCGTCGGCGTCGGCGGGGTCGTGCCCGCGCCGCTCGCCGAGCCGGGACCCGTCGCGGGCGGAACCGGCGGGGTGGCCCCTGTTCCCGTGTTGGCGCCCGGGCCCGCCTGGTTCGCGTCGAACTCAGGCTTCTGCTCCTTTATTGTCACGGCGCACTTGGCGCGGAGCGGGACACCGCTCACGCTGAACAGGTCGAAGTCCTGGTTGAGGGCGGTCATCACGCCGATAACGGTGAAGGTGCCGTAGGTGAACCTGAGCCTGGGCGGGGCGGCCTTGGGGTGCTTGTTGTTCGGGAGCACGAAGCGTTCGAGCTGGCGGGTACGGGTGCGCACGTCGACCGGTTTGTCGGTCTCCCCCTCGTCGGCGGTGTCGAAGACGAGGTCGAACGACAACGTCGAGGTCGAGCCCTGGTACGTCGTCTTCTGCCGTCCGGCGTCCTTGCCGAAGTCGACCGTGCTGGCCATCTGATAGCGGAGCGTCGCCGGGTTGATCTGCACCTCGACCTTCGCGCTCTCGGCCTTGGGCGGGGTAGCGGCCGGCTTGGTCGAGACTTCCTCGAGGAAGGCCTTCTTGAACTCCATCACCGCACCTCCATGCGAAGGCCCTCGTGGGCGATCTGCAGTTCCTCGATGGCCACCTCGCCGGTGCGGGCGTTGAGCTGCGGCCCGACCAGCTTGGCGGGCAGCCCGCGGGTGAACTTCCAGGTGGCGACAGGCTGGTCAGCCTGCTCGTCGAGCACGGTCACGGTGCCGTCGTAACGGCGGATCGGCCGGACCCCGTCCAGGACGTCCTGGAGCCACTGCCACAGCTCGGCGTTCACGCTGCCGCCCGCCGGGTGGAGCATGCCGCGCCTGAGCACGATGCGCGCCACCTTCGCCCGGCCGGCCCGTTGCAGCACGCCGTTGTTCCGGCCGCCCTCGACGTATTCGCCCACGTCCATCTCCAGGTCGAGCCCTGAGCATTCGGCGAAGGCACCGTCGCCCAGCGTTCCGTCCGCGGCCGTGGTCCCCTGCGAGGACGGCGAAGGCGAGCTCGCCAGCGTCACGCGGAACCGGAACGCCCGGGCGAACAGGTCAGCCATGGCCGATCACCGCGGGTCCCGTGGTCACCGTGGTCTTGATCGCCCCTTCGGCCTGGACGGCCGCACGCACCACGATGAACTCGATGGGCGCCGACGGGGCCACGCCTACCTCGGCGATGAGCTGGCCGCTGTCCGCCTCGGCCGCCAGCAGGGACCCGGAGGCCACGTTGACGAACCACGAATCCTGCGCCGTGGCGCCGGCGAAGCACCCGTCGGCGAACAGGGTGGCCAGCAGCGCGTCGAGCTGCTGACGCAGGGCCTCCCTAAGCTGCTGGCCGTTGGGCTCGAACACCGTCCACTGCAGTTGCCGCCGGACGGCGCGCTCGATCAGAAGCAGCAGCCTTCGCACGCTGAGCTGCCGCCAGGCGGGGTCCATCGACAGGGTCCTGGCGCTGGTGAGGTAGACGCCGCCGGGCTGCATCCGGAAGACGTCCACGCCCAGCCGGTGCAGCGCGGCGTGCTGGTCGTCGTCGACGAGGTCCGCGACGTCGACGATGCCGCCGGCCGCCTCGTTGGCGGGGCCGCGGCTGATGCCCTCCCTGAGCTCGCACCGGGCGATCAGCCCCGCGGCGACGGCCGACGGCGGTACCTGAGAAAGCGCGTTCCGCGGATCGACGCCGCGGAGCCACGGGTGATAACACGCCGCGTAGGACGAGTCGAACTGCGATCGCCAGTGCGGTACCTGGGCCGGACGCAGCCCCGGCGGTACGTCGAGGAGGGCGACCACCTGCAGGTCCTCGGCGAGCCGCACGAGCTGCCGCTGCTGGTCCACGATGCGCGCCAGGGCCTCGGGGTCGGCCGGGTCCAGCCACAGCCCGGTCAGCGGCCCGGACGGCGCAACCGTGGCCGGCGCGGGCGGCTGCGGCGTGCAGGCCTCGAAACGTGGGCTTGAGGCGGCGGGGGCCCCGGGCTCCTGTTCCGGCGCTGCCGCGGCCGGCGCGTACAGGTCCGGCACGACCACGGTCGCGACCTCGGGCGCGCTGCGGATGGCGTCCGCGCCGCCGGTGCCTGGCGGCTCGTCCCCGTGCGGGAAGATGTCGGCCAGGGTAACCGAACCCCAGCGATCCTCGCCGTCCTCGACGCGTTTCGCGTCGAGCCTGGGCAGGCTGGCGTCGGGCAGCAGCGCCCAGGTTCCGTCGTGGGTCTCCGCCTCCACCAGGCGCGATCCGGCCGTGAGCACGTCCGCGAGGAAGCGGGGGTGAACCGGGCTGAGGCCGAGAGCGGTATGGCGTTCCTGGCGCAGCCGCACCGGGTCCTGGTCGTCGATCGCCAGCTCGGCCTCGACGACCTCGAACGCCGAGGCCGCGGTCATCGGAGCGGGCCGATCCAGCGCGGCCACGACGTCGTAGCCGGGATCGGCCCGGCGGCCGGTGCGCGTGACGGCCGATACGACGCGGAGCGCGGCGTCCTGGCCCGGGGTGCCGATCCGCAGCGTGGTGCCGACCGGCACCCCGCTGCCCGGGCCGAGCAGGATCTTGTCCGCGGAAAGCCCGGTGGCCTGGAACGGCGTGGCGGTGAACGTCATGGCGATAACCAGCCGGTTTCCCCAGGCACCTTCGTTGCGAGCCCGCAGCCGCAGCGGCGGCGACCCGATTCCCATCTGGTAGACGGCACAGCCGGCCGGTGCCTCCTGACTGTCCGCGGCGGTGACGATCCGCACGACGTAGGCGCGCCGCCCGCCCTGGGCGAAGTAGGCGGCCACCGCGTACGGCAGCAGTCCGGGACCCTCGAACCCGCCGAACAGCTCGAGGTAGTCATCCCACCGGTCCAGCGGCACGGCCACCGACCGGGCCCGGAAGGTGCCCTGCTCGCCGAGCGTCGGGTCATCGACAAGCTCCCAGGCTGGCCCGCGAGGGGCCACGCCCGCGAATCCGGCTACGTCCATCGGCTCGAC
>Ga0210384_10008253_pt1 | contig 10877 bp, 8 predicted proteins | sample IncBWH2MmetaG_FD_160574 | JGI IMG/M metagenome (GOLD analysis project Ga0210384, IMG submission 160574) | Forest soil microbial communities from Barre Woods Harvard Forest LTER site, Petersham, Massachusetts, United States - Inc-BW-H-2-M | ecosystem: Environmental > Terrestrial > Soil >...
ATCTTCTTGCACCACTATCTTTGAAGCACCCTTATCAAGCGCCTGCGTAATGTAATCAATACCGTTTTGTTTGAGACCTTGAACGGCAACAAAGGTAGTCCCTGGACCTACGTGGTCGGTATGTGCGGTAACAGGAAAGATTTTTGGAAATTCTAGATGCATACAAACCTAAAAAAATTTACTTCTCGTAAGCAGCAAGACCTTTTCTAATATGCGGCAATAACCACAGAATACCAAAAAGGTTAATCCCTAATAAGAACGCATTAATAAGGTCGGTTGAATTCCACACGATTTCTATTTCTGCCATTGCACCCAAAAAGGTCATCGCGCAGAAAACAATCGTATATACACCACCAAACTTACCGTTGGTTAAAAAAAGCCAGCAGGCACGAGTAATGTAAGCATAGGCAACCAAGACTCCAAGTCCAAAGGTAATTGATAAGAATGCAACAATCCAACCACCTACCCAACCGAAGGCTGTTTCATAGGCAGCTATGGTTAAGCCTAATCCTTTGTGTCCTGTATCCCACACACCGCTTGCGATAATGAGAAGAGCGACAGAAAAACAAACTAAATTTGAACTGATGAAGGGCCCAAGCATGGACATTATGCCGTCCTTCACCGGGTTCTTGCTTCCGGTCGCGCCAAAAAGGATGGCTGCCGAGCCAAGACCAGCTTCACTGGCATTCAAGCCGCGAAATATACCAAAACGCATAGCTTGTTGCAGACCAAACCCCATCACCCCGCCAGCAAGAGCCACCGGACTAAAAGCGCTTTGGGTAATTAATTTAAGAGCAGGAATAAGAGATTGGTAATGATAAGCAAGAACAAAAAATGATGAGGTAAAGAAAAGACCTACTTTTACCGGGACAAGCGCTTCAGAAACTTTCACAATACGCGCTGCCCCGCCTAACATGACATAGGCAATGAATACAAGAAGGATGCAGGCTATAACCCAGTTTGAAAAACCTGAGATGTGGATAAGACCAGCGGTAATTGAATTGGCTTGCATACTGTTGCCAACAACAAAGCCGAGCATCATGCAAAAAAAGGCATAAACAACGGCAAGTACAGAACCACCGGGTACTTTTTTAAGATAGACCATCGGGCCACCAAGCGTGGCGCTTGAAGTCGAAGGAAAGAGCAAGCTTAAGTACACTTCAGCATAACGGACAGCCATACTGGTAATGCCAAGAACAAAAACCCAAAATGCCGCTCCCGGACCACCGGCAAAAATAGCCGTAGCCATACCGGCAATACTGCCATTACCTACGCTTGCACTCAGAGCGTTGAGGAATGCTTGAAAGGGAGTCATATCGGCTTTTTGAGCTTTTGTTTCCGCCTCTGAATAAATGACATTTTTCCATGCGGTAAAAAAATAACGAATTTGAATAAAACCAAGGGCAACAGTAACAATAATACTGGTACCAAACACATAGAGTACCAGGGGCCATCCGCAAATAAGGTCGGTTGCCTGAAGAATTAACGCGTTAAGATCCATACATTTCCTTCTCTTTAAAGAATAAGATCCGCCAAGTATACTGATTTTAGGAAGAATTAAAATTCGCAACCATTTTAGAATCCCTAAAGCTTACGGTACTTAATTTTATGAAAACCCTTTGCCTTGACCTTGGTGACCAGTGGACTGGTATGGCAATCTCTGATGCCCTGGGCATGCTTGCCCGCCCTTATCAAACGGTAGCATCTGCCCACCTCGATAAAGAATTGGAAGCCATTCTTAAAAAAGAAAAAATAGCTACGGTTGTGGTCGGCATACCAACTACCATGAAAGGCGGCGTAAGCGAGCAGACTCAAAAAGTCCTCGATCGAAAAAAGCTTCTAGAGGCTACCTTCCCAAACTACACCTGGGTTGGCTGGGATGAACGGCTCAGCAGCAAGCACGCTCAAGAGTTACGGCATGCAAAAACAAAAGAACAAAAGCTCCAGTCACATGCTCTGGCTGCCGCCTTTGTCTTGCAGTCATATTTGGACTACCTAAGTATACGGCAGCAGAACAACCTTTAATCGCATACAAAAAAATCATTGACAATATGGCTATTAATTTCATACGTTTTTTAACAAAGCCACCAATGAGGAAAAAAGATGAAGCCGATATGAAGCAGAGATGAAGCGCTCCGTGTTTTAAAGAGGACACGGGAAAAAAGGGAGAAGCCGTGAAATGTAAAAAATGTTCGGGCCTCATGGTGTTGCAGTCGTTTTTTGATCACTTTCTCAACTTTACTGGATGGAAATGTTTAAACTGTGGTAAGGTTGTTACCCAGAAAGAAAAAACGCTTGAGTCGGATGCGTTTAGCATTTTTTATCAACAACAAAAATGTAAAAATTCTAAGTAGGCTATGTTGTACTTCCTCAGCATTCAAAATAATTATCACCAGGTAGAGTTAGCCCTTTTTAAAGATTCTCACATCCTCACTTCATTAGCCATTTCAAAAATTGATGCCTCTTCTCAGCTGATGCTCACCATTAAAAGTTTACTTGCAGAACATCATCTCTCTTTTAAAGATCTATCCTTTATCGCGGCAAACCAAGGCCCCGGACCATTTACCACCTTGCGTGTTGTTATCGCTACGGTCAACGGGATTAGTTTTGCCACCAGAATCCCGCTCATCGGGGTAGATGGACTGGATGTCTTTTTAAATGAATACAAAGATACTCAGTACCCGGTCACCGTGGCCCTACTTAATGCCTTTAATCAGGACGCCTATTTTGGTATTGATACTTTTGGCACACGGGAAAAGGGGTGTAAAAATAGCGAACAGCTCTTGCGCGAACTGCATGCCCAACACGGCAATCAGCAAATTCGTTTTATTGGCAGTGGCGTAAGTACATTTAAAGAACAACTGACTTCTATTTTTGGTGCCCAGGCTGGCTCAAAAATTTTGATTCCCATTCCATTGCCTGACCAGTGTTCAGTCAAGGCACTGGGTCTTCACGCACTGGAGAATTGGAAAACACATAAAAATCTTACGTATCAATTATTACCGCTGTATTTAAAAAGTCAGGTAATCAAAACAACTCACAGTTTGTAATTGAGGGCGGCTTGAAATAAAAAGACCACCAGAACCTTAATCCTGGCGGCCCAACAATATCTATGTCAGATAGATCAACGATCATAATCGTATTGCTTGGATGATCCCCCGTTTCAGGTTTGCAAGTTGATCCGCTTCTTCTAGCTTCCACCTTTCCAAAACCGCTGCCTCTAGAGTTTCTATAGTTGAATGCAGTAGCAATTTATTGTGCTTATAAAAAAAATCCCTTAGACCCAATAACATCTTTTTTGCATCTCCTTGATAGTCATCATTAATCATCTTAAGAGTTACCCAATCCTTAGAATCGTTACCAATACGGCATTGGCCTATAGAATTGCCCGAAATGCAGAGCTCCACTTGATATACAAAAAGCCCCTGTGTGTCTCCTTGATTATATACCACCCAAATGTCAATCCCGCGCGCTATGATCTCTTTTGTAAAAAACCAAAACTCAGCACACTGAGGAGAAACTGATGATGAAGGTACTGGGACAACAGAAGAAGAACGTCCATCCATCGCGCCAGCACTAAATGTTAGCCCAAGAAAAGAGAGAGTGAAAGAGAGAAGATATTTATTCATGGAAAACCTCGCGGTATTGTTGAATGTAAATTATGTTGACTTTCGGCTCATCATACAGGTTTTTATGCGCTGATAAAGGGTTTTTTTAAGAATCACGACCGGGAAGCGGCAATCAATCGCAACGCACCTAATCCAACGGTAAGCGCTTGTTGCGCACGGAGTATGGTGGGTGTGAGCGCATAGAATCCGAAATTATTTTTTTGAGCACCTCTTTTTCATCTTCAGACAGATCACCTTTCTCGTCTTAGGGCGCACAATTTTTTTGAACTTAAAATTCTTGTTTTCTTTTTTCCTTGCATGGTAGCTTTATAAAAGATTTGAACCTGAAGGAGTAAAAAAATGAAGAAACTACCCATTGGTCTGTTAGTTATTGTTACATCGGTTGTTTATGCGCAACAACCTAGACCTCGATCAAAGAGACCCATTCCAACTATTGCCGTCACCAGTCCCGAAGGCATCCCTTATGTCACCCTTTTAAGTGATGATGGCATACCCGTACAACTGCGCGAGGATCTCACGCTGCTTTCTGAATCTATGGTTGCTCAACGAGAAAGATGGAAAGAAGAGAGAAAATGGAATGTTCCCTTCGCTACCGATAGTCTAGAAGCTTTTTTAAATGCACTTGGAAGTATTCGGAACCTTTATGCCACAAAAGATAGTTTTCTTGCAGTCAATGAAGAGCAGAAGAAAAAAATTTTAAGTGCATCTCCTGAAGCAAAAGTAGTAATTTTACCTGATGCTAGAGCAACTTTTACAAGCTTGGAACCATTGCGGGATTCTCTTAGGCAATTGGATTTGAATGATTCAATCGCTATCTTACAAATAGCTGACTATTTCGTAGTCCCCGAGCTGCTATCTGTACTACCGTCTATCATTGCACAAAAGCTCAGCCTCTCTGAATCGCTTGACCTCTTTGCTCACCAGGATGTTTCCTTTTTAGATAGATTCAATGTGTTAAGTCGGTCACCACAAGCATCACAAATTGCCAAGGATCTTTTTAAAGATAACCCAGGCGCTTTTTTTAAAAGTATTATTACTATTCCGCATGATGACATGGTTAAGAACGCAACATTTTCTCCCGATGGAACCAAAGTTGTTACTGCTTCTTGGGACAAAACAGCTAAAATTGTTGATGCAAACACAGGCAGAGTTATTGCTACCATTAGACATGCTGGCGGGGTTTTCAGTCCCGGCGACGTTGATAACGCAACATTTTCTCCTGATGGAACTAAAATTGTTACTGCTTCTAAAGACGGTACTGCTAAAATTGTTGATGCAAACACAGGCAGCCTTCTTGCTGCCATTAGACATGATAGTGTGATTTTTGACGCAGCATTTTCACCTGATAGCACCAGGGTTGTTACTGCTTCTAATGACCACACTGCCCAAATTTCTAATGCAACCAATGGTGATCCTATCACACTCGTTCAGCATGGGCCTCTGTCAACACCGCAGCATTTTCTCCAGATGGCACCAAGGTTGTTACTGCTTCTAATGACCACACTGCTAAAATTTCTAGTGCAACCAATGGTGATCTTATCTTTCCGCCAATTCAACATGGCGACGGGGTTAACGCTGCAGTATTTTCTCCAGATGGTACCAAGGTTGTTACTACTTCTTCTGATCGCACTGCTAAAATTGTTGACGCAATTACAGGCAACGTTATAAAGACTGTTCCGTATGAAAGTCAGTTTTCACGCGCAGCATTTTCACCAGATAGCACTAAATTTATTATTGCTTCCAGCATCTTTGATGCGAGAACCGGCGAGCTTCTTGCTACCCTTCCCTATCATAACCGCATTACCGCAGCATTTTCTCCGGATGGCACCAAAATTATTATTAAGGATGTCGGAAAAGTCGCTCGAATTGTTGATGCAACCACTCTTAAGCTTCTTGCCACCATTCGGCACAATGAAGGGGTTACGAGTGTAGCATTTTCACCAGACGGGACTAAGGTTGTTACTGCTTCTGGACCAGCTAATTTTAAGAGTCCTTCTGATGCAAAAATTTCTTCTCCTTTTCCTGAGGCTAACAAACTTCCACTTCCCCAAACGCTATTTGTTATCCTTCTCGATCATCTGGAAGATGCCGGACGTACACTCACCTTAAATAATGAGCTCAAAAAAATTTGGGAACAATTCTCGCCTCATCAAAAAACATTTTTACGCCGTGCATATCCTTCCTTTTTTACGAATCTTCCCCAAACCGTGGCATCACTCAAAAAAGAAAAGAGCCATTTAAAAATTACGCAACGTAAACAACAAAAAAAGAATATTGTGGCAAAGGCAAAAATACCTACCTCAATATCCGCTTAGCCTAAGCCCTGCCAATCAATCGCAACGCACCTAATCCAACCACCAGCGCTTGTTGCGCGCGCAGTATCGTTGGCGTGAGAGCAGCAAATTGAAACTTATTTTTTTTAAGCAGCGCCTTCTCATCTTCCAACAAATCCCCTTCTGGTCCGATCATGCACGCCACTGCGGTTGGTTTTTCCTGCAATGTATGAAGTAGAGGTATGAGTGGAGATCCTGTCGGATCAAAAAATAATTTTGTTGGCAGAGCGCTCACCTCTTCAACCGCTTGCGCAAGCTCAACAGGATCGTGGAGTGTGGGAAGTGAGAAATTTTTTGATTGTTCTGCTGCGGCAATCATAATGCGATGCACACGTTCTTTTTCCTTAGCCCCGCCCCAACTTCGCTGCGCCTTGGCGGTAATCACGGGCTGGACCGCCGATGCACCCAGTTCAACGGTACTGTACACCGCCTCTTCAAACGCCTCGCGTCTGAGGAGAGGAAGTAGTACGGTAATGGCTGGTTCGAGTACCTGGTTCTTCTGGTAGCTTTGCACTGAGCACACGATTCTTTTTTTGCTCAGATCTTTGATAGTAACAAACGCATGCCCGGTAGAATCAAAAAGAATAATCTCATCCGATTGTTGAAGGCGCAACACCGTAGTTATGCGATGGATAAGCTCGGAATCGGAAATCACAAAAGAGGAGCCCGGTCGTAAAAGACCAGGCTCTTGAGACAGAGATTCTACGTACAAAGCAAATTGATGTTTCACTCTTTTTTCCCTTTTTTCCCAGTAACTTTATGCCAGGCTGTTGCTAAAAGTTTTTGGAACTTGCCGGCATATTCTTTTGCTTTTTCTTTCACCGTTGGTTTTTGCAGCGCCTTTTCATTGGGAACAACATATGCCGTTATACAACCATAGCAGGTGTCCATGATGAACACATAAATTTGATCCGTAGGATGAACAAGGCCAATGGTAAGCATGACAAATTTATCATCTTTTCCCCCAACGGTTTGTTCAAAATGATTACATTGTTGTTCTCGTGTCATTTTTTCTATTTCTATTTTTTTATCTTTCGGCAAAAAATCTTCGCGCTCAATCCAGCTCACCTGATGCGAATCATCGGACAAAGAACTCAAGGCAAACTTGGCCCATCGTTCTTCGTTTTTATTTTTATGCTTAATTAAGAGTAAGAGATCATGAGTTTCTTTAAAATTCTCCCACTCTTTTTTATCTATCGCTGCACATGCCAACGTTGTCATGGTAAGAGGTAGCACAACACCCAAATAGTTTCGTATACTCATAGGACTCCTTTTTGCAAAGTTCTCAAAAAATATTCTGAAGTATAACAAAAAAAAAGGCCCCCGCCATGAAATCAATTTCTCCTTTTGCACTCGTTATTTTAGACGGTTTTGGTTATCAAAAAGAGCAGTCACATAATGCGATTGCCCATGCACACACACCCCACTTAACTCACTGGTTTGCGACCTACCCACACACCCTGCTTAAAGCAAGCGGTCCTGCCGTGGGACTCCTGCCGGGAACTATTGGCACCTCTGAGGTCGGCCACCTTACCATTGGTGCGGGACGCGTTATCCCTGAATCTGTTCTACGACTGCACGAAGAAATAGATAACGGTTCTTTTTTTAAGAATCCTGTTTTAGTAAACGCACTCAAAAAAATAAAGGAGTCCGGAAAATCCCTTCATCTGATGGGCTTACTTTCTGATGCCGGGGTACACAGCCATGAAAAACATTTGTACGCGCTCATCAAGGCTGCCTGCGCCGCCGGGATAAAGAACGTGTATGTTCATCCTTTCCTGGATGGCCGCGATGTTCCTCCGCGCTCAGCACTTACCTACCTTGAACGACTTGAAAAAGTTCTAAAAAAAGAAGGGTGTGGAAAAATAGCCACTATTCACGGACGGTTCTATGCCATGGATCGTGATAAAAACTGGGAACGTACTGGTGAAAGTTATCAGGTTCTTACTACACCACAAAAAATAACCTATCCATCATGGAAAAAGCACATTGAAGAAAATTACGAGAAAGAAATCTATGATGAGTTCACCCCGCCATTTCAGGTTGATCCTCAGGGTATCGTACACGGCGGTGATGGCATTATCTTTTTTAATTTCAGGGCTGACCGCGCACGACAACTTACTCGTTGCTTTACCTGTCCTCAAACAACCCCGCTAGCATTGCAAAAAATCCCACTCGCCTTTTTTATCGGGGCAACTGAATATGATCATGATATTCCCATGGAACATTTACTCACTAAGCAACCGTTACACAACACACTCAAGGAAGTTCTTGCGGAACATCACAAAACCATGTTTGCCATAGCAGAAACAGAAAAGTATGCGCACGTAACTTATTTTTTTGGCGGCGGACGGGAAAAGGAATTTTCTGGCGAGACCTGGAAACTCATTCCTTCCATTAAAACAAAAGATTATGTTCATCACCCGGAAATGTCGGCCGCAAAAATTACCGATACTGTTCTCGATTCATTGCGCCAGAGTCCGTGCAACTTTTACTTAATTAATTATGCCAATGCGGACATGGTAGGACATTCGGGGAATTATGATGCAACGGTTAAGGCAGTGGAATGTTTAGACCGGGAGTTACAAAGATTGTATGAAGTTATTGTTGAGAAGATGCATGGTACTCTGTACATCACTGCTGATCATGGTAACGCAGAAACCATGTGGGATGAGAACGCACAGCAGCCAAAAACTTCACATACCACGAACCCGGTGCCCTTTTTAGAAATAAAAAAGGGATTGGAAGGTGGTAAAGAAAAACTCAATCTTCATGAGCTGTCTGACATTGCACCATTTATTTTGCAGCAGATGGGGTTGCCCATACCAGCTGAGATGCGCTAAAGGAATACTTGTTATTCATTATTCTTGCATTCAATTACATATAGACATTATTCTTAATTTGAAGGGTTCAGGAGTTTTTTTAAAGGGGGAAGATCTATGTTAGGCATATCATTGCTCATCTATTGTTTAGGTACCGTCATAACCATGCATGCTTCGTTGAGTTCGGTGGAACAAACCTTTATTACCGAGAGTGGGCGCAAAGATTCTTATGCGCAGGAAAAATTGCCGGTCATAGAGGTAAATAATAGTTTCAAGCTAGGGAAATTGGTCGCGCTCCGCTTTTTAGAATGGACTATCGACAATCCTGAAGGAGTTATTTCGCTTCCTACCGGAAAAACGCCAGAATATTTTATTAAATATCTCGAGTACTATAAAAAAAATTGGGATCAGCCCACGGTGCAAAAAGAGCTGCAACGCCACGGCATTACCTCAACTAACTTTCCTGACACTTCGCGCCTTAAATTTGTGCAGATGGATGAGTTTTTCAAAATCAAGGCAACGCAAAAAAATAGTTTTAACTATTACATCAAAAAATATTATCTCCCGATCCTTGGACTCAAGGAAGAAAACATTTTGTTACTCGACAGAAAAGACATGTATGCAAACTATGGAAAACATGTAGACACCTACTGCGATGCCTATGAAAAACAGATTCAGGCATGGGGCGGCATAGGATTTTTTTTAGGCGGCATTGGACCGGACGGCCACATAGCTTTTAACATGCGTGGTTCCCCGCATGACAGCAGCACCCGACTCCTCACGTTAAATTATGAAAGTGCCGCTGCCGCTGCAACCGATTTGGGTGGTATAGAACATTCACGCGATAAAAAAGTTATTACCATTGGGCTACAAACTATAACTGCCCGGCCTGACGCCACCATCATCATCATGGCAGCAGGAGAAGCAAAGGCCCACATCGTTGCCCAGTCAATCGAAAGTGACAACCAAGAATTGCCAGCAACTGCTCTTCATCTTCACTCCGGTGCACGGTTTTATCTCACCACGGGAGCAGCTAGTCTTCTTACCGGAAGAAAAAGAGAAGCGTATCAGGCGTTACCGTTAGAGCGCCATGAACAGTGGGATGAGGCGGTTTATGAAATTGCCTGGAAGGCGCATAAAAAATTGTCAGATTTAGATCGTACCGATTTTGAGCAATCTGATTATGGCACCATGATTCTTGAAAAACTGAGCAGCTCTCAGGAACAATTTTTAGCGGAGGTTGCGCAACGACTTATAACAAAGATTGAAAATAGTCTTACGCTGCCAGAACAGATCACGGTGTTACACACTGAACCACATCATGATGACATTATGCTTTCCTATCATCCGGTAGCCACCAAGCTTATTGGCAACAATACTAATTTTTTTGTCACGCTCACCAGCGGCTTTAATGCTGTTACTAATAGATATATAAAAAACCTTCTTGCTCATACTGATGAAAGTTTTGTGTATTCACATGAGCATGAGATTTTTGAAACATCCTACGCAGAACTTTTACAACAGTACAAATCTGCTTTACTCGCACAAGATCAGTACGAAGCAGAAAAAATTGAATATCTTATTTTTCTCCAAAACATGCGTTTTATTTTTGAGCTCGATTCTACCGCAGCATTGCTCGCAAAAATAAAATGGCTGAGTGAGGATTACCTGGCAAAAATACGACCGGGAGAAAAAGATATTGTTGAGATGCAGCTCCTCAAGGGTGCCATGCGGGAATCAGAGATTGATCGACTTTGGACGCTCTATGATGTTCCACGAGATCATGTGAGCCATCTCCGCTCAACGTTTTACACGGGTGATTACTTCTGTCCGAATCCAACGATCAACCGCGACGTACTACCCATTGTTGATCTCATCAAAAAAACGCAGCCGGATCTTATAACGGTTGCCTTCGATCCAGAAGGAACCGGTCCCGATACTCATTATAAAGTTTTACAACTTGTAGCTGAGGCGTTACGGCTTGAGAAAGATAAAGACCCTGTTATTTGGGGATATCGTAATGTTTGGCACCGGTTCAAGGTGAGTGATGCAACTACCATGATTCCGGTTTCAGAGCAGGACTTGGAACAACT
>Ga0210384_10008254_pt1 | contig 10877 bp, 11 predicted proteins | sample IncBWH2MmetaG_FD_160574 | JGI IMG/M metagenome (GOLD analysis project Ga0210384, IMG submission 160574) | Forest soil microbial communities from Barre Woods Harvard Forest LTER site, Petersham, Massachusetts, United States - Inc-BW-H-2-M | ecosystem: Environmental > Terrestrial > Soil >...
GGTTACAGGACACGTTCCAGCGGATGGCAGCAAGCCGGAGTTGGGGAAGCTGGCCGTATTTAGCGGCGTTTCCGAATTTCCTGTGCGCGTTAAGTGCGCGACGCTCGCATGGCATGCGCTGCACGCCGCGCTTGAAGGCCACGCCGAAGCGGTCTCCACCGAATGACCCAGCGCAAAGAAATGCGAGTGCCGTATGGCCGGGTTTGAACCCATCACACTGAGCCGCGATTGCGACGCGATCGAAATTCCTGCTGGAATTCCGCAGAAACTTCCCGCCGGTTCGGTCGTTAGAATTATGCAAAACTTGGGCAGCAGCTACACGGTCACCAGCGACCGCGGCTACATGTATCGCATTGACGGCAAAGATGTTGATGCCATGGGTATGACCAGCGTTCCCGCGGTTGCGTCGGCTGCTGATACGGAGGCCGAGCCGTTCAGCGAGAAAATGGTCTGGGGCCAGCTGAAAACCATTTTTGATCCCGAGATTCCGGTTAACATTGCCGATCTGGGCCTGATTTACGAGTGCGCGATTTCTCCGCTCGATGCCGGCGGAAACAAAATTGATATAAAGATGTCCATGACGGCTCCGGGCTGCGGGATGGGGAATGTTTTAAAAGCCGACGTGGAAAATAAACTGGGAAAGCTGCCGGACGTGAAGGAAGTTCACGTCGAGATTGTTTTCGATCCGCCATGGAATACCAGCCGCATGTCGCAGGCGGCCAAGCTCCAACTCGGTCTTGATCTGGATTGACGCGCAAGCTCGTTAAGCTAAATTCCACTCACTGGAGGCCCTTTTGGCGCTGTCCTCGAAGAAGCCAGGTGAAGAAGAAGTCCCGGCAAAACTCAAAGTATTAATTCGCCGAACGGCCATCCAGAAACGGGTCAAAGAAGTAGCGCGCCAGATTACCAAAGACTTTAAAGGCGAGCGCGTTCATCTGATCGGCGTCCTGAAGGGCGCCTGTTTTTTTCTCTCCGACCTGGCCCGCGAAATAAACCTGGAAACTTCGTTTGATTTCATTGCGGTGTCGAGCTATGGCCGCGGCAAGGAAAGTTCCGGCCAGGTTCGCGTGCTGAAGGATCTCGACAGCAGCATCGAGGGACTCAACGTGATTGTCGTCGAGGACATTCTGGATACAGGGATCACGCTGAATTACCTTTTGAGTGTGCTGAAGCAAAGAAAGCCGAAAGTTCTCACGGTAGCCGCTTTGCTGGACAAGCCGTCGCGAAGGCTGAAGGAAGTGAAGGCCGATTACATTGGCTTCGCAATTCCGAATGAATTCGTGGTGGGGTATGGGCTCGATTACGCCGAGCGATATCGCAACTTGAAAGACGTCTGCATTCTGAACCTTCCCCCAACATGATTTTCGGCGACAAACTTCTTTCGAGTCTGGCATCTGCGAGGCCGTGCTATCATCTGCGCGCGATGCCGTCCGCGTTCACTTCAAGGGTATTAGAATCTGCCTGTTGCAAATTTGATCGAACGGCCAAGTAGCCATAATTCTTCGCCTGCTATAATGTTCGTACCGCTTTTTGTGCTGTAAAGCAGACCGGCGCGCCAGCCGGGAGAACGCATCCCCTGATTGCGGGGCGCATCACTGAAAACTTCAAATGGACACGACTCGACTCAACTCGGAGATGGAGATTCCTGCGGAGACGCTGACCGTTCTGGCCGAAATCGGCCAGGAAATCAATGCGTCGCTGAACTTGGACGAAGTGCTGGCGAGCGCGGCGGCGCATGTGAAGCGCCTGATCGAGTACGAGATTTTTTCCGTCCTTCTGCACGATGAAAGTTCTAACACTCTTTATTTCCGGTTCGCGATTGGGCACCGCGACGAAGTCGTCCAGCACTGGCGAATCCCGATGGGCGATGGGATTATCGGCGCCGCCGCTTCCAGCGGGCAGCCGATCTGTGTCGCCGACGTTTCGAAGGATCCGCGTTACCTGAACGCGGTCGAGGCCGTCCGGTCCGAACTGGCGGTGCCGCTGGTAGTGCAGGGCCGGGTGATCGGAGTGATGGATATCGAAAGCCGCGAAGTTGATTATTTTAATCCGTCGCAACAGAATATTTTGACGCTGGTGGCAAGCCGGATCGCTACAGCTGTCGAAAACGCCCGGCTGTACGAGAACGCGCAGAAACAGGCCGAGACTCTGCTGCTGTTGAATGAGATCGGGCGCGAGGCCAATTCCTCGCTGCAGGTGGAAGGGGTGCTGCGCCGCGCCGCGGAATTGACCAAAAGGCTGATCGACTACCAGATTTTCAGCATTTTTCTGGTGGACGAGGCCAGTGATGTGTTTCGCCGACGCGTGACTGTGAAATTCGGGCAGCATCTTCAGGAGAAATTTGCGATGCCGACGCGCGAAGGAATCATCGGAGCGGCCGCGTCTTTGCGCCGGCCCGTTGTGGTGCCTGACGTGGCACTCGACCCGCGGTATCACATGGCCAACGCCGAAACGCGCTCCGAACTGGCTGTGCCGATGATTTACAAGAACCGCGTGGTCGGCGTGATGGACCTTGAAAGCCCCCAGTTAAATTATTTCACGCCCGAGCACGTGCAGGTGCTTTCCATTCTCGCCGGGCACTTGGCCGTTTCCATCGAAAACGCGCGGCTCTACGAACAGGTTGCGCGGGACGAGTCGCGCATGGAGCGCGACTTGATCGCAGCGCGGCGCATTCAGGGAGCGCTTCTGCCGAGGCTGCCGGGCTATGAACTGGGGCTGGATATTGCGGCGCGCGTTGTGTCATCGCGCGAATTGAGCGGCGATTTGTACGATTTTCTGCGTTACGGTCCACAGGAGTTGGGAGTAGCGCTGGGCGACGTTAGTGGAAAGGGAAGCGCGGCGGCGCTTTATGGCGCAGTGGCGATCGGCACGCTGCGCAGCCTGGGATCGCAAAAACTGCGTCCCGCGAACATGCTCCGCGCAATCAATGGATTTCTCACGGAGCGCCTGATCGAGGGACGCTTCATGACCCTTTGCTTCGCTACGTGGCATCGCCGAAGGCGGCGGTTGCGGATTGCGAATGCGGGCCAGGAGCAACCGCTGCTCTACCATGCAGGTCGCTGCGATAAAATCCGCATTTCCGGTTTTCCGCTGGGAATATTCGAGGAAGCCGCTTACGAGGAGCAGAGCTTCATTCTCGACCCCGGTGACGTCGTGGTTTTCTATTCCGATGGAATCGGCGATGCGCAGAGCCAGGACGGCTCCTTTCTGGGCAGCGCGGGATTAGTAAAATTGCTTCTGGATAGTCACCATCTTCCGGCAAATGGAATCGCGGATTACATTCTCGGAGAGGCGGACCGTTTTTCCGGCGGAAAACACCCGGCGGATGATCGTACTCTGGTTGTACTGAAAGTGAATGAAGAAGAGCCGGGGATTTTATCCCGAAAGATTGAAATTTTCTCTTAGGGCAGCGCAGCCACAATATCTGCCGCAGTTTCGCTGCGATCGCGCCACCGCTTGATGCCGCGCTTTCGATTTACTTCAGCGTTCACTCCACCGAAGCTTGCTGCGTAAAACTTCAAAATATGTTTTTTTAGGCGGCCGAATGAAAAGAACTTTATTCGACGACTGCACGATCGAAATGCGGTCTTTTGATTGGAGTTGGGATCCGATCTGCCCGTCCAGGGTGAGATAGACCGGATCTTCGGCTTCGGCAAAATCGAGTTCGATGCGCGCGGTGTTTGGAATAACCAGCGGGCGATTGGTGAGCATGTGCGGGCAGATCGGCGTGATCACGAAGGCGCCCAGTTCCGGGTCTATGATCGGCCCGCCGGCGGCCAGGGAATAGGCGGTTGAGCCGGTGGGCGTCGCAACGATCAAGCCATCGGCTCGATAGCGGCCGACGTGGTCGCCGTTAACGTGGACGTCGAAATCGAGCATTCGCGCTAGCGCCGCTTTATTGATCACGGCGTCGTTGAGGGCGCACTGGCGCATGGCTGTGGTTCCATTGCGGAGTATTGTGGCGTCGAGCATCATGCGCTCGCTGGTGCGATGTTTGCCCGCGACGACCTGCTCGAGCAGCGGGTAAAGTTCGTCGAGCGTAACGCTGGTGAGAAAACCCAGACCGCCTAGATTGACGGGCAGCACGGGTATTTTGTGTCCGCCTAACGCGCGCGCGGCTGAAAGCAACGTGCCGTCGCCGCCGAGTACGATGAGCAGGTCAATTCTTGCTGCCATCTCCTCTCGCGCGAGACAAGGCCAGCTTGGGTCAACGCACGCCTGGGTTTCACGATCCACAAACACTTCGATCTCGCGCTCCCGCAGCCACGCGATCAGCGGCGGAACAACGGACGACACCATTTCTTTGATCGGTTTGCAGACGATGCCGGCGGCGCGAATCATATGTGTTGAGGCTGCATTTTATTCTAATCGCGGCGGCGTGCGTGCAGAAAAAACTCCTGGTTTCCTTGAGCGCCCTGCAAGTGGCTCGGCTTTACTTCCAGGTTTATCAGGCCGAGTTCAGTTGAGGCAGCGGTTACCCGCTCGATGGCCTTCTGATGGAGCGCTGAATCGCGGACGATGCCGCCTTTGCTGATCACGCGCCGTTCCAATTCGAATTGAGGCTTGATGAGTATAAGGAAATCCGCGCCAGGCGCCCCAACCGGAACAATCGCCGGAAGCACTTTGGTGACGGAGATGAAGGACACATCCATCGTGACGAAACCGACAGGCTCTCCGATATCTTCAGGCTTCAGGTAGCGCGCGTTTTTTTCAATTGTCACCACTCGGTTGTCTTGCCGCAGCTTCCAATCGAGCTGATGAATAGTCACGTCCACGGCATACACCTTCGATGCGCCGTGCTGCAAAAGGCAATCGGTGAAGCCGCCGGTAGAGCTTCCTGCGTCGAGGCACACTCTTTTTCCGGGCGCAACGCCGAAATCTTCGAGCGCACCTTCCAGTTTCAGCCCACCGCGGCTCGCGTATCGCAGTGTTTCGCCGCTGAGTTCAATTTGCGCATCGGTTGCCACCTGCGTCCCAGGCTTTTCAGCTGGAGCGCCATTGACGCGAATTTGACCCGCAAGCAGAAGCGCCTGCGCACGTTCACGCGATGGCGCGATACCGCGCTCGACAATCAATACATCGAGGCGTGCCTTGCCTGGTTTTGTTCGGCGGGGTGCGTGTTCGCCAGCAGCGTCGCGAAATGTTGTTTTTCCTTTCACTTATGCTATCGGGGGAGAAGTTGATGTCACGAACGGCGCGCCACGAGGAATTCGGCAAGCTGGCGCAACCGTGTAGCGCCTTCGCCATATACGTCGAGTTCTCTGAGCGCCTTCGACTCCAGGTCCGCGGCGATCTCGCGGGATTTTTCGAGCCCGTAGAGCGCGGGATACGTCGCTTTTTGCTGCGCTTGATCTTTACCCGCCGTTTTGCCCAGCGCAGCAGAAGATTCCTCCTGATCGAGAATGTCGTCAACGACCTGAAACGCCCAGCCGATGTTTTCGCCGAAACTGCGCAAGCGGTCCACGTCCCTGTCGCTGGCGCCTCCTGCGATGGCACCGGCGACAATCGAAGCACGTATTAATGCCGCTGTTTTCGAACGATGAATGTATTCGAGCGCAAGGTCAGAAACTGGCTTTCCTTCTGCTTCGAGGTCTGCCACTTGGCCTCCCACCATGCCGTTGACGGTGCCGGCTGCGGCGGCGATCTCGGCGATCACTCGAACGCGGCGCGCTGGTTCGATGGCCGCCGTGGCTAAAGTTTGAAACGCGAGCGTTAACAGAGCGTCGCCGCTAAGAATCGCGATAGCTTCGCCGAAAACTTTATGGCACGTGGGCTTCCCGCGGCGCAGATCGTCATTGTCGAGAGCGGGAAGATCGTCATGAATCAAAGAATAGGTGTGAATGAATTCGAACGCGCAACACGCCGGAATCGTGGCGCCCGGCTCCTTTGCGAATATGCGGGCCGTTTCAAGGCAAAGAATCGGACGAATCCGCTTGCCGCCTGCGAACACTGTGTATCGCATGGCGCGATGTATCGAAGTAGGCGGAGTGCTTTCGGGCGGGAGAAGCGTCTCCAGGGCCGTATCTATAGCTGCGCGATCCTCTTCAAACCAGCCGGGAAGTTTCATGGTTTGGCGAACGAAGAATGTGGATGGGGAAAAGAAATAGTATCGAGGAGGCTAGGATGATTCATCGTCGGTTTCAAATGGCTCGGCAGAGATTTTTCCGTCCGCTTTTTTGAGCAGAATCTCCACGCGGCCTTCGGCTTCCTCAAGATTCTTCTGACACTCGCGCGAGAGTTTCACTCCCTCTTCGAAAAGATTCATCGCTTCGTCGAGAGAAAGGTCCGCACTTTCGAGGCGCTTGACCACTTCCTCGAGTCGCGCGAGCGATTTTTCGAATTCGCCCCGGCGGGGCGCCTCTGCCGGCTTGTTTGTGACTGGACTCATTGAGCCTCTAACCAATCCGCGCCGCATAGACCCGGCGCGAGATGAAGGCAGCATTCTAGCGCACGGTGGAGAATCTCAACAACGGCATTGTGGCGGCACGCGCACCCTTGCGCCAGCAAACAAATAGATGCAAAATTCGGATATGGCGCTCGAATTTACGACCTCTTACGTAAAAGATGCGGTGGATGTGCTTCGGTACTACAAACGGTTGGGTGAGCGTGCGATCGAGCAAGTCCCCGATGCGGCACTCACGGCCTCCATTGATTCTGAATCCAATTGCATTGCGCTGATCGTGAAGCACCTGTCTGGCAACATGCGCTCGCGCTGGAGAGATTTTCTTACCTCCGATGGCGAGAAGCCGGATCGGAACCGGGAGAGCGAGTTCGAAGCCGCGCCCGCAACGCGCGCTGAAGTCCTGGCGCTCTGGGAAGCGGGCTGGAAATACGTTTTCGAGGCGCTCGAGCCACTCACAGACGCTGACCTGAACCGCACGGTGACGATCCGCAATGAGCCCCATTCGGTGATGCAGGCGATCAACCGGCAAGTTGCGCATTACTCCTATCATGTTGGGCAGATCGTTTACATGGCCAAGCATTTTGCAGGTGATCATTGGACTGCACTGACCATTCCGCGCGGCAAGTCCGCAGATTTTAACAAGCGCGTCGCTTCCGGCCAGGCTTCGCAACGCTGACGCGTTCAGTTCTTCCGGGGAATGTTGTCATCGGAAAATCCGCGGGGAATCCTGCTTGCACTCGCCGTCCTCTGTACCTAGGATTGGGATTGTGAAGCTTCCAGCCCAAGCCGCCGGGCGCCTTACGCGATGATTGTCCTTCAATTATTCGCGGTCCTCTGCCTGGTCGGAATGAATGCGTTCTTCTCGGCCACCGAATTTTCCCTGGTTGCCGTGCGGCTGTCGCGCATTCGCCAACTCGCCGACAAAGGCGATCCCCGCGCCAAAATTGTGGAATTGCTGCTGGCTGATTTGGGGCGCGTCGTTTCCGGCGTGCAGGTCGGGATTACGCTCGCAAGTCTTTCCCTTGGGTACCTTGGCGAGGTTACGTTTTCGAAACTTCTCATTCCCCTGGTGGACGCGATTCCCCACCCTTGGGCAGCCGTGCTTGCTCATAGCATTGCTCTGGCGCTGGCTTTTGGGCTTCTTACCATTCTGCAAGTGGTACTCGGTGAATTAGTGCCGAAAAATCTGAGCCTGGCGCGGGCGGAGCGTGTCGCGCTGCTCGTTGCGCGACCGTTCCACTGGTTCCTGAATGCCTTCAGCTGGGCGATTGATCTGCTCGACAATTTCGCGGAAAAGATATTACAGGCGCTGGGCGTGAAGTCACTTTCGAGCCACACGCTGGTCCGCTCGATTGAAGAGCTGCAGGTGATGGTGCAGCAAGCGCGCGATCGCGGGCTTTTGCCTGCAGCGGAAGTAAAGTTCATCCAGAACGCGATGGAATTGAATCGAGTTCAGGCGCGCGAATTGATGGTGGCGCGACCGGACATGCACGCTCTCCCCGCAAATGCGAGCCTCGAAGACGTGATGAGAATGTTCGCGACGACGCAACGCTCGCGCATCCCGGTGTACCAAAATTCTCTCGATCACATTGTCGGCTTCGTGCACATCAAGGATATGGTGTGGACTCTGCTCGACCGCGCTCGCCGCACGGAGGAGCAGCTGCCACCAGCCGATTTTCAGCTGAAAAGCCTGCTGCGCGATATTTTGATCGTTCCAGAAAGCAAGCCGGCCAGCGAACTATTGTTGGAATTTCGAGCGCGCCGCGCGGGCCTGGCGATGGTCGTGGACGAATTCGGCAGCATTCTGGGTCTTGTGACGCTGGAAGATATTCTCGAACAGATGGTGGGCGAAATTCATGATGAGTTCGACGTTGTCGAGCGGCCGCTTATTCTGGCGGACGGTTCGATGATTTTTGATGCGGCGATGAAAATTCGTGATATCGAAACGCAATACGGCATCGCGTTGCCCGAAGATCCGGCGTACGAGACAGTCGGAGGATTTGTGCTCACCAAACTCGGGTTTATTCCGCGCGGCGGCGAGAGCTTCGAAGGTGACGGCTACCGCTTCACCGTGATGGAAATGGACCGAAGGCGCGTCTCGCGCGTGAAGATTAAGTTGATTCGGCCCACGCCAGCGCCCGCCGCCGGAGATTCTGCAGCGCCAGAGGGCGGGGCGGCGATTTCGAAAAGTGTGCAGGAAGATTCCGCGGAAGCGACCGCAGCCGGGAAGGGGCGCCTGCGAAAATGATTCGCTATATTTCGTTGCGACTTTTGTTCGCGCTGCCGGCGCTGTGGCTAATTGTGACGATGGTGTTTCTTCTTGCGCATATCGTGCCGGGTGATCCCGTGCAGCAAATGCTGGGAGAGGGAGCACGGCTGGACGACCTGCGAGAAATGCGCCATGCGCTTGGTCTGGACGTTTCCGTGCCGGTGCAATACGGGCGATACATGAAAGGCATCCTGCACGGAAATTTGGGGGAGTCATTTCGTTTTCAGCAGCCCGTTGCGAGCCTCGTGGTGTCACATTTCCCCGCGACGCTCGAACTCGCTTTTGTGGCGTTGTTGGTTTGTGCTGCGATTGGAATACCAGCGGGAATTCTAGCTGCCGCGCGCCGTGGTGAGCCTGCTGACCATGCCATCGGCGCTCTGACCCTGCTGGGACTTTCGGTTCCCAACTTTGCGCTCGGCCCCGTGCTGATTTTGGTCTTTTCAGTGCTGATCGGGTGGTTGCCAGTTTCGGGGCGCGGCGGTTTCAGCCACCTGGTATTGCCTGCCGTGACGCTGGGCGCGGCGTTGGCGGCGATTTTGACTCGAATGGTGCGAACGGCTGTGATCGAACAGCTTTCGAGCGACTATGTCCGCACGGCTCGTGCGATTGGGCTTTCGGAACCTGCTGTGCTGTTTCGCCACGCTTTCCGGAACGCGCTGACGCCGATTCTGACGATTCTCGGGTTGCAGTTCGGCACGCTTCTTGCGGGGGCGATTGTTACGGAAACAATTTTTTCCTGGCCGGGAGTTGGGCGGCTGGCGGTGCAGGCGATTGAATCCCGCGATTATCCGTTGTTGCAGGGCTGCATACTTCTGATCGCTGTTTCTTATGTGATTGTCAATCTTGCGACAGATCTCGTGCAGGCGGTAGTTGACCCTCGGGTGCGTTTCGAATGAAGGGCTTGCGCGAGTTTCTCAGCCAGAACGGGCCAGGGCGGTGGGGTTTCGCGCTCACGTTGCTGCTGGTCCTTTTGGCGATTGCGGCACCTTGGATTTCGCCTGCCGATCCTACGACGCAAAATCTTGCTGCGCGGCTGATTGGTCCCAGCGCCGGTCACTGGATGGGGACTGACGAACTGGGCCGCGATATTCTTTCGCGCATTCTCTATGGCACGCGCATTTCGATGATTGTCAGCGTCAGCGTGGTGCTTGGCGGAGGGTTGATCGGCCTGGCGATCGGATCGGTTGCGGGATACTTCGGCGGGTGGTTCGATCATTTTGTAAACATTGTGCTGATCAACGCGTTTTTGTCATTCCCCGGAATCCTTCTGGCGATCGCGTTCACGGCGTTTCTTGGACCCGGAATCGGAAAAGTGATTCTTGCGCTAATCGTTACCGGTTGGGCGGGATATGCGCGGCTTGCGCGCGCGCAGATTTTGCAGGCCAAGGAAATGGAGTATGTACTCGCGGCGCGCTCTCTCGGAGCTTCGCATACGAGAATTCTGATCAGGCACCTGCTACCGAATATTCTTCAGCCGGTTCTGGTGCAGGCGACCATCGCGATGGCGGGCGCGATTCTTGCGGAGTCAACGCTGAGCTTTCTCGGCGTGGGAGTGCTTGCGCCGATGCCGAGCTGGGGAGCGATGCTGAACGATGCGCGCAGCCATCTCTTTGACGCGCCGCATCTGGTGATTTTTCCAGCGCTGGCGGTGATGACGGCGGTGCTTGCCTTCAATATGCTGGGCGACGCGCTGCGCGACTGGATGGATCCGCGAATGCGGTCCTATCTGATTGTTACGTCGCTCGCGCGATAATCGGGAACCTCGTCAGGAAAGTTCGACGGTAACTTCAGCTCCGCGCGCGGCGGCGAGGGTCCTGGCGGCATTCCCCTTGTTTACGGTAATTTCCAGCAATCCGCTTGAGCCGATTATCCCGACCGCTTCGCCCGAAGCTCCTTGCGAGAAGGTCTGCACAACTTTGTTTACCGCGCCATTTCCAACACGAATAGTGAATTTTCCATCCGCTGCGATAAGTGCGGGAACGTCCTCTGGCGTGATATTGGTTATCAGGTTGCCGAAGTGATCGATTCTGAGGACCGCGCCCTTCACTGAATTCCCCGCAACCTTCGCTTTTGGAATCGAGAAGCGCACGAAATCCGTGATCGGATCTCCGAAACTGGCCGTCTGCCACGATTTAGAGAGCCACGCTGCGACAGGCGCAAAAATGTCGCGGCCGTGGAACGTATTGCTCACCGGATTGCGCAAGT
>Ga0210384_10008255_pt1 | contig 10876 bp, 7 predicted proteins | sample IncBWH2MmetaG_FD_160574 | JGI IMG/M metagenome (GOLD analysis project Ga0210384, IMG submission 160574) | Forest soil microbial communities from Barre Woods Harvard Forest LTER site, Petersham, Massachusetts, United States - Inc-BW-H-2-M | ecosystem: Environmental > Terrestrial > Soil >...
CGTTGCGCCGATTGCTAACATGATCAACTCGGCCGGTTACCAGGCCGCCTTCATCCGCTGGGGGATCATCCAGGGATTGACCGTGCTCGTGGCGGCCTTCTTTCTCAAGTCGCCGCCTGTAGGCTGGCTGCCCAAAACCTGGAGATCAAAAGGCAGTGAGGAAGTGAAGAAACGCCAGTCGCCGGTGGATTTTACCTCCGGCGAAATGGTGGCCACGCCCAACTTCTGGCTCATGTACCTGATGATGGCGATGGTTGCGACCGGGGGCTTGATGGCTGTAGCGCAGCTCAAGCCGATGGCGGTCGATTTCAAGGTCGACAAGATTCCAGTCAGCCTGTTAGGACTCACCATGCCGGCCCTGGTCTTCGCCCTCTCCGCCGATCGTTTGGTAAACGGACTCTGCCGCCCGTTCTGGGGATGGATCTCCGACCACATTGGCCGAGAGATGACCATGACTGTGGCGTTCGGTCTAGAAGCCATCGCCATTTACGTGCTCCTCCGGTTCGCCACTAACCCGCTGATGTTCGTCATCTTCAGCGCGTTTACCTTTTTCGGCTGGGGCGAGATCTACTCGCTGTTTCCGGCGCTGTGCGGAGACTTCTTCGGTCGCAAGCACGCCACCGAGAACTACGGTTTCCTCTACACTGCGAAGGGGACGGCTTCCGTGTTCGTGCCTATTGGGTCGGCGTTGGCAGCAGGCAAGGCTTTCGACTTCCGCGCTGACATCCTGCTCCTGCTAGGCGGCCTCTTGATATTTTTCGCGGCATTCCTGGCGCCTGCGGTGTTTCGTCTGCATCTCAATCGAAACGCCAAGGCCATACTGCTGGCTGTAGCCGGGGTATTGATTGCCTACGGGCTCATCCTCACCGTGGTTCCCACGGTTTGGACTCCGTTCGCTGCCAAGTTTACCCTGCCGAACGCCGGCTGGAAGGGCGTGTTCCGATTTGCCATCGTCTTCGACCTTTGCGCAGCATTGCTCGCGTTCTTCGTGCTCCGCAAAATGAAGGCGCCGGTTCACCAGGAGCTGCCGGGCGCCGCGCCGGAGCTGACAGCGGCTAGAGTGCGAGGCGTCGCGTAGCTCGGAGTATCAGACTGGGCATTAGCCAGCTCCCTTCCTCTCGGGAAGGGAGCTTTTTTATTTCCGTCGCAAATCCTCCATCCCATCCAATCTTCGCAATCTCACGTACCTCCTGTGAAAGCAGTTAAATTAGAGGAGACTAATCGTGACCAAGAAATTCGCTGTTCTATTACTCTCGTTGTTCGCAATTGCTGCCACGGCTGCCCTGGCAGGCTCCAAGAATCCGATGGTTGGCGGCCAGGAGATGTACCCCACCAAAGACATCATCGACAATGCCGTGAATTCGGCGGACCACACCACGCTGGTGGCCGCGGTGAAGGCTGCCGGGTTGGTCGACACACTAAAAGGCCCTGGACCGTTCACCGTCTTTGCTCCCACCAATGAGGCCTTTGCAAAACTTCCGGCGGGCACCGTCGATACGCTACTGAAGCCCGAGAACAAGAATACGCTGACCAAAGTTTTGACCTACCACGTTGTTTCCGGCAGGATCAGCGCTTCCGAACTAAAGAAGCAAATCAAGGCTGGGAACGGCCAAGCTACCCTCAGGACGGTAAGCGGCGGCGCCCTCACCGCCATGATGCAAGGCAGCGATGTGGTTCTGAAGGACGAAAAGGGTGATGTTTCGACCGTAACCATTCCCAACGTCTTTCAATCGAATGGTGTGATTCATGTGGTTGACACTGTGCTTCTGCCTCAATAATGCAAGCGTTCCATTCCGTAGCAGGTCGCGGGCGCTTCCTGATCGGAGCGCTCGTTTGTTTTTGACCATGACAGCAAATCCCAACGGATCGCCGATGACAAGTAAAAAGATCTCCATATAGGGCTGGCGGGTGACTGGATCAGGCCGTAAAATTGTGCTTTGCATCAAAGCAGAAGACCTAAGGAGCATCCATGCATTTTGCGCTGTTGGCATTTTATGGCGGTCCCGATCAGGTCATGACCGTCACCTCTGGGCTGGCCAGCCTGCTTGGACTGCTGCTGATCTTCTGGAACAAACTGGTCGCGGCATTTTTCAAGGTAGTCAAGATATTCCGACCCATTGATGCGCCACCCGCCGCCACCGAGGCTTCCAAGAATCCTCCGAACCAAACTCCGTAGTCCCAGGTCGTTTCTTTGCGCAAGAAAGTTATCGTGATCGGTTTAGATGGCCTGGAGCCCAGTATTGTGGAGCCCATGCTGGGTCGCGGGGAACTGCCGAATCTGGCCAAGATTCGAGCGTCAGGTTTTTATTCGCGCCTGCGCACGACCTATCCGGCGCAAACCCCCGTAGCTTGGTCATCGTTCGCCACGGGAACTAATCCCGGGGGCCACGGAATCTTCGATTTCATCTGCCGCAATCCTGAAACCTACCAACCGGACGTTGCCCTAAGCCGCTTCGAGCGGCCTAAGAACATGCTGGCGCAACCCCGCGTAGTGAACCGGCGCAGAGGCGTACCGTTGTGGCAGACGCTCTCGCAGGCTGGTGTCCCCAGCACGATTCTGCGTTGCCCCTGCACCTTCCCGCCGGAAGCTGTTCAGGGCAGGATGCTGGCCGGTGTCGGAGTCCCAGACCTGCGCGGCAGCCAAAGCAAGGGGACGTTCTACACCCAAGATCGTACGGTAATGGCGGAGGAAAGTGAGCAACTGATCCAGTTGGACTCAGGCCTCGATCTGACAACACGCGTGCTGGGTCCGCGCAACACCAGGCAATCGCCGCCCAGCGACACCTCTTGTGAAATCAGAGTGCAGGTGGACAAGGGCTCGCCGAAACTCGTGCTTCACACTGGCGGCGCACCCTCAAGGATCGAGATTGCCGAAAAAGGCTGGAGCGACTGGGTGCGCTTCCAATTCAAATTTTCCATGCTGCAATCGGTCAGCGGGATTGCCCGATTTTACGTAAAGCAACTGGAGCCGCAGCTTGAGTTTTACGCTTCAGCGGTTAATTTCGATCCTGCCGCACCGATGTTTCCAGTTTCGTCGCCCGGCGATTATGCAAAGGAGTTGGCGGAAAAAATTGGGTTATTTTCCACTCTGGGCATGGCGGAGGACCACAACGGTTTAAACAACGGCCGTTTGGATGAGGCCGCCTATCTGCAGCAGTGTGATCTAGTCCTGCGCGAGCGCGAGCGAATGATGCGATTTGAACTTGGCCGGTTCAGCGAGGGCTTGTTCTTCATGCTCTTCGATACACCAGACCGGGTGCAGCACATGCTGTGGCGTTTTCGCGACCGCGAACATCCCTGCTTTGAACCGGACTCGGCTCCTGAATTCGCAACTCGCATTGAAGAACATTATCGTCAATGCGACGCGTTATTGGCTCCCGTGCTCGAAAAAGTGGACGAGCATACTCTGCTCATGGTGCTGTCTGATCACGGCTTCGGCACTTTCCGCCGCGCCTTCGACACCAATACCTGGCTTTGGCAAAACGGTCTCCTTGCCTTGAAAGACAACCACAAACCGGAGAAAGACCTGGGTGAAGGCTTCGCGCAGGTCGACTGGTCGAAGACTTACGCCTACGCTCTTGGCCTAGGTGGGATTTATCTGAACTTCAAAGGGCGCGAGGGTGCCGGAATCCTGGACGAGGGCACAGAGGCTCAGCGGGTGCGCCGGGCGATTCAGAGCGGCCTGGCGGAGTTTCCCGATCCGGGAACCCAAAGAGCCGCTATTCGCGGTGTGTCACAACGGGAAGAGTTATACTCGGGTGCATTCGTGGAAAATTCTCCGGATTTGCTAATCAACTTTTATCCCGGATTCCGTGTCTCCTGGCGAACAGCCGTAGGAGGATTCGCGCAGTCGCTACTCGAAGATAACAAGCGCCGCTGGAGCGGTGATCACATCATCGATCCGGAAGCTGTGCCTGGAATCCTCCTTATGAATCGTGCAGCACGGCACAATCACACACAAATCATTGACCTGGCGCCCACGATCCTGAAGTATTTGGGCGTGCGGGCACCGCAATCGATGGAAGGCAGTCCCCTTACTTTGAGCGCTCAATCTAACTCATGAAAATCTGTGTGCTCGGACTTGACTGCGCAGCGCCGGAAATCATATTCGGCGACGAACGGCTGGTGAATATTCGTCGCCTGATGGATCTAGGTGTGTACGGGCGGCTGCAAAGCGTGATTCCACCTATCACCGTTCCTGCCTGGATGTGTATGAGCACCAGCCAAGACCCAGGTTCGCTCGGCGTCTATGGATTCCGCAATCGTTCCGACCACTCTTACGACAAGTTGGGATTTGCAAATTCCAGCTCCATCAAGGCGCTAGCCATCTGGGACCATCTGGCGCGCGAAGGGAAGAAATCGATTGTGGTCGGAGTGCCGCCCAATTACCCGCCGCGTCGCGTCAATGGCATCAGCATCGGCTGCTTTCTTACGCCAGATACCGTCAAGAACGATTTCACTTATCCGGCAACTCTGAAGGCCAAGCTCACTGAATTAGTAGGCGAGTATCCCGTGGATGTGAAGAACTTCCGCACGGATCGAAAAGATTGGCTTAAGGAAGAAATCTCCGCCATGAGCCGTAAGCAGTGGCAAGTGGTGCGCTGGCTGCTTGCGGAGCAGGAGTGGGACTACTTTCATTTTGTCGACATCGGTCTCGACCGCATGCATCACGGCTTCTGGAATTACTTCGACACTAAGCACGTTCAGTTTGAGCCCGGCAATCCTTACCAGAATGCGATTCCCGAGTACTACTTATGGCTGGATGAGCAGATTGGCGCCGTGCTCGAATTGCTGGACAGCGAAACCATCGTGCTGCTGGTCTCAGATCACGGCGCGCAACGTCTCGACGGAGGCTTCGCCGTCAACGAATGGCTGATTCGCGAGGGACTGCTGGTTCTGAATGAATATCCTAAGACGCTCACGCCCTTCGACAAGCTCAACGTGAACTGGAGCAAGACTCGAGTGTGGAGCGAAGGCGGATACTACGCCCGCGTCTTCTTCAACGTTCAGGGACGCGAGCCCCAGGGCGTGATTCCCGCGGCCGAGTACGAATCTTTCCAGAACGAAATGAAAGCTCGTCTGGAAGCGCTCCCGGATGACAAAGGTCAGCCGCTGAATTCTCTGGTCTTCAAGCCGAAAGAAATTTACCGCAGCGTGCGTAACGTGGCTCCAGATTTGATCGTCCACTTCGGCGGTCTCTACTGGCGTTCTATCGGGACGGTCGGCCATTCGAAAATCCACGTTCAAGAAAATGATACCGGTCCCGATGGCTGCAACCATGCGCAGTACGGCATGTTTATCTTGAACGCTCCCAATTGCCCGCTAAGCGGTGAGTACGAAGGTGCCCGCCTGCTTGATATCGCTCCCACATTAATGGATCTCGCGGGACACGAAATTCCGGAAAGCATGCAGGGCCGGTCGCTTGTGGCAGGAATGGAAAAGAAGAGTGCAGGCGGCGACTCAAACCATGCCGAGTCGGAAAAAGCCATCCACGACAGGCTAGCCGGACTCGGGTACGTCTAGCTCGCTGTAGCTCGTTCCTAGCTCCACCACTAAAACATTCTCCCCGACAGTTTGGTTTTCTTACATTCCTCCAATCGTTTTCGTTCACGTCGTTCCACCTTGGATCGTGTTATCGGCTGCTGGAGGTGCTGTCCTGGATTGGCATACCTTGAATTAATGATCCACAAATGGTCCCGGACTCCCGCAGGTGTACGGGCAGGTATAAGTAGTCGTTGTCTCCGCGTTGTCGATGGCCGAGATGTCCGCGCCCATGGACTTGCCGTCCGACGCTTGCTGCGAATTACCAGCAAAAAACAAACTATCCGAACGTAGAGCAAAGTTGTGGTAATCGTTGAGCGTCAACGGCATCGGTCCGGATGGTAGACTCATGGCCCCAATGAATCCCACACAGGCCGAGGTCGAGGTCGCCCCGGTGCAGTAATCCGTAGCCGGAAAATACATGCTTAGGGGCGGATTGCAACCGGTTGGAGTGGTACAGGGGCCAGCCGCGAAAGCCGTGTTGTTGCCGTATTCGGTGTAGTTGGAAGCAGTGCGCGTCGGCCAGACATTGTGGTCTGCGGTTAGACTCGTAATGTCATAGTCGAAGGTTTCTGTACTTGTGCCTTCAGTCCTTGAGCTGTTAAACCAGCCACCGCTGAGGGTGATGTTGTCCCGGACTAGGCCGTTGATTTGGTAATGCGGCCCGTTTCCTGCCGGGGTATTGGTCGAGCTAAAAGCATGAACTGATTCCTGGATCGCTGTGTTGTGCGTGTATAGGGTGTTGCGGCCTCCGCCCTGACCGATCGAGAGAAAGCAATTGCCGCTCGCATCTACCGCATTGGGAGTCGCAACCCACGGATAAGTCACGGTCAGACTGTTGGGGTTCGTTCCTGCCACCGCGAAGGGGCCAACTCCAGAAGGCCAGGTATTACCGCTGAAATTTGCCGTGGGGACGTTGAACGCCGTCACCGCCGTGCATCCCCACACCGCCACCGGATCACCCGGCAGGATGTCGAGAACTTGAAAACCGACACCAGGAGGACCCAATGGACAGTCGCCATTGTCCACTGAGCAGGTAGCCACAAACGTGGCTTGTGTCCCCGCCGCATTTTCCGTAATCGTTCCCTGCCAGCGGAAATCGCTGGAAGTCATGGAAACGCCAAGCGAGGTCGCTGTCGTGCATCCTGGATTATTGCTGTTGACGTTGTAAAAGAGATTGTCGTGGAACCAGAGGTTGCGCTGGGATTGCGTAATGCCATTCCCCGCGCTAGACCCCGAGCCGCCACGAGAGGTTTCAAAGTTATGGCAGCTATTGCGAGCGATGTTGTAAGCAATCGTGACATCGTTGATCGTCGCCTGATAGTTGCTTCCCACGGACCCGGAATTATTTCGCACATCCACGTCGAACGTCGGTCCCGACTGCCCACCCCCATTGTCGGAATTCTCGAAAATGTTACCGACTTTAATGACCCGCTCTCCTTCTTTCATCTCGTCTGTGTTCTTGCGGTCGATATTCTGTCCACCCCAGTGCGCGTTCGTGGCGGGAACTTTCAGTAGGCCGATCCAGTCATAGGGAAAAGTAAAGCGATTCCGGCGCATCTCTACATCCTGAAACGGCACCAGTCCAGGGATAGATGGCCCTGACCCGCCTGCGAAACCGCCAGAGAATGACCCAATCGACTGACCTTCCAGCCAGTTATGATTAAACTTGAATTGCGTGCCAAAGCCTGTCCCTATGGTGTGGCCTTCTCCCCCTGGCCTTAGATTCTGGCTGGCCTGCGAGTCAACCAGCGAACAGTACACACAGTTCATGGCAAAAGAATCAGTAGTGGAGTTAAGCCCATTGACCAAACCGCTGGCTCCTGTTCCTGCCCAGTCGCCATGCGACCAGATTTTGCGAAAGTGAATATGAGTGGCAAGCTGGGAAAGACTCGTCTCCGTTCCTGTCCGTCCGAGGTTGACGGTGCTGTTATTTCCCGTGTTGCCTACCGTCATGCGTGCTTCCATGTCCTCAATCAGCCAGTGATCTGGCCCGATGGTTGTGCTGGTGCAAGCGGGGGGGTGCTGCCCGACCCCAGCGGACTACAGCCTTGGAAAGCGGAGCAGTTCGCGCCCGAGCACTCTGCCGTCCACATATTGGCTACGTCGTTGTAAGCGGAGGTGTTGGTGGCGACTCCATTTGCCAGCGTGAAAGCTCCCGGAGCGATGGTGGTGATATTGCCCGCCGAAGCGGTTCCAAAGACCGTTCCCGCTCCTAGTCCCGCCGTGGTTGTGTATTGGAAGCTGCTCGAATTGGATGCCGTGACTACGAAGGTTCCGTTGTAGCCCGTCGGGGCGACGTTCACCACCGTGACCACGGCGTTGACCCCTGGATTGAGCGTTGAGGTGATCGTCGCGGTAGTGCTGGCTTCGCTGGCCGCCGTGATCGGAGCGCTTAATACTCCATTCTGGAAATACATGTTAGCGCCCGTGCAGTCGGCATTGTCCAGACCGGGATCGGTCGCACTCGCTAAGTTGTCCTGAATGCCGTGCGAGCACACCGTCCGTCCGTTGGGCAGGCTGGAATCCTGCGTCGAGCGAATGATGAGAAACGACGACGCCAAGGAATTGCTGGTCTGGGGCAAAACGATGCCTTGCGCGGTCTGATAAACATTGGGCGGAACGTTCATCCGGATGCCCGTGCCTGCCCCTCCGCCTTTCGTGGTGCGGCAGTTTTCGATGTCGGTGATGGCTTGCTGCAGAGCCGTGCCGAGAACGGTGACGCTCGGGGAACCAGTCCAGTAGGGCAGATTAAAGGTGCAGCCAGTTGGTGGCCCCGTCACCCAAGTATTGGGCAGGGTCAGTTCAAAGCTGAAGGCGGAATCTCCCTCACCGTCATTGACCCAGATCTGCGGCAGAGCAGGAGCGTTAGCGCTGGAGCAGAGATAGAGCGGCGGCCCGCAAATCGTACTGGCGCTGCCCCAAGCGCCGCCGCTACTTGTTGATCCGCCTGTGTAGACAGACTGCCCCCAGGCGGCGGCCGCCGCGAGAACCATCAGCCACATTGGTTTCATAGTGAAAGAAAAAAGAAGAGTGGTACAACTCTGGGACTGAGAATCAGAATCGAGGAACTGAGAACAAAAAAATTAAGACGCACCTTAGCGGCGCGCCTTACAACTCTTTAACTCAGCCTATATTTCCAAGATAGCAGATCGGACAGAGAAAATGGGACATGGATTCCCCCAATTTATTTCTCTTGTCTTGAGTGACTTACAGAAATTTCGAGATTTTCCGCTCTTGACAAGCTTGCCGACTGTGGCACTACGAGCGCAATTGGGACAGCAACGCCTTCACGTCTCCAGCGCTCGAGTAGTTAGGATTGATCTTCAGCACTCGTTCCAGATGTCGCCGGGCGAGCTCGGGCTGGTCATTTTTTCCGTAAGCCAGCCCCAGATGATAATGGAACGTCGGGTTCTCCGGAGACTTGTTCTTCTCCGCGAGCTTCAAAGCTTCCTCGAACAGATCGATAGCCGGTTTGTAAGCGCCTTTTTGATAGAAAACCCAGCCTAGGGTGTCCGCCGCATTGGGTGAATCAGGCATCCCGCGCCGAGCGGTCTGCGCCAGGGATAGCGCCACATCGACATTGCCGCGAGTCTGCAGAATTACGTACGCGAGGTTATTCGAGGCCACTGGATTGTCGGGCTTGAGGTTCAGCGCCTTCTGATAGGCGTCTTTGGCGTGTTCCCAATCCTGCTTTGATTCGTACATTTCTCCCAGCAGAATGTACAAGCTGCCTTCGCGCGGATTGTCCCTGATCGAGTTCTGATACGTGGTAATGGCTTCGTCGGTCGAGCCTCTTGCCACTTGCACCTGGCCCAGCTTGAGCAGAGCGTCGGCATTGTTTTTGTCCAATTCGCAGGACTTCTTCAACGCCGTCTCGGCACCAGTCAGATCTTTCTTTTGATTGAAGAGGATGGTGCCGAGAAGATCATAAAAAGCGCTGCTGTTTGGAACCTTGGCGATCTGGGCGTTGGCCGCGGTGATTGCGCGGTCCGCCTGCTTCTGCGACAGATAGGTATTCATCAGCCCAGCCAAAGCATCTGCGGACGTTGGATCGTGCTCAAGGCCCTGCTGGTAGGCGTTCTCGGCCTCGCCGTATTGTCTTTGCGCCAGCCGAAGATTACCCATCTGGATGTAGCCCATCGGGCTTTGCGGTGCTACTTCGATGCTCTTGCGAACGTCTTGCTCGGCTCTGTCGAACTGTCCCCGGTTGATATAAGAAACCGCGCGCAAGGCGAAACCATCAGCCGAGCCAGGCTGTAGCTTGATGATCTGTCGGGCAGCCTCTTCCAAACCGGCCATGTCGTTGCGGCGCAGAGTAACGGCCGCTAGAGCGCGCTGGGCCTCAACCAGGTTGGGGCTTAAACGCGCAGCATCGCGCCATTCGCCCTCCGCCCGCGCCAGATTCCCCAACTGATCGAATGCGATCCCCAGGTGGTAGTGGGCCACACCGTTGTCAGGGTCGTTCCTGATCGCGGTTTCCAAAGTTACAATAGCGTCATTCGGATGGCCTTCCCGGATCTGAATCTGACCGCGATAAATCAAAGCTTCGACATCATTGGAGTTGGCCTTCAACAGTTCATCATTCAGCTTGCGGGCTTCGTCCAGACGGTTCTTGAGAATGAGAAGCTGAACGTAGTTCCTTTTCGCCACCGTATCTTTGGGGTGATCCCGGTAAATTGAGCTGTATTCGGTCGTAGCTCGGTCCAGATCACCGGTTGCGAAGTAGAAGTCTCCCAGCATGCGATAGCCGCCCGGATTGTCCGCGAGATCGCGCTTAACTTGCTTTAGAAAATCCTCGGCTTCTGTCTTTTTACCCTCGGCCATATAGAGCCAGACCAGTGCCGCCCGAGGATCGGGGTTCTTGGGATTGATCTGTATGGCGCGACGATACTGCTCTTCCGCTTCCGCAAACCGGCTATGGGATTGGTAATAGGCGCCTAGCGTCAGCTGCGCGTTCATGGCCTTGGGATTCAACTGCACCGCCTTCTTGAAGTTAGCCTCAGCGGCGTTGAACTGATCGATCTTCATCTGCAAAAGCGCCAAGTTAAGATAGACCTCCCAGCGATCGGGGCCCAGGCTGACCGCTTTCTGCATTTCCTGGATCGCACCGATAAAGTTCGACGGAGTCTGGGCTGCCATCAGATTTGCAACCGTCTCGTGGACCTGCGGATTATTGGGTTGCTTGGCTAGCAGCAGATCAGTATTTTCCTTAGCCTGTTTAAGCAGGTCAGCGCGTTCCTGAGCTTGTTTGATTGCGCTTCCTGCGATCAACAGATTGGCCAGGTCAATGCGCGCCTCATAATTTTCGGGCTGTAGTTCGACGGTTCGGTTC
>Ga0210384_10008256_pt1 | contig 10876 bp, 11 predicted proteins | sample IncBWH2MmetaG_FD_160574 | JGI IMG/M metagenome (GOLD analysis project Ga0210384, IMG submission 160574) | Forest soil microbial communities from Barre Woods Harvard Forest LTER site, Petersham, Massachusetts, United States - Inc-BW-H-2-M | ecosystem: Environmental > Terrestrial > Soil >...
TCACCCCGTCAAACAGGGGAAGGGATAGTGTGTGGGTGATGTCATGATGTACACACCCACACATCTCACGTTTCGATATCGCCATTGTTTATGCGGCCATTAACGCTATGACATGCGTGAGAGCCGCGTCAAATGCCGGGTTCAGCGATGTGTGGTGCAGGGAAAAAACGGAACGGACGAGGGGTCGGGGGCGGAAACTCCAGGCAAGCGTTCTCTGAATATCCCACTACTTAGTGAGAACCGTCACTAGGCCTGTTGCCGGTCATTTACGAAGTGCTGATTACTTTCAATGTACGCGTGTGGCCTCAACCATCGGATTCAATTCTCGTTCGACCAGAGGAGAGCACCTCATTCGCGGCCTCCAGAACATCGCACGGGCGCCACTTATTTACCGTTCTGGATGCTCCGGGGGACCTGTATGGCCCTACATCCCATGATCGGGGTGGATCGGCCTGCATCACGATAACCGAGGGCCGCGTGACAAAGCGTTGCAAGGCCTTAAGGAAGCCTTCGAGGGAAAATTCTGCCAGGGGATCGGCCAGAAGCACAAGATCATATTCCTGCGACTCTAGAAGATCGAGCGCGACGTGCCCACCCAACGCAGTCCTGGTATCAAAACCGGCATTTGCCAAGAACTCATCCAGCACGCGCAAGACGCGTTCGTCGTTGTCAACAATCAATATTCTTTGCTGCTGTTGCCCCTCCATTTGCTGCCTCCTACATTCTGAGATTCTGTGGGTTTGCGACCCGGGGGACTAACACCCGCGCAAGCCGCCAATGAGTCCGAAGCCGCAAGCTGAGATGTAGTGGTCACTCAAGGTTCCTTCTTCTCGCCGCGGACGCTCGAACGATTGAGTCCGATCGTGGTTGAAAGTATTCACAGAATGCGGCAATCCTAGGAGAGAACAGTGTCCCGTCGCTGTGCCGAGCCGCACGGAAGGTTGTGATCTTGATCACAAAGCGGGAGCTCCAGCAGGCTTAGCTCTTCACCTCGGAGGGGTGATTTTAATCACAGCACACAGTGATGCTGGTCATTGGGTCTCAATGACCGCTTTGCGAAGCTAGGCTGTAAGAGGTGCCCTATGACTCAAGACGAACACGATGAGCTGGAAGTCCTTAAGTTCGAGCTGAAATTCATCGAAAACGACGGTTACGGGCGTTCTACGCGCACGCCCTGGCGTCCTCGCGAAGTAGCCCTAGCTAGCAGGTTGCGGAGCCAAATTAGGAGGATCGAACAGCAGCGAGCACGTCAAGCGGAGATGCGGGTAACAGACCAAAAGGACGACGAATACGTCAAACTGGCTGAAACTTAGACCTTTGGTTGGGCTCGCTCGGACCGATCTCGAAGGAACAATCCGGGCCCTTAGGAACGTACCATTCTCTCTAACGCGGGCTTGTTACGGATAGTCAGGCTGGACCCTTTCACTTGCAGCAATTGCTTCTTCTTGAACTCGGAGAACAGGCGGCTGACCGTCTCCCGTGTAGTGCCGATCATTTCCGCAATTTCCTCGTGTGTCAGAGTCAATTTCATTTGCAGCGGATCGGCGGAATGCCCTGACTCGGCGGACCATGCGAGCAGCAGCTTGGCGAATTTCTCGGAAGGGGAACTGGTAAGTCCTAGGGTGCGGATTTCTTCATACGCCGAGTAGTAGTTGCGACTGAGCTGTTCTGCAACGCGTAGCGCGACTTCTCCATGCTCACGCAGAAATTGGAGCAGGGCATCTCGGGCAATGAAATTTGCCTGCCCCGGTTCCACCATTTCGGCAGTTACCTCGTATGGTCTATTGGAAATGGCAGCATTAAGCCCCAGGACATCGCCCGGTTCCGAAATCTTAAGGATGACCGTTTTGCCGTCGCTCGAAGAAGTTGAGAGCTTCGCTTTTCCCGCGCAGAGAACAAATACTCCGCGCGGCTGTTGCCCTTCAATGAAGAGCATTGTCGCTTTCGGATAAATGGCAGTGGATTTGATTTCATTGAGCTTTTGCACAGCAGGCAAGGACAGATTGCAAAAAAGATGTTCTTCGCGGACCTGACAGGTCAGGCAATTGTCGATGATGTTTAAGCCGTAAGGGGCGCGCATCAAGCACCACTACCCGCGCAAATTGTAACACCGTCCGTGTGATTGCTATCACAAACAGCCGTGACTTCAGGCACGGTTTACACGGTCTTACTGGAACAGAATTTACACAGACCCCAGGAGGCACTTATGGCAAACGATAAACGCGATGTCGTACAAGTATTAGAACGGGAATTGAACCTCTTACAAAGTGGTTGGTACGACCCCTTTCCAACCATGTCCTGGAGAGCACCGCTAATCTTTGAAGACTCGCCCACCTGTCTCAATTTCGCCGACAAGATGCGTTCCGGCCCTTGCAGGGAGTGCGTCCTCATGCAATTCGTTCCGGTCCACTATTTAGGCGAAAAGGTTCCGTGTCGACACATACCTCTGAACGAGGCAGGTGAGACTGTTGACACCTTATATCGATGCGGCACGGTGGAAGAGAGCAAAGCAGTGATGCGCAATTGGCTGATCAGCACGATTAAGAGAACAAAAGAAAAACGGGCCCGTTTTCGGCCGGATCGCGAGCATCCAGGTCCTGTTTTCCATGTCTCGGAACCGGATTAGCCCAGCCCACGCCTCCAAGAGAACGCTTCGGCGGCTGACCTACCAAAGGAGGAATTTGCAAATGAAAACGGAACTGACCGAAGCAACCGTCAAGAAAACAGAAAAGACGCACAGATATCGCGTGGTTGCGTGGTGGACTTCGGGTCGGGCTGGCATTGCCAAGGCTGATTCAGCACCCAATGTTGTCCATTTCGCTGCGCCCGCCGAGTTTAGTGGTTTGGAAGCCATGTGGACACCTGAAGATCTATTGTTGAGTGCAGTGGCAAGTTGTTTTACGGCTACGTTCTTCGTAATTGCGGAATACGCGAAATTGGAGTACAGGGATCTTGAAGTGGAAGCAGAGGGTATCGTGAGCCGGGCTGACTTAGGCTACAACTTCAGTGAAATTGTCGTCCGCCCAACTCTAACAATAGCGAACGAGCAGGAACGGAAGCACGCCCTCGATTTGTTGCAGAAGGCCGAGACCTTGTGCCTCGTGTCCCGTTCTCTGGCCACCCCTCAGAAATTTGAAGTGCATGTCAACCTCATCGAGCTTGCGTCGACTAACGGACCATCAACGGAATTTAATCAATCATCAAAACTCAAAGTTGCAACCAAGCCCTAAGAGCGGGTTTTAGGAACCACCATGTCTCGGAGGTTCCCTTTGTGCCCTTTTTAATGGTCCATTGGCTACATTCCTTAAGCGCTAGTCCCGGACCGTGAGTACTGGGCAATTCGCTCCTGCAACTACCTTGTGTGCTGTTGTCCAGGGTAGATGCGCCGCAGCATTTGGTTGCAGTGCGTGCGCGCCCAGCACGATCAAATCCGCTTCCCGTTCCAACGCGATATGTAAAATGCGATCGGCAGGTGACCCGAACTCCACCATCGGTTCGGGTGAGTAACGCAGGGCTGCTTCTTGAGGTTCCAGCTTCTCCAACTTGCGCAATGCCTTATCAATTGGTCCCGGCCGATCATGCAGATGCTCTCCGTACTCCTCAATCACATGCAGCAGCATCAGTCGTGCGTCGAATTCCTGAGCCAATGAAAAAGCGTATGATGCAGCCGCAAAAGAATACGACGTGAAATCGGTTGCGTAGAGAATCCGGCGGAACTCCACGTTCGTCGGCCCAATCTCGTCGGGTTCGCGATGTTTCGGCAAACTGGTAAGTTTCGGAACCTTTGGGCCAACTGTGAACACGGGGCATGTCGCTGTACGGAAGACTTCTTCCGCAACCGAGCCCATCAACAGTTTTCCCACTCCCGTGCGGCCGCGCGTGCCTGCCATCAGCAGGTCAATTCCCTGGTCACAGACGATTTCGGAGAGGACTTCGCTCACCTTCCCACGACGAATATACGTACGATGCGGAAAGCCTTTGATTCGCGCAGTAAGCCGCTGCATCTTCTCCTGGGCTCCGCTGTGCGCGTCCTCGTAGATTGACCCGATAGTTACTGGATCGATAGGGCTAGGCCGCACGACGTTGATTTCGGGAAGCACGTGGGCAACGTGCACCATTCCACCGTAACGGAGGCTCATCGCCGCCGCATACGGTAAGGCTTTCTCGGAGATCTCGGAGAAATCTGTAGCAAACAGAATGTTCTTGAGCGATACGGCACTGTTAAGTTTTTCTTCTAATAGCTTCATACCACACCTCCACATTAGATGCGAAGGTAATACTTTGCCAAAATCATCGCCGTGCGCGATGTCACTGTTTTCTGTGACTGCCATCACAGGATTCCTGCGCTCTTTGAGCGGGCGGTGTAAGGGCGATGAGGCGATACAAATTCCGCAGACTCGCGGATCACTTCGCGCTGACCGGAGGCTACTGCCCTAATTCTACCGTTTACGGGCGTGCACGAATCCCGCACCATTTTGTGATCCTGATCACAAAGCGCGGTGACTCGCCCCACTGCGAGTGTGCGCCTTCCTGCGCAAGAATCATCCCGAATCGGTGATACCGGCACCAAGACTCAAGGAGGAAAGCAATGCCTCGCACGAAATCTGGAAATTCGTTAAGCGGATTAACGTTTTTTGCGATCGTATCGCTGACTGTTCTGTTCGCTCCCAGTGCTCACGCGGTCCCGAGCTATTCGCGGCAGACTGGATTGCCTTGCTCCTCCTGCCACTACGCTCCTCCCGAACTAAATGCGTTCGGAAGAAAGTTCAAACTCGAAGGCTACACATTTGCGACCAAAGGCGAGGTAAGTGACGATAAGAAGGACCACAATTCAGGTCTTCGGCTCCTAGAATCCTTTCCGCTGTCCGTGCTGTTTGATACTTCGTTCACGTCCACCAAGTCTCCGCAGCCCACAACCCAGAATGGCAACTTTGAGTTTCCCCAGGCTGCTTCGCTGTTTCTAGCTGGTAGTTGGGGAAATCATGTGGGCAGTTTTGTGCAAGTTACCTACGACAGCCAGGCCGATCATTTCACTTGGGACAATACCGACATCCGCTTTGCGTCCAGCAGTGGCCATCTCTTCGGCAAATCTCTTACCTACGGTGCAACGTTTAACAACAACCCGACCGTTGAGGATCTTTGGAACAGCACGCCAGCGTGGGGATATCCGTTCGTTTCAACCAACGTTGCTCCTTCGCCCTCTGCGGCAGCTATTATCAACGGCTCGCTGGCCCAAGATGTGGCGGGCCTCGGCGGCTATGCTATGTGGAACGATCACCTGTACGTTGGGGGGACGATCTATCGTTCGCAGCATATAGGCGGATCGCAGCCGAATCCCGGCACCGGATTCGGGTTCAATGTTCGCGGCGTCGCTCCTTATTGGCGGCTGGCCTGGCAAACTTCTAGTACCAACAATAACTTTGAAATCGGCACCTATGGAATGCACATGAAAAGCACTCCCGGTGCAATTACTGGGCTTATGGATGGCTATACCGACTGGGCGGCCGATTTCCAGTACGATCGGGCGATCCCGCAGTGGAAGAATGATGTTCTGTCGTTCCGAGGTACATACATTCGCGAAAATTCTTCGCTGGTGGCGAGCGTTGCCGGCGCCGCTGCCGCGGTAGTGGGACATCACCTCAACACCGTGCAGGGAAATGTCGAATATCATTTCGGCACACGTTTCTCCGGAACGGCCGGTCTCTTTGATATAACCGGAACCGCGGATCCACTGCTCTATGCTCAGGCTCCCGTTTCTGGCAGCGCGAATGGCAGTCCGCAGAGTAAGGGATACATTCTCAATTTCTCCTGGTGGCCGCAACAGAACATTGATCTCGCCGTCCAGTATACGGGCTACACCCGCTTCAACGGTGCCGGAACAAACTACGACGGCGCGGGACGTGACGCTTCGTCGAACAATTCCACTTATTTGTTGGTGCGGTTTGTCTTCTGATAGAGCCACCACGCGCAGCGAAGAACTGCCAAGTACTAGACTAAGTGCGGTAAACTTCTGACCTGCTCGGACAAGCGCATCGGGCAGGTCAGGATTCACCGACCTTTACGATGTGGGTTGCTGAACCTGAATTAAGGAGAACACATGCAACAAATCGTTGTGCGCATCGCGCCCGACATTTTGCTTGGTCTCGTATTGGCTATTCCCTCTGCCCTTGTGGCGCAGAGCGACGCTGCCAAGGTATACAAAGCGAACTGCGTATTGTGCCATTCTGCGGATGGCAGCGGTGATTCCACTACGGGAAGGGCGCTCAAAGCTAAAGACCTGAGGTCCGACGAAATTCAGAAAAAGTCGGATGCGGAACTTGCCGAAGTCATTACCAAAGGCAAAGGCAAGATGCCCGCCTTCGGAGCGAAGTTCTCACCGGATGTAATCAAATCACTCGTAACTTACATCCGCGAACTAGCTAAGAAGTGATCGTCTGTAGTCGTCCACATCTTGAACAGCAGCGAGTCCGCCATCCCTAACGTGCCGAAAGGTCCGATCAGATTGGGAGCAGGAGATTGAAGACGACACCAGGAACAAACTCGGCCGATTCGCGGGGAACGCTTGCGGGGCAAGGCTTCGACAAAACGGTTCCCCTCACGGCTCGCCGTTCGTTCCTAGGAGTGTTGCTGGGAGCAGGAACAGCCAGCGTGGGCGTGCTCCTCTGTGTGCCGCTGGTTCGTTTTGTCCTTCATCCTTTACTCAGAGTCACGACCCCTGCATCTTGGTCGGAAGTTGGCAGGGCAGACGAACTGGCATCGGCCCCGTTGCCAGTCAAGAAACTGATCACGGTTGAACAGCGAGACGGGTGGCGCAAGATCATCTCGGAGAAGGCTGTATATGTCATCCAGGATCCAAACGGACAACTGGGCGTGCTGTCCTCCGTTTGCCCGCACCTGGGATGCTCGGTCACCTGGCACGGTGAGAAAGATCAGTTTTTGTGTCCGTGCCACGGTGGACTTTTCAGCGCTGGCGGGAAACTGTTAGCAGGTCCGCCGCCGCGCGGGATGGATCGTCTGGAAAGCAAGGTTGAGGATGGCGTTTTGAAGGTTCATTACGAGTATTTCAGGCAACTTGTTCCGGACAAAGAAGTGATTGCCTGAACTGCGGTAGACCTATGGAAGACGTTGAACATATATCCGGCAGACAGAGCGAACTTCCGGAGCATGAGCACGGAAGATTTTTTCGTTGGCTCGATCGTCGCGCTGGACTCGATGCATTGCTTCGCGCCGCACTCGATGAACTCATACCCGGAGGCGCCAGTCTCGCCTACGTCTTTGGATCGGGACTCCTCTTTCTCTTCCTGTCGCAAGTTATCACTGGAGTGTTTCTTGCGCTTTACTACGTTCCATCTGCCGATCATGCTCATTCAACCATTGCGTACATTACTAAGGAAGTGACGGCGGGTTCGTTCATTCGGAGTATCCATGCCTACGGCTCAAGCGCAATTGTCATCGTCCTGCTACTGCACATCACCCAAACCTTTCTCTATGGGTCGTACAAAGGAAAGCGCGAACTTCTCTGGCTTGCCGGATGCGTTCTCTTCGCATTGATGCTGGGAATGTCCTTCACAGGTTATCTGCTGCCGTGGGACCAGAAGGCCTTCTTTGCGACCACGGTTGGCACCAACATTCTGAGCGAGATTCCATTTGTAGGCAATGCGCTGAAGAGCTTACTTCGCGGCGGGACAGAGATGGGCACGTTAACGCTGTCGCGTTTTTTTGTACTACACGTGTTTATGATTCCGGCCCTAATTTTTGCGTTTGTCGCCATGCACGTTTACCTATTTCGCAAAGCAGGGGCGGCGGGACCGATTCAAGGGGATCCCGTTGCACTGAAACAATCCGCGGAACCGTTTTATCCACGACAAGTTCTGTTTGACATCGTTTTCGCTTTGGTCATTATTGCTGGCCTCGGAATATTGGCGCATTTCATTCCGATGGAATTGGGGCCAAAGGCCAACCCGGCTGATACCCAATACGTGCCGCGTCCGGAGTGGTATTACATTCCGGTTTTTCAGTGGCTGAAGTATTGGGAGGGTACTCTCGCGGTTGTAGGCATCTTGGTGATTCCGGGGTTGATTGGTCTCTTGTTTTTCGCACTCCCATTTCTTGATCGATGGCCCGAACGCAGACCATGGAAGCGTCCTGTGGCGGTAACTATCTATTTCGTAATCTTCATTGGGCTTGGTGCCCTCGGTGCCCTTAGCCATCGCAATGATCTGAGAGATCCAGCCGTCGCATCGCAACTGGCTAAGCAACGCGATGACATCAAGGCATTCATGAAAGAACCCTTCGAGCCAGAGTTAGCGCAATCATCCCTCGCCGCTGCCAACGCCGCGTTGGCTGATCCCGTTGCTGCTAAGGGGAAGGCTATCTTCGAGCAGCAGGCATGCAACGCCTGCCATGGCGACAACGGAATTGGGACACCTGCAGCTGCGAAATTGATTGGAGTGGGAGCGAAATATGACCCCAAGAAACTGGCGTCTATCTTGAAACAGCCGACCAGTAAAATGACAGAGGGGGGGATGCCCCCCGTGGAGTTAAGAGATGAGGACATGAAGGCGTTAATTGGGTATCTTGAGAGTCTTAAATGACTTAATCCGAAATCAAAGGGAGTAAGTTCCTTTTCATGTCCCGCGAGAGCCCTACGAGTTGCGCCAGAAGAAGTGAAAAGAGTAAGGATGGACAGTAACGCGAATTTGGGGAGGAGGCTGAGCCGAGCCTGATCCCTTGTTGTTCGATTCAGAGCGCTTCCAGTGACCAGTCCCTAGCGAGTGTTCAAGCCATCGCTCATCAGCGGTTCGTTCCGAACCTGGGGCGTCGCCGTCCCGTCAAAGTAGCTCTTAGCCTTGGACCAAGCGTGAGAAGCAACGAGACGCCCCAACAGCCGTCCAGCCAGGTCTGCGCCCCGAAAGTGGATTCCGCCGTAACGTCTGGACATCCCAGCTTCGTTCGCGGCATCCGTAAACGTGCTCCAGCTCAGAACTACCGGATGGGTGGGAGTGATCCCCGGCTCAATCTTTGAGGTGCCCGTCGGCAGTGTGACCGCGTTTCCGAAGCGGTCGCTTCCCGTCCACCGTATCAATATCTGCGCAGCCGCCACGCTGTAGGCGCTGTGGCCGGATACGAAATCGGGGAAGGGCGGGGTCGGCGATGTCGAGGCCTGATAGGGAATCCATTGGGAGCCGTCCATCTCGACTGTACCTTTTCCCGGCCCACCCCAGGCGCGAATCCTCTTACCACGAAAGAGAAAGGGGATCGCTGTGACCGGACGAACCGAGTCGTACGCACGTTTCGCGTCCCAGGCAGCAATGCTCGCGTCGAACATGGCATTAGTCAGAGCAAAAAACATCTTCACGTCATCGTCGAGGCTGTGATGATCTCTCGCCGAGATCCATTGAGCGAAGAGAGCCCAATGCCCTGGCGGTTGCTCTGAATCCGGGCCATCGGACCAGTACTCCGCAATCATTTTTTCCCGGTCGGTCAGTCCCGCGCTGATGGCGACCAACTCCTCGGCTTGCTCGTCGTATCCAGTAGATCCATACTTAAATGGGCCGGGTTCGATGAACGAGCGAAACTGGTCGCCTTTCGTAAGGGCGAAGGGTGTGACGTATCTCCACTGCGCCCCGGCGAACATCTGAAGGACGAGACTGCCAGTAGAGTCCGTATAAGTAAGCGGCTGCCAGCGTTCGGGATTTAAGGGCTTTGCATAAGGAACGCGCGCGGGGACTGTTCCCGGCGGATTCACTGAACGATACCCGGTCCAGTCGGAATAAGGACCTTGGGCGCGGTCGCCTAGCTGATTCGATCCATCGTGATGGCGAAATTCGAGGACCGCGGCACACGCGACATTACCGATGCCAGTCGGCATCTCGATGTCGGTTGAATTGTCGTTCGGATCGTAACCAAGCTGCTTCATCAGTGGGATGTAGACGGAATTCGTGTCGACGGGCAGCACATTGACGAGTGCGCGGTAGGCCGCGTAGCTTATGGCTCTTTCTTTATCGGCAAGGGTTCGTTCCGAGACAGGGCGGCGCAGGGCTTCTCCCAACTGAGTACCAACGGCTCGGTCGTCGTACGCGGCCCAGGCGTCATATATGCAGGTGTGAAGAATGGCCAGCGCACGCGCCACCACTGGAGCACCGAGCTTTGTATCGCGGATTCCCTGAAGAGCGGCGGAGTCCCACCGAACAGTGACGTTAACCTCGCCGGTCGTCGCACCGGCACATCGAAGCGCCAAGACGATCGTCAAATAGCCAAAGATCACCAAGTGCTTCATATCAAGAATGGGTCGCTGTTTCAACGCCGTGCCCTACTGTGCAAAAGGATCGTGTCCAGGTACTTGTCAAGAGGCAAGCGTTGAAGCAATGCATTGGGATACGTATCCCCTCGAAGAGCTAAACCTTTGTAAAGATTGTCTTCACCTACGTCTAGCCTTTTATACGAAGGGACGATAGATTCACCATCCAGCAAGCTGGTAGTTTCACGAACGGCGGTATCGTCGCTTCGGTTGTTTTCCGTCCGAGACGATGAGATTTCTTTCGGTACGCGGTGGGAACGAAAACACGCCGTGCATGAGTTCGCGAAATCTCGGTGCTAGGTAAGGAAGAGGCAAGTGCAAGAGGAAATTCGCCCTGGATCTGGTTATGAAGACATCGTTGGTGACAGCCCAGCGTTGAATCGCGTGCTGGCGTTGTCTAGGAGGCTGGCTTCAAGCAATAGCCCGGTGTTGATCACCGGCGAACCCGGATCAGGGAAGGAGTCCATCGCACGAGCCATCCACCGCGTAAGCCCCAGGAGGAATGAGAGCTTCGTTAAGGTTCATTGTGTGATGACTGGCGCCGACCTGGAACGCGAACTATTCGGCTACGACAAA
>Ga0210384_10008259_pt1 | contig 10876 bp, 6 predicted proteins | sample IncBWH2MmetaG_FD_160574 | JGI IMG/M metagenome (GOLD analysis project Ga0210384, IMG submission 160574) | Forest soil microbial communities from Barre Woods Harvard Forest LTER site, Petersham, Massachusetts, United States - Inc-BW-H-2-M | ecosystem: Environmental > Terrestrial > Soil >...
GAACTGGCTGCCTTACTACGTGGTGCGCGAACGGGGCTTCTCGACCGCCGAAATGGCCACCCTGACCGGCAGCGCGTATCTGGTCACCGCGTTCAGCGCGCTGCTGGCCGGCTGGGCAATCGATCGTGCGGTCGCGCGCCACGATGCGGCAAACATTGCTTACAAGTCAGTGATGGTCGTCGCGCACGTCGGCTCGGTGGCCTGCATGCTGTGCATCGCTGTGGGGCCCCCAACCTGGGCAATCGCCGCAATCTTCGTCTACCAGGTGATGTCCGGCATGTCCTCGCCGGGCGTATTCGCTATATCGCAGATCCTGGCAGGACCGACAGCCGCCGGACGCTGGGTTGGCATTCAGAACGCCTGCGGCAACTTCGCCGGTGTGCTGGCACCGGCCGTGACCGGTTACCTGGTGTACCGCAGTCACCACTTCGTCGAGGCCTTTATCCTGGCGGCAGCGGTCAGCCTGGTGGGTGTGGTGGGTTGGGTGTGGATGATTCCGCGCCTCGCGCCACTCACGTGGCGCACACCGGCCACGCCGGCGACGCTGCCGGCGCCCGAGCTGCCCACGCCCCGATGACGTAAACGTTCAACCCGCCGGCTGCGCATGCATGGCGTCCGCCGCATGCGTGAGCTATTTTAGGAGCCTCGGCCGCCGGGGGTTCGAGGCTGCCGGGTATCGGGACATTGCGTGCTTACGCGCCACCAAGTCTGCGGGGCGCACGCGCCAATACTGGCCGGACGAGGGGATATTGAGCGCCCACTCACAGTCCTTGGGTTCCGTTGAAGTCGCGTTGAGCCATACCGCCCGGCTGCTGGCGGGGCAGCCCGCGCTGGCAGCCGAACAGGCCGCCGAGATCCTCAAGGTCGTGCCTGATCATCCACTCGCCACGCTCCTGCTGGCGCGCGCCCAGCGCGCCTGTGGCGATCCCAGCGCCGCACTGCAGCGCCTGCAGCACCTGTGCCGCAACCAACCGGGGTGGGCCGCAGCGCAGTATGAGCTCGGCGTGACGCTCGCTAGCGTCGGTCAAGGTGAGGCCGCCATCACCGCGCTGCGCCGCGCGGTTGCCTTGAAGCCCGACATGCCCGATGCGTGGCGCGTCCTCGGCGATCATCTGGCAGCCACCGGCGATGTCGACGGGGCAGATGCCGCTTACGCGCGGCACGTGCGTGCCTCGACCAAGGATCCGCGCCTGCTCGCACCCGCGGCCGCCCTGGTCGACAACCGCATTCCCGAGGCCGAGGCGCTGCTGCGCGAGCACCTCAAGGCCCATCCGACCGACATCGCCGCGCTGCGCATGCTCGCGGAAGTGGCGGCACGACTGCGCCGCTACGCCGAGGCGCAGGCGCTGCTCGAGCGTTGTCTGGAGCTCGCGCCAAGTTTCGATGCCGCGCGTCACAACTACGCGACGGTGCTCAACCGCCAGGGCAAGGCGGCGGCCGCCCTGCCCCAGGTCGAGCAGCTGCTGGCGCGCGAGCCGCGCAATCCGGGGTTCCGCAATCTCAAGGCGGCGGTGCTCGCCAACCTCGGCGACTACGCCGGCTCGGCCGCGGTGTACGCCGGTGTCCTCGACGAGTTTCCGCACCAGGCCAAGGTGTGGATGAGCTACGGGCACTCGCTCAAGACGGCCGGGCAGAGCGCGGCGGCCATCGATGCCTACCGGCGCGCGATCGCCGCGCAGCCGATGCTCGGGGAAGCCTACTGGAGCCTCGCCAATCTCAAGACCTTCCGCTTCTCGGCCGCGGACGTCGTGGCCATGCGCGCTGCGTTGACACGCACCGACCTCGACAGCGAGGACCGGCTGCATTTCGAGTTCGCGCTCGGCAAGGCACTCGAGGATGCGAGCGCCTATGCCGAGTCGTTCGAGCACTATGCCCGCGGCAATGGCCTGCGGCGCGCGGCGTACCCGTATGCAGCGGACCGCACCAGCGGCTTCGTGCGCCGCGCGCGGCAGATGTTCACGCACGAGTTTTTCGCGGCTCGCGCCGGCTGGGGCGTCGCGAGCACCGACCCGATCTTCATCCTCGGCCTGCCGCGCGCCGGCTCGACGCTGCTCGAGCAGATCCTGGCGAGTCATTCGCAGGTCGAGGGCACCATGGAACTGCCGGACATGCCGCAGATCGCCCGCGAGCTCGCGGCACGCGGGGCGGCCGATGAGCAGGCCGGCTTCTTCGAGTCGGTCGCCGCGCTCACCGCGACCGAGGTGCGCGCGCTCGGCGAGCGCTATCTGGAGGGGACCCGCATCTTCCGCCGCGTGGGTGCCGCGCACTTCATCGACAAGATGCCCAATAACTGGCAGTACGTCGGGCTCATCCAGCTGCTGCTGCCGCAGGCACTGATCATCGATGCACGGCGCCATCCGCTCGGATGCGCCTTGTCTTGCTTCAAGCAGCACTTCGCCCGCGGTCAGGGCTTCACCTACGACCTAGAGGACCTCGGCCGCTATTACCGCGATTACGTCACGCTGATGGCGCACTTTGATGAGGTGCTGCCGGGGCGGGTACAGCGGGTGATCTACGAGCGCCTGGTCGCGGATACCGAGGCGGTGGTCCGCCGCCTGCTGGCAGGCTGCGGCCTGCCCTTCGAGGAGGCCTGCCTCAAGTTCTACGACAACGAGCGCGCCGTGCGCACGGCGAGCTCCGAGCAGGTCCGTCAGCCGATCTTTAACGAGGCGGTGGAACATTGGCGGCACTACCAGCCGTGGCTGCAGCCGCTTGAGGACAAGTTGGGTTCGGTACTTCGGGCGTATCCGGAGGTGCCGGGGGAGTTGATTGCGGATTCGCATGAGCCGGCGGCGGATGCCCGGCTTTCACAATCATAACTGGGGGAGCGATCATGACGCGTAGTCGACGAAGAAAACTGATGCGCGAGGCCGCCCGGCGCGGCACGCTCATATGCAAGGGCATTCCGGTCGTCTCGGCGTTGCTGGCGTCGCTGCCGGTCGCCTACGCGCAGGAAACCGCCGGCGGCGGTCTCGAGGAAGTGGTGGTGACGGCGCAGAAGCGCACCGAGAACCTGCAGGACGTGCCGATCAGCATCCAGACGCTCAACACCGAGAAACTCGAGCAGCTGCACATCACCGATATTGACGACTACGTCAAGTATCTTTCCGGCGTCACGACCGTGAAGGGACTCGGCCAGGGCGGCACCGGCATCGGTACGACCCACGTGTACATGCGCGGGGTGGTGAGCGGCCAGGACGGCAACCACTCGGCCTCCCAGCCGAGCGTCGGCACCTATCTCGATGAGCTGCCGATCACCACCATCGACGGCACGCCCGACATCCACGTCTATGACATCGCGCGCATCGAAGTGCTGGAAGGCCCGCAGGGCACCCTGTACGGCGCGAGCTCGGAAGCCGGCACCATCCGCATCATCACCAACAAGCCCGATCCGACCAAGTTCTCCGCCGGTTACGACCTCAGCGGCAACTCGATTGATCATGGCGGCCAGGGGTGGGTGGCCGAGGGTTACGTGAACTTCCCGCTCTCACCGATGGCGGCGGTCCGGCTGGTCGCCTGGGACGAGCACGATGCGGGCTACATCCACAACGTGGCCGGGACCAACGCCACGGCCGGCATCCTCAACGGCGTCAGGACGTATCCGACCGCCGGTCAGGCGGTCAGCAATTCCGCCTTTCTGGACAACCAGTACAACACCGTCACCACCGAGGGTGGGCGGGCTTCCGTGCTGCTCAAGGCCGGGGACAACTGGACCTTCACGCCGCAATTTGTCGGTCAGCGACAAAGTTCCCACGGCGTATTCGCCTTCGATCCGGCGGTGGGCGATCTGAGCCTCGTGCACTACGGCCCTGAAGGGGAGAGCGATACCCTCACGCAGAGCTCGCTCACGATCGAAGGCAAGGTCAGCAACTTCGACATCACCTATGCCGGCGGCTGGTTCGACCGCAACGAGCACACGGTCTCGGATTACAGCGACTACAGCTACTTCTACGACAAGTTCTTCGGGTCGGGTTGTAACTGGCTGAGTCAAACGGGCTACAACTACGCGAAGGCCCACAACATAGGCAGCTACGCCTGCGCGCCTGTGTCCCAGTTCCCCGCCGGCTCGTTCCTCGCGGATCCGCAGGAGTTCGTGATCACCAACGGCCATTACACGAAATGGAGCCAGGAGCTGCGTCTCAGCACGCCGCAGGAGCTGCCGGTGAAGGGAATCGTCGGCCTGTTCGCCGAGCGCCAGGTGCACGAGATCTGGGAGCAATACACCATTCCCGGCGACATCAGCGCTCCCGAGGCCTTCAACCCGAACGGTTTTGCCCCGAGCTTTGCCATCCCCGGGGTCCCCGGCAACTCGGTGTGGCTGACCGATGAGGAGCGCGTCGATCGCGACAAGGCCGCCTTCGGCCAGGCGGTCTGGGACATCACCAACCAGTGGTCGATCACCGGTGGAATCCGCTTTTACCACTTCGACAACTCGATCCAGGGTTTTTACGGCTATTCGGCCAATTACCAGGCGTACATCGGCGCGGGCGGCTATACCTCGGGACCGCCGCAAACCGCGCACGCCTCAGGACAGTGGGCTTGCGGACTGCCCGGAGTGGGTGGCAACCCGAACTACCAGCCCTTCCACGGCGCACCCTGCACCGACTTGAACCAGGATGTCGCGGACAGCGGTCGGACCTATCGCGGCAATGTCACCTACAAGTTCGATCGCGACAAGCTCATGTATTTCACCTACTCCACGGGCTTCCGGCCGGGCGGTGTGAACCGCGTGTACGATCCGCCGCTCAACTCGGTGTACCCGCCGTACAAGACCGATACGCTGGTGAACTGGGAGATCGGCTGGAAGACCGAGTGGCTCGATCGCCGCCTGCGCTGGAATGCGGCCGCGTTCCTCGAGAACTGGGACAACTTCCAGTTCCTGTTCCTCGGCCCCAACAGCGTGACGGTCGTGCAGAATGCCGCCTCGGCGCAGATCAAAGGCTTCGAGTCCGATCTGCAGTGGTTACCGCTCAGCAGTCTGGTGCTCTCGAGCGGCTTTACTTACCTGCACGCGGTGACCACGACCAACTATTGCGGTCCGGTCGGCACAGGCGGAGTCAGCAACTACATCGGCAATTCCACCACCCTGACGACCAATTGCCCCAATCAGCAGCTGACGTATGCCGATTTGCCCGGCGTGACCCTCGTCGGCCCGGAGGCGCCCTCGGGCAGCGCGCTGCCGGTCGCCCCGAAGGTCAAAGTGAACCTGGTGGCCCGCTACATGTTCCCGGTCGGTTCGTGGGAGGGGTTCACGCAACTGTCCGGGACGTACCAGACCAGCACCGAGCCGCTGTTGCGCCGCGTGGACCAGCTCGCGCTCGGGCAGATACCGGCTTACGCGCTGTTCGACTTCTCGGGTGGTGTTTCGATCAACAACCTGTCGCTGCAGCTCGTCGTCAGTAACCTGGCCGACAAGCGGGCCGAGCTGACCCGCTATGTGGAGTGCGCGACGACCACCTGTGGCCCGCAACCGTACGTCATCCCGACGCAACCGCGGACGATCGCCCTGAAGTTTTCGCAGAAATTCTGAAGAATCACCGCGCCAGCTCCGGTTGCCCCTCGCGGGCAGCCGGAGCTCTGCGGCCGCAGCGCGTTGATCACCGGTCGGCGAGAGTTCGCGCCACCGCACCGGTGAGCTTCTCGATGAGCTCCGCAAGCTCGCCGTCGGAGGCGTTGTACGGCGGCGCCACGATGACCGTATCGCCCGCTACCCCGCCGACATTGCCGGCGCACGGGTACACGATCAGCCCGTCCGCGAGCGCGCGCCGCCCGAGAGCCTGGGAGAAGGCGCAGGCCACCGGCAGCGGCTCGCGCGTCTCGCGATCGCGCACGAACTCGATACCGGTCAGGTAGCCGCGACCGCGCACGTCTCCGACCTCGGGATAGCGCGCCAGTGCCGAGCGCAGCTCGCTGCGCAGTGACTCGCCGCGCTCGCGCACGCGCTGCACCAGCAGCTCACGTTCGATAATGCGCTGCACAGCAAGGCCCGCCGCGCACGCCGCGGTGTGCCCTGAATAGGTGTGCCCGGTGAGCAGCGCGCCATGCCGCGCGAGGATGGTGTCGCCCAGGGTGCGCCGCACGAGTGTGGCCGCCAACGGAATGTAGCCGCCGGCGAGCCCCTTGCCGATGGCCATGATGTCCGGCACGACGCCGTCGTGCTCGAGCGCGCGCCAGGTGCCGCAGCGGCCCGCGCCACTCATCACCTCATCGGAGATCAGCAGCACCCGGTGCCGCTCGCACACCGCCTGCACCGCCTGCGCGTAGCCGGCGGGCGCGGGCACCGCACCGCCCGCCGCCCCGACGACCGGCTCGAAGATGAAGCCGGCCACCCGCTCGGCACCCTGCGTGCGGATGCAGGCATCGAGCTCCTCGGCCAGCGCTGTGACCAGCTGCGCGCCGGCGAGTCCGTGCAGCGGTCGGTAAGCATTCGCCGCCGAAACGAAAGCCACCTCCAGCAGGCTCCCCTCGAACAGCCGGCGGCGCTCGAGAAACCCCGACACCGAGAGCGCGCCCAGGGTATTGCCGTGATAGGAGCGCTCGCGCGCGATGAAGTGCTTCTTGCCGGGGAGGCCGGCGGCCTCCCAGTACTGCAGCGCCAGCTTCAAGGCGCCTTCGACCGCCTCGGAGCCACTGCCGCAGTAGACGATATGAGGGAACTCGGGGCCGCACAGCCGCAGCAGCAGCTGCGTCAGCTCTTCCAGCGGCTCGCTGCTGAACAGGTAGCGGTAGCCGCAGGCCACGCGCTCGAGCTGCGCGCTGATGGCCGCATTCACTTCGCGGTTGCCGTGGCCGATGCTGAACGCGGCCGGACCGCCCGAGCCGTCGAGGTAGCGACGGCCCTGCGCGTCGTAGAGATAGCTCCCCTCACCCCTCGCAATGCGCGGCAGCGATTCCATGCCCCAGCCCACGGCGCGATTTGCAGTCATACGTTCTCCGCGGCCGGCGCCCGCCCCGCGGCCTAGCCCCACAGCTCCCGCGGCGGCACCTGCATCACCCCGTTGCGGTACTCGATGCCCGGCGTGCGATCGCTCACATGCAGCAACGGCCCGTCGAGATCGGCGATCCTGGCGTGCTGTGCGACCACCATGCCCGGAGCCATGGCGAGCGAGGTGCCGGCCATGCAGCCGACCATGATTTCATAGCCGCGCTCGTGCGCGGCGCGGGCCAGCGCCAGCGCCTCGGTGAGTCCGCCGGTCTTGTCCAGCTTGATATTCACATAGCGATAGGCGCGCGACAGCGAATCCAGGGAACGCACATCCGCGCATGACTCGTCGGCGGCCAGCGGGATCACGCCGCGGTAGGCGGCCAGGTCAGACTGCGCCTCGATGGGCAAGGGCTGTTCGATCAGGATGACGCCGAGCGCGCGCAGCTCGGGCGCCAGCTCGTTCAGCAGCTCGATCGTCCAGGACTGATTGGGATCGATGAGAATTGCCGCCTGCGGGCAGGCACGGCACACGGCGCGCAGCGCGCTGACGTGCTGCTGGGCACTGACCTTGACCTTCAGCAGCGGCATCGCGCGGGCGGCGGCGGCGGATGCGCTCATGGCCTCGATGCTGTCGATACCGAGCGTCAGACAGGTGGTGACGGGGCGCGCCGGCGTGAACCCGAGGCGCGACCAGACGGAGACGCCGCTCGCCTTGGCTTCCAGGTCCCACAACGCGCAGTCGACCGCATTGCGCGCACCGCCTGCGGGCAGGAGCGCGCGCAACTGGGCGCGGCTCACGCCCGCCTCTAGGGCCGGCATGATGGCGGCGAGTTGTTCCGACATGGTTGCGAGACTCTCGCCGGCGTAGTCGACACCGGCCGCCTCGCCCCGGCCGAGATGCCCGAGTTCATCGCGCAACGTGACGAGCAGCACATCGAGCGCTGCCTCGACTCCGCGGGAAATCCGAAACGGCGTGCGGTAAGGCCAGCGTTCGGTCGCGACCTCGACTTTCATGCCGCTTGCCCCCCGGTGAACTGCGTCGCCAGCACGTCGGCGATTGCCGCGGCGCCGTCGATCATCGGATCCACGACCGGCAGGCTAAATTCGCGCGCGGTCGCAGCTTTGAGTTCCCGTGCTGCCCGGGCATCCAGGGTCGAGGTGTTCAGACTGATCCCGACGAAGCGCGCCCCGGGATTGGTGACCCGGGCCGCGCTCACATACTGACTCATGGCGGATTCCAGGCTCGGGATCGGGTGATCGGGATAGCCGTCGATGCTGCGGCGCGCGGGATCGTGACACAGCACCAGCGCATCGGGCTGGGAGCCGTGGATGAGTCCGAGGGTGACCCCCGCGTAAGCGGGGTGGAACAAGGCGCCCTGCCCTTCGATGACGTCCCAGTGCGCGGGATCGTTGGCGGGCGAGAGCCACTCCGCCGCTCCGGCAATGAAGTCTGCGACCACCGCATCGATGGCCACGCCGGCGCCGGCGATCATGATGCCGGTCTGCCCCGTGGCGCGAAAGGTTGCCGCCAGGCCGCGCGCGCGCAGCGCCGCGGTGAGCGCCAGTGCGGTGTATTTCTTTCCGAGCGCGCAATCCGTGCCCACCGTCAACACCCGTCGACCCGCCCGACGCGTGCCGCTCGCCGCCGCGAAGCTGCGGTCGCTGTGGCGCACGTCGAAGAGCTGGCGCCCATGGCGTGCCGCGGCCTCCGCGAGCCCGGGAACGCCCGCCAGCCGCGTGTGCATGCCACTCACTACATCAAGTCCTGCCGCGACCGCCTCCCGCAGCGACGGCCACCACTCCGCCGGGATGCCACCGCCCACCGGCGCCACGCCGATCACCAGCGAGCGGGCACCGGCCGCGAACGCCTCAGACGGTGTGTACCAGGGCAGCCCGAGATCGACCGTGCAGCCCGGCAGACCCATCTGTCCGCTGACGTCCTCACGGCACCAGTCGCGCAGCCCGGCCGCGGTCTTACAGTCCGTAAGGGACTGGCTGGCGCCGAGGAAGAGCAGATAGGGCTTGCTGAGCTGCATCGGCGCTAACGGGGGTCCTGCGGCGGCCGCACTCGGCCGTGCTTCATGACCATTCAACCCAACCGCCGGCCTGCAGGCAACTCGGTCCGGCTCGCTTGCCCGCCCGCCGGGAACACTTTAGCGCGCCCCGCCGCGAATGGCGCACACACCGAGCACGATGGCCACTGCGGCGAGTGCGCGCACCCAGCTGACCCGCTCGCGCAGGACGAATGCACCGAGCACGGTGGCAAATACAATCGCCGTTTCGCGAACCGCGGCTACGGCGGCTACCGGTGCCCGTGTCATGGCCCACAGCGCGAGCGTGTACGAGATGAGCGAGCAGGCGCCGCCGATCACCAGCGGCACACTCCAGCGCCGCAGTTGGTGCGGCGGCGTCCGACGCAGGCGTATCGAGGCCCAGATCAGCCACGGCGCGCCCGTCAGCGCCGAAAGCCAGAAGCTGTAGGCGAATGCAGCGCCGGAGGCGCGCACGCCCAGCCCATCGAGGGTCGTATAGGTGGCGATCACGCACGCGTTCAGCAGCGCCAGCCGGGTCGCCGCGGCGGAATGACGCTGCGCGCGGGCATCGAGGATGGTCGAGAGGATCCCGCAGGAAACCAGACCGACCCCGGCCCACACCGCCGGCGACAGGGGCTCCCCGAGGAGCGCCCCGCTGCCAAGCGCGATGAGGAGTGGCGCGGCGCCGCGCATCAGGGGGTACGCATGACTCAGGTCCCCTACGCGGTAGGCCGCCGCCAGCAGCACCCCGTAGAGCAGTTCCGTGACGGTGGACGCGGCCAGGTACGGCCAGCTCGCCGGCGCCGGCTGCGGCAGAAACGGCAGCACCAGCGCCGCGATGACACCGGCGCCGCCATACACGGCCGCGGCCGTCAGCTGCGTGTCGCCCCCGGACTTGACCAGCACGTTCCAGATCGCATGCGCGAGCGCGCCGCACAGCACCACCAACAAGACACTGATCGTCACCGCTCAAAGCCTCCCGCGCGGGCCCCGGCCTCGCGGTTCGTCGGCGCGTGCGGCAGAGGCGTATTTTCCGGCCCGGGGCGCTATGCTCTTGACTCTCTCGCTCCCGCGGGCGCGGTGGCTACCTTACCTCAGCGAGCGCCATCCGGGCGCACTGACGCATGCGCAGGAGACAGTGGTGTTAAGCAGCGCGGTCTTTGTCACTTGCGCCGTAACCGGCTCCGGTGATTCGGTCAAGAAGAGCGCCCACGTTCCGGTCACGCCCCAACAGATCGCCGCCGCCGCGCTCGAAGCCCACGCCGCGGGAGCCGCGATCGTGCACCTGCACGTGCGCGACCCGGCATCGGGCGCCCCGAGCCGCGACCCGGCGCTGTTTCGCGAGGTGTGTGAGCGGATCCGCGACCGCAACAGCGAGGTCATCATCAATCTGACCGGCGGCATGGGCGGGGATCTGATCCTGGGCGATGACGACGCACCTCTCAAGTTCGGCCGCGGGACCGATTTTGTCGGTCCGCGCGAGCGCATGACTCACATCCTCGAGCTGCTCCCGGAGATCGGCAGTCTCGACTGTGGCTCGCTGAACTTTGATGAAGCGCTCTACGGCACGACGCCGCGCTACCTGCGCAGCATGGCGCAGGAATACCGCAGCAGGAAGATCCGCCCCGAGCTCGAGGTCTTCGAACTCGGCCATATAGAGCTGGCGAAACAACTGATTGCCGAGGGGCTGATCGAAGCACCGGCGCTGTTTCAGCTGTGTCTGGGCATCAAGTACGGCGCGCCCGCCACGCCGGCCGCCATGGCGGCCATGCGCGCTGCCCTGCCGGCGGGGGTGCAGTGGTCGGCCTTCGGTGTCGGTCGCATGCAGATGCCCATGGTCGCGCAGGCGGTGCTGCTGGGCGGCAACGTACGCGTGGGGCTCGAGGACAACCTGTACCTCGATAAGGGCGTGCTGGCC
>Ga0210384_10008260_pt1 | contig 10874 bp, 8 predicted proteins | sample IncBWH2MmetaG_FD_160574 | JGI IMG/M metagenome (GOLD analysis project Ga0210384, IMG submission 160574) | Forest soil microbial communities from Barre Woods Harvard Forest LTER site, Petersham, Massachusetts, United States - Inc-BW-H-2-M | ecosystem: Environmental > Terrestrial > Soil >...
GGGGTTTATGTCTTGATTTCCTATGCAGTCAGGCAGAAAACTCACGAGATTGGCATTCGCATGGCACTCGGTGCGCAATCCGGCGAAGTGCTAAGACTGGTCCTGCGGCAGGGCATGGGCCTGACATTGGCCGGTCTTTCCATTGGGCTAGTTGCGGCACTGGCTACGGCCGGCTTGTTGGGCAATTTCCTCTTCGGTGTGAAGCCGACTGATCCGGCGAGTTTCGCGGGCGTCGCAGTTTTGTTGGCCGGCGTAGCCCTACTTGCGTGTTATATCCCCGCCCGGCGCGCGATTCGCGTGGACCCGATCGTGGCGCTACACTACGAGTGATTCTCGTCTACCGCTTCCATTCGCTCGCTGCTCACATTGACATGTTTGCCCGTTAAACCACGACTTACGAAGCCATCGCCTCCGTGAATGGCTGGCCGCCAGAGTCCTTGGACGCCGCTAGACCCTTCAATAGGCGCGCTAAGAAGATGCAAGACAGGTGTCGTAGCGCGCGGTATCGTGCCGACTCTTGTGCGAGTTGGTCCAAAGCTCCCGCCTGCCAAAGGAGAAGAGCATGAGCTCTCGCCAGTCTTCTTCCGAAGTAGCCCGCTGTTTCTTTGCTTTGCTAGCAGTCTTTGTCATTCTGCTGTCTTTCCCAGTACCTAGGCGTGCTTCAGCGGACGACCGCGGCACGATCGGAATCGTTGTTCGACAGCTCTTTGATGAGGCGAAGCCAAACCACCGTGGTCCGCTGGCCGTAATGCACGTACTGGAAGATTTGCCCGCAGCCAAAGCTGGCATCCATTGCAGCGACTTCGTCGTGGCCGTGAATGGAGTACCTGTGCCGGGACGCGAATTCTCCGACATCCTCAACAAGGATCTTCACGGACCGGTCGGCGGGACGGTGCGGCTAACGATTGTAAGGTTCGATGGCAGCCAATCGGAGATCACTCTCGTGCGAGCACCTTATCCGCCGCATGTGAATCCCGCGTCCGATCCATTCGTATATAGCGTCCCAGGAAGTTGGGGAGCCGATGCACGTTATGCCTTCCCCTTGCCATGGTCACCGGCGCTCGCTTACCGTGGCTTCGAAGACCTCTTTTATGCACCAAATTTCGACCAGACGGACTCTCCCGAATATCATTCCTACCTATTCTTTTTGTCGCTTGAAGGCACACCCCCCATCGGCGCTGGTCAGCTACAATCCGACATGCTGGTGTACTTTCGCGGCTTGGCCGAGGAGCGCGGCCGAAACTACGGATTCACGCCCGACCTTTCAAGAGTATCGGCGTCATACAAAGAAGATGCGCCGGCATCGCGGAAATTCGGGGGCGCGGCCGCACGAACCTTTAGCGGAGCGGTATCCATCTGGGACACCCGCGGCAAAGTCATCACTTTGAACTCCGAAGTTGTAGCCGCAACCTGCCCCGGCTCCAATCACACCACCTTCTTCTTCGGCATGTCTCTCGAACCCCGCGATGGCGACATCTGGAAGCAACTGGATACCATTCGCGATACGTTCCGCTGTAACCGGTGAGACGCATCCCTGTCATTTTGTTGGAAGGAGTTAGCATCGCCGGCGGAAACACATTTGGCGCTGCTGCGTCCATATGGGTAGCCGTCCTGGCGTTTGCACGTTTTAGGGTCCGAGTCTATGAATCCTTCTGGGAACGCGTCCCAAATTCACCAAGCTGCGCGTTACCCCCGCCAATCCCGGCAGGTCCTAGGAGACCTCGAAACGCCTTCGGTTAGAGTTGAGCGAGTCCGGTATGCCCCAGGACTCTGCCTGGCCCGCCATGCTCACGACGCTCCGCATTTCATCTATATCGTGGACGGTCCGCACTGGTCCGGGCACGGCCGCGGAGGCGATGCCTGCGCTCCCGGAACAGTGCGCTTCCTCCCCGCCGGGGAAGCCCACGAAAACTACTTTCCCGTTGGCTCACACTGCCTTCACGTCGAACTCTTCCTCCCCATCCTCGCGCTCGCTCGCGAAGACGGCGCTCTTCTTCGCGCTTCCGGCGAGTTGGCCTCGCCATCGGCGCCCGCCCTAGGCGCGCGGCTCCACCACGAATTCAGCCAGAAACACGACGTGTCGGCTCTCGCCGTGGAGGAACTTCTTATGGAACTCTTGCTCGCCGGCGTGCAGCGAAGTCCACAACGGCGTGGGCCAGCTCCCTCTTGGTTGCTGGGCGTTCGGGAAATGCTCTATGAGCACGGCACGACACATCTCACACTCGCCGATCTCTCGCGCTGCGCTGGGCGGCATCCCGTCCAGGTCAGTCGCCAGTTTCACCATCACTTCGGCTGCACCATCAGTGAATATGTCCGTCAAGTCCGCATTGCCCGTGCTCAGATTCTCCTCTCACATCGCGACCTAAGCGTCGCCGATCTGGCCTTGGCCAGTGGCTTCTCCGATCAAAGCCACTTCACGAATGCATTTCGCAGGCTTACTGGTGTCCCGCCCCACCGCTACCGCTTGCAGAACCGGACAAAGGGATTCGAATTCGAGTCTCAAAAACGGATATGAGATTCACAAACGAGATTTGGACGTTCGCTCGCGCAGCGGCGGGGCCGCGGGACGCTTGGAGCAACGGAGATTTGGTGGCACTCGCTTGAGCAATTGCTCCGTAAGCTACACTTTGAAGCGTCAAACAGCCACTGGCATGGGGTTGCGGCGCGACGGGCAACCAGGGTCGATCCAATGATTGCCCCGCGAGCCGAATAACGCGCCTTGGATGACCTGATTTGAGGCGAATTGTTCCCGCTGCCAAAGGAATTTCAGCGACACACCTTGCATCCGTTCCGCAAGTAAGCAGGACAACGAACTCAAGCAGCAATTACGCTAACCCACACAGCGTGCTACCGAATCGGCGAGCGCCTCGCACTCCACTTGTGGCAGGTCGGCGATAGACGGTCTCGAGAGCAGACAGCGTACAATTGGTATGTTTGGTTGTCTGACCAAAGCGCTCTTGAAAGCAGGCTAGGCTCATGCCCGATATAGTCGATTGGCAGCAACCGCCGCGACGGTTTCTCCCTCGCCGTCTGTTTTTCCTTGTTCTGGCCATTCTTGCCATCGTCATTTTCAGCAGCCGGACGGCTCTATCGTATTACGTTGATGCCCTGTGGTTCCGTTCGCTCGGTTACGGGGACGTATTCTGGAAGACTCTCACTCTTCAATGGATATTCTTTGCGGCATTTTTTGCTGTCACATTCCTTTTTCTGTACGGATGGTTCCTGGCACTGAGGAGGACTTACCAATCCGATTTGCCGGAAGACTTCAGGATCGTCATCGGCGGCCAGCCGTTGAAGCTACCAGTTGCGCGCATCCTGCACCTCCTCGGTCTCGTGGTCTCCCTCCTCATCGCCGTTGTTACAGGGGCCAGCAACATGATGGAGTGGCCGACGTTCGCGCTTTATTGGTACGCGACACGCTCGACCGGTGGCGCTGTGGATCCGATCTTCGGCAGGCAGATCAGCTTCTATCTGTTCACTTTGCCCACATGGCAGCTCATCACGGGCTGGCTGCTCACGCTAGCCGTGATTGCCTGTGTAATCGCCGTTTTCTTCATTTTCGTTACCGGGAGCACACAAATGCTCTCGGGGCGACGAGGCATATACACCTCGCGGCCGTGGCGAGGGTTCTCCGTTGCCTTTGGGTTCCTTTTGCTGATCCTCGCGATGCGCGCGTATATCGCCCGATTCGACCGATTGTTCGACGAACATACGATCTTTGGCGGCGTCACCTACACGGATGCGCACGTCATGCTTCCTGGAATGCTCGCAGTCTGTGCCGCGCTCGTTCTTGGAGCCGTGATTGCAAGCATCAATGTCGTGGCGGTGCCGCGCGCGCGCTGGTTGGTGGCAGCAGTCGCTCCAGCCGCGGTCTGTTATCTCGCGCTTCAAATCGTTGGCTGGTACGTCAGCAGCTTTATCGTGAAGCCCAACGAACTGGTTCGCGAGCGACCCTACATTGCCTACAATATTGACCTGACGCGGCAGGCCTATGGATTGGACCGCCTTGCGCAGCGCGAATTTCCCGCTGAGACGACCGTCGAGGCGGCCGATCCGGTAAACAATCAGGCTACGCTGCAGAACATCCGACTGTGGGACTGGCGCGCACTCCAGGACACACTGCGTCAGATTCAGGAAATTCGAACCTACTACGACTTTCCCGATATCGATATCGATCGCTATGAAATCAACGGCACAACGCGTCAGGTGATGCTTGCCGCACGCGAGCTCAACGTCGATAAGCTCCCAGAGAGCAGTCGCAATTGGATCAACGAGAAACTTATATATACGCACGGCTACGGTATCACCATGAACCCTGTGAATGGGTTCACTCCCGAAGGACTGCCGACACTGATTTTGAGTAACATGCCTATTCAGAGCGCGGTGCCGAGCATCGTTGTAAAGCGCCCGGAGATTTATTTCGGCGAGCTTACCAACACCGACGTGTACGTGAAGACGCGGCAACAGGAATTCAATTACCCACAAGGCCAGACGAACAGTCTGACATCCTACGAAGGTAATGGCGGCATCCTCCTCGGAGGTTTCCTTCGGCGCCTCCTCATAGCGTCCGACCGAGGTGATCTGACGAAGCTCCCGTTCAGTGACGATATCAACCGGGAAAGCCGCCTGCTGATGCGTCGCAACGTGCGCGATCGTGTGGCAGCGCTCGCGCCATTTCTCACTTACGATTCGGATCCGTACATGGTTGTTGGCGACGATGGTCGGCTGTCGTGGATTATGGACGCGTTTACCACCTCGGACAGCTATCCCTACTCGCGCCACTACGCGCTCGGCAACACCTTCATTAACTACATGCGGAATAGCGTTAAGGTGGTCATCGATGCGTACGATGGCACCACGACGTTCTATGTGTTTGACCCACAGGATCCAATCATCATGGCGTATCGCCAGATTTTTCCCACTCTGTTCCAAGATGCGGCCGCCATGCCGCCCACGCTGCGCAAACACGTGCGCTATCCAGAGTTGTTGCTCAAGCTGCAGGCGTCTGTATACGGCCTTTATCACATGACCGATCCGCAAGTGTTCTATAACCGCGAGGACCTGTGGACCGTCGCTTCGGAAGTCGGCATGGACGAGTCCGGTCAGCAGAAGACGCAGCCGATGGAGCCGAACTTCGTGCTGATGAAACTGCCGGGCGAAACTGCCGTCGAGTTCGTGGAAATTCTGCCGTTCACGCCGGCGAACCGCAACAATCTGATCGGCTGGATAGCTGGACGCAGCGACGGGGGAAAATACGGTACATCGGTGGTCTACGACTTCCCGAAAACGAAGCTCGTCGACGGCCCTCTGCAAATCGAAGCCCGAATCGATCAGAACGCCCAACTATCGGGGCAATTGACATTGTGGAATCAGCAAGGTTCCCACGTGCGGCGAGGCACTCTGCTGGTTATTCCGTGCGGGCACGCGCTGTTGTATGCCGAGCCGATTTACCTCCAGGCTGAGCGCAGTCCGATGCCGGAGTTGCGTCTGGTGGTGCTTGCGCTGCAAGACCGGCTCGCTTATGGACCGACATTCGACTCGGCGATGAGGGCCCTCTTCGGGGGAGAGGTCTCGTCGCTAAGCGGCACAACTGCCCCCGCGGAACCGGAACGAGGCGCAGCAGCGCCGCCTGCCGCGACCAAGCCTGGGGGAGACCTGAACGCGCTCATCACGGGAGCGGCCAAAGATCTCGCCGACTACCAGCGACTAACTGCTGAAGGCAAGCTCGGTGAGGCTGGACAGAAGCTTGAACAGTTAAAGCGCAAACTCGAGGAGCTGAACGCGCGTCAAAAGTGATGGTTTCCTCTCGCGTCTCGTCTACTGCCGGTCTACCCGCCGCAAGGCGCGAAGTTGGTTAGGGAGATACGTCTTAAAATCCCGGTCATTTCCAAATAAGGGGTTTGTGCGTCGGATTAGTACCGACAAACCGGGGTTCGGGTCCTTAGCCTTCTAAGTAGATGACCATACCGCGCCGCAGGAGGCCGTCAGTATGGGACATCGGAAAAAGGCAAGCAAACGCTCGAGGGCTAAAACAAAACTCCGGCTCCCCGACTTGGAACAGTCGAAGAATGCAGTTCTGAACTCGCTTGCAGCGGCGAGTTCGCAAGAGTCATATGGGCACGCCATCGATGAATTCACCTCGTTCACACTCTTCATCGGGACGAGAACGCGCCGCCCCACCCGAACAGCGCGGATGGCGTTTGATGCGATGTAGCCGTGTATTGTCCGGGGGAAAATGCTCAACAAGCGAGCCGCTTCGCGGACGGAGACGGCTTGACGTGCTATGTCGGAGGTACCTCTCCGAGAAGAATCAGAACCCTGTTGCTCATGCTTGGGAACAGTCCGATTGATTTCCTCACGAAGCGAAGCGTGAGCTTTTCGCACGAATGGATTCAACCAAGGAATCTACTGACACTTCCTTCCCTTGCATCAAAAATCTTCCACGATCTCCTGTCGCTCTCGGATCGTTCGACGCTGCTTCTTTGTTCCCGCCACACTGACCCAATGAAAATCATGTCTTTCGCCTCCGGTTTTTCAGACTTCAGAAATTCAGTGAGGAAAACACGGAGCTTTATTCCATGCTCTTTCAAAAGAGAAAAGAACCGGGCGACAGTTGTGGCAGTCTGTTCGTCAGTGGCGCTCAGCCTGTTGTTTTTCGCGCTGCTTGCTGGCCATCAAGATTTCACTAAGCCGTTCAGCCAACACCTCAATGTGCGCCTACTGTTGGTCGGTGAACTCGTGAACTCCGCAAGCATCCTTGAGTATTGTTAAGGCCCGACTGCTGATTGTTACCATTCCGATTACCTCCGCTTCAGTTTCCAGGGCGTGCCGCCGCGTTCCCCTGACCGCTCTGGAACCGGCTGGCGATAAATCTTTCGACGCGCTGATTTATGGAGCGCTTCCAGAGAGGCGCAGGCGAATTAATGTCGGCGAGGCAGTCCCGCAGGAGCGTCTCTATCAGCATGTAATCCATTGACCCGTTTCGGCCAAACGCACCTTTGAACAGATTTGTGAATTGCTGAAGCGTCAAAGGAACTATCTGGAGATACACTTCGGCATCTTCTGGTCCATACCATTTCGCTAGTCGAAATGTTTCAGCAGTGTTGGTATCCACAGAGACAGATAAGAACAATCCATACACTGGCTTGTTTTTCTTTGCGAACTCGGCCACGTAATGAGCGACGTGTCGCCTCACCGGTTCGCCCTCAGCCGCTTCTTGACGCGAAGAAGAGGTTAGCGTGACCTCAACAACGAGGGCGAAATTTTCAAACTCAAATACAAGGTCCGGCTTACCACTTCGAGCGCACCCAACCGGCAGGAAAGACTCAAAGGGTTCCTCCCCCTCGTAGACCTGAAAGTTCCGGCATTCCCACGGCTCGCTCACAAGAGAATTGATTGCTAAAAATGCACGCCAAATGGCCCACTCGAAGTATGCCGGGGCTTCTTTTGGAGGAACAGGTCTTCTCTCAAAGAGAAGTGCGTCGAGATAGTCCGCTATGTTTTCCCACTGATTTCTTTGGTCGTTCGCGTAGCGCTTTTCACGAGAGCGCAAAAGCTGCTCTTCCAAGTCGTGCAATTCGCGCTGAATGTCAGGGACACTGCGCTGGTCTAGGTCTCGCGGCAAACGAACTGCTACCCCGGCTGTTTCCAATGCCGCTGCAGTCTCGCGTGCTTCGGCAATAGCTGTCTCCCGGTTATCTGTCGGCAGTTCTGCGCCCTGCCATAACTTCGCGAAGTAACCTTTTCCGTCCCGTGGTTCGAAGGGTTTCCTGAGTATCTCGTCGATTAGAGTTCGCCGATGCGGTGCAAGTCCTAGACGCTTTCCCTCTTGCTTGAACAAGCCCGTAAGACGCAAATATCTAAAATTCGAATCCGCATAGTCCATCAACGTATCTATGCTCTGTCTCGCGTTGGCGCTCTCCAAAAATCGGGCGTCAATCTCGTGACGTTCTCTCGGCTGTTCGACTCGTTCAAGCTCGCTGCGATAACGCAGTATCCGCTCGACTGCGCTACTCATTTCCTCTGAATCTGTAACGAGTTCAACCGCCGACATCTCAAGCTTCGAGAGAAATTGTTCACTCTTGGCTGTTTCAAGCTTAATCATGGTTGCCAATACGATTCGAAGCGGACTGAAGGGACCCTGCGCGGCAAACGTTTCGAGCGGCGACGGTAGCTGATATGCGAGAAGCGAACGCAGAAAACACTCCTGTTGAGCCGGTAACGATTCAGATGCGATAAGCCGTCGTCCGTTGTCCGTTACAGAATACGGAAGAACGTCAGGAAACCCATTCTCGGCGAGTCTTTTGGCGTCAGGCGTGATGAAACCCAATTGCATCATTGCTGCTCGCCATTTTCGTCCGAGGTCTGAGATGTCCTCTCCGGCTTCTCGTTGAATGCGCAAGACTTCGTTATCGTCGAGCAACCGAGCAAACGCCGTCTCGCGTTCTCGGTCTTCCAAATTCCCATTCAGTGGGGATGCCGCTAGGACCGTCAATCCGGCTCGCAATCGCTGAGCCTCGCGAACAGTTGTGTTGCCCAGGTACCAAGCCCGTTTGTTATCAGTTCGTTGTTCGGCGTCCATTCGTTTAGAGGTTCCCGAGTAGACCGTTTGCGGATAGGTTAGGTGTCGTGAGCCTATCATTGGAAACGCAGGCTAACAAATGCCTCACGGGGCACTGTTCGTCTAAAAATAGCATGGCGAAGATAAGGCGAATATGATATCTTGCTGACCTGCGGGGGAGTCCTGTGGAAAAGCTGATGAAGAGCGTTTGAAATCCAAACAAGGTGGTCTATAGTGCTGACGGAAACACTTTTCAATGTCCAAATTCACCTACCTCAAGGTGCGATGAATTCCGCTGCGACCGTCAGAATTCACCGTCAATCCGAACTCTTCTCTACTGAGACCCCAGATTCAAAAGCCAAACCTTTCTTGAAATGGGCAGGAGGCAAGACCCGACTCTTGCCTGTGCTCAGGACGTTTTTAGCTCGACAAACGTTCTGCCGATACTACGAACCGTTTCTTGGCGGGGCCGCGCTCTTTTTCGACACTGCTCCGAAGACCTCGGTACTAAACGACCGAAACCCTGAACTGATTTTCTGTTATCAAGTTGTTCGAGATTATCCAGCAGAACTTTTATCGATTTTGAAACGAATGCCCGTGAGTGAGACCGAGTTCTACCGAATACGAAGCTTGAATCCTGAGAGCCTGGCACCTGTAGAGCGCGCTGCCCGATTCGTCTATCTGAACAAGACCTGCTACAACGGACTGTACCGGGTGAACAAGAAGGGGCAATTCAATACACCCTACGGACGCAACAACCAGGCTTCCCTCGCAGATGAAGACAACCTGCACAGAGCCAGTGGCATGTTAAGGAATGCTCGATTGATGAGTGAAGACTACAGTTCGGTCGTCAAAGAGGCTGAAAAGGACGATTTTGTTTACCTCGACCCACCATACCTCCCAGTCGGCAAGTATTCCGATTTCAAGCGATACACAAAAGAGACCTTCTTTGAAAATGACCACCGCAAGCTCGCAGATGCTTTCCGAGAGTTGGCCGGCAAGGGTTGTCTTGTACTTCTGAGCAACTCGTTCCACGAGAAAATTGCAAACTTGTATTCTGGATTTTATCAGGAGGTCGTTGAGATGCCCCGATTCATCAACTGCAAAGGTGAGGGCAGAGGCAGAGTCAGGGAGCTATTGGTATCCAATCGCCCTCTCGAACTGGCTCAATGAGCTTTCCTCCAACCAAATATATGGGAAGCAAAAGAGCTTTGCTTCCGTTCATACTCGACGGTATTTCTCATCTGAAATTCGATACCGTTCTCGACGCTTTTTCCGGATCGGCTTGTGTTGCATATGGATTCAAGCAACGCGGTCATCAAGTCCATTCGAATGATTTTCTTCGTTTCGCGTTTCGGGTTGCACACGCCACAATCGAGAACAACGGTACGCGACTGGACGAAGACGATTTGAGCCAGCTATTGCGCCGTAACAGAAAGGCGAAGACTTTCATTCAGGAGACGTTTGCAGACCTCTACTTCAGTGCGGAAGAAGACGCCTTCCTAGACAATCTCTGGGCCAACATTAAGGAAATGACAAACCCTCTCAAGCGTTCGCTGGCGCTTGCGTCAGCTTGCCGTGCCGCTATGAAGAAAAGGCCGAGAGGAATTTTCACTTTCACCGGCAGGAAGGGATGGGACGGCAGGAATGACCTTCGGCTTTCCCTGCGCGAACAGTTCCTAGAGGCCGTTCGTCAATTCAACGCAGCAGTGTTCTCGAATCGTCGCCGTAATCGAGCCTTCTGCTTCAATGTTTTTGATATCGACCCGAGCCCCTATGACCTCGTGTATATAGACACGCCTTACGTCAGTCCATATTCTGACTGCGATTACACGAGGCGCTACCATTTCTTAGAAGGGCTGTGTACCTACTGGACCGGCGTCGAATTGATGCCCAAGACGCTCACAAAGAAGATTCGCTCTTACCCGACTGACTTCAGCACCAAAGAAAAGGCAACAGAAGCATTCAGACGGCTCTTTGAGCATTTCAGGGGCTCAACCTTGGCGGTCTCCTATTCATCGAACGCCATTCCCTCAAAATGCGAGATGGTGCGGTTGTTGAAGGAATACAAACGGAAGGTCGAAGTGAGAGAAATCCAACATCGCTACTCGCATGGAAATCACAACCACAAAGTCGGAGACAACAATAACGCTGTCACTGAATATCTTTATGTAGCTAGCTAGGATGCGCGAAATCAATACCGATGACCGTCGCGTCATTCCGTTGGCGTGGAAGGAAGCCTAGGGCTTCGATGAGAGAGTTTTCACGTTGGAGCTTCTTTTGAACAAATGTTTTGTTTTCCCTTAAAATGAGC
>Ga0210384_10008262_pt1 | contig 10872 bp, 8 predicted proteins | sample IncBWH2MmetaG_FD_160574 | JGI IMG/M metagenome (GOLD analysis project Ga0210384, IMG submission 160574) | Forest soil microbial communities from Barre Woods Harvard Forest LTER site, Petersham, Massachusetts, United States - Inc-BW-H-2-M | ecosystem: Environmental > Terrestrial > Soil >...
GCAGCCAAGGGAAAAGAAAACAACACGTCGGCGCATGTTTCTGACTCCTTCGCTTTTCTAAAATGTCGACTGGTCGTCCCAGGAGAATCGAATACAAGTGTTGGGTGTTGGGACCAGGATCGGCCTGGACCTCAACCTGCAAATGAACCGCCAAGGTTGTAAACGAAGAAAGCAGATTGTTTTCATTGCATGCGGCGGGAAGGTTGGCGAGGCGCTTCCAAGATGTATATCTTGTGACGAGGTACTTTATGGAAACGCGTAGATCGGTTGCGGAAGTCGCCGAGACGCTATGCATGTGGAAGGATGTTTTCGCATTTTGTTGGGTCGAGTCTTATGTGGTTATGTTGACCGTCATTAAAGGGAATGGTGCATCCGTTCGCGGTACACTGAGGTCGATGCGTGTGCGAGTTCTGTTTTTCGGAGTGCTGAAGGAAATTGCCGGGAAGTCTGCGGACGAAATCGATGTGCACGATGGCGCATCGGTACGCGATGTGCTGCTGCACTATCAGTCACAGATCCCGCAGCTGAAGTCTTCACTCTCATCGATCGCTCTCGCGGTGAACCAGCAATATTCCGGGGCCGACGCAAAATTGAAGGCGAACGACGAAATCGCACTGCTGCCTCCGGTCAGCGGAGGGGCGTTCGATGCCGTGGGCGAGACGCCCACCGGACAACCCATGGGACGCCTGCGTTACGCGCGCATTACTCGCGCGACGATCGATGCGAAACAAGTCGTCGATGGACTCAAGTGCGGCGAAGACGGCGCTTCGCTTGTTTTTGAGGGAGTGGTACGGAATCAGACACGCGGCCGCAAGACGCTCTATCTCGATTACGAAGCCTATGAGCAGATGGCGCTTCAGGAGCTGGAATCGCTGGCTTCGGAGGGGCTCAAGAAGTTCCAAATACGCGATGTTGCGATTGTCCATCGCCTTGGCCGGCTGGAAATCGGCGAGACCAGTGTGCTGATTGCGGTGGCGTCGGCCCATCGCGGCCCGGCCTTCGACGCCTGCCGCTGGATCATCGATACCCTCAAAAAGACGGTGCCGATCTGGAAGAGGGAGTATTTCGAGGACGGCGCAGTATGGGCCGACGGGGAACCATTTCCGGCAGAGATTCCTCGCGCAAATTCCTGATCCCCGAGGCAGCCCCGAACCGTGACTGGCATCTAAGTGAACGGCGTGCACTTGGCGGCAGCGCCCAGTCTGCGAAACGTGAAGGTATAATTCCATCATTCAATGAGAAAACCCGCCACGAGACTGCTTCTGGCCATGCTGGTTTCCGCGTGCGGCGTCTGGGGGCAGCAAGCGCCGGATCCGCAGAAGCCTCAGAAACCCTCATCCTCAGAACGGCAGTCGGATTCGGCTACCACGCTGAAGGTCGACGTCAATCTGGTCAATGTGTTTGTGACGGTGACCGACCCTCACGGCGCCCCCGTCGGCGGGCTGACCCGGGAGAATTTCGTTCTGAAAGAGGACGATCGCGACCAGACCATCAAAGTCTTCGACAAGGAATCCGCTGTACCGCTCTCGATTGCACTGGCCATCGACACCAGCCTCAGCACGCGCCATGATTTGCCATTGGAGCAGACATCCGCGAAGCGGTTTGCTCACGAGATCCTGCGTCCCGTCGATGCGCTTTCTGTGTATGCCTTCAGCGAGACGGTACACGAGTCCACTCCGGGATACACAGCCGATCTGAAACGCATTGATGAGAGCATCGATCACATACGGGTCGGCGCTGCCACGGCATTGTATGATGCGATCTATCTCGCATCGCGCGCCCTGGATCACCGCAAGGGCCGCAAAGTGATCGTGCTGATCACCGATGGCGGTGACACCGTCAGCCGGGTCGACTACAAGGAAGCGGTACGAGCGGCCGAGGAAGCCGAAGGAATCGTGTATTCCATCATCGTGGTGCCGATCGAGAGCAGCGCTGGCCGGGAAACTGGAGGGGAGCACGCGCTGATCCAACTCTCGGAAGATACCGGCGGCAAGTACTATTACGCGACCTCGATCACTCAACTCGACGACGCCTTCCGCAAAATCAGTGATGAACTGCGCACGCAGTACTTGCTCGCTTACTACCCCTCGCAAAACAGCTCGTTCTCTGAATTCCGCCGCATTGAGGTCAGGATTGTGGGCGCGCCCGACTCAGCAGGGTACAAGGTTCGCCATCGCGCTGGTTACTACACGGTGAAATCCGACTTCTAGCACTCCTTAAAGCAGCTTTTAACTCCTCAACAATAACGATACTGACTGTTTCGTAAACAGATTGTCATAACAATCAGCGAGAAGACTCACTTCGCGGTTCGCGTACGCTTTTCGGAAAAGAAAGCTATGTGTTTTGGAATGTAATTGACCGTGTCGAGATGGGAGGACCACGTGACTTGGAGCGTCTTCCCTGAGGCAAGCGGCTGAAAAGACACAAGAGAGAGTGGTTTTACAAACTCACGCGAAAATGTGGCTGAGGAATTGCTTTAGACTTGATCACTAATCGTTCCTTTTTGCCGGACGTGGTGGTCGTCGTACATAGACAAATGCGGTTTTTGTGGTGGGTGTCTTCCCAAAGTCTGGGGTTCAGCAGTCCCGACACGTTACGGCTCAAGGACAAGGACAAGGAAGGTCGACAATGTCGAATGCTCAACGAAGGCTCGCAGTATTTGCGGTCTGCATGCCCCTTACACTGCTTGCAATTTCCCCCCTCCTGGCGCAAACCACCATCAGCACGGGAAGTATTGTTGGAACGGTGACCGACCCTTCCGGAGCGGTGGTCAGTGGTGCGAAAGTCACGATTACGAATAAAGGGACGGGGCAGGTGGTCACGACGACCACCACGTCGACCGGCAACTATGCCACCGGGGCGCTCATACCCGGAGACTACACGGTTCGTGTCGAAGCCGGCGGGTTCAAGACGACTGAGATGCTGGTTGTCGTTCAGGTAAACACGACCGCTTCAGGCAATTTAAAGCTTAGTCTTGGCGAGAGCTCACAGGTCGTTGAAGTGCAAGCGTCCGAGCTCGTCGTGAACACCGAGCAGGCGACGGTGCAGGGTGTTCTTACGGCACAACAAATTGAAAACCTTCCCATCAACGGGCGTAACTTCCTCGACCTCGCGCAGCTGGAGCCGGGCGTCCAGATTCAGGATGGCGGAACCTTCGATCCCACGAAGAACGGATTCTCTTCCGTGTCCTTCGGCGGCCGCTTCGGACGGACCGCGCGCATCGAGGTCGACGGTGTTGACGTCAGCGACGAGAACGTTGGCACTACAACCCAAAACATTCCAATGGGGGCGATCCAGGAGTACTCGTTGCAGCAATCTTCGCTCGACCTCTCAACTGAGTTGACTTCGTCCGGGTCCGTGAGCATCACCACCAAGTCGGGAACCAACGGCCTGCATGGGGAGGGCTTCTATTATTTCCGCGACCAGAGTCTGAATGCGAATCTGCCGGGCGCGTCGAACAATCCATTCCAAAGGAATCACTTTGGTGGCAGCCTTGGGGGCCCCATCATCAAGGACAAGCTCTTCTTTTTCTTCGACGCGGAACGCATCAAGCAGGATCTACTTGATCCAATTCTCCCCGGAGGTCCGTTTGTCGACTCTAACGGAAGCTTCAATTCCCCTTTCCGAGAGACGGAAACCATCGGGCGCGTCGATTATCAGGCCAACCGGTACAAGGCTTTCTATCGTTTCACCTACGATCAGAACAAGAGTGTGCTTCCTTTTATTCCCAACTCCTTTCAGCCGTATGCGAATGTGAATCACTCGCGAGTCCACGTGGTCGGCGTCGACTTCAATTTTGGTTCTCTGACCAACAGCGTGCGCTTTGGCTACACCAAATTTGAAAATGGTATTAAGGATGCCGTGACCGGCTCCAGCATTTTCGATCCCGCGCCGGGCATTGAGCTTGCAATCGGCGCCGACCCATTCTGCCTGACGGCGGGCGCAAATCAATTCTGCTCCGGCCCTAACTTCCTCGCGCCCCAGCAGACCATGCAGTCTAATCACCAAATCAAATATGACGGCAGCAAGCTCTTCAAGAATCACATCATTCGCTTTGGCGTTGGATATAACAACATTAAAGGTGGCGGATTGGCAGCGTTCCTGGGATTAGCCCCGGCGGTGAATTCGCCGGGCGGTTTCGGTAACTGCAACGGTGGAAGCTTTGCGAACCCTTGTCCGGGTTCGCCAGCAGCCTTCGCGGCCACAAATCCATTTGGCCCCGGCGGAGTTACCAATCCGCTCAATTACCCGGTCGCTAGCGTCGTTATGGGTAACGGACAAGGATTCTTCTCGGCAAGACCAGGCTTTGGGTTGCCGGGCGGCGGACAGGGCCCGGATCACCGTTTGTCCTTGTACATTGGAGATTCCTGGAAAGTTAAGCCCAACTTTACCGTGACCCTCGGCCTGCGCTACGTGCGCGACACCGCTCGCACCGACACCGACTTAGGTCCCCTTCCTGCGTTGGACCAGTTCAACAATCAGTTCTACAGAGGTCTCGGGAATGCAGTGCATCAGCCCAATCTCAATTTTGCTCCCCAGCTTGGTTTTGCCTGGGATCCCGGCAGCAATGGTAAGACTGTGATCCGAGGGGGCATTGGACTGTTCTACGAGAACTCGATTTGGAACAACATTCTGTTTGATCCAGGTGCGCGCCTGCAGAAGGGGCTTTTCCTGGGCTTCCAGCCGGATACTGATCCCACTATCATCGGAAAGGCCATTGGCCAAGCTGCACCCGCGATCATTGCCGCGCAACAAGCGTACCAAGCGGCTACATTGGCAGCGGGACCGGCGACTAATGGTACTTACATCGGTACTCTCCTGGCGGACAATTTTGCGACGAGCACAACGCTTCTCGCTCCGGACTACGTGTCACCACGCTCGGTGCAAATGAATATCGGCTTCCAGCGCCAGATTCGCCGAGGAACGGTGCTCACCGTTGATTTCCTCCGCAATGTGTCAACGCACAATTTCCTGCTGGAGGATACGAATCATGTCGGCGATTCGCGTTTCTTCGATCCGGCCGCAGCTCAGAAGGCGATTACGGCAACGCTCGCCGCATGCGGACAACCATCAATCGATCTAGCAATAAGCAACGGTACCTGTCCTGCGGGTCCAGGCGGTACTAACACTACGCATAAAGCCGCGATTTACGACTTCGCTGCGAACGGCTTAGATTCCGGGTACAAGCTGTGCTCCGGCATCCCCTGTGGATTGCAAGGTCTCCCAGCTGCTGCTTTCCCAGGCATCAACAGTAGCCTGGGCGGCAACGAGATGCTGTTCCCCATCGGGCGCTCGGTATACAACGGCCTGCAAACGACGTTGAAGCAGGATCTTTCCAATCCCGTGCGTGGCATTAAGCACTTAAACCTGCAAGTCTCGTACTCGTGGTCTCGTTACGTCGCCACCGCGAGGGACAACGATTTCAGCACGGCTGCGACTGATTTCGCAGATCCAACGCGCTACATTGGCCCGACTGGCCTGGACCGCACTCACCAGTTTTCGTTCGGCGGGTATATGGACTTGCCGGCGGGATTCCAGCTTGGGTTCGGGGGTCACTTCGATAGCCCGCTGGCCGACAACGTAACCCTGCCTGTAAGCGGCCTTGCAGGCGGTATCTTCCAGACCGACCTCACGGGAGACGGAACCGGCGATGGAGCTACGGCTAATAACCGAGGAGTGGGCGATCTTCTTCCAGGAACCAATTTGGGCGACTTTGGGCGTACGTTCGGTGTCAATGGCCTTAATCAACTGATTAGCAAGTTCAACGCGACCATGGTGGGTCAAGCCACTCCTGCCGGCCAGGTTCTGATAAACAACGGCCTGTTCACCTTAAGCCAACTGCAATCCTTGGGCGGCGTTATCGCCGGGGGCACGCCTCTATCTGTGGCTCCCGCAGGCGCGATTGGCCAAACGTGGTTGAAGACTTTCGACCTGAGCCTGAACTGGCATTACAGGATCAAGGACAGAGTCCAGTTACAACCAGGTGTTTCATTCTTCAATGTTTTCAATTTCTCTAACTTCGACGGACCCGCCGTCCCCTTCGGCAACATACTCAACGGGCAGGTAGGATCTCCAAACGGAACTACCAGCGCTCAGCTCCACGGGGGGGCTGGAAACTTCCTGCGCCTCGGGCTTGGTTCCGGAGTGAATGCGCTGGGCGCACCGCGCGCCCTGGAGTTCCAGCTGAAGCTGACCTTCTAAACTTGCTGCTGAGATTTAGGTTGTGGCCATCTTCAATGAAGATGGCCACTTCTTTCTTCCGGTAGAGTCCGCTCTACAGATTAAGTTGCGTCCGCAGGCGTTTCGATAGCTTCTCGATCTGCTTTAGCTTCTCAATCACGTTTTTCGGCAGCATTCCTTTTCGAACACTGGCCACGTCATTGGGGATGGTTTGGGCCATGCGCGCGAGATCATCAGCCTCTTTCTGAACTTGCGCGGCGTCGATCCGGCGCGTGGCAGTCTGGGGCTGTTCGGTCTGGTGTGACTACGGGTCCATCGGCTCGGGCGGCGTGGGGTAGTTGTGACTTGTCTGAGCCGCGGCGATCATGAGCGAGGGTACGAGGGCCGCAGGAAGTAACGAGAGTACACGCATGGAATGCGCCTCCTGCCGGGAACCAATTGCCCGTTATTGCACTTCTGATTGCAACGCGTCCCGCCTGCCAGGCAACGGAACTCCGCAGGCTTTGTGTACAATGCGAGCATGTCGTTCCGTCCTCCGCAAGGAAGTCCCAACGCCAAGCGCGGGCGCACGCCGCCCCCGGAAGATACGTTTGAGGAAGCGTCTTTCCTGAAGACACTCGGGGAAAAACAGAAGCCGGTCTCGGTCAAGCTGATGGATGGTCAGGTTTTCCAGGGCTGGATCGAGTACTACGACAGGAACATGGTGCGCCTGACCCGGCAGGATGCTCCCAATCTGTTTATCTTCAAGCACGAGATCATGTACATCGCCGAGGACGGCGGAAAACGCAAGTAGAGCGGCGTCAGACCGCGGACCTCAGACCTCGGCACGGGGTGGGGTGACGGGATTCAATCATTCCAATTGATGGGGAGGCCGTTTGCTGACGTCTGAAGTCTGAGGTCCGAGGTCCATGTCCGAATCCAGCAATCCAGAAAGTTTCATCCCCGCAATGTCCGCGATCGCGCGCGAAGCTGGCGCCTTGTTGATGCAGCACTTCCATCAGGGACTGAAGATCGAATACAAGGGCGACGCCGACCTGGTGACGGCGGCCGATCGCGCTTCGGAAGCCCTGATTCGGGAGCGGGTCAGCAAACAATTTCCGTCGCACGATGTCATGGGAGAAGAGCAGGGGCTAAAGGATCGGGGCAGCGAATACCGCTGGTACGTGGACCCGCTCGATGGCACCACCAACTTTGCCCACGGCTACCCGGTATTCGCCGTTTCGATGGCGCTGGAGCACCGTTCCAAAGATAAAGAGTCGCGCATCGCGGGTGTCGTTTACGACCCTACGCGGGACGAGCTTTTCACCGCGGAGAAGGGAAGCGGCGCACAACTTGACGGCAAGCCGATTCACGTCTCGAAGATGGCGCAATTAAAGGAGTGTCTCCTGGCCACGGGTTTTCCGAGTCACAAGCGCCACAAGAACCCGAACATCTTCTTCTATCACCAGATCACGCTGAAAACGCATGGCGTGCGTCGCGCCGGAGCCGCCGCGCTGGATTTGTGCAACGTGGCTTGCGGCCGCTTCGACGGGTTCTGGGAGTTCAACCTCAAGCCTTGGGACACGGCAGCGGGAGTGCTTTTGATCGAAGAAGCCGGAGGCCGCGTCACCCGCTTCGATGGTTCCCCCTTCGAACTTAATAGCCGCGAGACGCTGGCCTCAAATGGATTGGTGCACGACGCGCTGCTCCACGAATTCGAAGAGATCTTCGCTGGGCGGGGGCTTGAAGCGTTGCCGGATCCGCGGGTTTATCAAAGATAGCGGCGGTGGCGAGGCTCCCCGATCGGAATGCTGACCTAGCGAGGATTCTTCCGGGATTCGCCGCGTTCATTGCACGCTTCGCGCGCAACCCCGGACGAAGGCGTCCGGGGCTACACGAGTCATTGCGGGGTTAGCGGAGTTACAATGAAGCATGTGGGGACGCCGGCTCCGCTCCTGCGCCAAATTTCGAAATTCTCAGGCTTAACGTGATCAACTCACTTCTGGAACGCCAAATCGAAAAGCGGCCCGACAAAGTCCGTCTGCAGGGACGCATTCTGTTTCTCACCGAAGACCCGGAACTCATCCAGCGGCAACTGGCGGGCGAGGACTTGCCGTGGGACACAAAGAATCCCGCGAATAATCCCAAGTTGCGCGACGACATTTCGACCGACGAGATCACTCCCGCTCACTACTGCTTTTATTTCGACGAGACGCTGGGCGAGATTCCATATCTCGGCTTGAAATGCGGGAACATCACGCCCATCGGCCGCGGCGATGTGAAGCGCTGCGGGTTCGTGTGCGCGGTGAGCGGTAAGCGGCGCGGGAAGGGATCGAGCCGTGAGCAGTCTCCTTATGCTGAGATGTGTGCGGGGATCCGCGTCGTCATCGCAGAAAATATCGAGCGGATCTATAAGCAGAATTGTCAAAACCTTGGGGTGCTGACTTCGACGAATTTCTCGTTGATCGATCGCATCCGGAGCGGGGAAGAGATCGCGCTGAGCGAATTTACTGCGGGCGAGGATGAGATTACGCGTCAGGTCATCGAATACGGCGGGCTTTTTCCGTTTAATGTAGCGCGCATGCAGGGGAAGGTTTTTCTTCCTCCCATAGAGTCCGCGGGCGGAAGTGCCCGCGCCACACGAGCAATGACTCTGGCCGAGAAGATCTTTGCACGGCACATGATCAACGAGAAGGGCGAGGTAGGGGTGCTGTCGGTAAAGACTGGCGACACAGGCTTTGCGCGTGCCGATCTGCGCTTCAGTCATGAATACGTCACGCCGATGGCTGCGATCTTCTTCGAGAAGTATGTCGGCAAGGATGCCAAGGTCAACGATCCTTCTACCATCCTGTTCTTTCGCGACCACCTGACATTTCTTGATGAAGTGATCTCGGAAGAAAAGAAAAAACTGGGACTGCTCGATCTGGCCACGCAACTCAAACTCAAGCAGCAGGATTTTGCGAAGAAACAGGGAATCAGGTTGCACGGCGAGTTAACCGATCGCAAGGGGTCCGAAGGAATCTGTCACTCCATCGTTCTGGAAAGCTACGCTCTGCCGGGGCAGTTGAATATCGGTTCCGATTCGCATACGCCGCATGTCGGGGCGATTGGCTGTGTCGCGTTTGGAATCGGCACCACCGATGTTTTCAATTCATGGATCACAAAGGATGTGCGCGTCCGCGTGCCGGAGTCGGTGAAGGTGGTGATTCGTGGAAAGAAACACCCTAACGTGACTGCGAAAGACTTCATCCTCAAAATCCTTAGCCTTGATTACGTCCGCAGCGGCAAGGCGCTGGCGAAAGTCATGGAGTACGCCGGTGAAGCGATCGAGGAACTCAGCGTTGACGAGCGCGCCACCATGACCAACATGGCTGCTGAGATCGGCGGATTTACTGGTATTGTCGCGCCTGATAAGAAAGCCGTCGATTTCCTCGTCGAGCGGCGCGGCATCGATCGCCAGAAGGCTGAGATGATGATGGAGGGACTCTACAGCGATCCGGAAGCGCAATATGCGCACGTCATTGAACTGGACGCTGCCGACATCACTCCGATGGTGGCGACGCCGGGAGACCCTGGCAACGGAAAGTACATCCGCGACCTGCATACGCCGGTGCCGATCGAAATCGCCTACGGCGGCACCTGCACCGCCGGCAAGAACGAGGATATGGATATGTACGCAGCCGTGCTAGCGGAAGCCTTGAAGCAGGGCAAGCGCGTGGCTGATTCAGTCAAGTTCTACATCCAGTTCGGCTCGCAAGAGACGCGTGAGTACTGCGTCCAGCGTGGGTATCTGGACGTCTTTCAAAGGGCAGGAGCGCATGTTATCGAGCCGAGCTGTGGAGCCTGCATCAATGCCGGACCTGGAGTTTCGACGCGGCCCGATCAGGTGGTTATCAGTGCGCAAAATCGAAACTTCCCCGGCCGCAGCGGCCCCGGACAGATGTACCTGGCGTCTCCTTTTACCGTGGCGGCCAGCGCCGTCGCGGGGTACATCGTGGAGTACGAGCCGAGTGAGAAGAAAGAGACCGTTTCAGTGTAGAGTATAATCCCTAACCTGCGAGAGCAAGAATGTGCAGGGAGTGTTCGATTAAGTCCTCTACTTGTACCGAGTCCGAATTGATCCTGAAAATTCTGTACCGGCGGTTAACGATCTCTCCTTCGGCCGCAACAAAGATGTCGTCACCATCGATGAGGAAGACCTTTCGAGGCGAGTTGAGAATCGACGCGAATCCGAAAAACTTCAACCGAATTTGTTCCAGAGTTGGTTGAACCTTCGGAGTAGGCGGGATTGGCTCCGGTAGGGGAGAGATTCTCCTCGTCTTGCTTTCCATCTCAACGCGAAAGATATTTCGTCCGCTGCCCTCATACCTTTGATTCTCGGTCAGCTGCAACTGCGCATAGTGCAACGTCGGATCGAGGAAGTCGAAATCTTGGCTTCTCTTTCCACCACCTTCCTTAATCGCACTTTCAAGGGTTGAACTCGCCGTGACTGGCGACCTCGCGCTTTCAAACTGGAGCACAGCGCGCGACGTAAGAAGTACTGCAAGCGTCAGTAACACATCTACGACCATCCATTTTCGGCGTTCCTTCCTCTTGGCGTCCACGTTTCCCTCTTCCCAGCGAGAACGAATCAACCCGGTGAGCTTGCGGTAAAAACATGTCTTACTCTAGTTTTGTGGCTCACCCTCGAGCCTTTGAATCGTCCGATTCTTC
>Ga0210384_10008263_pt1 | contig 10872 bp, 8 predicted proteins | sample IncBWH2MmetaG_FD_160574 | JGI IMG/M metagenome (GOLD analysis project Ga0210384, IMG submission 160574) | Forest soil microbial communities from Barre Woods Harvard Forest LTER site, Petersham, Massachusetts, United States - Inc-BW-H-2-M | ecosystem: Environmental > Terrestrial > Soil >...
GCAATATGGGAGTGAAGCTGATTCCCGTGGAGATACCGGACTTTCCTTTTGCTGCGATTGTCCCGGTGCTGGAGGCGGAAGGGGCGGCGGCTTTTGATGATTTGACCAGAAGCGGACGGGACAAATTGCTTACGGGACAACTTCCCTTCGACTGGCCGAATCAGTTCCGCATTGCGCGGTTTTACTCCGCGGTGGACTACATCCAGGCGATGCGGGCGCGAACGTTGGCGATTGCTGAGATGGCGAAGCTGTTCGCGCAGGTGGACGTGATTGTGACGCCGTCGCAGGGGAATCAGCTGCAGGCGACGAATTTGACTGGGCATCCGGCGGTGATTGTGCCGAATGGAATTCGCGGTAATGGCGCTCCCAAGAGTGAGAGCGAGGAGGATGGCGCGTTGACGAATGCGGGAGGGCCGGGAACACCAGTCAGCATGACGTTTCTCGGAGGACTGTATTCGGATGCGCGGCTAGCGGCGTTTGCCAAAGCGTATCAGGATGCGACGAGCTTCCACCAGCAACATCCGAAGCTGGACTGAGCTATGCCGAACGATGTGCTGGTTGACGCGCATGGGCTGGCGAAGGATTACGGCGCGGGGCGGCGCGTGGTAGACGATGTCTCGTTTGCAATTCGGCACGGGGAGACGTTGGGGCTCGTGGGAGAGTCGGGTTCGGGCAAGAGCACAGTTGCGCGGATCCTGCTGGGATTGGTGGACCCCACGGCGGGTGAGGTGAAGTATCAGGGACGCGATCTCCTGGCTGCGAGTCCGCAGGAGATGCGGGCGATGAGGCGGCGCATGCAGATTGTTTTTCAGGATCCCTATGCAGCGTTGAATCCGAGGATGCGGGTGCGGGAGATTCTAGCGGAGCCGTTTGCGATTCATAACGAGAGACCCGTGGAGGGAATCGCGGCGAGACTGGCCCAGATGCTGCGTACGGTTGGGATGGATGAGTCTGCGTTGGATCGGTTTCCGCATGAGTTCAGCGGTGGGCAGCGGCAGAGGATCAATATTGCGCGGGCCCTCGCGTTGCGGCCGGAGTTTGTGGTGCTGGATGAGCCGGTGAGCGCACTCGACGTTTCGGTGGGAGCGCAGGTAGTGAACCTGCTGCGGGAGTTGCAGCGAGAGTACGGACTGACGTACCTGTTTATCTCGCATTCGATGCCTCTGGTGCGGTATCTGTGCGATCGGGTGGCGGTAATGAAACGGGGTCGGCTGGTGGAGTTGGGGGATTGTGAACAGGTTTGCGATGCGCCTCGAGAGGATTACACGCGTAGGTTAATTACGGCGACTCCAGAGATACCTGCTTCGTCGTGAAGGCGTCCGCCGCGAGCCTCGTTGAGGCACGGAAGCCGCCTGCTTCCGCCAGTGGCTACAATAGAAGATGGATGATCTCGAGTTTTAGTACGCATTGGCCCTACATCTGGCTTGTCGTCGCCTCCTTTATCGCAGGCGTGATGAATGCAATGGCCGGCGGAGGGTCGTTTATCTCGTTTCCGGCGATGTTGTCGATCGGGGTTGCACCGATCCAAGCAAACGCTACGAACACGGTTGCGCTGTGGCCGGGCCAACTGACGTCGGTGGCCGCTCTGCGAGGAGACCTGCGGCGCGATCTGCTGCCGATTGTTTGCGCGGCTTCTGTTCTGGGTGGCGTGAGTGGAGCGGTGGTACTGCTGAACACGCGGCAGGTTACGTTTTTGCATATCGTGCCCTGGCTACTGCTGGTCGCTTCCCTGCTGTTTTGGATCAGCGGGCCCGTGTCGCGGTGGCTGCGAGCGCGATCGGCTGAGCCACATGTAGTGAAAGCACCGGCCGTACTGCCTCTGTTCTTTGTGTTGCTGCCGGTGTGTTTCTATATTGGCTATTTTGGCGCCGGAGCAGGCTTCCTCATTATGAGCGCGCTGGCACTGTTCGGCGTAGAGGAGATTCATGCACTGAACTCACTGAAGGTACTAGCGGCCTGTTTATCCAACTTTTGCGCTGTGGTGACGTTTGTGTTGAGTGGAGCTGTGATCTGGCATTATTGCCTGATTTCGATGGTATTTGCCGCAGTGGGTGGCTATGTGGGGGCACAGTATGCGCGGCGAATGAATGCGGATGTGCTCCGAACGATCGTCGTGATTACGGGATGCGTAATGGCTGCCTACTTTTTCTGGAAGAATGGTTGATGGGTGAACAAGGGGTGCGGCCATGAGTCACGATGGAATTCGGATCGTCAATGCTGAGCATGCTCGGCGTGAAGATATGGAGCATGAGCAGCTGCCTTCGGACGCAGTGACTCCGAAGAAGGTGCGGGTGAAGAAGACTGAGGGAACGGGCGTCGAGATTGACTGGAAGGACGGGCACCAGAGTGTGTGGAACTTCGCGTGGCTGCGGAATGCTTGTCCCTGCGCGACGTGCCATGAGGATCGGGAGAAAACGGGAAGACTGGTAGGAGTAGCGAAGCCGAAGGAACAGACGTTATTGAAGATGTATGAGCCTCCGGTGCGGCCGCTTGAGGTTACCCCCGTGGGCAAGTATGCGCTGAAGTTCAAATGGAGCGATGGCCACGAGAGCGGGATTTATTCGTGGGAGTATCTTCGGCGGGTGTGTCAGTGCGAAAGGTGCGTCAAACAATAGCTTTCGCAGCCAGCAGAGTATCTACAACGCCTGAGGGACGTGAACGGCGAGGTAGAACAAGCCAGCCTAAGTTGCAACACCAGAGAGTTGCGCGAGAGCATCCTCAACTGTATTGGCTACAAGAAGGAGTTCACGGCTCTTCGGCTTGAGCATGCCTTCAGTGACGCAGTGATCGAGGAAGATGAGGAGTTTGTCGTAGAAGCCGTTGATGTTGAGCAAAAGGATAGGCTTGGCGTGGATCTTGAGGGTGTGCCAGGCGAGGACTTCAAAGAGTTCCTCAAAGGTACCGAAGCCGCCGGGTAGCGCGATGAAGGCGTCAGCCTTTTCTCCGATGAGCGCCTTTCGGGTGTGCATGGTGCTCGTGATGTGGAGCTCGGTGATGCCGTGATGGGCGACTTCGAGGTCAACGAGAACCTCGGGGATGACGCCAATGACTTTGCCATCGGCGGATAAGGCCGCTTCCGCTACTACCTTCATGAGCCCGACGTTGGATCCACCGTAGGTCAGGCCGATGTTGCGAATCGCGAGGGCATGGCCCAGTTCTTCAGCGGCGATTCGGTAGGCGGGGTTGGCCCCATTCGCGGAGGCGCAGAATACAGCAACGTTGCGAATCATAGAGACGAGGATATCAAGTGCTTCAAAGGAACACCGGGAAAAGACGGAGGCCGACCGTAGCTTGGGGGCAAGGCGATCGGCCTAGGGAATAGGGAATGGGGAATAGGGAATAGGGAGAACTGAGTTGATGCCACACGTTCCGCCGAGGACTTAGCGAATGATGATCGTAGCGCCATTGTGATCGCTGATCACCTCTTCGATGAGCGAGCCTGCGGGATGATTCGGGGTGGTGCTGTTGGCGACGATACGTGTACCAACTTCCAGGTTCAAGGTGACCGGCTTACCTGGATCGAGCGTCATTACCTTATCGCCTACCTTGACTTCCATCGCAGAGCCGGAGTCGTTTCGGAGACTGAGCTTAACCGTAGTCGACTTCGCTTTGGCGAACATGGCGTGAACAGGAGACGAAATGCTCGCCGGAGCCGCATAGACAGCCGGGGCTGCAAGGAGAGAGGTAGTGACAACTGCGATAGTGAGACGATTGAAACCCTTCATAGTTAGCTCCCGATATTTCTAAATTCGACGGGAGTTTCTGCCATGGTTCAGAAAGCTCGTCGTGGAAAGAGGTACGCAGATTGTTCGCGGATGGTTCCCAAAAAAAATGAATTTGAAATTTGATTTGTTGCATGAGAGTTAATTGGTTGATCCTGTCCAGGAGTGAACAGGCTGTTCGCAAGTGGACATCAGATACGGTTTTCGACTGGTTTTGAGCTCGCTGACCGTGTTTGGAGATATAGACCTTAAAATAGATGTGGAGCGTGAGAAGTTGAGTCAACTTTTAAACAATATGAATCCTCAACAACAGGAGGGAATCCAATCGGTCGATGGGCCGGTGCTTTTGCTGGCAGGTGCAGGCTCGGGCAAGACACGGGTGATTACGCATCGCATTGCCTATCTCATCCAGGAGAGAGGTGTATCCCCGGATTCGATCCTGGCGGTGACATTTACGAATAAAGCCGCCAAGGAAATGGCCGAACGAGTCGATAAGATTCTGGGCCATTCTTCGTTGGCGAAACCGACACTAGCGACGTTTCATAGTTTCTGTGTGCGCGTGTTGCGCCGGGATATCGAGGCGCTACGCGTGGGTGGGGTGGGGTTGACGCGGACCTTCGCCATTTATGATGAAGTCGATCAGCAGGCAGTGGTGAAGCAGGCGTTGAAGCGGCTGGCGATCGATGATAAGGCGCTCAAGCCGAGGGTGGCGCTGGGAAGAATCTCATGGGCGAAGAATCATATGATCGACCCGCAGGAGTATTTCCTGGCGAGCACGAACCCTTTGGAGGAAAAGATTGCGCACATCTTTGAGATTTATAAAAAGGAGCTCTTTAAGGCAAACGCGCTCGACTTCGACGATCTTTTGCTGGAGACGGTGCGACTGCTCAAGTCGTCGAGCGAGACGCGCGAAAGATACAATCGCCGTTACAAATATATTCTGATCGACGAGTACCAGGACACCAACCGGCCGCAGTACGAATTGATGAAGCTGTTGGCGGGGTCCACTGGAAACGTTTGTGTGGTCGGCGACGAAGATCAGTCGATTTATAGCTGGCGTGGCGCGGACATCAAAAACATTCTCGAGTTTGAGAAGGACTTTCCCGGAACCAGGACGATTCGGCTGGAGCAGAACTACCGCTCGACGCAGATGATTCTCGAAGGCGCAAGCGCGGTGGTGGCGCACAACACGCAGCGCAAAGGGAAAAACCTTTGGACGGCGCGCGAGGGTGGTTCGCTGATTGGGTATTATGAGGCACCCGATGGGGAGAATGAGGCTTTATTTATTGCGGACCGCGTGCACAAGTATCTGCGAGAAGCGGGCGCGCAGGAGGATACGCCGCGGTGTGCCGTGCTGTATCGGACTAACTCGCAATCGCGGCTGGTGGAAGAGGCACTGCGACGGTATCAGATTCAATACCACATGGTCGGCGGATTTTCGTTCTACGACCGAGCAGAGGTGAAAGACATTCTGAGTTATATGAAGCTCGTGCAGAATGTGCATGACTCGGTCGCATTAGGGAGGGTGGTGAACTCGCCGCCACGCGGGATCGGGAAGACGACAATGGAGACTCTAGAGCGAATGGCTCTGTCGAGTGGCATGAGTACGTGGGATGCGATGGGCAGGGCGATTGATGATAAGTTGTTGCCGCCTCGCGCGCTGATGGCACTGGGTAGTTTCAGAAGACTGATTGAGGATGCCAGGGCGATGCTAGGGCCGGGATTTGCGGAGAAGCTGGCCGGAGATATTGCTGGCACTTCCCTGTTCCTAGGTACAGCCGAGGACATTTCATTTGAGTTTGCTGCACACGCGGAGGAAGAGAGCGCGACCACTGGTGGGGGAAGTGAGGATACGGCCGCAGATACTTCGTTCGATACGAGTTTCAACTTTGGATTTGATTTTGGACCCAGTGAGGAGATCTCCACGATTGCGCCCGTGAATGCTATCGATTCTGATGCCTCACATGGGATCGATGTGGCGAGCTTCAATCCGTTTGCGCCGGCGGTATTGAAGAAGTCTGCCGGTACGACGATAGAACGAAGCGCCGAGATCAAAATGGAGGGCGAGAAGCCCGCGTTTCGTAAGCCGGGGGATGCGGCGACACTGCCGGAGCTGATCAAATTTTTGAATGACCGGAGCGGGTATATCCGGGCGCTCGAAGAAGAGGCCACGCCGGAGTCTTTTTCTCGGATCGAAAATTTGAAGGAACTGGCAAATGCGGCGCAGGATGCACAGGAGCGTGGAGAGACTTTGCATGAGTTCCTGGACCACGCGGCGCTGGTCAGCGATGCGGACAGCTACAGCGAGGAAGCGAGGGTCACGCTGATGACGCTTCACGCGGCTAAGGGGTTGGAGTTTCCTCTGGTATTTCTGGCCGGGATGGAGGAGGGGCTGTTTCCTCACTCGCGCACATTGACCGATCCCACAGGTCTCGAAGAAGAGCGCCGGCTTTGCTATGTCGGGATGACACGCGCGATGGACACACTCGTAATGACGCGGGCACGCTACCGGCGGAGATATGGAAACGACATGCCGGAAGCGAGCATCGCGTCTCGCTTTCTAGAGGAAGTACCGGCGCAGCTGGTGGAGGATTTGGGGAGTCCGCCACCGCGACCACAGTTTTCCGGGTCGGAGTACGGTTTTGGATACAGTGGAGCGTATGCGACGCCTTATCCGAAGGCAAATCGGTCCGGTCGCTCGAACGCAGAGGAAGGTGAGCGGCACTATCGCTACGAGGATGAGGACCAAAGTGGCGAGCTAGGAGCAAAGGCTGCGGCTCGAGCCAGTGGAGCCCGGCGGTTTGGGCAGGGCGGGAAGACGACAGCGCCCCGGCAGTCGATTGATAACATTGCCAGCTTCTTTGCGGCGCGAGGACAGAAGATCTCCCGGCTTAAGCAGGAGGTGGAGACGCCAACCGGCAAGACTGGACTGAAGCAGGGAGCGCGAGTTCGCCATCCGAAGTATGGCGAGGGAACTGTGTTTCGTCGTGAAGGCGATGGGGATGATGCAAAGATTACAGTACAATTTCAACAGCACGGCGTGAAGAAGCTGGTGGAGAAGTTTGCCCAGCTGGAGCGCCTCTAAGTTTGAAAATCGTACCCAAAGAGAGATTGGCAAGACACATGGCAAATACCAAGAGCATCACAAACAAAGACGAGCGCAAAAAAGTAAAGCGCGCAGCACGGAAGAAGGCAGCACCAAAGGGGCCGCGCACTGACGCTCGTGGCGCGAACAAGGCCAAGGTTAAGAAGGCCTCCCGCGGACAGAGCAAGCGGTAAACATTCTGCTGGGCCAGGAGCGCTGAAGAATTCCTTTCGGCGCTCTTGACTGGAGGATTATCGCAGTCTCGCTCAGAGTCTGAAGCACAATTGAAGTTGAACCGCCCCGCACCAATTCTTCTGTAAGCAGGAGCGAGCGCGCTGGCAAGGCAAATCTTTGCGACAAAGTCGATCGATAAGCTGATCTCTGAATCGGAGAGGCCGGAGCACGCGTTGAAGAAGACGCTGGGGCCGGTGTCCCTGACTGCTCTGGGTATCGGGGCGGTGATTGGGTCCGGCATTTTCACCGTGATCGGCACGGCGATCGGCGGCAATCCTGCCAAGATCGCGGACTGGAAAGGTTCCCCGATCCTTGACCTAATCGTTGGGTGGCTTCATCACACCAGCGGTGCGGTGGCGGGGCGTCCGGGCGCCGGGCCGGCGCTGGCTTTGTCGCTGGTGCTGGTGGCTATCGTTTGCGCGCTGACGGGACTCTGCTATGCGGAGCTGGCGTCGATGATACCGATTGCCGGGTCGGCGTACACGTACACCTATGCGACGTTGGGCGAGTTGATTGCCTGGGTCATCGGCTGGGACCTGATCCTCGAGTATGCATTCAGCAATATGAGCGTGAGCGTGGGTTTTGCAGCTCATCTGGTGGCATTGCTCGATTGGATTGGAATCCCGCTGTCGCCGAAGTGGTTGTCGCCGGCTTATTTGCCGCTTGGCTTGCAGGACCTGCAGGGCAAGGATATCTATTCGGTTGGATGGCATGCAGGGTTCAATATTCCGGCGTTCCTTATCGTGCTGCTGTTGACGGTGGTGCTGGTGCGTGGCATTCGGGAGTCGGCGCGAACCAACAACATTATGGTGCTGGTGAAGATTGCGGCGATCCTGCTGTTCGTCTTCTTCGGTTTGAGCTTTATTCATCCGGCGAACTACCATCCCTTCTCGCCTAATGGATGGTCGGGTGTGCTGGCTGGCGGGTCGATCATCTTCTTTACGTATATCGGGTTCGATTCGGTCTCGACCGCGAGCGAGGAGTGCAGCCGGCCCCGGCGCGATGTACCGATTGGGATCTTGGCGACACTGCTGATTTGCACGCTTCTGTATATAGGGGTTGCGGTGGTGCTGACGGGCATGGTGCCTTGGCTGACCGTGGCGGGGGATGCGGCTCCGGTGGTGAATGCCTTGAAGCGGGTGGCTTTGACCCCAGGGGCACAGAGACTGCATTGGGTGCAGCTGGCGGTGCTGATTGGTGCGCTGGTGGGCATGATCTCGTCGATCCTGGTGTTTCAGTTGGGGCAGGCGCGGGTCTGGTTCGCCATGTCGCGGGATCGGTTGCTACCGGATGTTTTCAGCCGGGTCCATCCGCGGTTTCGGACTCCGGCCTTTGCGACGTGGGTCGCGGGTGTGCTTGTTGCGATTCCGGCGGGGCTGTTTGATGTAGGGACCTTTGCTGAGATGTCGAACATCGGCACGCTGTTCGCGTTTGTGCTGGTTTCGATCGGGGTCGTTGTTTTGAGATACAGGGAGCCGGAGCGGCACCGTGGTTTCCGGGTGCCGTTTGGGCCGGTCATTCCGGTTCTGTCTGTGCTCTTTTGCGTACTGTTAATGGCAGGTCTGCCGGCGATTACGTGGGTGCGGTTCTTCGTGTGGCTGATCATTGGATTGGTGGTTTACGTCCTCTACAGCCGCAAGCGTAGTGAGTTCTACGTTCCGAAAGCCTAGGATAGATAGATGGCGCGGAAGCAAGGGAAACAAGATACAGAGATCGACGTGCTTGATTGGCTGCGCAAGCTGCCGAAGGTCGAGCTGCATCTGCATCTTGAAGGGACGATTCAGCCGGAGACGCTGCTGGAGCTGAGTCGACGGCACGATGCGGAGCCGCTGACTCCGGAGGCGGCGAAGAATCTGTACATCTATGAGAATTTTTTGGGTTTTCTGGACTCATTCAAGGCGGTCTCGGCGCGGTTGAAGGGGCCGGACGACTATGAATTGATTACGTACAACATGATTCGGGACCTGGCGGCACAGGGGGTGGTGCATGCCGAGGTGTATATCTCGTTCGGGATTATCTATTACTGGAAGCAGGTTGAGGTTGAGCCGTACGTTGAGGCGATCGAGCGTGGGCGGGTGCGGGGTGAGAAGGACTTTGGGACTACGGTGTACTGGCTGATCGATGCGGTGCGGCACTTCGGCGCGGAGGAGGCGGCGAAGGTGTTTCGCAAGGCGGCGGAGCTGCGGGCGGTGTATCCGAGCATTGTGGGGATCGGGATTGGAGGCGATGAGACGCGGGGGAGTGCGGATCTCTTTCGCGAATCGTATGCGGAAGCCAGGGCGGCGGGGCTGCGGCTGACGGCGCATGCCGGGGAGACGACCGGACCAGAGAGTATCTGGGCGGCGATCAACATTGGGGCGGAGCGGGTGGGGCATGCTCTTTCGGCGCGGCACGACGGGGAGTTGCTGGATGTGCTGGCGGAGAAGCAGATTCCGTTGGAGCTGAATGTGACAAGCAATATCCGGACTGGATGTTGCAAGAGCTTCGACGAGCATCCGGTGAAGATGTACTTCGAGTCGGGATTGATGGTGACGATCAACTCGGACGACCCGCCGATGTTTGGCAGCAATCTGTTGGAGGAGTATGTGCTGGTGCAGGAGCGGTTTGAGTTTTCGCTGGAGCAGATGCGGGAGCTGGCGGCGAATTCGGTGGAGGCGAGTTTTCTGCCGCCGGAGCGGAAGCTGGAGCTGCTGCGGCGAGTGGAGCAGTATGGGTGATGCCCCTCCCCTCCCAAAAATGTGCGCAAAGTCTTCATTCAATTTGATTTAGGTTTGGACCTTGGATTTCGCGTGTTTGGTAAAGTCTTGATTTTTCTGGGTTTTGATGTCGGCGATATAGCTAAAGTCTTCATTTCAAATAAGTAAAGCCCCGGTGAGTGGGTCCTCGGGGCTTTTGTCCTGGTTGTTCTTTCCTGTGTTTTCTCTACTGATTTAAGTATAGCGGATTGAGGCTAACTAACCTTCAACCCCTATGGTCTTTAGTTTTAGAGAGTTAGGTGGTTTCGGGGCTTGACATGCGATTTTTGGGCCGAAAATGGTAAAAGAAAAGCAGCGGCACGAACAAAGGCAATAGAATGAGTTGCTTTTGCCGTCGGTGTGTCCTCAGAAGGGACGCAGGGCTGCTTCCTGGAAAGCAGTCACGGCTTTCTATTCGCGCTGGAGCGCCCTAAATGAAGTCTGGGCGTAGATCAGTCTTTAGAAGTCGGCTTCTCGTCAGTTACTAATGAGAAGCGCTTTTCTCGGTCTTGATCTGAACCGACATCTGGTGAGGTCTCCGCTCACTTCGTAGCCTTGCGGCGCTGAGATCAAGCGGGCGAATGGAGGAAACCTAGCCGATGTTGTCCACATCGGCGAAACGCATTTCAAGCTGTTTATAGAATGGAGTGTGGTCATTGCAGATTACAAGCCGGATGCCTGTCACCGGTGTTTTGGCCAAATCATCATCAATTTGCTTGAAGTACGCTTCCTTCAGCTCGGCTAGGAAATCGTCAAAAGATACGTTGAGGTAGACAAAGTGAACGGCCGCGCAGCCATGGTCAAACGCCAACAATTGCAGTTTGGCGGTTTCGACTGTCGCACGCAGCTTCTTCAGGAATCCATTCGTAACAGTAGTCGGAAACGAACGGGCCTTTACAGGACCTGTTCGGAAGGCTATTTCCTGGTCCGAGATATTGATGGTCTTGACCTCGCACAGCACGCGAGCCAAAGCAAGTGAACCTTCCAGATCTGGACTCCTCTCGTGCGATCGTGGAATGAAGCGAAGGTTCGTACACCCGAGTGATTTCAGGTAGTTGTAGGCCCGTGCTTCGTTGAGGATATCGAAGAGTTGCTG
>Ga0210384_10008265_pt1 | contig 10871 bp, 7 predicted proteins | sample IncBWH2MmetaG_FD_160574 | JGI IMG/M metagenome (GOLD analysis project Ga0210384, IMG submission 160574) | Forest soil microbial communities from Barre Woods Harvard Forest LTER site, Petersham, Massachusetts, United States - Inc-BW-H-2-M | ecosystem: Environmental > Terrestrial > Soil >...
AGGGTGCGGCTGGACAGGCAGTGCAGAACATGAACTTGATGTACGGATGGCCGGAAGTGGAGGGATTGCAGTGAAGATTGTGGTGAAAATCGGTGGCGTCGCTCTGGAAGATGATTCCGTGCGTAAGAAGTGCGCTGCTGCCGTGGCACAACTTGTCCAGGACGGCCACAAAGTCGCCGTGGTGCATGGTGGCGGCAGCACGTTGACGAAGACGTTGGAGCGGATGGGCAAGAAGAGCGAATTTGTGGACGGCCTGCGAGTGACTGATGCCGAAACTCGCGACGTTGCGTTGATGGTGCTCGCGGGCGTGGTTAACAAGAAGCTGGTAGCCACGATTGCCGCTACTGGTCAGAGCGCCGTCGGTCTCTGCGGCGGAGATGGTATGGCATTTCGCGCCCGGAAGAAATTTGTGGGAGGCCGCGATCTTGGGTTTGTGGGGGAAATCGCTTCCGCCGACCCACGCTGGGTCGAATCGATTTGGCAGCACGGTGGAGTGCCTGTGATGGCGCCTATCTCGCTAGGCGCGGACGGTGAATACTACAACGTCAATGCCGACGAGATGGCCTCCGCTTGCGCGGTTGCCTGCCATGCCAACGCTCTGATTTTCCTGACCGATGTGCCAGGCGTGAAGAATGCCGATGGGTTGGTGATTCCGTGGTTGAGTACGAGCCAGATTGATGCGTTGATTGAAAAAACAGTCATCAGTGGAGGCATGCTGCCCAAGCTCGATGCTTGCCGCCGCGCCTTGCAACGTGGCGTTGGACGAGTGCGCATTCTGCCTGCAGCACAAGTGGACGTGCTGCCGCAATTCTATTTCTCCAAGGTCGAATGTGGAACGGAGGTCCTGGTCGCATGACGCTTGCGAGCACAGCTCGTGCCGAAGCCAAGCTTCTGCTTCCTACCTACGATCGCCACCCGATCCTGTTCACGCGGGGGCGTGGCGTCTATTTGTGGGATGTGGATGGCAAGCGCTACCTCGACTTTTTGAGTGGCATTGGCGTGAACTCCCTGGGCCACGCGCATCCTGCGGTTCTCAAGGCGATTCAACGCCAGTCGAAGCGGATGATTCATATTTCGAATTTGTTTTACCACGAGTATCAGGCGGAGTTGGCCAAGGCGCTTACCCAGGCATCAGGCCTCGACCGTGCATTTTTTTGCAACAGCGGCACCGAGGCGTGGGAAGGCGCGCTCAAGATTGCGCGGGCTTACGGCCAGGCGAAAGATCCCAAGGCACCGAAGACCCGCATTCTGGCGTTGGACAATTCGTTTCACGGACGCACATTTGGTTCCTTATCGACGACTGGGCAGGCAAAATATCGCGATCCATTCACGCCGCTCGTTCCGGGAGTCGAGTTTGTTGCCTTCAACGATGTCGCCGATCTTGAGCGCAAGTTCGACGCCAATGTTTGTGCCGTATGCATGGAGACCGTGCAGGGCGAGGGCGGAATCTGCCCTGTCAGCGCGAAGTTCTTGCAACGTGCGCGCGAACTGACCGAGCGCAACGGAGCGTTGCTTGTCCTGGACGAGATTCAGTGCGGTCTGGGACGCACTGGCCGTTTTTTCGCTTACCAGCATTACGGTGTGAAGCCCGACGTGGTTACTGTTGCGAAGCCGCTGGCTGCGGGACTTCCCCTGGGAGCGATTCTGGTGACGAATGAGGCTGCCTCCTGCATCCATCCCGGCATGCACGGCACGACTTTCGGCGGAGGTCCTCTGTGCTGCGCGGTCGCTCTGGAAGTTTTGCGAATTACCAAAAGTCGTCTCGGGCAGGTGCGTGAGCTCAGCAAATATTTTCTCGGACAACTTAAGAAGCTTGCCAAGAATCACACTTCGATTCGTGAGGTGCGTGGGCTCGGATTGATGTTAGCGATCGATCTAGATTCCGCACCTCTCGCTAAAGCCGTTATGCAGCAGTTGCTGCGGGAAGGCATTCTCATCAACCGCACGCACGAAACCGTGTTGCGCTTCCTGCCCCCCTTCATCATTGAGAAGAAGCACGTCGATCAGGTGATTCACGCGCTCGATGTCGCGTTGAGTGCTAATCGTTCCGGACTGGAAGCTCAGCCCGTCCATTTAAAACAATCCACCACCCAATCCACTACGAGGAGATCAAGGAGTCTAAATTGAACAGCCAACTTTTCAACCACACACAGGTTGTACCCGCCCCTGCCCCGAAGTTCGCGTGCCGGGATTTAATCTCGACGCGCGACTTGAGTTCGCAGGACGCCGAGGGATTGCTCCACCTCGCCGGCCTTATGAAGGCCCGGCCCGCTGATTTTCGTGGCGCGCTGAGCGGGAAACAGTTGGTGATGTTCTTTGAAAAACAATCCTTGCGAACGCGCCTCACGTTCGAGGCAGGTATGGCGAGCCTCGGCGGAGTATCGTTTTTTGTCGACCAGACGCAGGGCCGCCTGGACGCCCGCGAGAAGCTCAGCGATATCGCACACAATGTCGAACGTTGGGTCGATGCGATTGTGCTGCGAACGTACGACCAGAAGACGATTGAGGGCATGGCGGAATATGCGCGCATCCCCGTCATCAACGCGCTCAGCGGATTGGAACATCCCTGCCAGGCGCTGGCCGATTATTTCACGCTGCAGGAGCGTTTTGGAGATCTCAAGAAGGTCACTCTTGCCTATGTAGGCGACGGCAACAATGTGGCGAATTCGCTGCTGTTAACCTGCGCTGTGCTCGGTTCGTCGATTCGGATTGCCACTCCCGCGGGTTACGGACCGGACGCGCAGATCCTTTCTGATGCGAAAAAAATCGCCAGGAAAACTGGCGCAGTTCTGGAAATTCTTACGGACCCGCATGAAGCTGCGACAGGAGCCGATGCTGTTTACACCGACCAATGGACGAGCATGGGATGGGAGAACGAGGAGGCGACTCGCGCCACCAAGTTTCCTCCCTATCAAGTAAATGCCGCGCTGATGGCCGAAGCTGGGCCAAGCGCACTCTTCATGCATTGTCTTCCGGCGCAGCGTGGGCAGGAAGTCACCGATGCGGTGATCGACTCAGAGAATTCGGTTGTCTTCGATCAAGCGGAAAACCGCATGCACATTCAGAAAGCGATTTTGTTCCAGTTATTGGGGGGCGTGAGCCGCATCCCCGTTAGGAGTGCCCATGTCTGAGAAAGTCGTTCTCGCTTACTCTGGAGGTCTCGATACCTCCATCATTATTCCGTGGCTCAAGGAAAACTATTCCTGCGATGTGATTGCCATGGTCGCCGACGTGGGCCAGGGGGATGACATCGAAGCCGTCATCAAGAAGGCTTATGACACAGGCGCGAGCAAAGTCGTCGTCGAGGATTTGCGTGAAGAATTTTTGCGCGGCTACGTTTTCCCGGCTCTACAAGCGGGCGCTGTGTATGAACACAAGTATCTGCTCGGGACTTCGCTCGCACGCCCAGTCATTGCCAAACACCAGGTGGAAGTGGCGTTACGCGAGGGTGCCTCCTCTCTGGTTCACGGATGCACCGGCAAAGGAAATGACCAGGTTCGCTTCGAGCACGCATACCAGGCGCTTGCTCCGGAACTCAAGGTCATCGCTCCTTGGCGCGAGTGGACGCTGAAATCCCGCGAAGATTGCCTCGACTATGCCGCTGAGCGTGGCATTGAGGTGACGGCCAGCCGCACCAAGATTCACAGCCGCGACCGAAACCTGTGGCATATCAGTCACGAGGGCGGCGAACTCGAGGACGCTGCCAACGCGCCTCTTGCGAGTACGTGGCAGCTCACGCGTTCTCCGCAGGATGCTCCCGACCACGAAGAGCAGGTGACGATCGGCTTCGAGGGGGGAATTCCGGTTTCGGTGAACGGGATGAAACTCGATCCTGTTGCGCTGGTGGAACTACTCAACGAAATCGGCGGCCGCAATGCCATTGGCCGAGTGGATATCGTGGAGAACCGCTTTGTGGGCATCAAATCCCGAGGTTGCTACGAAACTCCGGGTGGGACGCAGTTAATTGCCGCGCATCGCGAGCTTGAATCGCTCTGCCTCGATCGCGACCTGATGCACTTCAAGCAGCACCTCGCTTTGAAGTATGCCGAGCTCACCTACTTCGGCTTGTGGTTTACTCCTCTGCGCGAATCGCTCGATGCGTTCGTGGCCAGCACGCAGGGAGAAATCACCGGAACGGTTACCTTGTCGCTCTACAAGGGCAACGTTTCGATTGTGAGCCGCCATTCCGAGTACTCGCAATACCGCACAGACCTTGCTGCGTTCACCATGGGCGATAGTTACGATCAGAAGGACGCAGCCGGGTTCATCCGCATTCTCGGACTTCCCGCCCGCTCGCGCGCAATCGCACTGGCGAAATCCGGAACAGAGGTGGCGCAGTGATTGGGGTGACGAAATGAAGATGTGGTCAGGCCGCTTCCGCCAGCCGCTCGACCCCGAGTTCGAGCGCTGGCAGCGGTCGTTTCCCTTTGATCGCCGCTTGTTGCCGTACGAGCTAGCGGCGAGCCGCGCCCATGCGCAGGCTCTGAAGAATGCGGGGATTTTATCGTCGGAGGAACTCATTTCCATTCTTCAGGGTCTCGATCAGATCGCGGCTCAGGCGGTGTCTCCGGCGTTTCTCGAGGACAATGAAGCCGAGGACATCCACCATTTTGTGGAAAAGCAACTCGTCGCGTTGATTGGGGACACAGGTTTCAAGCTGCATAGTGGCCGCAGCCGCAATGAGCAGATCGCAACGGATCTTCGGCTGTATGTTCGTGCAAGCATTGATCAGCTGCGAGTCTTGCTCGCTGATTTGATGGACGCCTGTCTCGATCGCGCCGAACGCGCAGGCAATGCGGCTATGCCTTCGTACACTCATCTTCAGCGTGCCGAACCTGTGCTGGTGGCGCATTGGCTGCTCAGTTACGTGGAGATGTTCGCGCGCGATGCAGAGCGGCTGGGCGATTGTCGCAAGCGCGTGAACTTCTGTCCTCTTGGTTCCGGACCGGTCGCAGGTGCGACGCTGGCGCTGGACCGTGCTGCCATGGTGGCCGCTCTTGAGTTCGACGCTCCCACGGCGAACAGCATCGACGCCACCAGCGACCGTGACTTCGTTCTCGAATTCGTAAACGTTCTCTCCCTCCTTGCGCTGCATTGGAGCCGTTTTGCGGAAGAGATGATTATTTTCTCCACACAGGAATTCGGCTTCGTGCAATTGCCCGAAGCCTACTCCACGGGCAGCAGCGCCATGCCGCAAAAGAAGAATCCAGATCTGCTCGAACTAATGCGTGGCAAGGCGGCACGTGTACTTGGCCATGCCAATACGCTCATGATTGCCGTCAAGGGCTTGCCCCTCGCTTACAACAAAGATTTGCAGGAAACGCAGGAGCCGTTGTTCGACGCCACTGAAACAGTAATGGCATTGCTGCCGATGGCCACCGGATTCATACGGTCTGTCGAATTTGATTTTGAGCGGATGGAATTGGCCGCGCGTACCGGATTCTTGAACGCGTGGGCCGCTGCTACGTATCTTGTCCGGCGCGGAGTTCCGTTTCGTCTGGCGCATGAGCAAGTGGGCAAGGCTGTGCAATTGTGTTTGGAGAAGGGGTGCGAACTGCAAGACTTACCTCTGGCCACTCTGCAGGAACTCCACCTGGCTTTCGGCGCGGATTTTCCAGCTAGCCTGGAACTACGGGCTGTGCTCGAGGTGCATGACGTTGCAGGAGGAACGGCCCCGGCCCGCGTACGGCAGGCGATTGCGGCGGCGCGGAAGAAGTCGGTGAGCCTGCGAGAGGGAGTCCATGTCCACGCGTGAAGCGATTCTTCCCGACGCGGAACACATTCATCGGCTCATCGCCGCCTACTCTGGCGATGGCACGTTGCTGCCCCGCAGCCTGGCGGAAATCTGCGAGAACGTTCGCGACTTCGTCGTCATCGAGCGGGATGACCATATTGTCGGTTGCGGGGCGCTGCATCTGTACGGTCCACATCTTTCGGAGATTCGTTCCATCACGGTAGATCCGGAGTATCAGCATGGCGGATGCGGACGAGAGCTTGTCGATGCGCTGCTGGAACAGGCGGAAAAACATCAGGTAAGCTGCGTATGCCTGTTCACACGCGCTCCGGAATTCTTCGCGCGTCTGGGATTTATCGAGGCAATTCGAGAAAGCTTGCCCGACAAGATCAACAAAGATTGCTGCAATTGTCCCCGCCTCCACTGTTGTGATGAAGTGGCGATGGTGCGCGGCGAAGTTCCCCGCTATTCCATGCTGTCGGATTCCATTAGTCCCCTCGTGAGAATCCAGGCATGAAAAAAGAAGTGCGCCGTTCTCCCGAGCAGATTCTTCTGCCTGAAGGTTTCTCGTTTGCCGCAGTCGCCGCGGGTATCAAGGCAAGCGGCCGCCCGGATCTGGCTTTGGCGGAAGCATGCGAAGGAGCTACCGCCGCTGCCGTATTTACGAAGAACCGCGTGGCCGCTGCCCCCGTCGAAGTAGGCCGCGCTGTTATGAAGACCTCCAGAGGACGTATCCGCGCTGTGCTCGTCAATTCTGGCAATGCTAACTGCGCGACTGGCCCGGAGGGCCGGGCCGCTTGCGATCTCGTTTGCAAAGGCGCCGCCCGCTTGCTCGGTTTCCGCAACGAAGAAGTCTTTCCCTCTTCCACGGGAATCATCGGAGTGCCGCTGCCATCCGGCAAGATGCTGGCGAAGCTGCCTGAATTGTTGGCCGCACGCAGTGCCTCCGAGGAGTCTGCCCGCGCTTTCGCCAATGCCATCCTGACCACGGACACGCGCCTCAAAATCGCGTCCGCGCGGGTGAAGATCGGAAGGAGGCAGGTCACGCTGCTAGGCGTAGCGAAGGGCTCAGGGATGATCCATCCCAAGATGGCGACCATGTTGGCCTACATATTTACCGACGTGGCTGCCTCTGCTCGGGAACTGCAGCAACTTCTTCGCAAAGCGTCCGATGAAACCTTCAACTGCATTTCCGTCGATGGCGACACATCCACCAATGACACCGTACTGCTTCTCGCAAGTGGAAAGAGCGGTGTCAATTTGAGCCCCGCCTCGCGGGCTAAGTTCGCCAAGGCACTTCATGGAGTTTGCGCGTCACTGGCTGAACAGATTGTCAGCGATGGCGAAGGCGCGAAGCACATTATCCATCTATCGATTGAGCAAGCGAGAGACCGCGAGGAAGCGCTCCAAGTGGCACGGGCGATCTCGCACTCGCCGCTGGTTAAAACGGCTTGGGCAGGCTCCGATCCCAACTGGGGCCGGATCCTGGCGGCGATTGGCAATAGCGGTGTCCCTGTCGATCCTGCGCGAGTTAAGATTTTTATCGCCGGCCAGATGGTGTGCCGCAACGGAGCTTTTCACAAGTTTGATGAACAGCGTGCTCATGAGCACCTGTCTCAACCCGATTGCGAGATTCGCGTGCAGCTCCAGCGTGGCCGTACGAAGCTACTTTTCTTGACGACTGACCTCACAGCGGAGTATGTCCACATCAATGCTGACTACTCCACGTAAGATAGAGCAGGAATCACAGAGCCTAGCTAACGGAAGACGCGATCCCCCTATGCCTGACAACCCGGCTGACATTCCGCTTTGGAGCACCGAAGACCAAGCCGCGCGCCTCGCGGAGCTAACGGCTGGCACGGGCGACTCGTCTAAAGATATGCCGCTTCGCCGTGATGTGCGCTTCCTGGGAATGCTTCTGGGCCGCGTGCTGGTGGAACAGGAAGGGGAACGGCTCTTCAATGTTGTCGAGCAATTAAGGCACCTCCTCATTGAGCATCGTGAGCAGGTGGTAGCAGGAGTTTCGTCAGGCGAAACTGGGAACGCGAGTGGGCTCGCTCAAGCCCGCGAAATCGTAGCGCATCTAAATGTCGATGATGCCTACCGGGTCACCAAAGCCTTTGCCATCTATTTCGAGCTGACCAACCTGGCGGAAACCAATCACCGCAAGCGCCGCCGCCGCGCTGCCAAATCCCGCCCGGATAGTCCGCCTTTGCCGGGGTCGTTTCGCGGTACGCTGGTTCGACTGAAGTCTTCCGGACTGGGCGAGGATGCGCTGCTGGATGCGCTTCGGTCTGTGCAAGTCACGCCTGTCTTTACCGCGCATCCCACCGAAGTGACGAGGCGCACGGTCCTGGTCAAGCGTCGCCGCATTGCTCGCTGCCTTGAGCTCTTGGATAATCTGCCGCTCTCATCCGCGGATGCACTGGAATACGAGTCAAAAATTCTGGCGGAGATCACCGCGCTCTGGCAGACCGATGAAGTTCGCCTCAAACGTCCGACCGTGAACGACGAGATCCACATGGGCCTCGACTACTTTCCCATGGTTCTCTTCGATACGGTGCCGCGTCTCTATGCTGAACTCGAAGATTCCCTGCGCGATGTTTATGGGATTGCGCCGGGTGCGCAAAATCTGCCAGACGTATTGCGTTTCGGCTCCTGGATCGGCGGAGACCGTGATGGCAATCCGTTCGTTACCGCCGCGAGCACGCGCCTTGCCCTACAGCGTGCCCGGGCCCTGATTTTGGATCACTATCTATCGGAGACGTTCCGGTTGTCCGACCAGCTCAGTCCTTCCGTGCGCCGGGTCGGTGCGTCGGAGAGACTACTGGTCCGCCTCCAGGAGTACGCTTCCACCCTGGGACAGGAGCATTCGCGATGGATGCGCATTTCTGGTGCGGAAGTTTACCGGTGCTTTCTGGACTTTATTGCGGCCAGGCTGCGTTTCACTCGTGAAAACCCAGCGGCGGAACACGCCTATCCTTCCGCTGCGGAGTTCGATGCTGACTTGGTCCTCGTGCGGAAGAGTCTGGCCGCGAACCGCGCCGAGCGCCTGGCAGAACTGCTGGTCGATCCGCTTCTGCGTAAGGTTCGTACCTTTCACTTCCACCTGAATGTTCTCGACATCCGCCAGCATTCCAGGATTCACGAGCAGGCACTTGCGGAACTTACGGCTGCCGTGTCGCCGGTGGCTGCTGATCCGCCTCTGCCTGAACGAGCACTATCCGAGCGAGCGGAGCCGGCGCTGGAAAGGGAACTGTCACCCCAGTCGGTCGAGCTGATGGAAACCCTGCGCACCGTTGCGGAATTGAAGAAGACGTATTCGCCACATGCCATCCAAAACTTTGTGATCAGCAACGCCCAATCGGAGAACGATATATTTGCGGTTGTGCAGTTGGCGCGGTTGTGCGGTGTGAGTGTCGCCGCCACTGCGGATGCTCCCGGTCTCATGCCTGTTCCACTCTTTGAATCGATTGAAGCTCTGCGAGCCGCTTCGGCTACCATGCAGCGCGTCTGGACCTCCGTCGCGTATCAGCCGCTGCTTGATTCCTGGTCGCGTTCGCAGGAAGTGATGCTGGGCTATTCCGACTCCAATAAAGATGGTGGAATGCTGACCAGTACGTGGGAGCTGTACAAGACGCAGCGGGACTTGCATCGTGTGGCGCGCGCCTGCAGTGTGAAACTCCGTCTGTTTCATGGCCGTGGTGGCACTGTCGGACGCGGTGGCGGACCGACGCATGCTGCCATCATTGGCCAGCCCGCAGGCGACTTCACCGGGGAAATCCGCATCACGGAGCAGGGTGAAGTGCTGAATTGGAAGTACTCCGATCCGGTACTTGCCGAATGGAATCTGGAGTTAATGATCGCGGCCTCTCTCGAAGCAGTTACGCTCGGCAGCAAGCCGCCGCTGGATGCCGAACAGCATTGGACTGAGGCAATGGATACGATGTCGCAGGATGCCTTCGCATTTTATCGCGAACATGTTGCCGATAATCCGGAGGTTCTTGTCTACTTCGAGCAAGCTACTCCTGTTAATGAAATGGAACATGCTCAGATAGGATCACGTCCGACGCGTCGTTCCGCCAGCCGTAGTCTTGAAGACCTCCGCGCGATCCCCTGGGTGTTTGGCTGGATGCAAAGCCGCCATGCGCTCCCTGCCTGGTTCGGCGTCGGGTATGCCCTCGAACGCTTCGTCAACCGAGGCCCCGACCATGTACAGCTTCTTCGGGATATGCTGCGCGGCTTCCCCGTTTTCTCCAGCATGGTAAGCAACGTCGAATTGGCCATGGCCAAGGCTGACCTCACGATCGCGCGACTCTACGCGGATCTGGTCACCGATGTTGGCATTCGCGAGCGTGTTTTCGGCATGCTGCGAGAAGAGTTTGAACGCACGCGCCGCATCCTTTTGTCTATTACTGGTCAGGGAGAGCTGATCGAAGGAAATCCGGTGCTCTTTCGTTCCATCCGATTGCGCAACCCCTACGTCGATCCCATGAGCCTGGTGCAGGTCGATCTCCTGCGCAGAAAGCGCGCGGGAGCGCCGGAAGAGACTCTCAATTACGCTTTGGCGGCCACCATCAACGGTATTGCCGCTGGCTTGCATAATACCGGGTGATCCTACTCCGTGAGCACGGCCTTTGAGAGATTTCGCGGACTGTCTACATTCACGCCGTTGAGCACGGCGAAATGATATGAGAAGAGTTGCAGAGGCACGGTTTCCAAAAATGGCTGCAAGAGCTCGACTGCCGCAGGCACCGTGATGACATGCTCGGCCAGCGCACCCACTTCGCGATCCCCTTCCGAGGCTAGAACGATGGGCTGGCCACCGCGTGCGTTTACATATTCCAGCACCGCGAGCGTCTTTTTGTAGCGGAGCAACGAGTCCGGATCACCTGGGTCATGCGTCGCGAGCACCACGACCGGAAGCTGCTCATCGACCAAGGCAAGCGGGCCGTGCCGGAGCTCTCCCGTTGGAATGCCCTCCGCGTGCACATAAGAAGATTCTTTCAACTTCAGCGCACCTTCGCGAGCAATCGGGTAGTGCGCGCCCCGTCCCAAGAACAGAAACGCTTTGGCGTGTTGATGCACCTTGGCAATTGTCAGGGCCTGCGCGTCCCATGCTTTTAACGATTTCTCG
>Ga0210384_10008266_pt1 | contig 10870 bp, 11 predicted proteins | sample IncBWH2MmetaG_FD_160574 | JGI IMG/M metagenome (GOLD analysis project Ga0210384, IMG submission 160574) | Forest soil microbial communities from Barre Woods Harvard Forest LTER site, Petersham, Massachusetts, United States - Inc-BW-H-2-M | ecosystem: Environmental > Terrestrial > Soil >...
TGTATGAATATTGCACCACTTTTTTCGATACCCGGCACCTGGTCATCGCCGTCAACCCTTACCATATAGAAATGTATGAGTCGCTGCTGTTCTTCAAGCGGCTGACGGCCAATCCGGTGGAGAGCTATGACTTTGTCAACGGTGCGCCCGCCGTGGGCGCCTGGCTGGATCTGAAGTTCGCGCCCGAGATCATGAAAAAGCATTATGCATCCAAGCCGCCGCAACGCAACCTGTATGCGTATTTCACCCAGGTAAAGTTACCCAATATTAAATTGCCCGAACGGCGCTACTACACCACCAACGATCCCGTCCTCACGCCCGAACTGCTGGACCATTTTTTCAACAAGCGCACCCACGGCTTTGCCAATCTGGGCGAGCGCGAGAAGGTGCTGCTGCACACTATCTATGACGTTGTCGAATATATACCCGTGCTGCCGCCGCTCACGATCAGGAGCCTGGAGGTCAATGTCAGGCGGCATGAGCGCTACTCCATGAAATGCCCAGGGCAATTGACGCTGGAAATCCTGAATGACGGACAGGAAAGCATAGACATTGATGTGATCGAAGTTTCCCTGGAAGGCTTCCAGGCGCGCGCGTTAAAGCCCATTCCCATGCAGGTATCGCTGAAGGCAACCGTATGGCTGGGCAAGACCGAGATATCCCATTTGCAAGTGGAAGCGGTACGCGACATCGGCAAGGGGTTTTACGGTTTCCATTTGGGCCAGGCTGATTCGATCTGGAGAACCTTTGTCGATGCCATCTATTCCGGCACCACGCATAGGGACTTGAATGAGCCGAACCGGTACATTGCCGACATAAAATTGGCATAAGGAAACTGTTACAGACTTTTCACTTTGTTGCGAGTCAAATCGGGCCTGGCAAGGTCAACTCCGGGAACTTACATGCAATAATGACGAACCAAAATTCTGCCGCCACTTGCAAACGGGAACGTTTTCCAGCGGGTGCGCCATCCAATATGGCGGAATTTTTTTTCGTTTCAGGCTAGTTCGCGGCGCTTTTTCGCTGGGTTGGAACTGGCCGTCATCGGGGTTGAGTCTAGTGATAAAGAAGGGTATTTCAGGCCTTAGAAAACATGTACACACGGCACTACGCAAGCTGTCTGGCGCGCTGCCGCGCTCAAAAAAATTCTCGATTTACCGTTCTTTCGTGCGCTGCGATCCCGCGCCGAAGCAACACCTGATTCTGAAGATTGCCGAAACCAAGGAAGAACTGGAGGCATGCTTTGCGCTGCTGCACGATGCCTACGTCAGCAGCGGCTTCATGAATCCGGATCAGTCGGGCATGCGCGTCACGCCTTACCATGCGCTGCCGACCACCACCACCCTGTGCGCCAAATACAATGGCGAAGTGGTCGGCACCCTGTCGCTGATCAGAGAAAATGCGATGGGTTTCCCTTTGCAGCATGTGTTCGACCTGACCGAGGTGCGCAAGCACGAAGGCAATATTGCCGAAGTGTCCGCGCTGGCCGTGCACAGACGGTTTCGCAAGACCGGCGGCAGCATCCTGTTTCCGTTGATGAAGTTCATGTATGAGTACTGCACGACTTTTTTCGACACACGCCACCTGGTTATCGCCGTCAATCCCAACCATATAGAGATGTATGAGTCGCTGCTGTTCTTCAAGCGACTGGCAGCCAACCCGGTGGAGAACTATGACTTTGTCAATGGCGCCCCCGCCGTGGGCGCGTGGCTGGATTTGAAGTTCGCCCCCGAGGTCATGAAGAAGCATTACGGGACCAAGCCGGCCCACAGGAACCTGCACGCTTACTTCACAATGCTGAAGATGCCGAATATCAAGCTGCCGCTGCGCCGCTACTATACGACCAATGATCCCGTCCTGACCCCTGAATTGCTCGACCATTTTTTCAATCAGCGCACCGAGGTCTTTGCCAATTTGAGCGAGCGCCAGAAACTGTTATTGCATTCCATCTACGACATACCCGAGTACTTGCCCGTGCTGCCCACATTGAGCAGCAGCCGGCCGCACGCGCCGATACGCCGGCATGAGAGATTTTCGATGCGCTGCCCAGGCCAGTTGACGATCAAGGCGGACGATGGCGCGGTAAGAAAAGTGGACATCGATGTGGTGCAGGTCTCCACGTCGGGATTCCTGGCTAGCATCCGCGCGCCTATCCCCTTGCAGACTTGGGGCAATGTGATGGTAAAACTGGGCAAGGCGGATGTCTCCTACCTGCAGGTGGAAGCAGTCCGCAGCATGGGTAAGGATTTTTACGGCTTCACCTTTGACAACCCGGATACCAACTGGAAGACTTTCGTATCGGCGCTGTATCAGGGCAGCACGCACAAAGATCTGCAGAACGCCAGCAGCGCCTGATAACACCGGCACAGTCTGCGGATATACCCGGCGTTGTTGCAAACCCCATCAACGCATCACGACAGGAGACGGCTCCGTGATTTTGCGCTGAAATGCGTGATGCGCCTTTCCGTAGCGGCTGCTGATTTTCTTGACGTATTCTATGGTCTCAAGATACGGCGGCACGCCGCGATATTTTTCGACCGCCCTCTCCCCTGCGTTGTACGCGGCAGCCACCAGAGAAACATTTCCCTTGAAATAGGCTAATAGCCATTGCAGATAGGCAATACCGCCTTTGATATTGTCTTCCGCATCAAAAGTATCCTTGACGCGGAAGCGCTGCGCGGTTTCCGGAGTCAGTTGCATCAGGCCCTGCGCGTTTTTTGGCGATACCGCTTTGACGTTGAAACCGGACTCCACCGCGATGACCGCCATCACCAGTTGGGGATCAATCCTGTAGTGCGGCGCCAGTTTGTCCACCAGCTTGGTAATCGCTTTGGGATAGCTGATGGGGACGGCTGCCTCGGAATGGTCCTCCACGACGATCGCTTCCTCCAGCAGGCAACTGGGCAGAGCCAGCGTCTGGGACGGGACGAACTGGGTCAACTCCTTGGCTTGCACATGGCCCTGCTCCGCGGCCACCTGAAATAGCTGGGCCGCAATCTCGTCATTCCTGGGCACGCCGCGCCCGTTGGCGTACATCCATCCCAGCGCATACTGCGCATCGGCATAACCTAACTTGGCAGCGGCGCAATACAATTCCACGGCCCTGGCGTAGTCCCTGGGCACGCCTTCGGCATTTTCATACTTTTGGGCCTGGGCGGTCAGCGCCACCGATTCGCTGAGCGTGCCGCTGTCTGCAACGGGAACCGCCGGCTCGGTGACCGGCGCAGCCATGGCGATGAGCGGAAACAACAGCCCCGCAGCCAGCAATCCTGGAAGCCGCAGCCAAATTAGCCGGGATAGAGGGCGCCACACCACCGCGGCAATTTCGCCGCAGCAGCCCATTAAATTGAAACTTGCCATGTTGAGCCTCTTGCTCGAGTCTTTGGGCAGACAAATTGCAGCGCGATCCGGCGCCGCCGCGGCGATGTGCTGAAAGCCGCACAGAGATGCTGCAAAACCTGCCGCGTCGCTAAGTTTGACGCGTATCCATATCGTATCAACCTTCCTTTTTCGGGGACAGGAAGGCTTTGTGGAATAAATGGCGCACCAGCAACCAGGGCGGCATGCGCAGCCAGTTCGCACGGATATAGAGGATGGCCCTCGCGCTTGCCGTCCATCCGTCATCGCAGCTGGGATGATGGGGCAGCAAGGCACGCATGAACAACTGGTCCATCAGTTTTAATAACAACGGCCCCGGACGGCCTATGTCCGCATCTTGCAGCGCCTGTGCAGGAACCGGCGTATGCAGCAGCAGCGCGGCATAGCGCAATGCATAGAACAACGGGCGCGTCAGCTCCAATTCGCGCGCCCTCGCTGTCAGGATAGCCCAGAATCCGGGCGTAGCGCCATAGTGCTGCAGCAGGCCGTGGATATCGACCAGATCCCTGAGGCCGTTATCGTACTCGCCATCGTGAAACAGGTGCACTGCACTGTGCAGCACCATGTCGGCCGGAGAAAATACAAAAACATCCCCTTGCGCGTCCACCTGCCGGGCTGCCGCCAGCAGTTTCCGGGAATCCGGATGGATGGGCGCGGTGACCGGCAAGATCGCGTGGTGCACATCGATCACGCTCATACGCTTGGCGTGCTGCATCGGCGGTATTTCGTGCATCCAGTTGCGATAGTAGCGCTGATCATATTCGTCGTGATGAGTTGCCTGCCATCCATGCAGCATCAGACTAGCTTCCACGTTGCCCAGACTATCCTTGGGGACAAGGATATCAATGTCGGAAAAAGTGCGTCCTCTGGCATGCGGCAGCCTGGCCATCACATACGCCGCCCCTTTCAGCAGTATCAGCCGGACACCAGCCTCGCCCAGGGCTTTTTGTATGAATCCGATCTCCCACAATACTGCCTGCTTATATCTTTCGGTGACGCTGTGCGACCACTCAAGATGCCGGCGCGGCTGCTCAGGGATGGCCTCGATCAGTTCCTTGTCGATCAGCAAGATATACAGGCTGACCAGCAAGTTGGCTTGCCTGGCCTGGCGCAATAGCAAATCCCATTGCATCAGGTCGAGTCCGGTCAGGCTGGCGGGATCGCGAAACGCCTGTAAAACGAGTTCTCGCCGATTCATGGTCGCGGAGCCGGTGCCTGCAGCGCGCCGAAGGCTGCTATCGCCTCATCCAGCACGCTATAGGTAAAGTCATAAGCAGCCGACTGATCGATCAGCGCGGCCAGGGCCTCAAAACCGCATTGGCCCAGTTGACTGTAATTGAAGGCATTGTCCGCCACACGCATGAATGCGCGCGACGGCGGAATAGCCTCCAGCCGGGTCGCCGCATCCGCCTGGTATTGCGGGAAAATGATCCATCCGGGTTTTGCCGTCTCGCCGGCGCGAACTACGCTGTCGGCCGACGGCTTCATGTGCGCCACCGTGCCCTTCAAGGTATCGTCGACCGCGCGGCTGAAGACCGCAGTCGGGACAAATTTCTTGATGACGTCAATCGAAGCATTTTTCAGGCTGACCGGGCGCGGCAAAGGAACGATGGCGCCATCGCTGAGGCGTATCAGCGTCAATTCATCAGAAAGCAGACGCCACCCCCGGTTGACCAGGGCAGCGCATAAAGTGCTCTTGCCGGAACCCGGTGGCGCCGGCAAAATCGCTGCATGGCCGTCTTTCTCCACGACTGCGGCATGTATCATCAGATAGCTGTTCGCGTGGTAGGAAACGCACCAGTTCAAACCCCACTCCAGCAAGGGGAAAGATTGATCGTAGGGCAGCGGCTGGAACGGTGCAATACCCTCCAGCCGAAACCAGACCTGGGGCTTGAACCACCGCCTCAAATTGAACGGCCGCGACAGCGACACATGAAAATCGGCAAAATCCTCTGAGGCCAGAGGATAATCCGCATATAACAATCTGACGCCTTCACTGACGTTGGGAATGGTAGTCTGCAACTTGACGGTGAACGCACCCGTCCGCAGGAATAATCCGCGTTTGAGTCTGGCCGCAAGTTCAGTTGGAGTTAAGGAAGATACAGTCAATCAGGCACGCTCTATCAAAGCAAGCGCATCCAGATCTGCCAGCAGCGAAGCTATCTGTTGCATAAACTCGGCATCAGGGTCAAGCTGCCAATCGATAGCCAGCATGGAAGCCAAAGAGCCGGCGTCGGCGGCGGATTGCTGCAATTTCAAAAAAATTTGCCCGGCGGCAAAGCCAAGCAGATGGGTATTTCCCGAGCGCACATTGTAGACCACATATTCATCGCCCCAGTGGCGTATCTCGGCCGCTCCATCAATCGCTCGCCATGCCACGCTTGAAAATACGTCTCCGTCCGACGCATCTACGGTTTGATCTGGTATGGAAATCAATCAGCCCTGCGTCCCTTTTAGGTAAGCGACAATCTGCGACGAATCCCAATTAACACCTGCCGTTGGGCTAAAGTGGCCGCATCCTGAAAGTGTCCATTCATTGAACATATCCTTGACTCTGGAAACATTCAAAAATGGCGTACGGCCATCCAACGCGTTCAGGTAGGCCGCTGACAGATACATGCCGACCTTGTAGGGATCGCAATCCTGCTGCTTTTGCATCAAGGCCTTGAGCGTATTGTCTTTAAAAACCGATGCGGAGCCGCAGCCGAACACGCCGCCAAATGAACTCGATTTGTCTACCGGCCATTTCGGTTGCTGTATCCATTGTGCCGGAGAAAGCCCTGTACTGAGGACTTGCGACTGGCTGTGCGTACTCTGATTCGCCGACAGCGAAGCGGAAGGAGATGCATTGATAGTTGGGGCTCCCAGCACAGAACGGCTGGACAAGGTCAGAATGACGCCAGACGCCGCCAAGCCTGATTTGGTAAAGCGGCGACGCGACTCGCCGGCAAAAACCGTCTTTTCGACCGGATCTTGCGGCGGGCGTTTTTCATTCTCGTCGTGTTGCTGCTGTTCAATAGTCATAGCGCTCTCCGTCCCTGCATTTTATTTTCGCCAAGAAATATCGAAGCCGACATTTCTGTATGTTTGTGCGATTCTTGGCTGAGTAGTAAGCAAAATGTATTCCACTTTTTTCCTCCCGATAATATTCTTTAATTATCAAAGACTTACAGGCCGGAATCAAGAAAACATTTTGTCCGGAGTCATTTTTTCCTAAAAGCGTAAAAATTTCCGACAATAAAAAATTGTCACATTAATAATTTACTCAGTGCAACCCGCTATCAAATAATCCTGTGTTTAAAAATGAATTTTTTCTATCTTACAGGCAATAAGTAGTTGTGGCTGCGTTATCGCGGCACAAAAATTCCCCTTCATATTATAGGCAATCCCCTTTCTCCATGACAGGAAATTTCACTTAAGCGCCACCATGTGGAACGGCCGGCAACGGATGCCGGCTCAAGCCCATGCTGTTCGGGTATGATGTCGTTGAAGTAATTATTTTCAAACGGGCGGCGAAACCGGCCTGGTCAAGTGACCGGAATGGGGCATCCCCTTATCAAAGACCGTGTCATCTGGACGACCCATGCAAGCGATTGAAGACCTCAAAAATATCTTGGCCGACACCCTGAACCTGGGTGCACAGAAAAACCTCCTGACGGCCGATTCCGTACTGCTGGGCGGCATGGCGGAACTCGATTCCATGGCCGTCGTCAATGTGATCGCCGCCATGGAAGAGTATTTTGGCATCGCTATCGAGGATGATGAAATCAACGGCAAGACTTTTGAGACGCTGGGCAGCCTTGCCGCCTTCGTTGAAAGCAAACTAGGCCGATGAGACCCAGCGGGCACGCAGCAGCCGAAGCATTTTTCCTCGACACCGAACTCGGCCAGCGTTTTTGCCTGTTCCATCCGGGCGATGCCGGCGCGGAGTGCAGGGGCGCCATCATCTATGCCCATCCGTTTGCGGAAGAAATGAACAAGTCGCGGCGCATGGCGGCCTTGCAATCCCGCGCGCTGGCGGCCGCCGGATATGCGGTGCTGCAGATCGATTTATACGGCTGCGGCGACAGCAGTGGCGATTTCCGGGATGCACGCTGGCATATCTGGAAGGATGATCTGCACCGGGCGCAGCATTGGCTGATGATGCGCAGCGAGGCGCCAATTTCTGTGTGGGGTTTGCGCCTGGGGGCGCTGCTGGCGCTGGATTTCGCCCGCGACGCCAGGTCCGACCTCGACAAAATCGTCTTGTGGCAACCGGTATTCAACGGCGCGCAATATCTGAACCAGTTTTTCAGGCTGTTGCTGGCCAATGACATGATCGCCGGAAGCGCACAAAAAAACGGCGGAACCCACGGCATACGCCAAGCCTTGCTGGCCGGAGAAAAACTGGAAATCGCCGGCTATGAAATGGCGCCGGAACTGGTCAGCGCCATCGACCAACTGGATAGCGCTTTGTGGGCGCCGCCTGCCTGCCCGGTATACTGGCTGGAAAATGCCAGTCCGGCCAACCCGGCCCTGTCGCCGGCGAGAAAACAACTGGCCGACGCATGGATGCAAAAAGGCGCCAGCCTATGGGTGGACCTGTTGAACGGCCCGGCCTTCTGGACTGCGCAGGAGACCGTCGATGCGCCGGAATGGATAGCAGCCACCATCAACGCCTTCCAAAGGCCCTAGTATGAATTTCACTGAAACCGCGCTCAGCTTCGATTGCCATGGCAACCAGCTAGTTGGCATCCTGAGCCTGCCGGAACAAGCCGGGCCAACCGGCGTGCTGGTCCTCGTCGGCGGGCCGCAATATCGCGCCGGCAGCCACCGGCAATTCACCTTGATGACCAGATACCTGGCAGAACGCGGAATCCCGGCAATGCGCTTCGACTACCGGGGCATGGGCGATAGCGAAGGGCCGCAAACCGCTTTTGAAGAAACCGGTGAAGACGTGCGCGCGGCGCTGGACCAGTTTTTCGCGGCGGTGCCCGGTTTGCGCGAGGTCGCGCTGTGGGGCCTGTGCGATGCCGCATCGGCTTCATTATTCTATGCGCACCAGGATGCCCGCGTTACCGGCCTGGTGTTATTGAATCCCTGGGTCAGGACGGAACAGGGCATGGCCAAGGCCTATCTGAAACACTATTACATCAACCGGCTGTTCGACGCCGCCTTGTGGCAGAAAATCTTCTCCGGCAAGTTCAGCTTTTCCTCTGCTGCGAAGTCCTTCGCGGGCCTTGTCGGCACAGCGGCCGTGCCGCATCAAGCTGCCGGCGCTGCCGACATTGCGCCGGCGAGCGCCGCCCACAACGGCCCGCCCGTCGCCGATTTACCCCGGCGCATGCTCGACAGCCTGGCCCGCTTCCAGGGCCGGGTGCTGATCATTTTGGCCAACAAGGATTTGACCGCGCAAGAATTTGCCGACCTGGGCAACTCCTCCGGCGCCTGGAAAAAATTACTGGCGTCGCCGCGCATCAGCCGGCGCGAACTGGCAGACGCCGACCACACTTTTTCCCGCCGCGCATGGCGTGACCAGGTGGCCGAATGGACGACCGAGTGGATAAGAAACGGCGGCGGCAAATAGGGCCCGCCGTCCAGCCATTGCCCAAGCGCGCTGGAGTTTGCGCTGCGGCATCGCAAAATTTGAAAATCGGATAGCATGAGGCCATTCTGATTTTTCATCCCCTTTCCTCAATGCCCACTTCCCTTGCCCATGGTTTCAGCGTCTTAAAAAACCGGAATTTTGCCAATTACCTTTCCGCCCGCGTGTTAGGTACGCTGGCGGTGCAAATGCAAAGCGTGGCGATAGGCTGGCAGGTGTATCAATTGACCGGCAGCCTGTTTGATCTCGGCCTGATAGGGCTCGCGCAGTTCGCTCCTTTCCTGGTGCTGATCCTGTTCGCGGGCCATGTGGCCGACCGCTATAACCGCCGCAGCATCATCCTGCTGTGCCTGCTGACGCAGCTATTGTGCGGCGTGTTGCTGCTCGCCTTCACGCTGTCCGGCATCAGCAAAGTGTGGCCGGTATTCGCCGTATTGGTCTTGTTCGGCAGTGCGCGGGCGTTCATGATGCCGGCTTCGCAGGCGATATTGATGAACCTGGTACCGGTAGAAAGCTTCAGCAATGCGGTCGCCCTGAGTTCGTCCAGCTTTCACGTGGCCGTGATCATGGGTCCGGTGATAGGCGGTTTGCTGTATCTGGCGGGGCCGAAAGCGGTATATGCGGTGGTTGCGGCCTTGTTAACGCTGGCGGCCATCCTGATGGCGCGGACGCGGATCCTAGGACCGGCGGTGCGCAAGGAACCCGCCAGCCTGCACAGCCTGCTGGAGGGATTGCGCTTTGTGTGGTCGCGGCCTGTCGTGCTGGGCGCCATTTCACTGGATTTGTTCGCCGTTCTGTTCGGCGGCGCCACCGCCCTGCTGCCGGCCTACGCGCATGATGTGCTGCACGTGGGGCCCACCGGCCTGGGCCTGTTGCGCACCGCGCCCGGCGTCGGCGCGGCACTGACGTCGGTTGCGCTGGCGTTCTGGCCGATCAAGCGCGATGTGGGCCGCTGGATGTTCGGCGGCGTCGCGCTGTTTGGCGCGTCCACGGTGGTGATGGGCGCTAGCAGCAGTTTGCCGCTGGCGCTATGCATGCTGTTCTTGATGGGCAGCGGCGACATGGTGAGCGTGTATATCCGCCATTTGCTGGTCCAGTTTGAAACCCCGGATGCAATCCGCGGCAGAGTCAGCGCGGTCAACGCCGTGTTTATCGGCGCCTCCAATGAGCTGGGGGAATTCGAGTCCGGCCTTACCGCCGGCTGGTTTGGCCTGGTGCCGGCGCTGATCTTCGGCGGCGTGGCAACGCTGGTCGTGACCGGCCTATGGATATCCGGCTTTCCGGTGTTGCGCAATATGCAGGCATTCCCGAAAGCCGCAGAAGCCGATAAAAACCCCGCGAGCGCGTGATGACGCGATAAAATCTGCCATTTGCCCCAGCTATAAAAATCATGGAACAAGACGAACTGCTCAAAGCCAAGCTGCTCCAGGAAACCTCGCAATTTCCATGGAAAGAACTATTGCGCCATTTTGCCGCGGGTACCGTGATCGTGGTCGGGGCCGAACTGGACCTGATCGAGGCGGCCTTGCAAATATCCAAGGACAACAAGGCCCAGGTCGCCCAGTGGCTGACCTCCGGCGATCTGGCCAAGGTGACCGATCTGCAAGCCAAGACCTGGCTGGACGACGACGCCAGCTTATGGACGGTGGTGGTCCGGCCCTGGATTCTGGTGCAGCAGCGCAAACCGGTGCCGGAAGAAGAATTACACAACCGCGTCTTGCATTAAGCCGGGTTTTTCCATTTCCGTGCATCCCGGCCATCAGGAGGCCGTTCGCCCTCGCAGCTCACCGTCCTAAGAACTGGTTTTGGCGCTGAAATAATCCTTGAACACTAGCACCGCCTGCCGCACCTGTTCCGCCGAAACGTCCAGGTGCGTTACCAGCCGGGTTTTCCTGCCTACCTTAGCGA